>SXGS01588608.1_pt1 | contig 10235 bp, 7 predicted proteins | sample 3174681 | NCBI WGS metagenome assembly SXGS01 (sample SAMN11356861, study PRJNA531348) | freshwater metagenome | isolation source: freshwater sample F1-80 | place: China: Fuxian Lake, Yuxi | collected 2017-12-25
CACCACACCCTTGCGGACGGGCATCGGCTTTCCATCGACAGCCGATCCGGGAATGTGTCCGTCCTGCGGAAAAAAGATGGCGAAACTGCCGGCGGGCACTTGCACAAAGCTGCCCTGACCGTCGAAGAGCGCGTAGTCATCCTTGCTGTCGTAGGGCTTTCGAATCGACAGCGTGCGGATATTCGCGTATCCCATCTCCTCGATTCCGGCAGCCACGAACTGCACGTCGATGTACTTGCGGTGGGCTTCCCAGACTCCCTGATCGCGCGGTTTCGTGATGTTGTCCTGAACGAGCGCGTAGATTTCGTCCCCCTGGAGCGGAATTTTCCCGGCTGCCAGTTTCGTACAGTCGTTGTCTGTCAGGTACTTCAGGGCCGACGCAATCCTCGCACCAAGCCCGCCATAAAGACCGGCATTTTCCAGTCTGTCCAGAATCATTGTGGTTCGCCTCCGGAATCCAGTGCTGCCGCCGAACATGAAGCGGCTGATCGTGCATTGGACTAAAAACGTGCACCGAGTGGAACCGTGCGGATCGCTGAAAGTTCGCGCTCACCCGGTCACAGTTCCGCAGGTCGATCAAGTCGTGTACCATCTGTCGGCAGCAGGAGACTGTGATCCATGTCAGAACCAGTTGTATTGACAGAAGATGCACCGGCGGCAGAGGTGTCAGCGTATATCGTCCGCTATGGCACGATGCGGCTGCTGGGCGAATTTGAAGCAAGGCGAAATCAGACCTGTTCACGTGGTGACGAAGTGGTCGTCCGCTCCGAACGCGGGACCGAATGGGGCACCGTGCTGTGCCCGGCGACCGACCGTTCGCGCGAATACCTTGGGCAGACGCGATCCGGCGGCGGCAGAATCCTGCGATTCGCGTCCGATGACGACCGTCGGACTCGTCAGGAAATCGCTGACAGAGAGCGGACACTGTTTCAGCGCGCAGGAGAAATGATCGCCGAACGAAATCTCCAGATGCAGCTCATTGATTCCGAACAGACGCTGGGCAGTGAACGTCTGATCCTGTACTACCTGTCAGAGAAGCGGGTTGACTTCCGCGAACTTGTCAAGCTGATGGCGCGCGACTTCAACACGCGGATTGAACTGCGACAGATTGGTGTTCGTGACGAAGCAAAGCTGCTGGCGGATTACGGTGACTGCGGAAAGCCCGTCTGCTGCAACACGCATCTGCAGGAAATGCCACCAGTTTCCATGAAGATGGCGAAGCTGCAGAAGGCGACGCTGGATCCGAACAAGATTTCCGGTCGGTGTGGCCGGTTGAAGTGCTGTCTGAGGTACGAGTATGACACGTATGAAGCACACCGGCGAGAGCTGCCCGCGGTGGGGGCCACGGTGATCACAAAAACCGGGCGTGGACGCGTGGTGTCGCAGGAGCTGCTGGCCCGCAAGCTGGTGCTGGTGTTTGAAGATGGTCGACGCGGGATTGCCGATGAAACCGAAATAGTCACCGTGATTTCCCGGACCGGGTCTGGTCGAAGCAACAATCCGGATTCAGACGATCAAAATGACGAACCGGGACTTCATTCAGATGACGTCACGTTGTAGAATCCCGACGCTCTGTCAAGAGTTGATGCATTTCTGCAACGCAGGATGGACTGGTGAGCGATGGCGACCGTCAAGAATCGTTCGAGTCAGCGGAAGTTTCACGCACACGCGTACGACTTCGTCTTCTCGGCCATGCGTTTTACGCAGGAACGACTGGGGCGCAGCCGCAGTTCAGAGCAGTTTGGACATATCACCGGTCCGGAACTTCTGGACGGCGTCCGTGAGCTGGGCCTGCGTCACTTCGGCATGCTGGCCATTCCTGTGTTCAGTCGCTGGGGAATTCAGTCGACCGACGACTTCGGGCGAATCGTCTTCGAGCTGATCGAGCGGGGCGAAATGCGCAAGACTGACGACGACCAGCTGACCGATTTCAACGGAGTCTATGACTTCCGCAAGGTGTTTTACGAAGAGTACACGCTCGACACGACTGCGGCGTTCGGCTGACCGGCGGCGTTCGGCTGTCCGGTGGCGTTCGGCTGCCCGGCGGCGTTCGGCTGTCACGGAGCGTTCGGCTGTCCGGCGCATCATGTCGGAATTCCCGGGGGGGAACGGCCGATTTCTGGCACGGCTGCCGTTTCTGAGGGGATGCCCCGTTTCTGAGGCGACATCAGGGGGCTGGAGAAACTTCCGGGCCTGGAGGTGCCTCTGCGGATGGTGTGGTGTCGCTGGCTTCGGCCGGCTGAAGCGCCAGTAAGAGTCTGTGTGCGGCCCGGTAGCGGGGAGCAAGCTGCAGCGACAGCAGGACATGTTTCCGGGCGGCGGCACGGTCAGGATTCTCGAATAGCTCGGCCAGACGGAAGTGAAGTCTGGCGGCATCGTCCGGCTGCAGCTGCAGCAGACACTCGAGTGCGGCCGCCGCACTTCTGACATCTCCTGTCCGTTCCGCCGCAGCGGCCATTCGACTGGTCGGTTCCGGCTGAAACGGATCGATTCCGCGAATCACCCAGCCCAGACGGACGGTTTCGGACAGCCGATTGTTGTCAAACTCCAGTTGCTGGAGTCGGACTGCGGCCGGGAGGTCATCGGCCGAACGCAGCATATGGTCACGCAGCAGCGACATTTCGCCGTCGCAGTCACCTCGCCGCTGACAGATCTCGGCCAGCAGACGGCGGGGTCCCGCCGGGCTGACGTCATCGGGGACCAGCGTCATCAGGTGTCTCAGGATCGATTCCGCCTGGGCATCCTGTCCGTCCGCGATCTGCCGTGTCGCCAGGGACAGACCGGCCGTGAAGTGGTCCGGATGTTCCTTCACAAAGGCTGCCAGCTGGCCCGTGTCAGCGGGCGTCAGCTTCCCGAGGAGTTCTTCGTCGAACCGGGCAGTGGGTGCAAACAGCTCTGCCTGATGTGCGAGATACGTGGCAAACGCGGCTTCGAACTCAGGCATTCCGGTTGTGTGTCGGCTCAGGGCATCGTTGATGGAAATTCCATCCCTGAGATCCCCCAGAACTCGCAGCAGGGCATCATGCCCGAATTCCTCAACCAGATATGCGACAACCATGGAGGATTCAAAATATGCGAAGTTCAGTTCGTCTCCGCCGTCGGCTGTCAGGAAAGCGCTGCTGAGCTGACTGACCGGGGTGATTTCTGCTCGACGAATGCGGTCGCGAAACTCCGGTGTCATCCGCTGGCCCCAGCGGGCGTCCCGCCGTCGTTCTTCGTAGACGGAGATCCCTTCGCTCAGCCATCGGGGAATCCGATTGTTCGTCATCTGCAGGGTGATGACATGACAGAACTCGTGCCACAGAACGCTTTCCCAGCTGGACGGGTGTTCTCGACGCGACGCCGGACTGTTGGCCGTGATGACACGGCCGAAACACACGCCCAGGAAACCGGACACATCGGGCACGCCGAACGTGCGGACGGCGAAGTCTTCGGCGCGAGGAAAAATCTCGACGATGACCGGACCTGTCGGAGTGAACTGATATCGACTGACAAGTTCCGAAAAGGCGTTTTCCAGCAGCTGCATTGCCTGCGAGCCGTAAATGGCCGCTTCGCGTTTTTCCATCCGCAGCTGGAACCGGTCACTTCGGAGTGTCGCAAAGTTGTCCAGCCGATCTTTCAGCTGCAGCAGATTGAACAGGGTGACATGGTATCCATCGCCCTGGTGCGCTGTGGCTGCAGCCTGCCAGCCTGCGACATCTTCGCCGAGGCGAAGCAGATCCTGGGCGAGCTGGATGCTGGCGTTCTGGTACAGCGGGTCCGTTTCCAGGGCTTTTTTCTGGAACGCCGCTCCTTCCGTGAAGCGATATTTCTGTGAGAGCTTGCGGCCGATCAGATAATCGACGCGCGGGCTGCGTACGGAAAATCGGACAGCGGCCGCCTGGCTGTCGTCCGCGGCCTGCAGGTTGTGCTGCAGGTGATGGATGACAGCCTGAAGCGCGTGCGCATCCGGACTGTGCGGATTGGTGCTGAAGACGCGGGCCAGGGTGGATCCGGCGGCCTCGTAGTCTTCGGCATCAATCTGTTCTTCGGCGAGGCGTGTGAGCGCAGGTTCGAAGGCCGGGTTGATCTGCAGAGTCTTTCGCAGCAGTTCGACGGCCGCTGGCTTGTCCGCCGTCCACAGCGATTCCGCCAGCGAAAACAGGATCTCCGGGTTCTGTGGGAAATCGCGGGATGCCGGTTGCAGGATGTCGGCTGCCAGTCGAAAGTCGCCCTTGGTAACGGCCAGTTGTCCCGCGGCAAGGAAACCGTCCGGGCGATTTCCGTAGTTGCGCCGGGCACGCTCAAAGAATGACTCCTGTACGGTTTTCGGATCGCCTCCGGCGGCCAGTGCGGCCTGACCCAGGGCAACGAGGTCACCGGCGTCGGTATACCGCCACGCGGCGGTCGACGCCAGGCTGGCGACTTTCTGCAGAGCCGCTGCCGCCTGTTCCGGCTGCCCGTTGGCCAGCGCGACCTGATGCTCGAGAAAAGCCAGTCGGACACTCCAGGAGTAACGTTCGAGACCGACTTTGATCGTTGCGGCGGCCTCCGGGTAGAGTCCCAGGGCAAGTTCACACCGGGTTTTCAGCAGGGGCCATTCTTCGCCATAACTGCGATCGGCAATGGCGGCGGCAGTTGCGGCAAGGCACTTCTGGTACTCGCCCGTGCGCAGCAGCTCGTGGCATTCACTGATTGTCGCGGCCTGAACCCTGGATTCCGTGACGACATGCACTCCCGGAAGGCTGGGGACTGACAGCGACATCAGAATTGCTGCCGTGCGGAGCATGTTGTTCCTCCAGGTCCCGGATATTCCGCCGGTTCACCGTGTCAGAGCAGTCATTCCGGGCACCACTGAACTGGACAGGCCACTGTGCCGCGGTGCCACTGTGCCGGAGTGCGGTGTTTCCCGACCAGGCTCGGATGCACCGCGACGCCGTGACCCAGCGTCGCAGCAGCATACACTGTCTGGGCGGAGGATCCACGTCGCTGACTGGAGTCGCCGTCAAAATCAGCAAAAACCGAATACACGGTGAAAATCCGCAGCACATGTTGATTTTCAGCAACAGACGGCGGCAGTGACGATTCTTTTCCGGGGACCGTGTCCTAGGTTTCCAGTGCCTGTCGGGCGACTGATTCCCATGCGGAATCTCCGGCGCAGTCCGGAGAGGCGAGGCCGGAATCGGACCAGAGCACATCACCGGAATCGGACCAGAGCACATCACAGGAGAAATCTGATGCAGCCGAAACGTGTCCAGGAACTCATGTGGAGCCAGCATGCGGCGGTGGTTTCGCTGTCGCTGACCGTTCGCGAAGCGGCTGAGCGGCTGATCGTGAGCGACACTGACCTGCTGGCGGTTCGCGATTCCCAGGGCAGACTGGCAGGGATCGTGATGGAGTCGGCAGTGGTCCGCTGCCTGCTGGCGACCCCTCCGGCCGGTGCCACGATCGAGCCTCTGCTGATTCGTCATGTGGACTTCGTCCGTCACGACGACACCGTCAGTTCCGTGCTGCATCTGTTTCGTTCGGCCTGCCATACGGCTGTTCCTGTGGTCGATCAGCATCAGCGTGTCTGCGGTCTGCTGCTGCGGCGGGACATTATGGCGGAGATGCTGAATACGGCCGGCAGAGTCGCTCCCGCCGTGGTGCCCCCGGCAGCTGTGCCGGCACCTGCTCAGTCTTCCCCGGGGTCACAACCTGCGGCCCGGCAGGAACCGACTGCCGATGCGCCATGGCCGCGGACGTCGCTGTCGGCGCGGATTGACAGGGGGGAGGAAGCAGTCCGCCCGCCGGATCCTGCGGGTGCCGCGACGACTTCACGCGACAGTGCGACTTCGCGCGACAGTGATGGCAGTGGCAGGGGGCCGGGTGAGGGCACTCATCAGCGTCCTCACTTCCTGACCGGTGAAGAAGCGCGTCGCCGGCTCAGCGGCGCGGACCAGATTCAGGGTGGCATCTGCGATCCGCCGTGGTAGTGCGACCGATGGTTCTGCCGTCAGAATTCCGGGCTGCGGTTGGCGCTGTGCCGGTGATGGCATAAGCTCACGGGGATGTTACTTCTGCCCGGACAGGCCGGCGTGGGTGTTGCCACGCACGGTTAGGACCGGCCAAAAAATCAGTTGAACAAATTGTCTGGTCAGGGAAGCGCAGCGCCCCTGACCAGAATCACGCTGGCGTGTGACAGCGGCTGGACCTGAATGTTTCGTTTTGACCGTAAAATTGCGGCATGAAATCATCGGCCAGCTGATGAACTGATCCAGCGAATCCGAATTCGAGTCGCAGGATTCATGCGGCCGAAGGTTTCATGAGTTTGTTCAACTGATTTTTTGGCCGGTCCTTACCGCGGAGCGGTTGCTGAGGCAGGATGTCATCCGAGGTGAGTCAGCATGAAATCTCTGCTCTCGCGTCTGCGACTGCGCTGGTGTCTTGCGACCAGATCCATTCGCTGTGGCGTGGACTTTGCTGACATCGCATATCGGATTTATCTGAACCACAGCAAGATCATTCATTTCCGTCGCGGTTTCCCGGTCTATTCCCTGATGACGCCGGCACTGGGAAGTCAGCCGAGCACCAATTTTCTGGCGCGTGCGCTGTACCGCACCATTCAGAATCGCAATCTGCCGAATCTGATGAGTTTCGCGGTCAACGATGAGTGCAATTCCGGCTGTCGGCACTGCAGCTTCTTTACGGCCGTGGAGGAAGCGGGCCGTCGCTGCCTGACGCTTGCCGAGTCTGCGCAGGCCATTTCGCAGGCGCAGGATCTGGGAGTCTCCGTCATCAATTTCGTGGGTGGCGAGCCGCTGCTGCGTGAGGATCTGCCGGATGTGATCCGTGCGGTTGACGGAACTCGGTCTACGACCGTGCTGTTCACGAACGGCTGGGCGCTCGAGGACAGAGTGCGTGAACTGAAGCGGGCCGGACTGGACAGCATCTATGTCAGCATCGACGCTGCGAACGCGGCGGAGCACGACGCATTTCGCCGGACGCCGGGACTTTTCGACCGCGCTCTCCGCGGGATCCGGGCCGCCCGTCGACTGGGTTTCTCCACGGGATTCTCCACGACGATGACGCCGGAGGCCTGGCGTGCCGGTGAGCTGCCGAGGATCATCGAGCTGGCCCGCCGCACGGGAGTCCACGAAGTCTTCGTGTTTGACGCCATGCCGAGCGGACGATTCAGCACCCGACAGGATCTGGTGGACGACTGCGACTGGATCGAGGATATGATCCAGTCGGCCGTTCCCTGGAATCGCGACGAGCGCTATCCGGGTGTGACATTCATGGCCTACATGAGCAGCCATCGCAGCGTGGGTTGTGCCTGCGGCACGAGTTACTTTTATCTCTCGCCGTATGGCGACGTCATGTCGTGCGACTTCAACCACGCCAGATTCGGAAACGTGCTGAGAGAACCGCTGTGGAAGATCTGGGGACGGCTCAGCACACTGCCGGAATTCTGCCAGTCAAAGTGGGGCGGCTGCAAGATCCGTGATCCGGAGTTTCGAGAACTGCCTGTTGTGTCAGCCGGACCGGATCGCCGGCCAGCCAGGAATGAACTTGTCTGATTTGTCTGATTTGCAGAGAAGGAGTGCGTCATGTACTGGCAGGCGGCGGATGGAATGCTGATCCTGGCTTCCTGCGGCGACTATCTGCAGACGATTCGGGACAAAGGCCTGCTCGTGGCCGCGGCGGAGCGTGCCATGACACGGACCGTCACCGGGCCGATTCTGGCGTTCGAAGTCCTCGTGATCCTGGGATCGCTGCTGATTTTCCGGCAGCTGAGCCTGCGGACGAACCGGCTCTGGCTTCGCGTACTGACGATGGGCAGCGGTGTCTTCCTGTTTGAAGCCTTCACATCACCCATGTGGCACAATGATCATCTGGGTCCATGGGCGTATCTTTACTGCGATGTGAGCTGGATTCTGACACTGGGCTGGACGGCCATGATCATGGGTGTGCTGAGTCTGGTCGACCGCTGCCTGCCGGGCTGGCGGGAGCCGCAGCGGTTTCTGGTGAGCCTGGCAGTGCTGCTGGTGCTGGTCGTCGGCGCGGAAATGGTGGTGGTGGGGTTAGGCATCAGGTCCTATTCTCCCGAGGTACGCGAGGCACTGTCAGGCACTTTCGTCAGGGGTGTTCCGCTGGAAATCCTGTACTACGTACCCGTGTTCCTGTCGCTTGTGATCGCGTTCTACCGGTACTGGAACTTCGTGATTGACGATGCGGCTCTGGTCCCCGTTCGGAAACGCCGCTGGATACGGGCCACGGCCCTGGCGCTGCTGAGCGTATTTCTGTTTGAGCTGATGGTGGAGCCGGTTGTTCAGAATCGGCAGTTTCCGGAATGGTCCTACGTCTACCGTGACATCAGCCTGCTCTATACTCTCCAGCGGGTGCTGCTGATTGCCGCCGGCGCAGTTGTGGTTGAGCGGCTGGTGATGGGACTCAGCATTCCACTCCGGTTTGCGACGGCGCTGGTGGTGATCAGTGCGGCGGCACTGCCAGTCGAAGCCTGGTTTATTGTCAACGGATACCGCGTTTACGGATCCACGGCCACGGCCGGTTACAGCGGCTTCACCGTCCCGCTGCTGGGTGTTCCCGTGGAGATCGCCTTCGCGATTCCCTGTTACCTGGCACTGATTGTGAGTTTCATCCGGTACTGGGAAATTGTGTTCGACAATCGTCTCTGACGCACGCGACGCCCGGCTCCGCGAAAAGCGGCAGGCAATACAACTGCAGTCGCTCGGCCTCAGCGTAACCACACGCTGCATAAAGCCGCATGGCGGGCCGGTTGGCGGCATCAGCGAAGGCGTTCAGGAAACACGCTCCCGTGCGGCCGCGGGCTGCGGCAGATTCCATCACGGCCTGCTCCGCAAGTCGCAGGATGCCCCGACCGATTCCTGCCAGACGATGCTCCGGATGTACGCCGATGTATTCCAGGCTGGCTTCGTCCTGATTGACCTGCCCCAGCAGTGCGGCGATGGCGATGGGCCGTTCCTCCCGGCTGAACACCATCACTTCAGCACCTCGCTGCATCCACATCGCCAGCAGTTGCTCTGCGGACGGACGAATCGAGGCCGGAAGATCCAGAGAGTCCCGCAGCACCGTCTCCAGCAGTTCATGGACGGACCCGGATGTTTTGTCCCGGGCCAACACGACTTCAGGTTGTGTGCGGCTGCTGGTGAGGGGCGTCCCGTGGAAATTCTTCGGACCGGAGGTGGCGAACTCGGCCTCTGCCAGCAGCCTCGTCTGACGCACGATCGTGGCCATCCAGACCAGTCCACAGTGCTGCAACAGGGCTGCCGCTTTGACCTGTCCGGACAGCGCTGAGCACGCTGTGGCGTCGCTCGGGACAAGGCAGTGAATCGTGCGCAGCTTCAGCTGCCGCGCATACGGAATCATTTCGGAAAACAGCGCGGTCGCAAGCTCGAACTGCTCGCGCCAGTCGGCCGCTGGTGTCAGCAGCGGTATCGTCACGGACAGTGTCTGATCCGGCTCACGGCAGCAGCCGGCTGCTGCCAGGACGGTTCCACGACGGCGGACGACAAATCCGGGAAATTCCTGAGAAATACCAGGACTGCCCCCGTGGTCAGGCTGCAGCACGCGCCAGAGGCAGTCGCAGTGCTGGACCTCAAGGTCGTCGACCTGCCGAACAATCCCTGAGCCGGAAGTATCGGATTCCCGGTCATGGCCGTTCATGGTGCGTCACGATGGCAGTCGACAGCATCCGGGACCGCACGGCGGCGCGGATGGCGGAGGACAATCCCGGGCGATGGGCAATGCCCCACCACCTGCGACTCGTCCTGCCGAGACGCTCATTAACTTGCTGATTTTCTTTGATCCACAATGTGGGCAGACGGGATGCTCGCCGCGGTTGACAAGCAGCTCGCATTCCTGATCGCAGTCGTCACAGACGAATTCGAACATTGGCATCGTGGCACACTCCCAGACTGATTTCTGCGACACGCCGGAATTCCGGTCAGACACTCCCGATCCACGGCACGATCTCCTGCAGGGCATCGCGGACCATGATATGATACGTCGCCGCGGAGGAAAACGCGACAGGTCGGACGCCGGATTTCCGGACAGCTGACGATGGATGCACGAGTTCGGTGCGGGAAAGCCGTGCGGGAAAGCCGTGCGGAGATTCGGTGTCGGCCACGCGGGGAAATATTGCCGCATCTTCCGGACGATTGCTCCGACGATACCGCAGCGGCATAATTCGCGCGCTTCGCCGGGGTCTCCTGTCTGCTCCGCAAGGTTGACGG
>SXGS01550522.1_pt1 | contig 10234 bp, 5 predicted proteins | sample 3174681 | NCBI WGS metagenome assembly SXGS01 (sample SAMN11356861, study PRJNA531348) | freshwater metagenome | isolation source: freshwater sample F1-80 | place: China: Fuxian Lake, Yuxi | collected 2017-12-25
GTGAACCGTTGGCGCTAGCCGGCGCTAGCCACGGGCGCCAAAGGTGTTGCGACACAATGAACGGATGTCATTCCAACACCTAGTGATTTTCGTCCATCGATTTGCGATTCCCAGGGCAACACCTTCGGCGCCCGTGGCTAGCGACAACGGTTCACTTTTTTTGGGGTCAGTGTTGGAAGCTTGCGCGACCTGATCTCATTTTTGCTGGCCGGAATTAGTCGGCATGATAGACCAGAAATATTGATAGACAAGTTCCCAAAGTGTTCGCTTGGGGGCGGTGAATCGGACTGAGGCTAACGAACCTAAGAATGGCCGATCGATTTGATCCGCGATATGCATGGTCACGCGATAATGGGGCGTCTCTGGTACCGTTCGACCGTCCTTGTCTCGGGTAATGACGATCATTGGGTCGCCGATCAGTTCGTCGGGCACGCTTTCGATCGGTTCGATGGAAATTCTCGCGACATGTCCCGAAATTCGATCAAACGGAGCGGCATCCAACAAGCACTCGGCTGGCATGTTGATACTCAGCGATTGAATATCCTGTTCCGACACTATCGATTCAATGGCGATTCGTTCATCGGTAACAAACCAACCCAGCGTCTCGCCGCGCTCGACAGTACAGCCTTGATTGCTGAGCGCCAACGGCGAATTCGCGCGCCGAACATCCACGGGGACAGCAATTGGTGTTTGCACTCTTAGATGAGAAGGAATCAAACGTCCACGATCGTTTGCGATCAATGTTAACGTGTCCCGTTCTGGTTGCAGCAGCTTCAATCGAGCTTGATACTCGTTCAATAGTTCCTGTGCTGTTGGAATTTCGTAATTGGCCACCGGATCGAGGACAGCGGCTTGACGAAGCAATTCGATCTTAGACTTGAGCAGCTCGATTTCGTGCTCGATCTCTAACATCTCCAATTCCAAGTCTGGACTGCGAAGTTCCAGCAGTAAGTCCCCCTGGGTTATTTGCTGGCGCATCAGTCCGTTTTGGCCAACCATCGACGTTCTGGAAACGAACAACGGTCTCTTGTTGGCAAAAGTCACTACGCCTCGTGCGCGAACTGAATTGGCGATCGGAATGTTGAAAGCTGCATAACCGCTGATCAAGACGATGGCCACCAATGCGATCAATCTCGACGAGCTAAGTCCGCGACGCGAATTAAGTTCCAAAATAATACTCCCAAAAAATCGTCCGATGGCCAGCACCTTGGTGGCCAGAATGGGCACGATCAGAAATACAGCCAACAGTCCCAAACCGATCGGCTCAAGCACTAGCCATGCCAACCAAATCAGCAGCACGAGAAATGCCGCTCGGTAAATCCCCGAAACCAACGCAAATGCCGCCAAACTCCATTGGTTACCATGTTGGTCAGTGCGATTTACCTCGCTACCACCCAGAGCAAATAGAAACACTCGCCACAGAGCCCGCGAACTCTGTTGATACAAATTCGGTACGCCCCACAAATCCGAGAGAATGTAATATCCGTCGTACTTGAAGCAAGGATTGCCGTTGACGAGCACCGTCCCGATTGTGCAAGTCACTATTACGCTGCCCGCCAGCAATCGCAATAGATCCGAATGAGTATTCAACCACACAATCGCGGCGACAATGGCGAGCAACAATTCCACGTAAATGCCGGCTGCGGCGATCGCCGCGCGACGCCATTTGGATGCCAGCTTCCAACTGTCGGTAATATCGCAATACAGGCAGGGTGTAAAACACAGTAGCAATATGCCGATCTCACGACAATTCGCGTTCCACTTTATGCATGCCAGCCAATGTCCAAATTCATGCAGAAGTTTAACACTAAGATACACCAGAAATATCAACAACCAACGATCGCCTTGAATCCGCGACACTTCATAGATCAATCGCTCGGGTTCCGCCAGCACACTGTTGAGCACCAACCAGCCGCAAACGATTGTCGAGACACTGGCGACGAGCACCAAAGAGCGATGGAATAACACGCTGGCCAGGAGTTTCAAAAGGCTCGACTGGCCGGTGGGACGAAACACTGGGATGCGAATCGACAACGGACTAATGAGAGTTTGCAGCAGCAAAATTCCGATCGAACCCAGCTTGGTTGACTCGCGACGATTGGGAGCGAGCGAACTGGTTTGCAACAATCGAGATTTGGCGAGGCTACGAACAAAGTTGTTCAGCCAACGCTGCGTCAGTCGGCGGCCCAGCGGCTGTCCCGACGCCAGTATTTCGCTGAAAGTTCTCGTCCCATCTAGTCGCTGGGCGATCGCGTAATCAGACTCGCTAAAGTAATAGAAGCAACTCGAGATCGGGTCCTTGGCGACCCATCTACGTTGTTCGGGATAGTAGACCCATTCGATATCGGGCCTCAGCTTGACGATACTGGGAAAACCGCGGCGGTTCATGGCGCTGGGCGCAATTGCACTTTGGGACGCATTCCGGGGCGCAGTTTGCCATCGGTATTGTCGATCTCAAGAAAGACTCGCACCTGGCCATTGACCGGATTCGCATCGGGGCTGATGAAAACCAACTCTGCCTTGAGCGGCAGCTTGGATTTTGAATTTTCTATGACAACCTCCGCGTGTTTTCCCAACAAGTCATCGGTGGCATCATGGGCTGTGAGAAAGCCCTCAATGCGCAAACGATCGATCTGAACGATGCGCAGCAGCACGTTGCCGGGTTCGGCCCATTCTCCCACGCGACGTTCCACAGCGGTTACCACACCATTGCAGGGCGCGATGATCCGATGCCGTTCGCACAATTCCAGGGCTTGTTTGTATTCAATTTCCGCAGCCGTTGCTTCTAATGCGGCCATACTCTTGTCAAAAGCAGCCCGCTCGGATTCGAGCGTCGTACGATCAAAGATCAATTTCAAGCGATCGATTTCATTGATAGGATAGACATCCCTAAGCTGTTGATTGGCGGCGACGGCGCGTTGGTATTCATTCTCGGCGACCGCTTGATTTTTCGCAGCCAATTTCACGTCGATATTGTTGGCTTGCTTTTTTCTAGCTACCTCGACCGCCACTTTCGCTCGTTCGGCTTGCAGCTTGACTCCACCGTCCTGAATTCTGCCGATTTCATCGCCACTTTTGACGATCGCGCCTTCCTTGACGGCCATCTCGCGAATTATCCCCGACGCATGCGCGGCAACTTGGGTCGACTCGATTGTCTTTAGCATCGCGCTTTCAACGACCAATGACTTTGCGGCCTGTGCGGGCGCTTGCTCCGGCTCCTTTGACTGAGCCAGTGGTGTCAAGGGAACTAAGAAACAGCTTAGTAGGCCAATCGAACTGGCCAATTCCCAGCACTTTAGTCGCACGAACATCGATTGCCGTCGAGTAAATCTATTTCTCATTATGTTTCACCGCGTGAACAACCAAAATCGCTTTTGAATCGCTTCTACCGCCGGTCGGCACCAAACAAACCACAGCGGTTCGGTGCCACAGGCAAACGTCGCCTGCGCCGTGGCTCCTAAGTGAGCTTTGGCAGCCAGGTCATTGGGTATGCTGGCAAGAACTTGCAAACTGCCTCCTGTACCCATGGCATTCTCGACCATGCGACCGATCGCGATTACCTCTCCTTTGACTTTCACTCCTGGGTCACTGTCCAGTACAAAGGTAATTTCACCGCGCTGGTCGCCGTAGTGTTTCGTCAAGTACACGGTGTCGCGATCCGCAACACGAATATTCAGTTGCCACTGGCCCTGCACATCCATGACGCTGAATAGCGCGTCGCCTCGCCGCAACGGTCGCGATTCAAGTTCCTGCTTGACATTTCTGGAAACCACCTGCCCATCGATGGGGGATCGAATCGACAACTGATCGCGTTCGCGATTGAGAAATTCAAGCTTTCCTCGCGCGTGCTTTTCTTGAGTATCCAGCAGCAAGATCTCCGAGGAGATGCGTGTCTGCGATGCGGCCGAATCGTCGTTTGCGCTGTCGGACTGAGCATTGGCGATCCGGAGTCCATTGCGTTTCTCGGCGATCGACTTAATTTGACCGACGACTTCCTCGATCTGCAGATCCAAAGTAGGTGACCGCAGTTCCGCGAGCAACTCACCTGCCTTAACTGATTGGCTGTCGTCTACGTGCAAGCGCAGCAAGAATCCGTCGGTGTTCGCAAAGATCGTCCGACTGATCGAAGGCTCCAGCACTGCCGGCGCTTCAATACTCATGGTTACCGGTTGTATCAGTCCCCAACCCACCAATGTCGCGCAGACAACCGCCGCCGTCGCTTTGAGCAGGCGCGAGTCTAACATGCGAGATTGCGAGAGCGACCGACGAGACCACAACGTGCGCAGCAGATAGGGAATTCTCAGCCATCGAACCTGTAGCTGCCAAGTTGTCGCTACGATGGGAATGAACTGGATAACTGCGTACATGGCTTCGACCATCTCGGGTGAGTCTTCCCACTCGATGAGCAACAGACTCTGGTCTCGCCTAGTGTTACACTCTTCGTCACGCTCGTCGCTGCCAAGTCTTAAAACCAGGACATTTTCAAATGTTCCATCCTCGCGGATCTTGCGAGCACGCGATTGGCCCTTGGTTGGTGCACTTTGACGAATAAGTGGTCCGGACTTTCCCAGAGCGTCGGTCGCCAGTGACAAGATACTGCGCACCGCCGGTGAACTTTTATCGATAGAATCGGTGCCGCTGACTGAAAGTAGGCTGGTGCGCCCCGCTAACGCTTGCGTGGCCGAAATGACTGAAACGCGCGCCGCCGAAAGTATTGGAACCAGTTGATTGGCCAGTAACGAGGCAGATTGGATCAGGGAATTGCTGGTGGCCAGATGGTGATTGAGTTGCTGAAACGCATTTAGGCTTTTGCCGAAAAGTTGCTCAATGCGACTTGAATGGCGCACCAAGAGCACTTCGGCAAAGGCGCGAGCTACTGCGGATACTGCTGAGCCTGCGCCGGGCGGAATGCTATGAGCGAAATGGATCAACAGTGCGCCAGAATCCCAATGAGCGGGATGAATGGGATAGGCCAGCCACGCGCTATTACCCTCAACCGATTCAAGTACCCGGGAATCGGGCTCGACTTTGACTCGTGATGCAAAGGGCAACAACAGGTGATTGTTTGCAGCCCCATCGGAGGCTGTGATGATCCAGCCTGCATGTGGTAGTCGTACGAGAATCGCTGCCGAACGAGCTTCGACCAACAATCGCAGACTGGCGATTAGTTGATCGAAGAATTGCCGACTGGGAATGTCCGAGCGAGCTATCTCTTCCAGCTCGTCGAGAATGCGCTCGGCGTCTTCAACTTGCATGGTCAACTCCAGCATTGGAAAACGCGAGCTCGCCGGATATCAATCAGGCTGAAACTACTGCCGCACGCGACCAATTCTTACCAGCTTGCCCGTATCAGCGGCCAAACTATCCGTCGATTCTAACGCAACTAGTACGCGACGGCCACTGGTATCGGTAATGCGTCCGACATGCTGGTTACCGGAAGCGTCTACCAGCACTATCGTCCAGCCACTCGAGATTTGGTATACCTCGCCGAACTCCACCAAAACTTCGCCCAACGATTTGCGAATTTGAATCACGCGAGCTTGCAACAACGCTTCTGGATTGGCGATGGCGCCGGTTGGTTTTTCTCCGGCGGTCGACGATTTCTCCATGGCACTGGCTGGTTGTTCACTGGCAGCGGTTAAATGTGCAACAGTTCGATGTTTGTCGCGGTTGGTGCCGTCTCGCTTGGCGATGACGACCGGTGCGACGTAGAAATCCTCACCATCGTCATTCATGCGAAAGGCTGCATCACTGACCGTCGTATCGCCTTCGCCCTTCTGAGGCGCAGTCGGTGGTACATCACCTTCACCCTTCGGCTTTTCCGCAGGCGGTCCCGGAATTTCTTCGACTTCACTGGGTGGAGGAGCCGGAATTTCTTCGATCGGCTTGGCCGGTGGCCAGGGACATGCGCACAACAGTGCTTTCGCCGCTGCGCGGATTTCGGCTACCGGTTCTTTGCAGCATCCGTTTTCGTCGGTACCACTGGCAATCTCTTGAACCTTTTTCAGAATGTCTTCGGTGTTGCAGTTTGGCTGGCAACGATTCTTGCAACTGGCACAGTTAGCGGCAGCTTTCGTCAAGCCTTCAACTGCGGCCATGCGCACATCGGGATCACAATCGGCGAGCGATTCCAGGAAGGCTTTGACGACTTGATCGTCTTTGTTGTAGCAGCCGCAATTAACGTCGGCGAGGAACTTGATCGCCTTAATTTTTTGCTTCTTGAGGTCCTGATCCTGCTTAATCTTGGCAGCAGTTTTCAGGGCTTCGGGTTTTTCTGCTTTCAAATTCTCTGGATCGGCGATTTTTAGAACCGGTGGCTTCTTTTCCAGCTTTGGGAAGTTGCCAAATCGATTTATCGTCGAGTCCCGTAGAAACGCTGTGGCTTGCGGTATTGCCAGTTTATCCCAGACCGAAGGAGCCTTTATGGGATTCGCCACGCATCCGCCAAGCGGAGCTACGAACATGGCAAGTACAAGTCGATTCACCCTACGGAGATATTTGTTGCGATCCATCGCATCGTCCTATATGGTCGGCAGTTGTAATAAAAGCATTCCGTGCTTTGTAACGTGGAAGCTGCCTTGGTATCGAGTCCATCGGCATCTAATGCTGCCAACCTTTCACCTGAACTAGCTGAGTGTTAGAACTTGACTAGCTCGCCGAGATGAGCTCAGCCGATTTAATAGCATTAGCGCATCATCCGACACAATTGTCTTGCGCGACACAGGGGATTTGTTATAACCAGCATAGGTTCATTGAGATGGCCTTCTTCTGGGCTGAAAGTAAGGCGAACGGCAGGGAGTTTCTTACCAATACAAGCCCGAATCGCAAGCCGCTCGCCTAAGTAAACCGATAGCGCCAACGGTTCATTTTTTGTCAGCTCAGCGTTCTACTGGACTATTAAGGTCAAGAATTCTGGCCGAGTGGACTGGATTGAGTAGGGTCTGGCGCGATTACCATCGATTTTCGGCAAGTTAAACCGCGAGTGTTCGACTGAGAAGACAATGGGCAATCCGATTGGCAAATCGTCAAATCGTACACGTCCACGTTGGTCAGTTTGCTTCCCAACCAAATCCAGTTTTCCATCGCTGACGGTGAACTGGCCCTTTAGTTGAGCCGACAACATTTCCCGCGAGGCAACGACCCGATCAAATGACTGTAGACCAGATTTGTGGATCAGCAGATTGGGCGAAGATCTCACCACTGCTCCGGATACTGGTCCGTCGTGTACATGGATCACCTCGACATCAATCATACCTGCGGGCTCCATTTCAAGAGTTAGCGAAAGAGAGTCCTGGGTCAATTCAATCAGTTGCCCAGTAACGGATTGCTGGCGATTGGCCATGGTGGATTTGGAAATCCAACCAGCACACTTGGCGACAAGTTGTAGTTCGCCGCCTCGCGGTAATGAACGAAATCCGAAGGTCCCATCGGGCTGAATTTCTGTGGTCTCGTGCCAAATCAGCGATGGGTCCTCTCGAACATGCGCCGCGCCAGCCGGTAACGGCACACACGTGGCAATAACACGGCCATTTCGAATTGGACGAGCTACTTGTTCAGACAGCTTTCCATGTACCGCAGCCCCAGGTAACAATCGAACGTTGCGAATGCGCACCGCCTGATTGGGACGCACTGGAACTGGCAGAATGTTGCTAAACAGTGCGCTGCCATCATCATCGAGCTTGACCAACATGGTCTGCCATTTTCCAGGCTTGACCGAGCGCGAAATTCGTCCCTCTTCGCCGTCGGACGTCCACAACGGCGTTGCATAGGGGCCAGCCATCCAGATTCCGAAGTCACGCAGCAGCCTGTCTTTACTATCAACTGCGCTAAACTGAACTTCACAGCCCTTCTCGAGCACGACATGCGCGCGGTCGTTATTCAGGTCGATGTGCACTTGCGAAGTAACGTAGTTGCGATGCCAGGTTCGCAACGAAATTTGACGTACCGTCAAATCTTCCGAATTGAATCGAATAGAATCTGGAAAAGGCAACGAGACATTGCCGGCGGGATCGCTACGAAAATGAGGCTGTGCGCCAAGCTGAGATTTATCCCAGCTAAGGTGAGTGCTCGCTTCGACGAATCGGAACGCATACGGAGTTGCAATTGCATCCGCGATGGGTTCGCCTGATTCGTTTTGGATAATAACTTTTAAGTGCTTGAATTGCGGGTCACCAGTTTGCGCTAACGATCTTTGAGCCAAACACAGCAGCAGAACAGCACCAACAACCGCCACGGTCCATTGGGCTTGGCCAGCTACACAATTCAGCCTGTTTAACGACACCAGCATGTTGCTCCCAATTCGAAAGATGTTCAATTAGGCAATTTACCACAAGCTGCACGCCAGGCGCATCTACGTCCAACTTTGATTCTTGATAATGGGAGCAATTCTCGTGAAGCGACTGCGAATACTTTTTTACTTCATGGCGATATTCCAGGCAGCGTGTGCGACCGTGAATGCGCAGCAGTTTGAGTTGGCCGTCGAGCAGATTACACAAGGTCCGCAGCATCATTTCTTTGGCTATATTGGGCAATCGCAGACCACGCCCTGGAATGCCAGTCAGCGATATATCCTGTGTCTGCGCACTAACTTTCACGATCGCATGCCCAAGGCCGCAGATGAAGCGGAAATCGTGTTGCTGGACGCGCATGCGAAGTACAACGAAGTCGTCTTGGATTGCACGAGAGCTTGGAATTTTCAACAGGGCACGATGTTCTATTGGAACCCAGCGAATCCTGAATCGCAATTTTTCTTCAACGATCGAAATCCTCATACGCAGGAGATTTTTACCGTACTGTACGATATCCAGCAACGACGTCGAATACGTCAGTACAAATTCGATGATGTCCCAGTGGCCAACGGCGGCGTTTGCCCGCGAGGTGGCTTCTTTCTCGCGATCAATTACGCGCGCATGGCTCGTCTGCGGCCGGTGACCGGCTATCCTGAAACGTTCGATCCTACTGCCGGTTCGCTCGCGCCAGATAACGACGGACTGTTTCGCGTCGATATCGACTCTGGAGAACGCCAGCTGCTGGTGTCATTCCGTCAATTACAGCAACTGGTACGTGACCAGTACCCGCATGCGCTCGACGCAGGACTGTACATCAATCATTCGTTGTGCAATCGCACTGGCGAGTACGTTTATTTTTACACTCGGGGAAACTATGGCACGAACGCAATGTATGTGAACGTCCCTTGTTCGATTCGTACCGACGGTACCGATTTGCGAGCTCAGGAGTTCATTGGTGGGCACCCTGAATGGGATCTTGGCACCGTTGTCATCGGTGCCAAAGGTGACCAGCAAGTACGCTACGACATATTGCGTCAGACTCAAGTAGGCACGATCGGCAACGCTGGCGACTTCCCTGTCCCTGGAGCGGATGTGTCGCTCTCAGCGGATGGCGATTGGTTCGCGAACGGTTGGTCGCTGCCCGGCGGCAAAGAGAACGCGTATATCTTGATGCGCCGCGCGGATCGGACGATGCTACGCTCGCCAGCGTTCTCGCGCGGCGCTTATACCAGTGGTGATTTGCGTATCGACCAAGCACCTTGCTGGAATCGAACCAACGATGCCATCTTGATATCGGCCATGGCTAGCGACAATACACGGCAGTCGTTTATCGTGCGCATTGTACCCAAAAAGAATCGTGTATCCGCTAAATCTCCGTGGCAGCGACATACGATCGACAACTCTTCGCGCGGCGCAGATGGAATTCGCTTGGCAGACGCCAATGGAGATGGATTGCAGGACTTCGTCACCGGATGGGAAGAAGGTGGCAAAGTGCGATTGTATCTAAACCCCGGACCTACGGAATCCAAGCAGCCCTGGCCAGCGGTCACTGTTGGCTCGGTGGCTTCACCCGAGGACGCGGTGATGGTGGAGGAGGCAAAGGGGACGGGGGTTGTTATTTGGGTGTTGAACCCGTATGTTATGGGTTTCGCACTTTGGATCGCATGTATCCCTCGACAGAAACGTGTTGACGAAGCTGGATACATTTATCATGCACTCAATCGTGGCAATGCTCGATGTACGATCTTTCATAAGCCCGAGGACTACGACGCCTTCCGCCGAATCCTAGCGGAAGGGCTTGAGAGATATCAAGTCGAACTCTTCGCGTTTACGCTTATGCCAAACCACTGGCATTTTGTCTTGCGGCCCGGCAGGGATCATGAGATGGGAAAGCTGTTGCGATGGATTACCGCAACGCATTCGCTTCGGTATCACGCGCATTACCA
>SXGS01391128.1_pt1 | contig 10232 bp, 5 predicted proteins | sample 3174681 | NCBI WGS metagenome assembly SXGS01 (sample SAMN11356861, study PRJNA531348) | freshwater metagenome | isolation source: freshwater sample F1-80 | place: China: Fuxian Lake, Yuxi | collected 2017-12-25
GACATCTATCACATGCAGATTATGGAGGGCGACGTCATCGCCACGATCCGCAAGAGCCACCGCTACATCGGCCACTATCACACCGGCGGCGTGCCCGGCCGCAACGAGATCGACGAAACGCAGGAGCTCAACTATCCAGCGATCATGAAGGCCATTGTCGAAACCGGCTACAAGGGTCACGTCGCGCAGGAGTTCATCCCGAAGCGCGCCGACGTCATTGCCTCGCTCAAGCAGGGCGTGACCATCTGCGACGTTTGAAGAATTATTTCGCGCGTAGCCGCCGACGTGAGGAGGTGGAGGCGTTGAATACACCCGGTGCTCCGCCTCGTTGCCTCGGCGGATACAGCCTTGCTTCCTACTGCGCGCCCCACTTGGTGTTGCGCAGGAAGGCGACCAGGTCGGCCAGTTCCTGACGCGTCAGTTGTTCGTCGAGCCCTTGCGGCATCGTGCTCACCGCGCCGGGACGCATCTCGGTGATGTCCGCGCGGGCGATGCGCATCTCGGTCGTCGGACCGGTGGCGAGCAGGACTTCGCTCGAATCTTCACGGCGCAAGACGCCGCTGTGTTCCTCGCCATCCTTCGTCGCCACGATCATCGGCTCATAGCTGCGCACGAAGCTCGCGCTGGGCAACACGATAGCCTCCAGCAAATCGCGCTCGCTGCGGACCTCGCTGATGCGCGTGAGATCCGGGCCGACCTTGCCACCCTGGTAACCGATGGCGTGGCACGCCGAGCATGCCGCCTTCGCGCTGTTGAAGATGACCTGGCCGCGGCGCACGTCGCCCTTGCCGCGCACCTCGGCGAGCAAGGCTTCGAGATGCGCCTGCTGTTTGCCGGCGTCGGCGTTCAGCTTGTTCAAAAGTTCACGGGCGCGTTCTTGCACGGATGCAGGGAAGGAGGCGAGCGCGGCTTTGACCAGATCGGCGCGCATCCCTGCGGGGCGCGCCTGTTGGAGCGCAGCGACGAGCCGGAGGCCAAGCGCTTCATCCGTGGCCTTCTCGAAAAGCGCGAGCAGCTTCGACATCTCCAGCGGGCTGATGTTCTTCATCGCGTCGGCGAGAGCGAAGCGCTGCTCGGCGGAGAGCCGCGCTCTGGTCATCACGGCGGCGGCGGCGCTGCGCGTGTTCACGGGCTTTGCCGGGTCGAGGCTGGCGAGCACGAAGTCAAAGAGAGCGCGGCTCTCCAATGGCGCTCCACCGGGCAGGGCGGCGAGAGCGTCGAGGCGAAGCTCCGGCGACGACTGGTCATCGCGTGCAATCTCCATGAGCTGGTTCGCCAGGCGTGGATGCCCGCCCTTCGGCTTCGGGAGAGAGCGCGCGGCGGCGACGGACTGACGTTGGAGAGCTTTGTCGCCGGCGGTGAGTGCGCCGGCCACTGCGTCGAGCCAGGCTGCGGGAACGTCCTTCAGCGACGCGAGAGTCATCGCTTGCGCAGCGGTGGCGCGTGCGCCGGAACTGGCGGCAGTGTTGGTCAACGTGCTGGCGAGTAGTGCTTGAATCGGCTGGCTGCGGGCGTGCCGCGCCATCTGACGTGCAAGGTCGCTGCCGGTGTTAGCGGCACCCGGGATGGCGCGGAGTTGTTGCTCGAAGTACGCGGCAAGATCCGCGCTCCAGTCGGGATGACGGTCGAGCAGCCAAAGCGCGGCGTCCTTGAGCGCGGCGGTTTGGGAAGCCAGTGCCGGTGTGACATCGGACGGACGAAGGTTTCCGCCGGCGACTTGTTCAAGAGCAATCAATGCGGCGCGGCGGACGGGCGTTTTGTCCGAGGCGAGCAACTTGCGCAGTTCGGCAGCGTCCGCGAGTTCGATGAGCGCGTTGATGACGGTGTGTTCGAGGATGGGATCGAGATTGGGTCGTTCCAGAATCGCCACGAGAAGGCGCAGCGGAGCCTTCGCGCCGGAACGGGCGATGGCTTCGACGGCGACGCGTTGAGCAAAGGGATTCTGACTACCGATCGAATCGAAGACCGCAAGCATGGCGTGGTGGGTCTCGGACAAGCTTCCACCGACGGCGACGGCGTCGCGCCAGAGACCGAGCACGCGAATGGCGACCTGGCTGGTGCGTTCATCGGGATGCGCCTTGGTGAAAAACTTGTAGAGCGCCTGCCGGGCTTCCGGGCTGGCGATACGGGCCAGCGCCCAGACGGTGTTGACTGCAGTCTCCTCCGAGTTGGATGTCTCCAGCGCGGACGCGAGCGCGGGACTGGCCGCTTGCTTGTGACGCGCTAGTTCGGCAATGGCCCGTTCGCGGACGACGTAGCGCGCGTCATCGAGGAGCTTCACAAGGTCAGCGGGCGCGAGCGTGCTCCAGGCGATCTTGATGCCGCGCGGGTCTTCGCGCTTCGGGGCATCCGTGCGGCGCACTCGGTAGATGCCGCCGAGCACGTCGGCTTTGGCGAGTTGCGAGCTGGGGCAACAGAGTTTGTACCAGCCGCCGGTATCGATGATGAGCAGCGAGCCATCGGCATCGGGCAGCACATCGGTGGGATGAAAGTCGAGGTTGTCACTCACGACGAAGTCAGAGTCCACGCTCGCGTAGCTGGCACCGGCGGGCTTGATGGCGTGCCGCGTGATCTTGCGAAGGTTGAAGAGCGAGGCGAAGAGGTTGTCGCGGTAGCCCTCGCCGAACGCAGCGCTCTCGTAGCGGCAGAGGCCGCTGGGCGCGCCCGCGCCGAACTGCACGAAGGGATGCAGCAACTCCGGCCCGGTGCGGCGGACGCGGCCGTCATCCAGGGCGTTGTTGGCCTTGCCGAAGACGCCGCCGAGAATCGCGTGCCCGATGCCGTCGCGGTAGCCCGGCTGGCTGAAGTCGATGAACGTGCTCGTGAACATCACTTCGCCTTCGGGCGTAAAGGCGACGCCCACGGGGTTGTCCATGCCACCGGTCATCATCACGTCGAGGTCGGAGCCGTCGGGGCGCGCGCGGTAGATGTGCGCGGCGCGATCCTTGAGCACACGGCCGTTGCCCAGAGTGTGCGTCTGTTCGTCGAACGCGCCCTTGGTCCAATACAGATAGCCGTCCGGACCGGCGTAAGGGCCGTGGATGTCGTTCGCGCAACCGGTCAACGTCCCGCCCTTGAACCATTCCTCACGCTTGTCGGCCACGCCGTCGCCGTTCGTGTCGGTGAATTTCCAGATGCTCGGCGGCGCGGCGACAAAGACGGAGCCGTCGTGCCAGAGGCAGCCTTGCGGGAACATGACCTTGTCCGCGAACACGCTGGACTGGTCGAACGCGCCGTCGCCGTCCGTGTCTTCGAGTCGCAGCACGCGATGGGTCGGGTTCTTGAGTTGCTCGGAGGGCTTCTCGTTGGAGCCGGAGGAATCGGTGACATAGAGCCGGCCTTTGTCATCGAAGCCCGCGCTCACGGGGCGCGGGGCCAGCGTGGTAGTGGCGACGCGTTCGATCGTGAAGCCGTCGGGCACGGTGAACGTGTGAGCATCGATGCGAACCTGCGCGGCGCGCGCGTGTGGGAGCAGCGCGATGGCGAAGGGGAGGAAGAGAAGGGCTGATGGGCGTTTCATGATCGGAACAGTGTTCGAGCAGGGCATGGCGATGGCTCGATGGAATTGAAGACACGCGAGCCCGCGTGGGGAAAGGAAATTGTCCCCGGAGATCGCTCCTCCGAAAGGCTGGTCGTGAGTGTGATCGATAGAGGCGCGAAAACTCTCGCGAAGAAATCGGCGCGATAATGTCGACCTGCCTGATGATTGGCCAATCTCCCGAATGTTGACCTCTGGTTGCCCAACAAGTCCGATCGCTCCCAAGGGAAAACCAACCTGTTGAAATTTCGCCACGGCGAACCGCAACTCACTCGTAACGGAGCGCCTGGATGGGATCGAGTTTAGCCGCCTTGATCGCGGGAATGATGCCCGCGACGACACCGACGAGCGCGCTGAAGGCGAAGGCGACTGTCATGGCCATCGGAGTGATCTCGGGCGTATTGTCAGTCGGGTTGATAACTCGGAGCATCTCAACCAACCAATGGGATGTGGCGAGGCCAACCAAGCCGCCAAGGACTGCGATGACGGTGCTCTCCACGATGATTTGAATGAAGATATTGGCGTCAGAAGCGCCGATGGCCTTGCGAATGCCAATCTCACGGATGCGCTCGGTGATGCTGGCCAGCATGATGTTCATGATGCCACTGCCGCCGACGAGCAGACTGAGCATCGAGATCAGGCCGCCGGAGAGCCGGGCGTTGCGGATCGCGGTCACGATGCTGTCGCCCATGTTTTCCTGCGTCATGAATGAGAAATCCTCGATGCCCTTGTGCGTGTGCATCAACACATTCTTGGCCTGCTGCAAGGACGGCTCCAGCGCATCGATGTCGGCGATGCGGATGTTTATCACATCCAAGCGCGGATCGGGAATGCTGTTCGTGCCGGTCGCGGACTTGAACTTGAGATACATGGTACTTAACGGCATGTAGATCGTGGAATTCTTCATCCGAAACACGTAATCGCCGCCGCGCCCGCGCCCGCCCCAACCGCGGCTGCGCGCCGGGCCGCTCTGCTCCGTCTTGGGCTGGGAACGCTCGAACGCGCGGCGCTTTTTCTCGGTCTCGCTCTCGTAGCGCTCGAACATCCCGATGACGACGAACGGCTCGCCACCGATATTGATCGTGTCGCCAATCGGAATGATCGGCGGACGCCCCTGCTCTTCTTCATCACCGAAAAGCTGGTCACGGATGTTTGTTCCGATAACACAGACGTTGCGGGTGTAATCGTCGTCCACCTGATTGATCATCCGGCCGTGCTCGATGACGTGCTGGTTGATGTCGAGGGCGCTGGGCCAGGTGCCGAGCACGTTCGCCCACTCGGTGGTCTTGCCGGCCTTGGTGACGCGCAAATTCCGGGCGCGCATCTCCGGAGCAACTTCCGTGACCAACGGCGCACTGGCCTTCAACGCGTGCAGGTCGTGGACAGTCAGGCCGACAGCTTGATCAGCCAGGTGCTGTTGCGCGGTAGGAATGTCCTGCTGCTCAATGCGCACCTTCTCAAGGCCGCCGATCGCGACCAAAGCCTCGCGCATTCCGTTCTCCATACCCTTGACGAGCGCACTCATCGCCACAAGCGAGGAGACGCCCAGGATGATGCCGAGCATGGTGAGGATGGACCGGAATTTGTGCGCCCAGATTTCCTTGAGGCCGACGGCGATGGCGTTGATGAGGTTCATGCTGCGGTGTGTGAGAAACGGCCGTGCCTCAGAAAGTGAATCGTCTCCACCACCACGCGCGAACTGCGCATGATGAAGGAGTGGCTGCGCGGCACGACGAGGAAATCCGTCATCCCGGCGACCTTCGCACGCTCGACCGAGACCTTGCCATCGTTCGGTCCCGGAAACGCGCTGGAGAAAAGTGGGTTCGTGCTGCGATCCCCGGTGATGACGCCGAGCGGAAATGTCACCGGGCCGAGGCGGTTCGGCGTGCTGTGCGATCGTGTTCCCAACTCCTGTCCCGACGGCCCAGTGACCAGCCGATACACGCTCCGCAGCGGCCCGGCCATGAACCGGTCCGCCAGTTCACTCCCTTGGTTCGGCGGGCTCAACATCACCACGCGCCCGAGGTTCGGCACCGAATGCTCATTAAGAAACGCTCGCAGAACGATTCCTCCAAGCGAGTGCGTGACGAAGTGAACAGGCAGCGCTTCCGAAACTTCATTCTGATCCAGCGCGTCGCGAATATGTCCGACGCATTCGACGACGGACAAGCGCGTGGACGGGTAGCCGAGATTGATTATCTGGAATCCTTCCGCTGCGAGCCGCTCACCGAGCTTCTGCATCGAGAGGCGGGTCCGACCCATGCCGTGAAGCAGAACAACCGTCTCCTTCGCATCCGATTTGGCGCTTGCGGCCGGGCCGTTGGAGAAGCTGGCGATCATGGCGAACAGGAGGATGAATCTTGGCGTCAGCATCTTCGGGCTAGGCAGGGAATTGCTGCTGGGGCGTCGCCTTGCGATCCAAGCCCGCGAGCCTTGCGTCCACCTGCTTGGCAACCTTGCCGTCGCGAATCTCGATACGGCGCGGGGTCACGGCCGCAATCTCCGGATCGTGGGTGACCAGCGCGATGGTGCGGCCTTCCTCGCTGAGTTTGCGGAAGAGCGTGAGGATCGCTTCGCCTGTGTGGCTGTCAAGATTGCCGGTCGGCTCGTCGGCGAAGACAATCTTCGGGCTGTTCACCAGCGCGCGGGAGATGGCCACGCGTTGCTGTTGTCCGCCGGAAAGCTGCATCGGACGATGCTTGCTGCGGTTCTCCAGGCCGACGAGTTGGAGCGCGGCCATCGAGCGGTCGCGCCGTTCCTTCGACGAGACACCGCTGTAGATCATGGGCAGCTCGACGTTTTGCAGGACGTTCAGCTTGGGCAACAAATTGAAGAACTGAAACACGAACCCGATCTTCTGGTTCCGGATGCGCGCGAGCTCCGCCTTGGTCGCGCCTTGAATCTCGGTACCGTCGAGCTTGAGCTTGCCGCGCGTCGGCGTGTCGAGGCAGCCGAGGATGTGCATCAGCGTGGACTTGCCACTGCCGCTGGGCCCGATGATGGAAATGAACTCGCCGGCGTCGATATCCAGCGAGAGATCGTCCAGCGCGCGAATCTCCTCGCCACCGAGGTGGTAGATTTTGCTGACGTTGCGAAGTTCGACGAGAGCCATGAACGGGATGTGTGGAGCAGCGAACGGCCGGGCTGAAAACTAGGAACCAGTCGTCGCGCCAGGGGGCTTCGTAGCGGCTGAGGCGGGCTTCGGGGCGTCTTTTTTGTCGTCGGATTTCTTCTCAGCCCGACCGGCCGGCTTCTTCTCATCCTTCGCTCCTGGAGGGCCGCCCTGTGATCCGTTGATGGTTTGGTCAAGCGAGACAACTTCACCCGCAGTAAGGCCTTGCACCACCTCCGCAAATGCGTAATCGGTGACGCCGAGAACAATCGTCCGCCGCTCGAACGTTTCTTCCGCTGTCTTCACAAACACGAAGCGCTCGCCCGCCTCGGTGAAAACCGCCGCCAGCGGAATGGCGAGGACGTTGTCCGCCGTGGAAACCGGGATGTTCAGCAGCGCCGTCATGCCCGGGCGCACACGTGGATCGATGTCCTTGATCGCGATGCGCGCGGCGAATCCCTTGATGCCGTTCTTGATCACCGCCTGCGGTGCGACGCGCTCGACAGTGCCGCTCATCTTCGAGCCGGGCAACGACTCGGCCTGAATCTCTACCTCACGACCTTGCTGGAGCCGGATGACGTCCGCTTGGTTGACGTGTGCGTTGACAACCATCTCGTTGAGATTCGCGATCGACATCACTTCCGTGCCGCTGTTGAAGCCCGCCGCACCGGAGACCGTCTGCCCGAGCGATACCGGGCGCGTGAGCACGGTGCAATCGAACGGCGCGAGGATGCGCGTCTTGCGCAGCTTGTCATCGACGAGCCGCAACGCCTGATCAGTTCGATCCACCGCGTTGGTCGCAAGGTCGTAGTCGGTCTTGCTGTCATCGAAAACCTCCTGGGAGATGAGGCGGTCGGCAAAGAGCTGCTTGGAACGCCCGTAATTGCGGGTCGCCTTTTGAAGCTGGAGCCGCGCGCCATCGATCTCGATGAGCCGCTGCGAGCGCTCGATCTGCAAATCGCGATCATCCAGGCGGCACAGTAACGCGCCCTTCGTCACTTTGTCGCCGATGTCCACCGGGAGCTCCTCGATGCGGCCGTTGACCTCGGGGCGCACGGAAACTTGATCCGCCGGGCCAATGTCGCCCGCCGCACTCACCGCGAAGGCAATATCACGGGACTCCACCAGCGCCGTCGTGGGACGGCTGGGCTTGTCATCGACAGCGTGATGGGCCGGCGCGTTCTTCCAAAATTGCCAGCCGCCGGCAGCAAGGCCGGCGAGCACGATAAGCGTGACTGCGAGTTTCATGGGCGGAATCGACAACCGACGGCCGCGCGAGGTTTCAAAGAAGTCATTTCTACGATACTCCGCATCCCGGCCAGGGGTGGTTGCTTGTGTCCTAAAGTCTGATGAGCACGGAAGAAGCGTTATTCAGAATAGTTTCCCGCCGCACCCGCGTCGCGAACCGCTCTGAATGATTGATCTTAAAGGGTTACTCAGTAGAGTCGATTCAATCCATGATGTTCACGCGGGACATCGAATGCTCCCGCGTTCCAATACCTGACCGACTCTTATGCAAGTCCAGCGATCATTTACTACCTTTCTTCACACCGCTTCGCTCCTGCTACTGGCATGCGCTGCTTGTCCCCAAATGATCCGCGCAGCCGACGCTGTCATCATCGCCGAATTCGCCGCCAGCAATACCACCGGACTGCGCGATGAGGACGGTGCGTACTCGGACTGGATCGAACTCTTCAACAGCGGTACCAATGCGGTGAACCTGAATGGCTGGGCGTTGACCGACGTGAAGGACACACCGTTCCGCTGGCTGTTCCCGGCGACGAATCTTCCGCCCAACGGCTTCCTCACCGTCTTCGCCTCCAGCAAGAACCGCCGCGTGCCCGGCGCGCCGTTGCACACATCGTTCAGCCTGAGTGCCGGTGGCGAATACCTCGCGCTTGTCCGCCGGGACGGATCGATCGCATCGGAGTTCGATCCGTTCCCGGAACAGTTCGCGAACATCAGCTATGGCATCGGGCAGAACCTTCAGGTCACGTCGCTCGCCTCCAACACCTCGACGCTCCGCTACTACGTTCCTTCCAACAACACGCTAGGCCTGACGTGGACCTCGCCAACCTTCGACGACTCCGGTTGGCGCCTCGGAACAAACGGCGTCGGCTACGAGAACTACGTGAGCGGGTTCGCCGTGCGGAACATCCGCGCGAATATCGGCGTGTGTGATCTCGCCACGGCAGAGAGCGTTGCCGTGACGCCCTCACAACAGTCCGCCGTGTTCAGTGCCAACCCAGCGACCGTCAATTACATGAACACTGGCGGAGGCGCGAACTTCGGCGGCGACCTGACCTTTCCCGGCCTGACGATTAACGTGGACGCGGACAACTTTGTCACCGAAGCGACGGGCATCATCACCATTCCGACCAGCGGTTCGTGGACGTTTGGCGTGAACAGCGACGACGGGTTCATCTGCACCATTGGCGCGAACACGTTTTCTCATCCTAGCCCGCGCGGGGCGGGAGACACCTTCGGCACGTTCACACTCACCGCTGGCGATTATCCGGTTCGTCTCCTGTTCTACGAATGTGGCGGTGGCTCGGAGGTGGAGTTCTTCGCGGCGTCGGGCGTCCATTCCAGCTTCAACGCCAGCTTCCGGCTCGTCGGCAACACCGCCGGCGGCGGGCTCGCGGTGAAGTCCCTTCCGATTGCCGGTGCAGGGAGCGGGAGCATCAGCCCGCTAATCACCACCGACGTGAAGACCAACCTGCTCGGTCGGAACGCGTCCATCTACCTCCGCCTTCCGCTCAACGCTTCAAACCCCGCCGCGTTCTCCTCGCTGACATTGCGCGCCCGGTACGACGACGGCTTCATCGCCTACCTGAACGGCACCGAAGTCGCGCGCCGCAACGCCCCAGCCTCGCCGACCTACAACTCCGCCGCCACCACGTCGCGCGCGAACACGAGCGTGCTCGTCGCGGAAAGCATCGACCTCACCCCGTATCTCGGCCTGCTCCAGGCCGGCACGAACGTTCTCGCCATACACGGTCTCAACTTCACAGCGAGCGACAGCGATTTTCTCATGCTCGCCGAAGTCATGGAGAACAAGGTTCTCGGCCTCACGAATCATTATTTTGCGACGCCCACGCCGGGCTCCTTCAACAGCGCGGGCTTTTACGCCTTCGTGGACAACCTCAAGTTCACGCCGGGCCGGGACTGGTTCGACACCACGAACTTCACCGTCACCATCACCAGCGCGACACCGGGCATCACCATCCGTTACACGACCAACGGCACCGCGCCCACCACCACCAGCGGCCTCCTCTACACCGCTGCCGGCATTCCCATCGGCGGCACCACGCTCCTGCGCGCCATAGGCTATCGGTTCGGGTTCGAGCCAACGGAGGTCGAGACGCACTCCTACATTTACCTGAACCAGGTGCAGGCACAGTCCACGAACGTGAACTGGGTCGGCGGTTCCTCCGAGAACTACACGCTCGACACGAACGTCACCCAAAGCGCGCTCTACGGCCCGACGTTCAAGAGCGACCTGCTCGGCGTGCCCACCTTGAGCATCGTCATGTCCCACGACGATGCGTTCGGTCCCAGTGGCATGTGGTCGAATCCCCA
>SXGS01259206.1_pt1 | contig 10231 bp, 10 predicted proteins | sample 3174681 | NCBI WGS metagenome assembly SXGS01 (sample SAMN11356861, study PRJNA531348) | freshwater metagenome | isolation source: freshwater sample F1-80 | place: China: Fuxian Lake, Yuxi | collected 2017-12-25
ACGTCCTGCTGGTCACCGGACCGGTGACGCGCAACATGCGGGAGGCGCTGGAGCGTACCTACAACGCCACGCCAGACCCCAAATGGGTGGTGGCGGTCGGCGATTGCGGCTTCGACGGCGGGTGTTTCGCCGGCAGCTATGCCGTGGTGGGTGGGGTATCGCAGGTGGTGCCCGTCGACCTGCATATTCGCGGCTGTCCGCCATCGCCCGGCGCTCTCCTGGCCGGGCTGATTGCGCTGCTGGAGAAAGCAGGCGCGAAACCAGGAACTTAGAGCGTGATCAGGCGTGATTGAATCGAAGGGGATCCTCTTCCCCTGGAGGCCGAAATTGCCTCCGGCGTCACTGCCAGCACGGTATCTCGGTCAAGCTTCCCACCCGGCGAGGCGCATGGGAAAAACAGCGTAATGCGCACAGGTTTTATTGGTTAAACCCTGCCTTTTACTGGCGCTCTACTGAACTGAAAAAATAAAAACCTCGTATTTCGTGGCTTTTGAGCCTATCTATCGGGAAGCGGCCACGAGCCGTACTGCTCCCTCCTTCAGCGCCATCCCCACCGGACCCTCCCGGCCGGTATTCCTCGCCCTCGCTCCCGGCGCCGCAAGCGCCACAGCCGACATTTTCAGCAAGGACACCCATGAGCACCCATCTGCCCCGCCAGACGCCGGATCTCGGTGATTTCAAAGCCCCGCGTGACGAGAATGCGGTCCAGACACCGCCCCGGCGGCGCGACTCGAAGCCGGCCGGCTCCGGCCCGATCGATTCAGGCAGGGCAACGGCGGCCGCGATCGTCGTCGGCTCGGGCGGTGCCACTCCGTTCCAGCTTAGCCGGATCTACGCCAAGGGCTGGCAAGCCGGGATGAGCAGCGCGAGCGAGAGGGCGGATTTCGACAGCATCGCCATGGCCGAGGCACTCAATCCCTGTCACGCGGCCGCGGAGCGCGAGCGCTGGGCGCTGGGTTTCACCCAGGCGGTGGCGCGCAAGCTGGGCACGCCCGGCCGCCGGCCGATGGCGTTCCGGCTCAGCACCCCCTAGCGACCCTCATCCGCATCGGCATGGCCGATTCTTATCGGCACTGCCGATAACGACCCATGTCGAAATGGAAGTGCGTGCGGTGCAGGGCGTTGTAGTCCGGCCCCAGCACGGCATGAAAGATACGGCAGGCCCCGTCGCGTACTTCACGCAGGAACCGGGCACTCGCCTCGTCATCCGGCGGGCTGACTGAACCCGATGCGGCACTGGCCAGCTGCGGGGTCGCGGTCGAGGCGCTGCGCATCCCACCCTCCTTCTTCCAGTGCCTGCCCACCGAGACCAGCAGCCCATCCCGGGTGCGGAAACCGGTGATGTCGATGGCGTTGGCGGCAGCGTGCTCGCTCATGATCACCCGATCATCGGCCTCGGGCAGCTTCTTGCCGTTGCGCACCGGCCGGCAGGAGAACGTGCCGAGATGCTGGACGCTGCCGATCTCCGAGCCCAGATGCTGACGCGCCGCCGGCTGCACCACATGGCGCATGAACAACGCCAGGCCGACCGAGAGCGGACAGGTGGCGTGGAAACCGTTGCCGAAAACCCGGTTCTCCGGCGAGACGTGCACCACATCGGTCAGGGCGCAGCCGCGCGACTGGAGATGGGCCACACGCTGCACCTTGAGCTCCGAGGTCCCCAGGGCGGCTTCGCAGAAGGCGCGGTCGCGCACCAGCTGGGCGAGCTTGAGGCGCGTGACCACGGGTGCGCGCTCGGCCCGCACGTCGAGGGGCGCGAAGGGATCGAGCCGGTCCGGCAGGCGATGATAGGCGGCGGTGACGGCGATACCGGCGACCGCCACGATCACCATACCGAGAACGACGATTTCGGCCGCAGGTCTCGTCATGGAGCCAAAGCAACGCTTCGGCCCAAGCTTCGTTCCCCGCCGTGGCGCGCGCGTGGCGCAAAGATGGCGGAAGGGAGGCAGAGCCTCCTTTCCGCCCCTTCAGAGAGTCGCGGTCAGTGGTCCGGTGTCGGAATCGGCTCCGGACTCTTCCATTTCTCGTCGAGGCTCCACGGGCCGGGCCCATGGACGATGACGTAGATCAGCCCGCCGACGGTCGAGAAATTCTTCAGAAGCTGCGTCGTCTGGCCGTACATCTGGGCCTGCGGCGTGTTCCAGAAATCATGAAACAGCAGACCGGCGATGACGCAGAAACCGAGCATGCCCCAGGCCGCCCACACCGTCCGCCAGCCGACCAGCATCATGATGGCAATGGCGAACTCGAAGCCGATATCGATGGCAGCGACGAGCTCCGGAAACGGAAACCCCTTCTGACCGAGGCGCCCGGCGAGGCGGGCAAAGGGATCGACGAAGGCCTTGTTCCAGGCACTGACGAAGAAGATCTGGGCAAAGAGCAGGCGCGCCAGCGCCTGCGGCCAGCCGACCGGCAGGTTCATGGTCTCCCTCCCCGAAGCGGCACAAGTTGAGCCTTGTGCCTTGTCGGGATCATAGCCTCAGGCTCTGGTCGCGACCATCGACGGGCGCTGGTTCACCTGGTCCAGCCACGCCGCCAGGCGGGAGTGGGACGCACGCCACGCGATCTCGGGCAGACGAAAGTCCATATAGGCGAGTGCGCAGGCGGTCGAGATGTCGCCAAGATCGAAGCGGCCCTCGCTCACGGCCAGGCGCGGCAAGGTGCGGTCGATAGCCCGGCGCAGGCGCTCCAGCCAGTCGCCCCACTGGCGCTCGGCCGGACGGCGGCGCTCGATCACGCTGCCGAAGGCGGCGTCGATCAGCCCTTGCGCCAGGGCGGCGCGGGCGAGGACCGCGAAGCGGTCACCCGCCAGCAGCGACGGGAAGCTGCCCACGCTGTCGAGATACTCGGCGATGGTGCCGCTCTCGGTGAACAGCGTGCCGTCATCGGCGATCAGTGCCGGCACCTTGCCGATCGGTGTCGCGGCCAGCAGCGTCTGCGGATCGGCCCAGGGATCGACCTCCTGACAGTCGATGCGTTCAGCGAGCTGCTTCTCATGGACGACGACGCGCACCTTGCGGGCGTAGGGCGACGGCTTGTTGAAGAAGAGCTTCATCGCATGGCCTCCGTTGGTTCAAGCGTCGCCACCGTGACGCGCAGCAGGTCGAGCAGCAGTGCCGCCGCCAGCACCGCCGCCGCCAGCAGAAAGAGGAGCGCGTGCGAGGCGAAGGCGGCATAGAGGAAGGAGAAGCCATAGGCGCCGCCGGCCTGCCCCACCGCGAAGGCGATCGTGCACACGCTCCAGGCGCGCGGCCGCGAAGGGCCAGCCACCAGCTCGTGCACGCGGCCGAGCGCCAGGCTGGCACAGCCGGGCACGAAGGCGCCGACCACGAGACTGGAGACGATCAGTGCTGCTTCGTTCTGCACGATGGCCGGCAGGGCGATGAGCGCCGTCTCGACCACGAAGGCCAGGCGCAGCGCCACAGCGAAGCCGATACGGTCGGCGAGCCAGCCGGAGAGCAGCGGGCCCATCGCCGCGCCGAGGCCGAAGACCACCCAGTAGCGGCTGCCGATGTCGAGACCCTGGGCCAGGCCGCGGGCGATGACGTCGACCAGGAAGACCATGGGCGGCACCAGCGCCACCGCGGTCAGGCCGTAGACGACATAGAAGGCGCGCAAGCCGCGCGCAGGCGGTGGCGGCGCGGCGGCGAGCGGTGCCGGTGCAGTTTCCTGCGGCCAGCCGCGCCAGGCCGCCAGCGTCAGGACCAGCGACAGCAGGCCGAGCGCGATCCAGGTCTCGCGCAGGCCGGTGTCGATGAGCAGCGGCACCACGGTGCCCGAAGCGACGATGCCCAGGCCGACCCCGGTGAAGACGATGCCTCCCGCCACGCCGCGCCGCGCCGGCGCCACCGACGACAGGGCCAGCGGCGGCCCCAGCACCATCAGGGCGCCGCCCGAGACCCCGGCGGCGAAACGCCAGAGGAAGAACCAGAGGAACGACAGCGGCCAGGCGCTGGCGATGAACGAGGCGGCGGCCAGCAGCATCATGACCCGCAGCACGGCGACCACCGGATAGCGCGACACCAGCCAGCGCCCGCCGAACGCGCCGAGCAGATAGCCGGCGAAATTCGCCGCCCCCAGATAGGCGGTGTCGGACGGCGTGAACCAGGCCGCGGCAATCACCGCCGGGATCAGCGGCGTGTAGGCGAAGCGCGCCAGGCCAAGGCCGACCAGGCAGGCGCCCAATCCTGCGAGAACGGGCCCGGCAAGGATGGGGCGTGACATTGTCGCGACCGTAGGCCGATCGGTGCGCCGCGGATAACGGTTTTATCTGATGGCCGCTATCGCCCCTGGTGATAGCGGCATGCGGGCGCGTCCGCTATTCCGCAGCCGCGATCCGCCTGGTCACCGGCCTCGCCTGTTCGAGGAACGCCCCGAGCGCGCTCGACACCAGGGAGTCGCGCCGGCGGATGAACAGCGTCTCGACCTGCCCGTCGCGCGGGGGCACCTCGTGCAGCGCCACGCGGCCGTCGCGCCACACCGGGCCGATCAGCGCCTTGGGCAGCAGGGTGATGCCGAGCCCGGCGGCGACGCAGCCGAAGATCGCCTCCAGCGTGCCGAATTCCAGCCGGCGCAGGCCGACGATGCCGCGCTGCGCCAGGATATCCTCCAGCCGCTGGCGATACGAGCAGCCGAGACGCAGCACGACGATCTTGAGCTCGGCGACGTCGAGGGCCTTGTCGAGCGAGCGGATGCCGGGTGCGGTGAGCACCACCAGCTCCTCCCGGAAGATCACCTCCTCCTCCAGCTCCGGATGATCGACCGGGCCGCAGACGAAGGCACCTTCGAGCCGGCGGTCGAGAACGGAATCGACGAGTTCGGCCGTGGTCCCGGTCCGCAGGGTGACGTCGACCGCCGGATGCTTGCGGGCATAGGCGGCGAGCACGGGCGAGAGACGCAGAGCCGCCGTGGTCTCGAGCGAGCCGATGACCAGCGGGCCGGCAGGCGTCCCGTCGTCGCTCACGGCGCGGCGCGCCTCGTCGAGCGTGTCGCGGACCCGCGCGGCGTAGGGCAGGAGCCGGCGCCCGGCCGGGGTCAGGGCGACGCCGCGGCTGTGGCGCTCGAAGAGCGGCGTGCCGAGCTCTGTCTCCAGGTCGCGGATCCGGGCGGTGACGTTCGACTGCACGGTGTGCAATTCGGCGGCGGCGCGGTTCATGCCGCCCAACCGGGCCACCGCCTCGAAGACCCTCAGATCGCCCGCGTCCATCAGGCTACCTATCTTGAATAAAGATATATTATAGACGATAAGGCTGTTTTTTGGGATAGGCCTGCAGCGGCTTAAATAATCGCGCGATAAGCAGACGGGAAGCGCTCCCCGGCTCGCGGCGAATGCCGTAGAGTTGCTTTTACGCTTGAGCGGCGGTGCAGCCGCCCTCAAAATCGTCAGCACACGGATAATAACGAACGGGAGGAGTCTTCATGCGCACGCTCATCGCCACCGCGATGCTCGGCACGGCGGTCATCATGGCCGCGCCGGCCTGGGCCCAGTTCAACGACAAGAACCCGATCACTGCGACCGTCACCGGCGCGACGCCGACCGGCTATCCGCGCGTCATGGTCGAAGGCCTCAACGCCATCGTGCGTGACGCCTATCCCAACTCCGCCGTGTCGCTGAAGCCGAACTCGCCGGGCGGTGGCGTGCTGGCCATCGCCGAGAAGGAGGCCGATTTCACCGCGACGGCGACCGGCACCGAGGTGCGCCTGGCCAACGAGGGCAAGTCGCCGTACAGCGCCCCGCTCAAGGGCAGGTTCAGCTACGTGATGATGCTCTACGACGTGCAGTTCATGCACTTCCTGATGACCAAGGAATGGGCCGACGCCAACGGCATCAAGACCTGGGCCGATATCGCGGCCAAGAAGCCGAAGATCCGTCTGGCCATCAACCGTCCGGACAATCCCCAGACCACGATCGGCGGCCCGTACGAGGTGATGAAGGCCTTCGGCTTCACCATCGAGGACATCCAGAAATGGGGTGGCAGCTACGTGCTCGGCAACAGCGCGATCGGTCTCGACGCAATCAAGGACGGCAAGGCCGACATGTTCATGAACGCGCGCAACCTCGGCGATTCGCTGGTCAAGGATATCGCCAGCAACCGGCCGCTGCTGTGGATCGACGGCGATCCGGCGAAGGTCGACCAGGCGGCGAAGGTGTTCGACTTCCGCATGGACATGGTGCCGGCCGGCACCTACCCGTTCATGGAAAAACCCTACCCGACCGTGCGGCAATGGGTGTCGCTGCTGGCCGGCTCGCATGTCTCGGAGGAGGTCGTCTACAAGTACACCAAGGCGATTGCCGAGAACGAATCGGCAGTGCAGAAGATCGGCGGCTCGATGGCGCCGTTCAAGACTGCGGGCATGGCCGCCAACCCGGCCAACCTGCCCTATCACCCCGGCGCGCTGCGCTACTACAAGGAAAAGGGGCTGGTGAAGTAAGCACCCGCTCTCGGGGGGTCTGATGAGCCAGCCGCCGGTCGCCGCAATCGCGGCCACCGCGCCGGAGTCGTCACGACTCCGGCGCTGGCTGGGCGACGCGCTGCGCGAAGGCAGCCGTCACCAGCCCGGCGGCGTCTGGGCCGTGCTGATTTCAATCGGCTCGGTGGCCGCCGCGCTTTACGTCCTCTGGGTGGGAGCCGCGGCGACGCTGAGCGGCGATGCCGCGTTGTGGCTGGCCAACAAGACCGGATCCGGCGCCATCGAGACCTTCGCCATCTGGGCCCGTTCCTTCACCGCGAAGTATCACCTCGATATCTCGGTGTTCATCGCGATCACCTTCCCGATCGCCTTCCTGACCACCACCGCGCGCCAGTCGCGCGACACCCTCGCCTGGACGGACGTCGTGCTTGCGGCGCTCGCCCTCGCCCTCGCCGCCTACTACATCGTCGACTACGAGCGCTTCCTGAACTGGAGCCGCGGCTTCTCGCGGCCCACCACGATGGACTATATCGTCGGCCTGACACTCATCGTCCTGGTGGTGGAGCTGACGCGGCGGTCGACCGGCTGGGGCCTGACCACCGTCGTGCTGCTGATGCTGGCCTACGCCTTCTGGGGCCACCTGCTGCCCGGCGCGCTGCGGCACGAGAACTTCACCTGGCGCTATTTCCTCGAGATGGCGACCATCCAGTCCGACGGCATTTTCGGCTCGCCGCTCGAGGTCGCCGCCAGCTACGTCTTCCTCTTCGTGCTCTTCGGCTCGTTCTATCACCAGGCCGGCGGCGGAAAACTCTTCTACGAGGTGGCCAGCGCCATCACCGGCGGGATGCGCGGCGGCGCGGCCAAGGCCTGCATCTCGGCCTCGGCGCTCTATGGCTCGGTCTCCGGCAGCCCGACCGCCGACGTCGCCACCACCGGCCCGCTGACCATCCCGATCATGAAGAAGACGGGTGTGAGCGCCATCCGCGCCGGCGCCATCGAGGCCACCGCCTCGACCGGCGGCGCCATCCTGCCGCCGGTCATGGGGGCGGTCGCCTTCATCATGTCCGACCTGACGAGCATTCCCTACGCGGAGATCGCCTGGGCTGCCACGCCGCCGTCGATCCTCTACTACGTCTCGCTCTACCTGCTGGTCCATGTCGACGCCATCCGCTACGGCGAGGGGCGGATTCCCGAGGAGGACGTCGTGCCGCTCGGCCGGGCGCTGGCCCAGGGCTGGGTATTCTTCCTGCCGCTCATCGCCATGATCGCTTTGCTGATCATGGGCTACACGCCCGCCTACGTCGCCGCCGGCTCGACCCTGGCGGTGATCGCACTGAGCTGGCTGACCCCGCAATACGCCATCGGGCCGCGCAAATTCGTGGCCGCCTGCGTCGAGACCATCGCCCAGCTCGTGCCGCTGATCGGCGCCGTGGCGGCGGCCGGCCTGATCATCGCCTGTTTCGAGGTCACGGGGCTGGCGGGCAAGTTCTCCTTCCTCCTGTCGGCGCTGTCATTCGGCCAGCTCATCCCGACTCTCCTCGTCGCCGCCGTGATCCTCATCATTCTGGGCATGGGCATGCCCACCGTCGCGGTCTACACGCTGGGGGTGGCGCTTCTGGCGCCGACCCTGATCGGCAAGCTCGACCTGCCGGTGATGGCGGTGCACATGTTCCTGGTCTTCTACGCCTCGCTCTCCGCCATCACGCCGCCGGTCGCGGTGGCGAACTTCGCCGCCGCCGCCATCTCCGGCGCCAACCCGATGTCGCTCGGGCCCTATGCCTGCAAGCTGACGGTCGGCGGCTTCATGGTGCCGTTCTTCTTCCTCTTCAACCCCGGCGTGCTGATGGAAGGTACGCTCGTCGATATCCTGCTCGATTCGACCGTCGGCGGGCTGATGGTGGCCTATGCCTCGCTGGCCCTGCACGGCTGGTGGGGCAAGGCGGCAATACCCTGGGCGGCGCGGATCGTGCTGGGCGCCGCCTCGCTCGCCATGATTCATCCGGCGCCGTCGATCCAGTTTCCGGCCACCCTGATCGGCGGGCTGATCGTACTGGCCTTGTGGCGGCTGCTCGTCGCCGAGCCGGATGCTGCCCACTCCGGCGCCTGACGGTTATTCGGATCAGGGGGGCCGCGGGCGCAGGCCGGAGCCCCTGATCACCGCCTGGCGCAGGGCGATGGCCGTGACCACGGCCAGGCAGACGAACAGCACCACCCAGCCCGGACGCATGCCGACATCGAGCGTCAGGTTGGCCGAGAGCACGCGCAGCGGATCGATGCCGCGCGACAGCCGGAACCAGAGCGCTTCGCCCAGCATCGTGGTCAGCGCCGCGACCAGCGAGAGCAACCCGGCGGTGAGCAGCGGCGCCTGTCTGGTGCCCGGGCGCCAGGCCACGACGATGCGGTAGAGCATGAGCCAGAGATAGAGGCCGGCCATGATCAGCGGCTCGTAGACGTTGAGCTTCGACTGCATGAAGAAATGGACGGTCGCCAGGATGGCGATGACGTAGACCGCCTGGTGCAGGCGTTTCCAGCCCCTGGAGCCGAGGCGGCGGATCATGGCGTCGGTCGAGGTGACGGCGAGGGCCGCGAGGCCGAGCAGGGCGGCAAAGCCGATGGTGAGATAGATGCGCAGCACGATCTCGCTCGCCACCTTCACGAAATCGTAGCGCTCATGCACCACGAACAGCGACAGATGGGCGAGACCGTAGACGCAGGCGGCAACGCCGACCATGCGCCGCAGGCTGATCAGCTTCGGCCATTGCCCGAGCTGCTGCAGCGGCGTAACCAGCAGCGAGAGGAAGATCAGGCGGATCGTCCAGGTGCCGGTCTCGTGCGTCGCCGCGTCATAAGGCCGGGGCCCGAGATTGCCGGTGGCAAGGTCGAACGCCGTCCACAGTCCCGGCACGAAGAGCAGGGCGAAGACCGTAGCCTTGAGCGGGGAGAAGCGGCCGGCGCGATCGACCAGCGGATGCAAACGAAGCGTCACGGGCGTGGTTCTAGCGCGAGGCCCCCTGCGTTGCCTACACGCCCGTGATCACAATCCGGCTATCGCGCTTCTAGAACTCCTTGCCGAGTTTCTCGTCGACCGAGAGTTTGCCGCTGCCGCCGAAGGCGAGGCCGAGGGCCACCACGCCCCAGAGAAGCGGGTACTCGTAGCCGGCCTTGGTCCAGAAGAAGCCGTTGCCCAGATGCACCTTGAGCACGGCGACCATCATGATGATGAACGTCGCCACCGCGGCAGGCCGGGTCAGCAACCCGATGGCAATCAAGATGCCGCCGAAGAACTCCACCGCACCGACCAGATAGACCAGCTGCAGGGCCGGCTCCATGCCGAGCTTCGAGAAGAAACCCGCGGTCATGGCGCGATTGCCGCCGAACCATTCGAAGAGCTTCTGCGCCCCGTGCGGGATCAGGCACAGGCCGGTGATGATGCGGATCAGCGGATAGGCATAGCCCTGCACCTTCTCGTAGAGCGGGGCGAGGGCCGGGACATAGAGCTGCATCGTATCCCCCTGGTAGGTAAAACCGACTCGAAGCGGCTGCCTAGCGTATCTTGATTGCGGCCGCGCCGACGCCTAAATGTTAACCCCTTCCCATGAGCGATATTCCCTCCTCCCCGCCGTCATGGCACGGTACCACCATCCTCGCCGTCCGCAAGGGCGGTGACGTGGTCATCGCCGGCGACGGCCAGGTCAGTTTCGGCCAGACCGTCATCAAGTCCAACGCACGCAAGGTGCGCTCGATCGGCCGGGGCGACGTGATCGGCGGGTTCGCGGGCGCGACGGCTGACGCCTTCACCTTGTTCCAGCGGCTCGAAGCG
>SXGS01337615.1_pt1 | contig 10230 bp, 7 predicted proteins | sample 3174681 | NCBI WGS metagenome assembly SXGS01 (sample SAMN11356861, study PRJNA531348) | freshwater metagenome | isolation source: freshwater sample F1-80 | place: China: Fuxian Lake, Yuxi | collected 2017-12-25
GTGCTCGAAAAGACTAAGCTTCATAAGGAGGGGAATCCTTCTGGTTTGGAATTGGCTTCGAAATCCTATTTTAAGCCAGAAGCCCCTCCTTGCAACATAAAGAATAGTTATTGTTTCAATTGGTTTTGCAAGAGGCTCCCAGTTCTTCAACCTGCTTCCCAGCCTGAGCTGCCTGGAGAATGTTTCGCTGCCGCTGCACCTGCACGGCTGGGCGAGGAAGAAAGTGGAAGGCCGGGCCAGGGAACTGCTTGACCTCGTCAAACTGGGACACCGGGTCGAACACCTGGCGGATGAGCTTTCGGGCGGCGAACGGCAGCGGGTGGCGATCGCGCGCGCCCTCGCCTTCAATCCCCCGATTCTGCTCGGCGACGAGCCCACCGGGAATCTCGATTCCAAGACGGGCGTGGAGATTCTGAAGCTGATCCACGATCTCCACGACCGGTTCGGCGCGACCGTGCTCATCGTGACGCATGACGACAGCGTGGCGCGAAGCTGTCCCCGGACCATCACCCTTACCGACGGGCGTGTCATCAAGGACGAGCGCCGATGATCCTGCTCCGGCTGTTGAGCTGGCAGTACGCCCGCAAGCACAAGCTGCGGTCGCTCCTCACGATCATGGGCATCGCGCTCGGCGTGGCGGTCTTCGTGGGGATGCACGCCGCCAACGACTCCATCCTGGCAGCTTTCGGCCGGACCGTGGACCGAATTGCCGGCGCCACGGAACTTCAGGTCTCCGCCGGGGAGGCGGGGTTCGACGAGGAAGTGCTGGACGCCGTCCAGCAGGCGCCGGAGGTGCGGGTGGCGGTTCCCGTGGTGGAGGCAGTGGCAGCCACGGGCATGGAGGGGCAGGGAAACCTGATGATTCTGGGCGTGGACATGGTGGGCGACCGCAGCCTGCGGGATTACAGCATGGAGGGCGGCCAGTCCGATGTTGTGGAAGACCCGCTGATCTTCCTGGCCCAGCCGGATTCGATTGTCGTCAGCCAGGACTTTGCGGCGCGCAATGGCGCCGTGATTAATAGCAAGATCGTTCTGCGGACCATGGACGGTCCGCGGCAGTTCACCGTTCGCGGCCTTATGCGCGCCGGCGGCCTGGCCTCGGCGTTTGGCGGCAACCTGGCCGTGATGGACATATACGCCGCGCAGAAAGTGTTCGGGCGCGGCCGCAAGTTCGACCGGATCGACATCGGGGTAAAGGAAGGGACCTCGCTCGAACAGTGCCGGACGGCGCTCGAGCGCCGCCTGGGACCCGGCTTCGAGGTCCGCCCGCCGGCCGCCCGCGGCCAGCAGTTTGAGGCCATGATGCGCGGATACTCGGTCAGCATGAACATTTCGAGCGCCTTCGCCCTTTTCATCGGCCTGTTTATCATTTTCAATTCGTTTTCGATCGCCGTGACGGAACGCCGCTCCGAAATCGGCATCCTCCGCGCCCTCGGCGCCACCCGCCGGCAGATCGGGGGACTGTTTCTGGGCGAGAGTGCCGTGCTGGGTCTATTCGGCTCAGCCCTCGGCGCCGGGTTCGGAATGCTGCTGGGCGGAGTGCTGGTGACGTACATCAGCCGGGTGATGCAGGGCGCTTACGGGGTCACGGAACAGAACCCGGAGGTGGAGTGGAACTCGCTCCTGCTGCCGGCGGCGGTGGTGGTCGGTACCCTTACCAGCCTGGCGGCGGCGCTGCTGCCGGCGCGGTCCGCGGCCGCCGTCGATCCCGTACAGGCGCTCCAGAAAGGCAAGAGCCAGGTGTTGTCCGCCGGTGAGAATCGCCGGAGGCGCGCGGTGGCTGCCTGTCTCCTGGCCGGTTCCCTCGTTAGTCTTGTGCTGGGCAGTTCGCCGGTGTTCTTCTATGGGGGCTATGCCCTGTTGATGTGCGCCGTGCTGCTGCTCACACCCTCGCTCTCGCTGTGGCTGGCGAGGTGGCTGCGGCCCGCCCTCAAAGCGCTGCGGCCGATCGAGGGGGCCCTCGCCGCCGACAGCCTCATGCAGGCGCCCCGCCGCACCTCGGCGACCGTTTCCGCGCTGATGTTCTGCCTGGCCATGCTGATCGGTCTGGCCGGCACATCGCGGGCCAGCTACGGCTCCATCGAGGAATGGCTGTCGACCACGCTCAATTCCGATCTGTTCGTCTCGGCCTCGGAGAATCTGGTTTCCCGCAACTACCGCTTCCCGGCGGAGATGCGGCCCGAACTGGAAGCCATCCCGGGAGTGGCGGAAGTACAACCGGTTCGCAACACGCGGATCACCTTTCGGACGACCCCGGTGCTGCTGATCTCGGTGGACGTCGCCCGGGTGGCGGATCGTACCCGGCGGCGCCGTATAATCGAAGGCGACTTCGAAGAGATGAACCGGATCGCCGGCCAGGGTAAGGGAATCATCATCTCCGAGAATCTGGCGCAATTAAAGCAGTTGCGCATGGGCGACGCGGTGGAGTTGGCCGCGACCTCGGCGGCGGTGCGGCTTCCGGTGGTGGGGATCGTGCGCGACTTCTCCGATCAGATCGGCACCATCTTTCTGGACCATTCGGTTTACGTGCGGCACTGGAACGATTCCACCCACGACAGCTTCCGCATCTACCTGAAGCCGGGCACCGACCCGATGGCGGTCAAAGTGTCGATCCAGGAAAAGTTCAGCCAGCAGCGCCGCCTGTTCGTCTTTCTCAACCAGGAGTTGAAGAGCTATGTCCTCAACTTGGCCGACCAATGGTTCGGGATGACGTACATCCAACTCGCGCTGGCCTTGGTAGTGGGAGTGCTGGGCATCGCCAACACGCTGACCGTCTCGATCTCGGACCGGCGCCGCGAGTTGGGCATTTTACGCGCTGTGGGCGGTGTTAGCGGCATGGTGCGGCGCGCCATCTGGATGGAGGCGGTCGCCATAGGCCTGATCGGCCTGTTTCTCGGTCTGGCGCTGGGCGCCGTCAACCTCTACTACCAGTTGGAAATGGTTCGGCGCGATTTTACTGGTATGCCGCTCGATTACAGTTTCCCTTGGACAGTCGCGGTGGTGCTCCTGCCGCTGGTACTGGTGGCGTCGTTCCTGTCGGCGGCGGGTCCGGCCGAATCGGCCGTACGTAGTTCATTGGTGGAGTCTTTGGCTTATGAATAGGATTATCATTCCTCAAACAGCATTGCGGCTCTGGATCGGGGCCGCTCTTTGTGTTTCCATTGCGAGCAGTCAGGATGCGCGTGCCATCATCGAGGAGTCGCAGAAACGCGCGCGTTCTACTTCGCAGAAGTACGAAGGCGCGCTCCAGGTGTTCGACCCGAGCGGGAAGATCACCGAGAAACGCTGGCGGTCGGAACGAGCCGGCGCGTCCGGCAACAGCAAGTCTATTCTGCGTTTCACGTCGCCCGCGGAGGTCAAAGGTGTCGCGCTGCTGATTGTGAATCACCCGGACCGCGCTTCCGACCAGTGGATGTGGACGCCTAACATAGGCCGCGACCGCCGGATCGCATTGCAGGACCGCTCCACCCGCTTCTTCGGTACCGACTTCAGTTTCGAGGACCTGGAGGAGCGGGATGTGGACCAATTCACTTACAAACTGCTTGGCGAAGAGAATATCGACGGCGCCCCCCGCTGGCATATCGAAGCCCGCGCGAAGCAGACCAAGGCTTCGCAGTATTCCGCCATCGGGCTCTGGGTGCGCAAGGACAACTACGTCACGGCTCAGTTCGAAGGGCAGGTCAAGGACAAGCTGGCGCGGCGCTTGAAGTATCAGCAGATCGAGAACGCGCAAGGGGTCTGGACGGCGCGGTTGCTGGACCTGACGGATGTGCGGCGGGGCGGCCGCACAGTGCTCAAGATCGACAAGCTCCAGTACGGAGTGCCGGTGAAGGATGAGGACTTCACTGTCATCGCTTTGCGCCGGGAGCCATGAGGGTCCTCCTGTTCCTGATCGGCGTTACAGTGTGCTCCGCGCAGAAGTTTGAGCATCGCGGTTACGTGGAAACGGATCTGACGGCGTATCCGCGGGCCGCCCCGGGAGACAGCGGCAAGGCGGTCGGCGCGATGTTCGTGAACTTCGAGCCGTCGTACCGGTTTTCGCCTTCTTTGCGTTTCAGCGCCGGATTCGGGGCCTATACCGATACCCACCGGGAGGTGGACCGCAAACTGCACTTATCGTTATGGGACAGGGAGCGGAAAAGGCCCGCATTCGCCATCCGGACATTCGCCGCCACCTACACGCGGGGCCTGGTCACGCTGACCCTGGGAAAGCAGGTCATCCGCTGGGGCAAGGCGGATATTCTGAATCCGACGGACCGCTTCGCGCCCCGGGATTACGTGAAGGTGGTCCGGAACGAAGTATTGGGGGTCACCGCGACGCGGCTCACGGTGGGCACCCAGTCGGATTCGCTCGATCTGGTGTGGGCCCCCCGATTCACCCCGAGCCGTACGCCCCTATTGGGTCAAAGGTGGGTTGTTCTGCCGGAACTTCCGATCAATGCACAAGTGCCCCCGCTCGATGGCGGCTCGGACATTCCGGGCGGGCCGCAGTTCGGCGCCCGCTGGAACCATATCGCCAAAGCCGCCGAGTTCTCCTTCTCCTACTACGAGGGCTTCAATCACCTTCCGCTGATCGTGCCGCGCCTGGAGTCCCGGCGCCTGCAATTGCTGCTGAATCTCCGTCGCCAATACCCCCAGATGCGCATGGTTGGCGCCGATGCGGCGATTCCGCTGCGGCTGTTCACGATCAAGACCGAGGCGGCTTACTTTACCTCGACCTCCAGTTTGAACGACCAGTACATGATTTACGTCGTCCAGGCGGAACGCCAGCAGGGCGAATGGCTTTTTGTCGGCGGTTATGCCGGCGAGTACGTGACCGATAAGCGATCGACACTCAATTTCGCTCCGGACCGTGGACTCACGCGCGCTTTCCTGGGGCGCGCGGGTTACACGATCGATGCCAATCGCAGCCTGGCGTTGGAGACGGCCGTCCGACAGGACGCGAAGGGAGTCTGGGTGAAGCTGGAATACACGCAGGCCCTCGGAAGTCACTGGCGCATGACGGGTGGCTACACGTTGATCCGGGGTGACGCCGGGGACTTCCTGGGCCAATACGTACGGAACTCATTCGCGAATTTCGCGTTACGATACAGCTTTTGACATCGAGCCCATTGACTCGAGAGCAACTGCTTGAGCGGTGGCCACGAAGCGGCGCAATCCCGTTTGGGGGCTGTCGTCCTGATTGCCCGGCAGATCGCGTTGGCTTGCCGGGATGCGCGACTTCATTCTCTTGTTCGTTCACCTGAGCCACGCCAACAGACGGAGAGAGCGGACGATGTTTTTCACGACCGCCATCCACACCAAGCAAGAGATTACACTTGAGTCATGCATTTGCCCGTCCGCCCGAAAGTCCGGGCCCAATTCATTAACCTCATTCGCTTCTTCTCGAGTCCCCACTTCCGGAGACTGGTCCTGGTCTGCTCGGCCGGCGCAGCCGCGCTGGGGCTTGTTAGAGCGGAAGTCCCCGCGAGTTCCTTTGGGGTGTGGGATCGGGGAGCTTCCTTCGATCCCGAGGAATACCCCTTTTTGAAGGGATTGTCGTTCAATGCAACCTGGGGAGAAGTGGAGAGGCAGCCGGGCGTCTTCGACTGGAGCGGGTTGGATCATGCGGTGGAGAAGGTATTCCAGAAGAAAGTGTTTCTGTACCTTTCCCTGGGCGTTGGCCCGGAGGCGCCGGATTGGATTTACGCGCACGGGGTCCCCAAGGTGTTCACCGACGATGAGCGGCACCTGGGCAAATGGAAGTACTACCCTTATCCTCTCGCCCCCGCATACAAATCCTATTTTCAACGCCTCATCACGGAATTAGGGAAGCATATCCGCGGTTATCCCGCGGAAAAACAGGCGCGAATCGCCTTCATCCAGGTGAAGACCGGGTGCACCGGAGATGAGACCGCGTACAAGGGTGAGCCGAAAGATGCCCAATACGCGCTGCCCAAGTCCTCCGCAAAGTGGCGCGCCTTCCGTCTGGATGTCTTCGCCTTGTTCGTAAGAACTTTCCAGGAGGGTCCCGGCCGGCCCGTCGACCTGCTGTTCAATTCGGTCGGGGGCGACGCCGGTGGCGGCGAAGCGTTTTCGGAAGAATGGCAATGGGTGACCAGTCACTGCAAGGGGGGCTTTGGGATCAAGAACGGCGCCCTCTCCAGGGGACATCATTTGAGTGGCGAACGGACCTTGTACGAGCAATGGACCCGTTTCCTCATTGATCCCAAGGGACTGACGCTGTTCCGCCGCTCCGAGATGGACCAGACTTGGACGAAACCGTGGTATCAGCTCAACCTGCCGCTCAATTTCTACTGGGGCGCCGTGAATGCGCTCAATGGCGGACAGAGCGTGTGGGACATATCCGCGGGAGCCATTCAGGCAGCCAAAGCCGCGGGTTTCGATCACTCCTTCCATTTCTTCAACCGTTATGCGGGCCAAATCCATCCCGAGAGCGCGACTGGCGCCTTCTGCGCCCTGCACAAGGGATTGGATGCCGCCGACACCAAGGCCTATCCCGAGGCTCACTTCGGCAAGGCCACGCGCAAGAACCTGGATCGTATGTTGAAAATAAGCCAGCAGTTTTCAAAATACGGGGCCCGCGTGGACGACTCGGAGGCGCTCACGACGGGACAGGTTGAACAACGGCGGGATCAAAAGGGCTTCAACGATGTGGGGTGGGATATCTGGCCGGACAATTACTCCCGGTTCCTTTACCAGATCGACGCTGATCAAACATCCGTCCCACTGTGGCGGGTCGGGGGGCCCATCACTCCGTCTTCCTCAATCTATGCCCGATTCGCTCGCGGGTTCGAGCACACGTCCGGCAAGAACTCCCTGTACTTCAAGCTGCACGACAACTTCTTCAAAACCAAGGAGCCCAGGGCCGTGACGGTCCATGTGGCCTGGTATGACGGCCAGGCAGGCTCGCGCTGGAAACTGGTCTACGATGCCGGCTCCTCTGTCATGAAGACAGGCCTCGAGATCACCGGCAAAGGGGCCAAGCAATGGCATGATGCAACCGTCACGCTTCGTGACGCCGTCATGGCTCACGGAGGCATCAGGGGAAGCGATCTCGCCCTCGTGAACACGGATGAGAAGGACGACGCGTTCGGCATCATTGAGGTCCACCGCGATGACAACGTGCCGCAGTGGATGCCCGCAGGCGACCGGCCCGCCACCCAAGGTTCACCTGAACCTGCCGGCCGGCAGACTCGTTCATCCAAACGCGACGAGCGGCGCAAGGCGAAGGGCAAGTGAGATCGTGAGTTCCCGGTAGGGACGACAACGGTCTTCCCCCGACTCTCGGGAAGCCTGAGATCGAGCCGCCAGCCTCGATGCCATCGCCTTCCGGATTTCGGCAAGCGGCAGATCGGCTGGTGCGACGTTAGCGGCCTGGATAAGGGAACAACGGGCGATTCGGGATATGCTTCATCATGGAATGAGTGGACTGGTTGGAGCGGGAGGGAAACAATGGCATTCACGATGGCGTTCATTCATACCGGGCACGTACTGATTCCCGTCTTTGGGCAACTGGCGAAGGAGCACCTTCCGGGGATGCAGGTATTTCACATGCTCGACGAATCGTTGATCCGAAACACGATCGCATCGGGCGAACTGACCGAAGCCACCATAGGAAGGCTGATGCTCATGATTGAGTCCGCGCGCGGTGGCGGCGCCGACGCCGTAATGGTGACGTGCTCGTCGATCGGGAGAGGCGCGGAAATAGCGCGTTCGCGGTTCGATTTCCCGGTCCTTCGCGTTGATGAAGCCATGGCTGAAGCCGCAGTCGAAGCCGGCGGCCGCGTGGGCGTTGCGGCGACGCTTGAGACCACACTCCAGCCAACTGTCGCCCTGCTCCGGGAGACGGCCGCCCGGGCGGGGCGCAACATTGAGATCGTGCCCCGGCTAAGCGCGGGCGCGTTCGAATGCCTGATCGCGGGAGATACCGAGAGGCACGATCTCATGCTGAGCGAATCGCTCGCCCAACTCCGGAAAGAGGTGGATGTGGTGGTTCTCGCCCAGGCTTCGATGGCGCGAATCGCGGCGCGGTTCAGCGGGGAGGGCGGCCCACCGATGCTATCGAGCCCCGAACTTGCTCTGCGCCGCGCACGCCATCTTTTCCTGTCCGGCGAGACGGGGTAAGCTGGAGGACTATGCCCGATACAACCTTTCAGGCCCTGGTCCTGCGTCAACAGGAAAAGCTTGTGACCGCCTCCGTTGAAGAGCTTCGTACGGACCAGCTTCCGGAAGGCGAAGTCCTGATTCAAGTCGCGTACTCGAGCCTGAACTACAAGGACGGTTTGGCCGTCACAGGACAAGGCCGTATCGCGCGATTTTACCCGATGGTGCCCGGCATTGATCTGGCCGGAACCGTCGTGGAATCTTCATCGCCGCGATTCGGGGTGGGAGATCCTGTTGTGATGACCGGCTGCGGCGGCAGCGAGACCTTTTGGGGCGGCTACACGCAACGGGCGCGCCTCCCCGAAGAGTGCCTTACGCCGCTGCCGGAAGGAATGACTCTCAAGCAAGCCATGGGAGTGGGCACGGCCGGCTTCACGGCGATGCAGTCGGTGATGGCCCTAGAGGCACATGGGCTCAAGCCGGGCGGGCGTGAGGTTATCGTTACGGGCGCCGGCGGCGGCGTGGGAAGCATCGCGGTGGCGCTGCTGTCGAATCTCGGCTACAAGACGGTCGCATCGACGGGCCGCGCGGAATTGCACGGCTACCTGAACTCGCTTGGCGCGAGCCGCATCCTTGACCGGTCCACGCTGGGCGGACCGTTCGCGAATCCGCCGAAGCCGCTTGAATCCGAACAGTGGGATGGCGCGGTCGATTCAGTGGGCGGCGAGACGCTGGCGTCGGTGATTCGCGCGCTGGCGGTGGGTGCGAGCGTGGCGGCCTGCGGCCTTGCGGGCGGCGGCGGCCTGCCGACTACCGTGCATCCGTTCATTCTGCGCGGAGTAAATCTGCTTGGAATCGATTCCGTGCGCTATGCCTCCGAAAAGCGTCCCGCGGTGTGGCAGAGGCTGCGGCGCGATCTTCCGCTCGATTTATTGGACTCGATAATTCAGGTGGCTCCGCTCTCGCGCGTTGCGGAACTCGCGCCCGCGATACTCAAGGGTCAGGTCCGTGGGCGGACCGTCATCGATGTGAACGAGTAGAGGCGATTGGCGATTCGTGTCGCCCCTGCGCCGACGCATCGAATGATGGTGGAGGTGTAGAAGCAGCAAGGGACACGGATTCACTGGGGGACGTTATCATGTGCTTGAACGGAGGGTGACGCAAAGAATTCATTCCTCTTTTTCCGCAGTGAGCGCGCGAATGCCTGTCACTGGCTCCTCCGTTCGAATTATATACGTCCGGGTCTGGGGAGGCTGGTTGGTATTCGACTAAGGGCTTTGGGATCCAATGCGGAAAATAGTTCAAGTGTTGCGACGGGAGTTGGCGGGAGCCGGGCGGCGTGAGACCGGTGGCGACGGGTTGAGCCTCGCCGTGTACATCATTAGAGGAATGAGCCGAAGCCGTTTGCAAACCGAGCGCGACGGCTTATCAGGGGCGGTAGGGCTGGTCGCGAAATTCAGGAGATGAAAGACAACTGGCTGCATCAACGCTCGCTGGCAGAATAGACGCCAGACGTATCCTGAAAACGCGCTTGCGGTAGCCCACATTGGCTCTGCGGCAGCCGCGTGTTTGCGCGCTGTTCGGGAGGGGTACGCCGGGGAGGGTCGAAAAGCTTCGCAGGGGGAACTCTCCAGCGGGTTGCGAAATTGGCGGACGACCAAAAGCGATCGTCCGACCCACCGCACTCCGCACGTTTTCATGAAGTTTCGCGGGCCGCCGCGGCCCCTTCATCAGGATCGAAAAACCTCTCCCAGCCGGTCCGGCGAACGGTAAGAGGCGGCGGACGACAAGAGGCGATCAGGCGACCCACCGCACTCCGCAACAGCGATCTGAATGGCCCCGGGACGCGCCCATCTATACTGAAGCGATGAGCTTCCGCATCTCGGTCCCGTACTCACCAAAGGGCGATCAGGCCACCGCCATCGCCGAACTTGTCCGGGGACTGCGCGATGGCGAAAAGCATCAGGTGTTGCTCGGCGTCACCGGATCTGGAAAAACGTTCACGATGGCGAAAATCATCGAGGCTCTCGAACGTCCGGCGCTGATTCTGGCCCACAACAAGACCCTCGCGGCACAACTTTACCACGAGTTCAGAGTTTTCTTTCCTCAGAACGCCGTCGAATA
>SXGS01309386.1_pt1 | contig 10228 bp, 8 predicted proteins | sample 3174681 | NCBI WGS metagenome assembly SXGS01 (sample SAMN11356861, study PRJNA531348) | freshwater metagenome | isolation source: freshwater sample F1-80 | place: China: Fuxian Lake, Yuxi | collected 2017-12-25
CACGCGGCCGCCGTCGTAGACCAGGCAGTCGGTGTAGGCCAGCACGGCGCGTTGCACCGGCGAGAACACGTCGCTCGTCGACCACGCAGGGATCGCGGCGATCATCTCCTCGCTCATCCCCAGCGCACGACAGCTCTTGCAATGCTGCGAGAACACGAACTGACTGCCTCGCGCCCATCCGGCCCGGGTCTGCCCCAGCTCGCGCAGCACCGGGTCGAGCAGTCGGTTCGGGCTGCGGTACAGACCGAAGCCCTGCACCGAGTGCCGCAGCACGTCGGGCACCAACGCGAACACCGTCCACCAGTCGCCCGGTGTGCCGGTGTCGGTGCCGGGCTCCTCCACCGGGTCGCGGTCACCGAAGAGGTGGTCGTACATCTGCAGGGTCAGCGGATCGGTGGTCTCGCTGCGGCGCACCTCGCGCAATCGGGGCATCGACTCTCCTTCGAACGGTGGCTTCTGGCAGGTCTCCGTCCCGGTTTCCGGGACGGAACGCCGCCAGATGCCGTGGTGGAACGGATCACGCCCAGAAACCGAGGGGCGGTGTGGGCAGTCTTGCCGCCGGACGCGACACGGAGCGGACCCGAGGGTCCGCTCCGTGCGCCGTCCCACCCAGGGACGCGGGGGGTTGGGGGGATCAGTCGTCCGAGCCGCTGTCGTCGTCGCTGTCGTCGCCACCGCGGCCACGACCACGGCCACGCCCACGGCCCTGGCCGCTGTCGTCGTCGCCGTCGTCGTCGCTGTCGTCGATCGTGTTCTCGGTGCTGTCGTCGATGCTGTTGTCGGTGCTGTCGTCCACCGAGGTCTCGGTGCTGTTCGAGGTCTCGGTGCTGTCGTCGACCGACGTCTCGGTGCTGTTCGACGTGGTCGGGTCGTCCGACACGCCGGCCGGGCGGTCGCCGCCGTTGTCGTCGACCGAGTTGCCGGTGGTGACGCCGGTGGTGTTCGAGGTGGCGGTGCTGTTCGAGGTGGCGACCGTGGCGGGCACGACGGCGGGGCGGGGGGCACCCGCACCGGCGGCAGCGAAGCCGGCGGCGCCGAAGAGGACGATGCCGGTGATGGTGCTGATGACGACGGTGCGGCGGCTGTTCTTGGTGTTCATGGGGGGCTCCTGGTGAGGTGGTTGCGATCGGGGAACACCGAGGACACGACCCCACCACTCGAAAGGTTTTGCCCATTCCGTTTCTTGGAGAACCCCTCTCGGCTACTTGGAAAACCTTGCCGATCCGTGCACGTCCATGGGACGCCCGTAGGGTGGCACGGTGACGCAGACGGCTTCGGAGACACGCCCGGGCGACCCGGCGACGCCTCGGGGCGAGGCCAAGGGCCGCGAGTTCATCGCCCTCGTCACCGCGCTCATGGCGATGACCGCGCTCGGTATCGACCTGATGCTGCCGGCGTTCCCCGACATCCGCAGCGAGTTCGGCCTCGCCGCCGACTCCACCAAGGTGACGTGGATCATCACCGCCTATTTCCTGGGCATGGCCATCGGCCCGTGGCTGTTCGGACCGGCCTCCGACCGCTACGGGCGACGTCGCCTGGTGTTCCTCGGGCTCGCCCTCTACGCCATCGGTGCCACCGCGGCCGCCACCTCCACCACCTGGGAGGTGCTCATCATCGCCCGCTTCGTGTGGGGCGTCGGTGCCAGCGGACCGCGTTCGTTGGCCGTCACCATCATCCGCGATCGCCACGAAGGCAGCACCATGGCTCGCCTGATGTCGATGATCATGGCGGTGTTCATGCTGGTGCCGATCATCGCTCCGGCACTCGGCGCCGGGCTCATCGCGTTCCTGCCCTGGCGCGCGGTGTTCTGGTTCCCCGCGGTGATGGCCGTGGTGCTGATGGTGTGGACGCGCCGTCTGCCCGAGACGCTGTCCGACGCCAACCGTCGGCCGTTCACCGTGCGCTCGGTGGCGGGCGCAAGCCGTGAAGTGGTGCGCCACCGCCAGACCGTGGCCCTCACCGTGGCGATGACGTTCCTGTACTCGATGATGACCTCGTACCTCGCCGGGTCGGAGGTCATCCTCGGCGACGTGTACGGCTACGCCGACTGGTTCCCCATCTTCTTCGGGGCGGTCGCGGTGCTGCTCGCTGCGAACTCGCTGTCGAACGCCCGCCTGGTGCAGCGGCTCGGGGTCATTCGCCTGCTGCGCACCCAGTCGGTGCTCGGCATCGCCGCCTGCTCGCTGCTGTTCGGGGTGTCGCTGCTGAACGCCGGCGTGCCGAACTTCTGGCTCTTCGCCGTGTGCGTGTGCCTGGTGATGCCGCTGGTGCAGGGCCTCAGCCCCAGCAGCAACACCGCCGCGATGACCCCGCTGCCGCACGTTGCCGGCACCGCGTCGGCCATCATCGCCACGGTCACCACCGCCGGCGGCGCCGTGCTCGGCGGCATCGCCAGCAGCGCGTTCGATGGCACCGTGCGACCGTTCGCCACCTACTTCCTGGTGTTCATGACCTGCACCGCGGGATGCATCTGGTGGGGCACCGCAGCGAAGCGGCGAGCCGTGGCGCCGGCCACCGCCTGATCAGAACGGGAAGGCGTTGCGCGCCGCGACCGCAGCACCGCGAGCGCCGGCCATGTCGAGGTCGGGCACGAGTGCGATCTCGGCCACCTCGCGCTGCTCGTCGCGCAGATGGACGTGCTGTGCCACCGTGGCGAGGAACCAGTCGCGGAAGTCGGGTGCAGCCTCCACGGCGCCGCCACCCACGAAGTAGGCATGTGGGTCGGTGAAGTTGGCCGCGATGGTGAACAGCCGACCGAGCGCCATCGCCTGCTGTTCGAACACCTTGCGTGCCATCTCGTCGCCGCGTTCGGCATACCCGCGCAACGCCTTCGCGGCGTCGGCGACAGGCAGCGCGGCGAGTTCGTGATGCGGATAGCGGGTCAGCCAGTACGGCAGCAGGTTCTGACGGATGCCGGTGAGCGACGCGACGCTCTCGGCGTCGCCTCGGAACCCGCAGTTGCACTGCGGCATCGGCTGATCGGGCTCGAGCAACCCGTCCATCGGGACGTGCACGTGGCCCAGTTCGCCCGCCATACCGACGGCGCCGCCCACCACGTTGCCGGACTCGATGACGCCGCCACCCAGCCCGGTGCCGACGATGGCGGCCACCGACGAGCGATGGGCTGCCGTGAAACCGAAGTGCGCGTAGTGCGCGTACATCGCGGCGGCGTTGCCGTCGTTGGTGTACACGACCGGCAGACCGAGGCGTTGCTCGAGTGCGCCGCGCACGTCGAAACCCCACCACTCGGGCATCGCGAAGTTGGTGGCACCCTTCGACGAGATGACGCCGTCGGCCGAGGCCGGACCCGGCGTGTCGAGGCCCACCGCGCGTACCCGGCTGCGGTCGAGCCCGGTGACTTCCAGCCCGTGCACGAACACCGCCTCGAGCGCATCGATGGCCGGACCGGGGCCCTCGGTGACCGCGCTCGGCAACTCGATCATGTGGTCGATGAGGAACGCGCCGCCGGCATCGAGCACCGTGACGTTGTTCTTCGTGCCACCGTTGTCGATGCCCACGATGACGGGCGATGCGTCAGCCATGTGGTCGATGCTATGCGTCGGTCGCGTCAGTCGGCGACGAACCGGAACGTGTTCGCGAGGTACTCCACGAACGACGGCGACACGCCTTCTGCCGCGAGAACGTCGCGGGGCACGGGAGCGCGTCGAGGCGCGAAGGCGGCATCGGCCCGCAGTTGCCGCGGATAGTCGTGGTGCAGGATGGCCACCCGGCCCAGCACCGGCACGTCGACGCCGGCATCGAGCACCATCTGCACGTCGTCGGGCGTGTGGATCTTGCCCGCCACACCCAGACGCACCTCACCGCGCGGGAGCGTCGCGAACACGTCGAGCAACGGACGATCGTCGAAGCCGGGCTGATCGGTCACCCGCCGCACGTCCCACAGGCTCATGTCGATGAGGTCGACGTCGCCGGAAGCGACGAGCCGCTCGTACACCTCCACGATCTCGGCGGTCTGCATGCCGAACCGTTCGGGCGACAGACGCACCGCGAGGGCCAACTCGGGCCCGCACTCTCGCCGAATGCCGGCGACGATGTCGAACAACAGCCGAGCGCGACCCTCCAACGTGCCGCCGTACTCGTCGGTGCGCCGGTTGATCTCCGCCGACAGGAACTGGCAGATGAGGTAGCCGTGAGCGCCGTGCAGCTCCACGCCGTGGAAGCCCGCCTGCTGCGCCCTGCGTGCGGCAGCCACGAAGTCGGCGATCACCTGCTGCACCTCGTCGCCGGTGAGGGCACGAGCACCGGTCTCGGGGTCGTCGGAGGGACACACCGGCTGCTGGCCGGTCACATCGCCGACCGCACGATTGCCGGCGTGGTGCAACTGCGCATAGCTGACGGTGCCGGCGGCGTTCAGGTCGGCGGCCAACCGAGTGAGCCCCTCGAGGTGCTGCTCGCCGAAGATGCCGAGCTGTCCGGGGAACCCCTGGCCCACCGCCTGCACGTGCGCGGCACAGGTCATCGTGAGGCCGAAGCCGCCCGTGGCGCGCATGGTGAGCCAGCGATGCTCGTCCTCGGACACCGTGCCGTCGGCGTGACTCTGCTGGTTCGTGAGCGGAGCGAGCATGAACCGGTTCGGCATGACCGGTCCGTGCAGGAAGGTGACGGGATCGAACGGCGACGACATGGCCGTCACTGTGGCACGGGCATCGTGCCCGTCACGATGTCAGGGCTCGAGATGGTGCCGCAGCACTCGCACCGAGGCGAAGTGCTCGTAGTAGTCGAGCAGACGACTCGGGTCGACGGCCGGCACCTCACTGCACCAGTCGCGGTCCACGATCGGCGGCACCGTCGACGAGACGGTGGCGGCGAACTGGTCGAATCGGGCCGGCGTCGGGAAGTCGAGCGTTGCGTTCATGGGCCCACTGTGCGCCGATCGGACCATGCCGTCTGTCGGCCAGCCGAACGAACGGGACAGTTCGTGCCGGAACGCGAACGGGGGGTGGCCGTCGCCGGCCACCCCCCGTTCGACGGTCGGGTCAGACCACGCGGACGTTGAAGCCGGTGGCGCTGCTGAGCACGGTGGTGGAACCGCCGTAGCTGACGGTGATGCGATGGATGCCCTTGGTGGTGGTGGCGGGCACCAGCACCTTCAGCTCCATCTCGCCCTTGCGCGGCGTCCAGGCCACGGTGCGCAGCGGCACACCGTCGAGCGACACGGTGACGTCGCCGGTGATGGCAATGGGGCCACGCACCTTGAACTCCACCTCGAGCATGCGACCGGCCTTCACCTTCGCTCCGCCCTCCGCGCGCACCGAGCTCGGCGCCTTCAGGAACACGGGCAGGGTGGCGGTGGAACCGGTGCTCGACACCGTGACGGTGAACGGCTGCCAGCCGTACACCGTGCCGGGCACGAGCGTGCTGAACGTGGCGCGGCCGGTCTCGTCGGACACCGGCACGACCGTCGGGTCGACCGTGGCGGCCGGGAAGGCGACACCGCCGATGGTGGCGTTCGCCGTGCCGGACTTCGGCTCGTTGGCATTGGTCATGTCGAGCGACGACACGTTCACCACCAGGGGCTCACCGACGGCGTTGGGCGTGACCGGCACGATGCCGTATGCACGCTGCACGTAGTCGGGCGACACCTGCTTGAAGGCGGCCATGTAGTCGACCATCGACTGCAGGTCGATCTTGCCGGTGTCGGCCTTGTTGGTGCCCTTCGCGAGTTCGAGGAAGTTGTCACCGCCGGCGGCGAGGAACGAGTTGACGACCACGCGGTACGTGGCGGCCGGATCGACTGCCACACCGTTCAGCCAGATGCCGGTGATGTGGTTGCCGGCCGTGGCGTTCGGGTTGTAGGTGAACTTCAGTTCCTTGTTCACGCCGAGGTGCAGGATCGGGCGCGAGGCACCCGCCGGCTGCCACTGCTGCTCGAGCACGGTCTTCACCTGGGCACCGGTGAGGTCCATGGTGATGAGCGTGTTCGCGAACGGCTGCACGCCGGCGGCCTCGGCGTAGGTGACCACGCCGTCGGGAGCGAACAGGATGTCGGTGCGGAGACCGCCCGGGTTCATGAACGCGATCTCGGCACCACCGATCTGGTTGGCCGACCACAACTGCACGTCGGCCACGAAATTGCCGAGCGTCGATTCCGAGCCGCGGTTCGTGGCGGCCGAACCGCGCAGGATGTCGGCGGTGGTGGTGCCCAACGGCACGGCGCCGAGCACGGCCGCGGTGGAGACCGCGCTCGCCACGATCGGGGCGACGGCCGGATCGTCGGTGAACTTCACACCGTTGCCGGGGATGACCGTGGCGTCGACGATGACGTTGCTCATCGACAGGATCTGCTTCGTCGTCGCGTCGACCTCGATGGTCATGTTGCTGAACTTCTCGCCGTACTGACCGCTCGAGATGACCGGGCGGCCATTGATGACGTGGTTGTAGGCGAGGTGGGTGTGGCCCGACACGATGGCGTCGATGTTGGCGTTCGCGCCCAGCACGATCTTGCCGAAGCGCGAGTTCGGATCGACGGCCGACTCGATGGCCGTGGTGGCGGCACCCTCGTGCACCAGCATCACCACGACATCGGCCTCACCGTTCGCAGGGTTGCCGTCGCTGAGCTGGTTGGCCACGCGGTTCGCCGCGGTGACCGGATCCTCGATGGTGAGGTTCGCGATGCCGGCGGGGCTCACCAGCGACGGCAGTTCGTCGGTCACCGCGCCGACGAAGCCGATGGTGACGCCCTCGAACGTCTGGGTCCAGTACTCGGGGAGGTTCGGCGAGCCGTCGGTGGTGTGGACGTTCGCCCCGATGTACTCCCAGTTGGCCAACGGCAGCACGCGGTTCATGAGGTCGGCGAAGCCCTGGTCGAACTCGTGGTTGCCCACGGCGCTCACTTCCAGCCCCGCCGCGTTGAGCGAGTCGATCGTGGGCTTGTCGTTCGCGATGAACGACGTGAAGGTGGAGGCGCCGATGAGATCGCCGGCGGCCGCGAACACGGTGTTCGGGTTCGTGGCCCGGATCTGCTTCACCGCGGTCGACAGCGCAGCCGCGCCGGCAGCAGCGCCGTCACGAGCGATGCGGCCGTGGAAGTCGTTCACGGTGACGAGGTTGATGGTGACGGTGCCGACCGCGCTGGCGGTGGGTGCCGGCGACGGCGCGACGGCGACCGCAGCAGCGGCCACCGCGAGGGCAGCAGCACCGAGGCGCAGCCGGCGTCGTCCCGACGCGACGGATGAGAGGTTCATGCGGGTTCTCCTTGAGGTTCGTCGACCACCGCAGTGCAGGCGACTCGACGTCCCACCCTCCCTGCACCGGGCGACGAGCCGACCTTAGCCATCGGCAAGGACACCGAAAAACGCCCCACTCTGTGGGATCGGCCCACCGCGAACCGTGGGTGAATCCCCTGGTCAGCCCATCTGCGAGGTCTTCACCGGCAGCACCTTCACGACGACACGGTGGTCGCCGGGCTGGTGCCACGGGTAGACGTCCTGATCGATGTACTTCTTGGCCATCGAGTTGATGAACGCGTTGTCGGGATCGTCGACGATGTCGACCACGGTGCCGCGCACCTCGAGGTAGCGGTAGGCGTTGTCGTTGTCGACGATCGACAGCGCGACGGCCGGGTTGGCCTTCAGGTTGCGGTACTTCTGGCGGCCGGTGGTCTGGCTGAACAGGATGTGCGTGCCGTCCCACCCGAACCACACCGGGTTGTTCTGCGGCGTGCCGTCGGGGCCGATGGTGGCCACGTGGGCGAGGGCGGTCGAGTCGAGGAGGTCGGCGTGTGATGCGGGAATCGTCATGCCCATCAGAATACTTGCTGCCACAAGATTCATTCCCGAGATGGCGGATTTCCTCAGGCGTTGGCGTTCTCCATCGCGTCCGACAGCCCGGCACGCATCCGCAGCGGCTTCTCGGGCAGCAGCAACGCCAGCACCACGCCGGCCACCATCACCACCGCGCAGATCCAGTAGATGCGGCTGACGCCGAGCGCCACACCGTCCACCACCGCCTGGCGCGCCTCGTCGGGCAGGGCCGCGATCTCCTCGGGCGAACGGATGAGCCCTGCCGCTTCGTCGGGGGCCACGCCGAGACGCGCCGGCAGCTCGGTGCGAATGGTGGCGTTCAGCACGGTGCCGAACACCGCCAGGCCGAACGAACCGCCGAGCGAACGGAAGAACATCACCGTCGCGGTGGCCACGCCGAGATCGCGGAACTCCACCGCGTTCTGACTGGCGATCGACGTGGTGGTGAACACCGACGACGCGCCGAATCCCATGAGGATCATCGGCACGACGAGGAACGCGTAGGTGGTGCTGCCGTCGATCTGCGCCACGAACAGCAACCCCACGACGGCCAGCGTGCTGCCGATGACCGGGTAGCGCTTGTACTTGCCGGTGCGGGCGATGAGGCGACCGATCCCGAACGTGCCGATGGTGACGCCGAGCATCTGCGGCAGCACACGCAGCCCCGACTCGGTGGGGGACACGAACAGCGAGTCCTGGAAGTACAACGGCAGGAACGGACCCGCACCAAACACGTACACACCTGCGCACATGCCGAGCAGCACGCTGGTGCGCACCACCTTGTTGGAGAACAGGTGCAGGGGGATCATCGGTTCGGAGGCGCGCCGCTCGACGAGTACGAACACCGGCACCGACACCAGCGCCACACCGAACAGCACGAGCACCAGCGGCTCGGTCCATCCGTCGGAACCCTCCTCCAGCCCGATCATCAACGCCGCGATCGACAGCGACAACAGCGCCGCGCCCCAGTAGTCGAGCTTCGCGTCGCGGCGAGGGAACGGCAGCCGCAGCGCCACATGACACACCCCGGCGACGATGAGCGCGAACGGCACGTTGACGTAGAAGATCCACGGCCACGAGAAGTGCTCCACGATGAACCCGCCCGCCAGCGGCCCGAGCAGCGCCGACCCGACGAACGCGAGCGTGAAGAAGCCGATGTACCGACCGCGTTCGCGCGGCGGGAGGATGTCGCCGAGGATGGCGAACGCGAGCGCCTGGATGGCGCCGCCGCCCAACCCCTGCACCGCACGCGCCGCGATGAGCTGCCCCATCGACTGCGACATGCCGCAGAGGATGGAGCCGACCACGAAGATGCCCATCGTGGTCTGGAAGATGAGCCGCCGCCCGTAGAGGTCGGACATCTTGCCGAGCAACGGCGTGGCGATGGTGGAGGTGACGATGTACGCCGTGCCCACCCAGGCGAAGCTCTCGAACGCGTTGAACTCGCCGGTGATGGTGGGCAGTGCCGTGGCGATGATGGACGTCTCGATCGACGACATGAACACAGCCAGCATGAGCGCGCCGAGCACGATCATCAGCCGACGGTGGGTGAACCCCGGAACGGCGTCGACGACGGTCACGACGCCACCGTAGGGACGGCACCACGCGATCCCGAAGGCGGACGGTGCGGCACGTCAGCGGATGCCGGAGGTGCGCCGCTTGCTGAGGGCGTCCACCGCCAGCACCAGCGGCATCGCCAGCACGGCCACGAGCCACCCGATCGTCGGCGGCGATGCATGGCCCAACTCGCGGGCAACGGGCGGCACGAACAGCACGGCGAAGGCGAACCCGACATCGATCGCGACGGTCACGAACAGCAGTCGGTTGGTACCCCACCCCAGCTGGCCCGGTCGGCGAGTTGCGCTCCGGCACGCGAACGCGTTCGCGGCCTGGCCGAACACGATGGCCATGAACGTTGCACCGGACGCGATCACCACCATGTCGTCGGGCACCGTGTCGAACGGATGCCAACCCTGCGCCAGCAACGACACCACGAACGCCGTCATGGAGATCAGCGCGATGGTGGGACCGAGCACACCGAAGGCCCGACGCAACACCGTGCGGTTCAGCAGCCGACCGCGCACGGGCGGACCCTCCAACAGGTGCGGACTCGGCGGCTCCGCACCGAGCGCCACCGCCGACAGCGTGTCGGTGCCGATGTCGATGGCCAGGATCTGCAACACGCCGAGTGCGAGCGGGAACCTGCCGCCGCTGAGCATCCACACGATGAACGGCATCACCTCGGCGACGTTGTCGGTGAGGTGGTAGGTGAGGAAGCGGCGGATGTTCACGAACGTCGCGCGACCCTGCTCGATCCCGGCCACGATGCTGGCGAAGTGATCGTCGAGCAGCACCAGGTCGGCCGCCGCTCGCGCCACGTCGGTGCCCGATGCGCCCATCGCGAGGCCGAGGTCGGCCTCGTGCAGCGCCGGCGCGTCGTGCACGCCGTCGCCGGTCATCGCGAC
>SXGS01226477.1_pt1 | contig 10226 bp, 8 predicted proteins | sample 3174681 | NCBI WGS metagenome assembly SXGS01 (sample SAMN11356861, study PRJNA531348) | freshwater metagenome | isolation source: freshwater sample F1-80 | place: China: Fuxian Lake, Yuxi | collected 2017-12-25
ATTCTCAAGGTATTTCGCGCACGAGCCGTCGTCGGGGAAGACGCGCTGGAACTCGGGAAGAGTCGTCGGGAAGCCGCGGGGGTCCATGCCTGCAATCTAGCATTGCTCAGGCTGTTTGGCAATGAACCGGATAGGCATGGAACCAACAACGGTCGAGGAATCTGCTGAATCCGACCCCGCGGTTTCGGACGTGGAAGAAACACCCGCCGCAACGGCGGCGTCGGCGCCTCCGGAGACCGATCGGGCTGACGTTTCGACCGAGATTCTGGAGTTGGAAGTTGGTCCGGCGGACAGTGCGGTCGCGCAATATGCCCTCGCGATGCGCTATTCCAGGGGCGAGGGAGTGGCGCGAGACGAGTTGATGGCGGCGCTTCTGCTGCAGCAGGCGGCTCAAGGCGGTTCTGTGCCCGCTTACCTCGCGCTGAGTGACCGGTTTGAGAGTGGATTAGGCCTGCCTCAGAGTTTTTCCCGAAGTTTTTTGAATTTGGAAACGGCGGCAAAGCTCGGAGATGCGGAGGCGCAGTATCGTTTGGGCCAACGGTATGACAAGGGGCGAACCGTCAAGAAAGATGATGTTCTCGCGGCCAAATGGTTCCTGAGCGCCGCGGAGCAGGGCCACGTTGAGGCGCAATATCTCACTGCCAGCCACTTCGAGGTTGGGCTTGGGGTGCCTGTTGATTTGGGACAGTCCTACCGATGGTACCGGAAAGCCGCCGACCACGATCATGTCGAGTCCGCCTATCGAGTGGGGTTGTGCTTGATTCGCGGTGTGGGCGCGGGCCGGGAGCCCCGAGTGGCCGCTCGGTATTTCGAGCAAGCTGGCCAGGCGGATCATCATGGGGCCCAGGCTGAGTTGGCCGAGATTTTGTTCGCGGGGGAGGGTGCCGCCCCCGAGTATCAGAGAGCGGCGAAATGGGCTCGAACGGCTGCGGAGAACGGCGTGGTTCAGGCTCAGTTCAGGTTCGGTTATTGCCTTGAGTCGGGATTTGGAGTGGCGGTCTCCCATGGGGGAGCGGCGGAATGGTATCGAAAGGCCGCCGAAGGCAATCATGCTTGCGCGATGTTCCGGTTGGGGTTGTTGTATGAGCAAGGTTTGGGAGTGGACCCGTCGCTCTCGAAAGCGGCTGAATGTTTCCGGGGCGCCGCCGAATTGGAATGGACCGAGGCGCAGACCAAACTTGGGTTGTGTTACGAATTAGGGCGGGGCGTGCCGCAGCAAGTGGCTGACGCTGCGAAATGGTTCCGGAGGGCGGCTGAGAAGGCGGATACCACGGCCCGTGAGCGCCTAGGTTATTATTACCATCATGGCATCGCCATGGACCGGGATTACCAAGCGGCCATCGCTTGGTATTCGAAAGTGGTGGAAACGGGTCAATTGTCCTCTCAAGCCAACATCGCGGAGTGCTACGAGGCCACGGGGGCCCTACAGGATGCGTATCACTGGTATAACGTGGCGGCCGCGTTTGGTTCTACATCGGCAGCGGGACGCCGGGACGCCTTAGTCGCGAGCCTTGATCCCATGCAACTGACTTCGACACAAGACAAAGCGGTGGAAACATTCCTCCGGCTCATGCCCAAAGTGATGAGCCAGCGAGAGAACAAGGCTGGGTTGCCGCTCACCTTGTCGATATAATTCAATTCCGACGAATATTCCCGATCAAGTGCGGCCTGGCGGGCGGGTGGCCTCCAGGCCGGCGTTTTTTCATGCGGAGGAAATCTTGATTGGACTAGGCTTCCCGCGTTTGGCATGCTTTGAGGCATGTCCGGTATTGAAAACAAGCGTTCGTTTTTCGCCGGCTGTGTTTGCCTCCTGTGGGTGATGGCACGAATCGATGGCCTTGCCGCCGGCCTCGATTTTCAGCGCGATGTGCGGCCCATTCTTTCGGACTTCTGCTATCCCTGCCACGGCCCTGACGAGAAGGAGCGCAAAGGAAAACTGCGGCTCGATTTGCGCGAGGAGATTTTCAAGTTTTCGCAGGGCAAATCCATTGTCAAGGCGGGGAAAAGCGCGGAAAGCGAGCTTGTGCATCGAATCACATCGGCTGATCCCGAAGAAGTGATGCCCCCGCCGAAATTCAAGCGCCACCTGACAGAAGCCCACATCGAGACACTCCGAAAATGGATTGATGAAGGGGCTCGCATGGCTGTGCATTGGGCCTTCAAGGCCCCGAACAAACCAGAGCTTCCATGGTCGAAATCGAAACGATGGGGCGGCAATCCCATAGATGCATTCGCGCTGGCTAAAATTCAAGAAGAGGGGTTGCAGCCCTCATCTGAAGCCGGCAAAACGACCCTTTTGAGGCGGCTTTCATTGGATCTCATTGGGCTGCCTCCAACACCCGCCGAAGTCGATGCGTATTTGGCGGATAGAAGCCCTGACTCCTATAGAAAGCAGGTGGAGCGTTTGCTCAAATCCCCGCATTTTGGGGAACGCTGGGCCCGCCTTTGGCTGGACGCGGCGCGCTACGCGGACTCAGATGGGTTCGAGAAGGACAAATCACGTTCCATGTGGTTTTACCGCGACTGGGTGATTCGAGCGATAAACGATGACATGCCGTATGATCAGTTTGTCCGTGAGCAGCTAGCCGGCGATTTGCTGCCTGGCGCCTCCCAGGATCAGATCGTGGCGACGGGATTTCTCCGCAATTCCATGATCAACGAGGAAGGCGGAGTGGATCCAGAACAATTCCGCATGGACGCGATGTTCGACCGAATGGATGCCATTGGAAAGAGCGTCCTGGGGTTGACCATCCAGTGCGCTCAATGCCACAGCCACAAATACGACCCCCTCACGCAGGAGGAGTATTTCAGACTGTTCGCCTTTCTGAACAACGATCATGAGGCGCAGCGTGTCGTCTATACGCCTGATCAGTTGGCCCAAATTTCGGCTCTTCGAAGCCGGATGACGGAGGTTGAAACCAACTTGAAGCATCGTATCAATGCGCTCGAGGATCAACTGGCCGAGTGGGAGGCTCGATCTCCGAAGGATCTCGCCACTTGGACCACGCTTCATGCCTCGGTGGAAGAAATATCAACGGGCGGCCAGAAATATTTGCCGCAAAAAGACGGCTCTTTCCTCGCGCTCAGTTACGCCCCCACGAAGCACACTGTGAGGTTATGGGTGACCAACCATCTCCAGGAAATTCGGGCCTTTCGTCTTGAGCTCCTAAACGATCCCAACCTCCCCGCCAACGGTCCGGGGCGTTCCTTCATGGGAACTTGCGCCCTCACGGAGTTCAAGGTTGAAGCGGCGGAAGCTTCGAATCCCACTAATCGATTTTGGGTGAAGTTCCATCATGCAACCGCGGATTACTCGAATCCAGAGCGAGAGCTCGAGCCTAATTTTTTCGATAAATCCGAGAAACGCCGCGTCACGGGGCCAGTCTCAATGGCCGTTGACGGAAAGGATGAGACAGCATGGGGCATCGATGCCGGGCCCGGCAGAAGGAACCAGCCGCGGAAGGCGGTTTTCGTGGCGGACAAGAATGTTGCTTTCCCCGGCGGGACCATCCTGACGGTGCACTTGACTCAGAATCATGGGGGATGGAACAGCGACGACCACATGAACAATAATCTCGGGCGGTTTCGATTGTCCGTATCCGCCGACGAGAAGGCTGTGGCGGACCCGGTTCCGGCGGGAGTGCGCGAGATTTTGGCCCTTCCCAAAGATCGGAGAACTCCGGCTCAACGGGACGCGATTTTCAGCTATTGGAGGACGACATCGCCGGAGTGCGACCCCGAGAACAGGCTGCTGGAGCAATTGTGGAAGGAATGGCCCGCGGGTTTCACGGCTTTGGCTTTCATGAGGCGCGAGGAGCCCCGGGTGACATCCATGTTGAAGCGGGGGGACTGGCTGCAACCGGAGAGACAGGTCGCTCCAGGGGTGCCCGCCTTCCTCAATCCCCTGCCGGATGGGGCGCCGGTGAGCCGACTTGGGCTGGCTCGGTGGCTGACGGATCGATCTTCACCAACGACAGCACGAGTGTTTGTGAACCGGGTTTGGCAGGCTTATTTTGGCAGCGGCATGGTCAGCACTCCCGAGGATTTCGGATTGCAGAGCGAGCCGCCGTCTCATCCCGATTTGTTGGATTGGCTCGCCGTCCAGTTCATGGAAAACGGGTGGAAGCCCAAAGAGGTTCATCGATTGATCGTGCTTTCCGCGACGTACCGGCAGAGCAGCCAAGCCAGTGAGAGCCTCCTGGCTCGGGACCCGCTGAACCGTTTGCTTGCCCGCGGTTCCCGGTTCCGCGTCGACGCGGAGATAGTGCGGGATATTGCGCTTGCGGCGAGCGGTTTGCTGAAGCCGAGAGTGGGAGGGGCTTCGGTGTTCGCCCCCGCGCCTGAGGATCTGTTTCTACCGCCCGCCAGCTACGCTCCGTTTACTTGGAAAGAAGAAACGGGGCCTGATCGATACCGCCGCGCGTTGTATACATTCAGACGCCGTTCGACACCCTATCCGGCTTTGCAGACGTTCGACGCCCCGAACGGCGATTTCTCTTGCGTGAAGCGGACGAGATCGAACACGCCGCTCCAGGCTTTGACAGGATTGAACGAACCCATTTTTGTGGAGGCGGCGCAAGCCCTGGCGAAAAAAGTCGTCGAGGAAGGGGGACGCACGGACGCAGAACGGATCACCTTCGCCTTTCGCAGAGCGCTTGGGAGAAGGCCGGACAAGGAGGAGCTGCGGACTTTGATATTGCTCCTCGACAAACAACGGAAGCGATTGGGCGAAGGGTGGGTGGATGCGAGTGATGTGGCCGGACTTCAGCGAAAAACGGAGGGGAGAACATCGGATGCGGCGGCACGCCCGCCCGCACCCACGGAATTGGCGGCTTACACGGTGGTCTCGAGGGTGCTGCTGAATCTGGACGAAACCATCACGCGGGAGTAACGACGGCATGGGAAGTGCCCTATTTATAAGGGAGCGAAAAAATGACGACGCTGCAACAGGCACAAGAGGAGATCCGGAAACAAACGACGCGGCGCTGGTTTTTCAAGGAGTGCGGCGTGGGCTTGGGAGCCATCGCTCTGCGATCCTTGTTGGGAGAGAGCGCGATGGCTGCTGCGCCGGATTTGAACCCGTTGTCGCCGCGCAAGCCGCACCACGCGGCTCGGGCGAAGAGAGTTATTTACCTTTTCATGGCGGGGGCGCCGAGCCATCTGGAACTGTTCGACAACAAGCCTGAGCTTGCCAAGTTCAACGGCACCTTGCCGCCTCCGGAGCTGCTTCAAGGCTACCGGGCAGCGTTCATCAATCCGTCGTCGAAGTTGCTGGGGCCGAAATTCAAGTTTTCGAGACACGGAAAATCCGGGGCGGAGTTATCGGAGCTGCTGCCCCATCTCTCTGGCGTCGCGGATGAGATCGCGGTGGTGCGCTCGATGCACACCGACGCTTTCAATCACGCTCCCGGACAGATCTTCATGAACACGGGATCCCAACAATTCGGACGGCCGAGCCTGGGGGCTTGGACGACCTACGGATTGGGATCGGAATCGAAAGATCTCCCGGCTTACGTGGTGTTCAGCACGGGGAGCAAAGGGACGAGCGGCGGCGCTTCTAATTGGGGCTGTGGATTCCTTCCGTCGTATTACCAGGGCGTTCCGTTCCGCAACACGGGCGATCCGGTTCTGTATCTTTCTAATCCAAGGGGAGTCGACAAGGAAATGCAGCGGGACTCACTGGATGCGATCCGAAAATTGAACGAAAAACATTTGGGAGTTATGGGAGATCCGGAGATCGCGACGCGCATCAATTCCTACGAGATGGCCTATCGCATGCAAACAAGTGCTCCCGAATTGATGGACATCTCGAACGAGCCAAAGTCGATGCTCGAATTGTATGGCGCGGAGCCAGGGAAGACTTCTTTTGCGAGCAGTTGCCTCTTGGCGCGCCGGATGATTGAACGCGGCGTGAGATTCGTTCAAATCTTTCACGAGGCTTGGGATCAGCACGGCAACTTGGTGAAGGATTTGCGGAAGAATTGCCGTGACACCGATCGGGCCAGCGCCGCATTGGTGAAGGACCTCAAAGATCGCGGATTGTTGGAGGACACACTGGTCGTTTGGGGAGGTGAGTTTGGGCGAACGCCGATGGTGCAGGGAGGTGATGACGGGCGAGATCATCATCCCAATTGTTTCTCGATGTGGCTGGCAGGCGGCGGTGTGAAGCCCGGCATCACTTGGGGTGAGTCAGACGACTTCGGCTTCAATGCCACGAAAGACCGGGTGCACGTTCACGATCTCCATGCCACGCTGCTGCACTTGCTGGGGATCGATCACCTCAAACTGACCTACCGATTTCAGGGGCGCGATTTCCGATTGACGGACGTGCATGGGGAAGTCGTCAAGTCGCTGATGGCCTGAGTCGGTTATTCGTGCTCGATATCCGCGCGGCGTCGCGACTGTTTTTTCACTGATTGACGGCTCTTTTCGGCGAGCACTCTCTCCTTAACTTTGCGGCTGCGGCCGCGCTTCTGCCGGCGCCGCAGCTCGATTTGGGCCCGCTCTGCGGCGGTTCGCTGTTGCTGTCGGGCTTCGATCTTGTCCAGCAGGAGTTGGCGGGCGATAATTCGGTTCAGCCCTTGCTGACGGGTCGTTTGGCATTTGACTTGAATGCCGGTTGGTTGATGCACCAACATGACGCACGTGGCGGTTTTGTTGACATTCTGTCCTCCGTGTCCGCCTGAGCGGACGAACGACTCGTGGATTTCGTTCTCGCGTACGCCAAGCGTTTCCATCCGCCGCTTGACCTGGTCCTCTTGTTCGGAGGCCTGGATGTTCATAGAGCTATGATCCTCAAAACGGCAGTGGCCTGCGGCGAAACTTCGCAAGATACTGGAGATAAAGTCTTTTCCAATCCCTCACCAAATCCATAAAGGATATGCCTCGCTTTTCGTCAAGCCTATCTCATCCAGGCTTTTGCAAATCTGCACCGTGTTCGACTGCCATTTAAGGATAATGATGGTGGAGCCCAGACGCCGGCAAGACAATGCCGAAAATCTCAAGTGACCTCACGCTCTCCATTTCCCCCGGGACTGCAGAACGCCTTCATATTCGCGGCTTTCAACGCACTGTCCTTCCAGGTTGTCCTGGGGAGTCCCATGGTGTTGTACGGGAAAAGCCTAGGGGCGAGCGCCACGGTGCTGGGGATCATCAGCGGCATGGTGCACCTGCTGACGGTGTTCCAGGTCCCCGCCGTGAGCCACGTGGCCCGCGTGGGATTCAAGCGTTTTGTGTTCACCGGCTGGGGAATTCGGGTCCTCTTCATCGGGTGCATGGCGGTCATTCCCCTGTTTCACGGGCGGCTTGCATCTTCGACTCTGCTGGCGCTGATGTTGTTCCTGTTGTTTTGCTTCAACCTATCTCGGGGCATCTCCAGTGCCGCGTGGCTTCCTTGGATCACCGCTTTGCTGCCGGCCGAATGCCGTGGCCGTTTTCTGGCTCGGGAAGCCGCGTACGTCAACGGATCGAGTTTTCTCGCCTTTGTGCTTTCCGCGCTGTGCCTCTCATCCAGTGCCGATCCCTGGCGGTTCTCCGTGGTGTTCGCCTTCAGTTGCCTGATGGGTGGCATTAGTCTTTCATTCCTCAAACGAATCCCTGATGGGGACGCCGGAGTTCCATCCCCTTCCGGGGCTGGTCCGGTGCCGTGGCTCGCCATGGCGGCGCATCCTCCGTTCAAGAAATTGCTCCATGTGGTGTTGGCGTGGTCGATCGGTTACGGAGGAATAACGACCTTCGTCGTCGCTTTATTGAAATCCGAAGCCTCGATGTCTGAGCGAACGATTTTGCTGGTGACATCGGTTTCTTTCGTTGGAGGTTTGTGCAGCCTCTGGATACTTGGCTCCAAACTGGATCGACTGGGGAGCAAACCGGTATTGAGGGCTTGCTTCGGGATGTGGATGGGGATTCTCGCCACATGGATTTTGATTTCTGGACGCGTCCTACGGCCTGCTATGGAACTGCTGTTGGTGCTGCAATTCCTCATGGGGCTGACCGCGGCATTGGTTCAAATGGCGCACACTCGCCTCGCCATGCTCACGATTCCCATCATGGGACGCAGCCATTTTTTTGCGTTGTTCACGGTCGTGGGCAGTTTGGTTTTAGGGATGTCGCCGATCATTTGGGGCGTTTTCATCGATTTGCTCGCGCCACTGCGGGTTCAGTGGCACGAGTTCGAATGGAATCGGTATAGTGTTTTTTTCCTGCTTTCCTGGACGGTGTTTGTTTATGCCATGCTCCTGGCAAGGCGGCTGGACGAACCGCAAGCGGGCACCATGGAAGATTTGTTTCGCGATGTGCTGGGCCAGTCATCGCTCAAAGTGTGGTTCAAGTTATGGCCTCGGGGCTGAGGAGTTGTGCGCGGATGACGAGGCATCGGAATGAGCGTTGGCTTCAAATGCTCGTCCCCGCTCTGCCCCAGAGCCGCCAGCGGGCGTTTGGGCGCGACTCATGGATAGACTTTGGCCGCTGCCATGGCGCGATTCTCGAGTGAGTTTGAGCAACTTGTTGGGGCTGTCCTATCGGAATTGAAATGGAATGAATCGGATCTGTGTGATCTTCAATCCCACGGCCCGGGGAGAACGCGCCAAGCGGTGGATGCCCTATCTGCGGGACTGGGAGCGTGACTGTGAGCTCCAGCCTACCAATGCCCCCGGTGGGGCGAGAACACTGGCAAGCAAGGCGGTTCTTGGTGGTTTTGAGACGATCGTCGCCGCCGGGGGCGACGGAACCGTCAACGAGGTCGTGAACGGTATTGCCGACGTTCCCGGAGGAATGCACGAGGTACGGTTGGGTGTGCTGCCCATGGGCACAATCAATGTGTTTGCGAGAGAACTGGGCTTGTCTCCTCAGCCCTGCTCCGCGTGGCGGACGATTCTGGAGGGAGTTGAGCGGCCTGTGGATTTGCCTCGGGCAACCTTTGCTGCCGGGGCAGGGCCCGAGACCAGGCACTTTATTCAGCTAGCGGGCGCGGGGTTGGACGCTCGCGCAGTGGAATTGGTCAGTTGGGAACTCAAAAAGAAGCTTGGCATGATGGCCTACATCTTCGCCGCGCTACAAGCTTACCGGGGCGAAAGCCACTCGGTGAACGTGGAATTCAACGGGATCAGGAAGACAGGAGAGGCGGTATTGGTGGGGAATGGGCAGCTTTACGGCGGAAACCATGCCGTGTTTCATCGAGCGCGATTGGATGACGGCCTTTTGGATGTATTGATGCTCAAAAGAGTGTCCGCTCTCACGCTGGCCCAGGCGGGCCTGGCGGTCCTGACGGGCAATTGGAGCCGGTTGAAGGGAGTCGACTGCTTCCAATTAGCCGAATTCCAGGCATCCGGCGCCACCCGAACACCTCTTGAATTGGATGGAGAACACGCCGGGGTGCTGCCAGCCCATTTCCGGATGGGGACCCATCAGACCCGAGTCCTGGCCCCATTGCGCCAGGCTGGGAGGCATGGCACACTGCGCCCATGAGTTTTTTGGCACGGGCGATGGAGGTGTTTGACGTGGAACTCGCGGCCATTCAAGCCGTGCGCTCGCAATTGGACGCCTCTTTCGATACAGCAGTTGCCTGGATCGTGGAGACGTTGCGCAACCGCTCCAAGATACTCGTCGCCGGTGTGGGCAAGTCCGGAAACATTGGGCATAAAATCGCGGCCACACTGACGAGCACGGGTTCGACGGCAGCTGTCTTGAGCCCGATGGATGCGTTGCACGGCGATTTGGGTGTGGTGAACGACGGGGACGTCGTCCTCGCCTTGAGTTACTCTGGGGAAACCGAGGAATTATTGCGTTTGCTCCCGGCGCTGAAGCGTTTTTCGGTTCGTTTGATCGCCATGACGGCCTTCCCAAAATCCACGCTTGGACGCCATAGCGACCTCGTGTTGGCCTGCAGGGTTCCGAAGGAGGCATGTCCTTTCAATTTGTCGCCCACTTCGAGCACGACGGCCATGCTTGTCCTTGGCGACGCGCTGGCGATGTCCGTCTTGGAAGCTCGTGGATTCAAGAAGCAAGACTTCGCGAAATACCATCCTTCGGGAGCGATCGGCAGAGCGCTGCTATCACGAGTCAGACCTCAGTAAACCGACCCCTGGCGGGGAAAAAGGCGAGCAAGTCCAAATCCCTTGGAATAGTGGTGAAGGCAGTGTAGATGGCGGGTAGGCTGAGAGGGGATCTGTCGGAATGAGGGCAGGTCAAAGGACCTATGAAAGAGACGGCCGCGCTGCAACTGATCC
>SXGS01407610.1_pt1 | contig 10226 bp, 9 predicted proteins | sample 3174681 | NCBI WGS metagenome assembly SXGS01 (sample SAMN11356861, study PRJNA531348) | freshwater metagenome | isolation source: freshwater sample F1-80 | place: China: Fuxian Lake, Yuxi | collected 2017-12-25
CCTCGGCACGCATCCCGATCTCGTCCTCGCGCTGGCCGCCTCCGCCAAAGCCGATCAGGCTCCTAACTCCGCGTTCGAACCGGGCGACCGCCTTCGCCTCGACGGCAGGGCGGCGGCCGCGGTCCTAAGGGCGGCGACGCCGTTCCTCGCCGCCCGTTCCGCAATCGAAGAAGGCGGAACCGTCGAGAAGCACGCCGGCGACCTCGCCTTCTTGGCGAAGCTGCTCGACCTCGTCCCGACGACGTCCGCAAGCTTCGTCCATGACGGTCGCGAGGCCCGCCTCCGTCTCGACCTTCGCGCGCCGACCCTCGTCCCGGTCCTGAGCGGAGCCGACCGTTGAAACCCTTCGCAGGATCGTTCGGACGGGCGGAAGCCGCCCACTTGCTCCGGCGCACCATGTTCGCCGCCGTGCCGACGGACGTCGATCGGGCGACGGCGGAGGGCCTCGCCGCCGCCGTCTCGCGCCTGCTCGTTCCGAAAGACGACGCCTCCTCCGACGCGCGGGAAGCCGCCTTGCGTGCTTCCGACGACCGCGAGTTGCTCGCCGGCTCTTGGCTCGTCCGCGCAGCGACGACGCCCGATCCTCTCGGCGAGACGATGGTGCTTTTCTGGCACGACCATTTCGTCTCGGCGTTGGCGAAAGTCGGCGAAGGCCGCCGGATGCTCGATCAAGCGGCCCTCTTCCGCCGCCTCGGGCGCGGGTCTTTCGCAACCCTCGCGACGGAGGTCGCGCGCGATCCGGCGATGCTCCGGTATCTCGACCTTGAACGCACGACGAAGCAGGCGCCCAACGAAAACTTCGCGCGCGAGCTTTTCGAGCTCTTCACGACCGGACCCGGGCCCTACGACGAGCGCGACATTCAGGATGCGGCGCGCGCGTTCACAGGCTACGGCGTCCGCGGCGGTCGTTTTCAATTCTCACCGGCGGCCCATGACGACGGCCAGAAGTCGGTGCTCGGCGTGCGAGGGCCGCTCGGCGGGGACGACGTCGTCCGCATCGCGGCCGCACGACCGGAGACGGCCCGCCTGCTCGCTTCGAAGCTCGCGCGGAGGTTCCTCGCGGACCGACCGGCCGACGACGCCGTCGAAGCGATCGCCGCCTCTTGGCGCGCGGCGGACGGCGACTTGAACCGCGTGCTCGCGACCATCTTCAACTCCGAGGCGTTCTTCGCCCCGGAGCACCGATCCGCCGTGACGCGCTGCCCGGCGGCTTTCGTCGTCGGGGCGTTGCGGACCGCGCGTGCCTCGACTCTTCCGCCGCCCGCCGCACTCGCGCGCCGCGTGCTCGCCATGGGCCGGAGCCTCTTCGATCCGCCGAGCGTCAAGGGCTATGCCGGGGGCTCGGCTTGGCGGAACCCGGCCGCACGACTTGCTCGGCTCGATTTCATCTTCGAACTTTCGGATGCGCACGGCGGCCTCCTCCGCGCCCCGGAACTCAGGTCGGAAGACCAGCTCCGCAGCTTCTCGCGCGACGCCGCAGGTTCGGAGCCGAACGCCGCGGAATTGGCCGCGATACGCGGCGCCGTACCGGACGACGACGAGTTCCGCGATCTCCGTCGCATGACTTGCCTGCTGGCCCGCCCGGAGTTCGACCGATGCTAAGCCGCCGCGAAATTCTCCGCGCCGCCGCCGCGACGGGAGCGGCCGTCCTCCTCCGCCCCGGCCTCGCCGCTTTGGCGCGACTCGACGACGGAACCTCGTTCGCCGACGACCGGGCCGTCGTCCTGATCGAACTCACGGGCGGCAACGACGGACTCAACACCGTCGTCCCCTTCGCCGACGACCTTTACCATCGCGCGCGGCCCGCCCTCCGCCACCGCCCGGAAGCGGTGCACAAGATCGATGCGACTCTCGGCTACGCACCGGCGCTTTCGCGCATCGCCGCCTTGCACCGAGACGGGCTCGTCCGCCTCGAACTCGGCGTCGGCATGGAGCGGCCCGATCGAAGCCATTTCGAGTCGCTCGACCGCTGGCACACGGGCCTCGGGGCTCCGGACGGCCGCGCGGAAGGCTGGCTCGGACGCGCGCTGGCGGAGACGGCGCAAGCCGCCGGCGCCGGAGCCTTCCCCGGCCTAGCACTCGGAGATCGCGCCATGCCGCGGGTGCTCGCCGGGGCCGGTCCGGGCGTCGTCGCCTGCGACTCTCTGCGCGAGTTGTCGCCCTCCGCGGCGACCCGGCGCATGCTGCGCTCGCCGGCATTCGAGGCGGCGCTGTCCGCCGGAGCGTCGGCCGGCGACCGCGCGCTCGACGCCGCCGCTCGCGCGCTCGGTGAATCGCTCGACGAACTTCTCCGCCGCGACGTCGCTTCCGCCAAGATCCCGAAGACCGATCTCGGCCGCCGCCTTGAAGACGCGTGGCGGCTGCTCGACGGCCCGATCCGCACCCGGGCGATCTTCGTGCGCACCGGCGGATTCGACACTCACGTGCGCCAAGACCAGACCCACCCCGGTCTGCTCTCCGACGTGGACGGCGCGCTCTCGGCGTTCGTCCGTGCGTTGCAAGCGGGCGGCAGGCTCGACCGCGTGCTCGTCGTCGTGTATTCCGAGTTCGGCCGCCGCGTCGCCGAGAACGGCGGACGCGGGACCGACCACGGCTCGGCCGGTCCGGTGCTTCTTTGCGGCGGCGGATTGCCGGCCGGCGTCTTCGGCGAGCGGCCCGATCTCGGTCGCTTGGACGACGGCGACATCCGTGCGACCACCGACTTCCGGCGCATTCCCGCGACCGCGCTCCGCCATCTCGGGCATCCGAAACCGGCGCACCTCGGCGCGCCGCCGCTCGGCTGATCACTCCCTCGCCCGGTCAGTAGTCGACGCGGGCGCGTCCGTGGGTCAGGCCCGCTGCGGCGGCGCGCGACGGGGGGCGAAGGTAGTCGTTGGTCATCCGCCAAAACCCTCCTGAAATCCGCTCGAGCGGCCGTGCCGCGGATCCGGCGGGAGCACCTTCGCGGAGGAGGATCGCGAGATCCGATAACGCCGACGGATCGCGGAAGACGTAATCGTGCCCGCCCGCGCGTCCGACGACGGCGCATTCGACGAACTCCAAGCCGGGAAGCGCGCCGAGCAAGGCCTGCGACTCCGCGTCCAAGTCTTCGATGCGGAGGCCGCCGAGCCGCCGGCCGCTCCCGAAAATGAAGCTCGCGACGCCGATCGCTCCGTCCTCCCGGTTCAAGTAGATCGTCGTACGTTTCGCGGCCGTGTAAACGCGCTCCTTCAGAAAGCGCTGGTCGAAGACCTCCGCATCGAGATCGGGCGCAGCCAAGACCAGCGTCTCCAACTTAAGCGCGGCCTGCGACGGGCGCGACGCCGCGACATGACCCAAGTGCAGTTCGCGGAGCGCGTCGCAGGCGACGTCGGTCCCGCGGCTGTGCGCGATGAGATGAATGCGTTCGACGCCGGGATCCGCCGCCAAGAACTCGAGCACGAATTTCAGATGGCGGACGGTGAACTCGCCGGACTCGCGGTCGTAGAAGTATCCGAACACGCTCGTGCCCGCCGGCCAAGTGTAGGCCAGCGCCACGCCCGGCCGTCCCGCGGCGTGCCACAGCGCGGCAAGGCGCGTCGCCACCTCGTCGAAGCCGTTGTTGAATCCGTGGACGAACACATACACGTCGCGGCGGTCGGCCGCAGCGAGGCGTCGCCCGAGCGTGTTCGTAAGTTTCGCCCGCAAGGTTTCTTCGCGCCGCAAGGTCTCGTCGGCGGGCATGACGGCGCCGTCCTTGACGACGACGTCCGCCGGACCGCGCCCGAACCGCGCAAGCTCCTCACGTCGGACGACTACGGGGATCGGCGCCTCGGTCTCGCCCGTCGGATCGGCCGTGGCGGCGACGAGCGTCGACCAGTCGATCGCCGGATCGAAACCGACGTCGACTTCCCCGTAGGCGACCTGCCGCGAGCGGCCGTGTCCGTAGATCGGACCTAGGTCGTCGACGCCTTCCGTTTCGCGGTCGGTCGCGTACAGCAGCCGGCATTCCGGCACGCGTTCGGCGACGGGAACGGCATGCTCGAATGCCTTAGGCCCGCGCTCGGCCCAAACGAACGGGCCGGCGGGCCAGCGTTGGGCGCAACCAGCGCCGAACGCGACGGTCAAGGACAAGAGCAGGCGGGCCTTGGCGAGAGTCATACCCCGGACTCTACGCGGCCCGCGGACTTCAGCGCGTGAACTCGATCGTGACCGTGACTTCGGCGTCCCCGCGCTTCACGGTGACCTGCTTCTTCGGTTCGCCGGCGTTCAACTCCGAAGACAACGCGGCGCGATCGGAGACCGCGCGTCCGTCGACCTTGAGAATCCGGTCGCCTTCGCGAAGGCCGACGGTCTTCGCTCGGCCGCCGTCGACGATTTCTACGATGACGAGGTTTTCTTCCAGCTGGACGCCGAGGCGCCGCGGGGAAGAGAGCGGATTCGGAGCGTCTTTTTCCGCGGACGTCGTGCGATCGAGAAGCTTCGGCAGGTTCGCGATGCCGAGCGCGCCGATCGCGACGACCGCGGCGGTATGCCGCTGGTACTCGGGGATCGCCGACGCGTAGACGTCGTGCTGGGTGTGATGGGTGTAGGTGTAGTTGGCTCGTCCGGCTTGGTTCCAGAAGAAGCCCGGAACGCCGACCTGAACGTACGAGTCATGATCAGAACCGATGCCGGAGGGCAGACGCTTGACGTCGCTGATCTTGAAGGGCATCGCCTCGCTCAGCTTGAACACGGGCGCGAAGACGAGCGAGAGATCGTTCTTCATCGCGGGCGTGGCGGCGATGCCGGACACGTAGTTGGTGCCGCCGTCGTGGACGAGCACTGCGGAGATGCGATCGTTCTCGTCCGGGTGCTTCTTGATGTAGGCGCGCGAGCCGAGCAAGCCTTGCTCTTCGCCGCTCCACAGCATGAACCGGATGGTGCGCTTCGGCTTCGCGCCGGCCTTCGTGAGCAACCGAGCGGCCTCGATCGTCGTGGAGGTCCCGGTGCCGTTGTCGGTCGTCCCTTGCGCGCCGTCCCAAGAGTCGATGTGCCCGCCGACGATCACGAGTTCGTCCGGCTTCTCGGTGCCCTTCAGTTCCGCGATCACGTTGTAGAGAGGGATCGGGCCCTTGCGGAAATGGTTGCGAATGTCGAATCCGGCCGTGACCGGAGCGCCCGCCTCCAGCTTTTCACTCAGGAACTTGTGATCTTCGGACCACAAAGCGATACGTACGACCTTCGGAAGCTCGTCCCACTTCGTCCGGAGACGCCCGCCCGTCAAGAGCAGGTCGCCGCCGCTCGAAACGACGCCGTACGCACCGTTCGCCAGCACGAATTCGTCGAGCTTCCGGGCGGACAAGGATCCGCTCGTCCGGAAGAGCCATGCGCCCTTCGCCTTCGACGCAAGTCCGGCCAACCCCGCTTCGTCTTTCGGAACGACGAGGACGGGCCCGGTCTTCAAACCGTCCGTGCCCGGCGTCCAAGCGTCGGTGTTGAACGCCAAACGCCGGCCCTTTTCGCCCGCCCCGCGGCGGCCCGGTCGGGGCCCCCCGGCCGGGTCCCCGCTCCCCGAGGCATCCGCCGGCGGATCGGCGTAAAATGCAAACCCGGAATGCGTGCCGCGATCGAAGCCGACTTCCGCCGTATCCCATTCCTCCAAGCGGACTTCCAACCCGTAGCTCTTGAACGTCTCGGCGGCGAACTGGCAAGCCTCGATCAACCGCTGAGAGCCCGTCAATCGCGGCCCGATATCGAGACAAAGTCGGGCCAAATGGTCCATGACTTTGCTGTTTTCGACGGTGCTCTCGGCGACGATCTTTCGGACGACCTCGTCCGGCGCTTGGGCCTGGGCGAAGGGAAGCGTCAGGGCCGCAAAGGCCGCAACGCGAAGGAGGGAGGACGGCATCAGCATTTGGATCTCCGGTCGGACGACGACGCGCGATCGTACCCGACCCGCGTGCCGACGGCTCGAACGCGCTACGTTCTGGCGCATGTCCCCGCTCCGTTCCGAACTGCGAAAGCCTTACGGCGCTCTCGTCTTCTTTGTCGTTGCGACGCTTTTTGCAGGCGACTTGCAGGCGCAAGACTCGAAGCCCGCGTCCGCCCCGACGACACGGCCGGATTCCGGACCGACTCCGGTCGCCCTGCCGACGCCGCCCCCTCCGCCCTCGCCCGTGGCGACGATCGACGCAGAAGGCCGCTTTCTCGTCCGTGGCAAGCCGGTCTTTATCAACGGCTGGTACTCGGACGGCGATCCCGGGCGGCTCCGCCGGCTGGCCGACGGCGGCTTCAACGCCGTGCTTGATTACGGTCTGACCGCGCGGCCGGTCGCGGCGACGCGCGCCTACCTCGCAGAGGCCGAACGATTAGGCGTGATGGTCATCGCCGCGGTGCACGACGTCTATCCGTCCGCGACCCATCGCAACGAACTCGGTGAATGGAAGGGAAACGATCAGATCCTGACCGGCGTCATGGGCGTCCTCCGCGGAAGCCCGGCGGTCGTCGCGTACTACGTGCACGACGAACTTCCCGTCGAGAAACTTGCGGAAATGCAGGGTTTTTCGCGCCGAGTGCGCGAGCTTGATCCGACGCGGCCGCTCGTGCTCGTCCACGAGACGCCGGCGCTCTGCGGCGTTTTCGGCGACACGGCCGACGTGTTCGGCATCGACCACTATCCGATCCCGAAAGACGGCCCCGGCGCCTTCGCCCCGGTCTTCGACGCCGCGCGCGCCTCCCTCGACGCCCGCCGTCCGCGTTGGGCGGTGCTGCAGAACTTCGCGTGGTACCAGCACCGCACGGCGCTTCCGCCCGTGGTCGCCGGCGATCAGACGACCGAACGCGCGCGGCTGCCGATGCCCGCCGAGTGGACGGCGAACCGGCCTCCGACTCGCGACGAAACCCGCGCGATGCACTACGTCTCTCTCGCGCGCGGCGCGCAGGGTCTCTTGTGGTGGTGCCTCTATAACTTGGATTTCCTGCCCGACCGCGCCGAACGCTGGGAGGACGCCGTGCGCCTTTCCGCCGAGACGAACGCATTGGCGCCGTATCTGCTCGGCGCCGACGGTCCGCCGGTCGTGTGGTCGGACCCGCGCGTCCTCGCCCGCATCAAGCGACTCCCGGACGGCCGGCGGATCCTGATCGCCGTCAACACGGCGCCGGAGCCCGTGCGCGTGGTCGCGACGGTCGATGCCGACGTCGCGGCCGCGGCCGCCGCCGCCTCGCGTCCCGACTCCCGCGCGACGACGCGACCGGAATCCGCTCCCGCGACTCCGCAGCGACCGGCTTCGACCCGCAGCATCGACGTCTTGTTCGAGTCGCGGCTCGTGCGCGTGGTCGACGGCGCTTTGATCGATTTCTTCGCGCCCTACGAACGCCACGTCTACCGCCTCGACGCCTGAACATCCGAAAGAAGACGCCATGGACGACTTGGTCCGCCGTTGCGACGAACTCTTCGCCGTCGCCGCCGCCGATCCGGCGGCGAAGTCCGGATTGCCGTCGCTGCGGCAGGCATGGCGAGGCCATGAAGCAGAGCTCTGCGGCGACGCCGTAGAGATCCGCGCCACCTCGCCGCAGTTCTTCGCGCGGCTCGAGGCCGCGGTGCTCGCCTGCCGCGGCACGGTGCTCGAAATCGGCTGCTCGGTCGGCCAAATCACGCGGTGGATCGCGGTCGAGGACGCGGTCTCGCGCGTCTTTGCCGTCGATCGCGACCGCACGGCGCTCGCCGTCCTCCGCGCCGCCGGGCCTCCGAAGACGTCCGTCTACGCCGACGAAGAGCTTGATCCGGCATCCATCGGCCGCATCGACACCCTCGTCCTCTGCGAGTTGATCGAACACATCTCGACGCGCGACGAGCGCAATCTGCTCCGGCGGTACGCGGGCGGCCTTTCGCCCAAGACGAGATTCGTGATCTCGACGCCGATCGGCTTTCTCGAAGATCCCGACCACGTCCGCGGCTTCAGTAAGACCCAGTTCATCGAACACGTCGAAGGCCTCTACGGCCCGATCGAAACGCTCGACTATCGCTCCGGCTACTCGCAACTCGCCGTCGGCCGCCTCGAACGCCTAGGCCTGCCTTACCGCGGCTGAGGGCGTTCTGCGGGACCACCGCGCACGGCGTTATCACCCGGACGCGATGGACGGACTCCTCGACCCTGCCGTGCTTTGCTTCGCGCTCGGCCTGCTGGCCGGCCTTCTCAAGGCCGACCTCAAGCTGCCGGACGCGCTTTATGAATCCCTAAGCGTCTACTTGCTTTTGGCCATCGGGCTGAAGGGCGGCGTGCAACTCGCTAAGTACGAGTTCGCGACGCTCTTGTCGCCGATCGGAGCGGCCGTGCTGCTCGGGGTCGTCATCCCGATCCTCGCTTACGTCGTCTTGCGACGGCTCGGCCGGTTCGGGGCCGCGGACGCCGCGGCCATCGCCGCGCATTACGGTTCGGTCAGCGCCGTCACCTTCGCCGTCGCGCAGGCGTTCCTCGATCGGACGGGCGTCTCCTACGAGCCCTACGCGGTGGTCCTGCTCGTCCTGATGGAACTTCCGGCCATCGCGATCGGCGTGCTGCTCGCTCGCACGTCCGCGGCGGTCGAGCGCACGCCCGTCGGAAAGCTCGCGCACGAAGTCTGCCTGAATAAGAGCGTGGTGCTGCTCATGGGCGGCATGCTCATCGGGCTCGCCTCCGGCCCGGAACGCATGAAGGCATTGCAGCCGCTCTTCGGCGACCTCTTCAAAGGCGCGCTCACGCTGTTCCTGCTCGAAATGGGCTTGGTCACGTCGCGCCGCATCGCCGACCTGAAAAAGGTCGGCCCCTTCCTGATCGCCTTCGGCATACTCATGCCGCTCTTCGGCGGCGTGCTCGGCGCCTACGCCGGCCGCTACGCCGGGCTTTCCGTCGGCGGAACGACGCTCTTGGCGGTGCTCACGGCCAGCGCTTCCTACATCGCGGCGCCGGCGGCCATGCGCATCGCGGTCCCGCAAGCGAACCCGACCCTCTATCTCGGAGCGTCGCTCGGCGTCACCTTCCCCTTCAACGTCGCGGCCGGCATCCCGATCTACCTTTGGCTCGCAAAGACCGCGCACGGAGTCCCCGCATGACCCCGCAATTCACGGCGAAAAAGCTCTTGACCGTGGTGACCGAAGCGGCGCTCGAAAAAGACGTCGTCGCCGCCTTCCGGGCCCACGGCGCCCGGGGCTGCACGCTCATCGATTCGCGCGGCGAAGGGGCGCGCGGCGGCGGGGCGTGGGAGCAGAACCGGCAAATCCGCGTCGCGGCTCCGATGCCGGAGCAGGCCGCCCGGGAACTCGCCCGGGAACTCGCGGCCAGATACGCGGCGCATTTTGATCTCGTCGTGTTCCTCGTCGACATCGAGGAATGCGTCTAAAACCATCCCCATGCGCGTCGTCCCTACCGCGATCCCCGACATCAAGATCCTCTTCCCGGCCAAGCACGGCGACGAACGCGGCTTCTTTTCGGAGACGTGGAGCCGACGCACGTTCGAGAGCGAAGGCGTCGATGCCGTTTGGGTGCAGGACAACCACGCCTGGTCCCGAGACCGGGGCGTCGTCCGCGGCTTGCACTTCCAGATCGGCGCGGCCGCGCAGACCAAGCTCATCCGCGTGATCAAGGGTTCGATCTTCGACGTCGCCGTCGATCTTCGCCGCAACTCAGCCACGTTCGGTCGGATCGTCCACGTCGTCCTGTCGGCCGCGGAATGGAACCAGATTTGGGTGCCGAAGGGTTTCGCCCACGGCTATTGCACTTTGGAGCCGGGCACCGAGGTCGCCTACAAGGTCGACGCTTTCTACTCCCCCGAACACGACCGCGGGATCCTCTGGAACGATCCGGATCTCGCCATCCCGTGGCCCGTCTCGGCCGCCGAGGCGCAACTTTCGGGCAAGGACCAAAACCTGCCGCGATTCTCGGCGGTTCCGGCCTGTTTCTGAAAGCCGCGCCTAGGCCCTCGGTTTCGCCGACCCCGCTTCCCGCGACGGCTCTCCTCTTCCGCGCTAATCTTCGACCAGCATGAAGATCCTCGTCACGGGCGGGGCCGGTTTCATCGGCTCGAGCGTCGTACGCCGACTCATCAAAGAGACGGCTCACGACGTCGTCAACGTCGACAAACTCACCTACGCCGCCAACCTGGCCTCCCTTCGCGAGGTCGACCGCGATCCGCGCTACCGGTTCGAGCAGGTCGACATCTGCGATCCGGTCGGCGTCGCGCGCGTCTTCCGGGAGCACCGGCCGGACGCGGTCATGCATTTGGCTGCGGAAACGCACGTCGATCGCTCG
>SXGS01009847.1_pt1 | contig 10222 bp, 9 predicted proteins | sample 3174681 | NCBI WGS metagenome assembly SXGS01 (sample SAMN11356861, study PRJNA531348) | freshwater metagenome | isolation source: freshwater sample F1-80 | place: China: Fuxian Lake, Yuxi | collected 2017-12-25
CTGGCGCTGGAGCGCATCGGCTTCCGCCTGACCACGCTCGCCAGCCGCGTCTTCCTGATCGGCGTGGTGGAGCGCAAGCCGCCGCTGCGCGTCGCGGCGGTGGCCTTTGCCATCTCCTTCGGCGGCTACTACCTGTTCTGGAACGTGCTGCGCGTGCCGCTGCCCACCGGGCCCTTCGGGATATGACCCCATGTCCGGAACCTAAATAGTGATCGAGACGCTGCAGAATCTGGCGCTGGGCTTCTCGGTTGCGCTGACGCCGACCGTCCTGTTCTACGCCGTGCTGGGCTGCGTGGTCGGCACGCTGGTCGGGGTGCTGCCGGGGCTGGGGCCGCTGGCCGGGATCAGCCTGCTGCTGCCGCTGACCTTCGGCCTCAACCCGACCACGGCCATCGTGCTGCTGGCCGGCCTCTACTACGGCGCCAGGTAGGGCGGCTCGACCACCTCGAGCCTGATGCGTATCCCCGGCGAGGCCGCTTCGGTGATGACCTGCGTCGACGGCTACGCCATGACCCAGAAGGGCCGCGCCGGCCCGGCCCTGGCCATCGCGGCGCTCGGCTCTTTCGTCGCCGGGACGCTGAGCGTGGTGGCCCTGATGCTGCTCGCCCCGCCGCTCGCCGCCTTCGCGTTGCGCTTCGGCCCGCCGGAATACACCGCCCTGCTGCTGCTCGGGCTGATCGTCCTGGCCTACATGTCGTCGGGGGCGATGCCCCGGACGCTGGCCATGGCCACGCTCGGCCTGGTGCTGGGCACGATCGGCATCGACGCGATGAGCGGTTTCCAGCGCTTCACCCACGGCGTGACCGAGCTCGGTGACGGGATCGGTATCGTGCCGGTGGCGGTTGGCCTGTTCGGCCTGTCGGAGGTCCTGCTCACCGCCGGCAACGAGACGCCGCCCAAGGTCTACCAGCCGAAGCTGCGCGAGCTGGTGCCCAGCCGCGAGGATGTGCGGCGCTCGGTGGCGCCAACCCTGCGGGGCTCGCTGCTCGGCTTCTTCATCGGCATCATTCCGGGCTCGGCGCACATCATCTCCTCCTTCGTCTCCTCCGGCGTGGAGAAGCGGCTCTCGAAGCGGCCGGAGGAGTTCGGTCAGGGCGCGGTCGAGGGCGTGGCCGGCCCGGAATCGGCCAACAACGCTGCGGCCTCGGGAGCCTTCGTGCCGATGCTGGCCCTGGGCGTGCCGTCGGGCCCGATCCCGGCGGTGATGATGGCGGCCCTGATGATCCACGGCGTCTCGCCCGGGCCGCTGCTGATGGAGCAGCAGCCGGCGCTGGTCTGGGGCTTCATCGCCAGCATGTATGTCGGCAACGTGGTGCTGCTGGTCCTCAACCTGCCGCTGGTCGGGCTGTTCGTGAACCTGCTGCGTATTCCCTACGCCTATCTTTATCCGAGCATCGTGGTGTTCTGCGTCATCGGCGTCTACGCGGTGAACTCGAGCGTGGTCGATGTCTGGATCATGGTGATCACCGGTGCCATCGGCTATTTCCTGCGCAAGCTCGATTTCGACATGGCGCCGGTGGTGCTCGGCCTGATCCTGTCCCCCATGCTTGAGCTGAGCCTGCGTCAGTCCCTGGCCATGTCGGCGGGGCACTACGACATCTTCCTGCAGCGGCCGATCGCCGCCATCATGCTGGCCATCGTGGTCGTGCTGTTCGGGCTCAGCATCTGGCCGGCGCTCAGGGGCGGGGGGGACTGGCGGAGCCGCGTGGGCCTCGACGGGAAGCCCGGCTGAGCCGTACAAGAGACGCCTAACCTGCTGGGGTACCCATGGCCAAGAAGCCCGCGAAGAAGAAGTCCAAGACCCGCCCTGCCAAGAACGGAGCCGTGCTCGAGGCGCGCCGCGACCTCGCGGCGGCCTTCCGCTGGGCCGCCCGCCTCGGCTTCAACGAGGGCACGTGCAACCATTTCAGCCTCAAGGTGCCCGGCGCCGAGGACCGCTACCTGCTCAACCCGCACGGCCTGCATTTCAGCGAGATCCGCGCCTCCGACCTGATCATGGTGGACGCCGAGGGCAAGGTGGTCGAGGGCGACTGGCCAATGGAGGAGACGGCCTTCTATCTCCACTCGCGCATCCACCGCGCCAACCCCGACGCCAAATGCGTGCTGCACACTCACATGCCCTACGCCACGGCGCTGACCATGATCGAGGGCGGGCGGCTCGAGCCCGCGCTGCAGACGGCGCTGCGCTTCTACGGCCGTGTCGGCTACGACGACGATCTCGGCGGCTACAACGGCCTCGCCGTGAGCATCGAGGAGGGGGATCGCGTCTGCAAGGCGCTGGGCAGCCATCGCGTGCTGTTCATGGCCAATCACGGCGTCATGGTCGCGGCTCCGACGGTGCACCAGGCCTTCGACGACCTCTATTACCTCGAACGCGCGGCACAGGCCCAGGTCATCGCCATGTCCACCGGCAAGAAACTCAAGCTGGTCGGCGACAATCTCGCCTCGCAGGCGCGTGACCAGATCCTCGCCCACAACGAGCTCTACGCCCGCATCCACTTCACCTCGCTGCGCCGCATGCTCGACCGCGAGACGCCTGACTATCGCAAGTGAACGCGCGCGTATGAGCGGCTCTTTCGCGCGGGTCGAGGATCCGCGCCTCCTCACCGGCGCCGGCCGCTACACGGCCGATCTCGACCTGCCGGATCAGGCCTGCGCCGTGGTGGTGCGCTCGCCGCACGCCCACGCCAGGCTTTTGAACATCGACGCCGCCGCCGCATTGGCCGGTGGTGCGCTGGCCGTGCTCACCGGCGAGGACGAGGCCGGGGCCGGCTGGGGCGGGGTGCCGGCCATGCCGATCAAGGACCGGCGCGGCGGCACGCTGCTGGTGCCGCACTATCCCGCCCTGGCGCAGGGCAAGGCGCGCTTCGTCGGCCAGCCGGTGGCGCTGGTGGTCGCGGAGAGCGCCGCGGCGGCCCAGGACGCGGCCGAGTTGCTGGATATCGAATACGACGTGCTGCCCTCGGTGACCGATGTGCGCGCCGCGCTCGAGCCGGGCGCGCCGCAGCTTCACGAGAACGTCCCCGGCAATCTCGCGGTCGACTACGGCAACGGTGACGAAAAGGCGGCCGATGAGGCCTTCGCCCGGGCCGCGCATGTCACACGCCTGACCGTGGTCAACCAGCGCGTCGTGGTCTGCGCCATGGAGCCGCGTGCGGCAATCGGTGTCTACGACGCGGCGGCCGACCGCTACACGCTCTACGCCGGCACGCAAGGCGCAACCGCTCTGCGCGACGTGCTGTCCGGCATCACCAGGCTGCCGAAGGAGAGGCTGCGGGTCGTCACCGGCGATGTCGGCGGCGGCTTTGGCATGAAGACGCCGCCTTACCCGGAGTATCTCGCTGTGCTGTTGGCCGCTCGCCGGCTTGGCCGGCCGGTGAAGTGGGTGGGCAGCCGCGGCGAGAGTTTCCTGTCCGACAGTCAGGGCCGCGACACGGTGATGGAAGGGGCGCTGGCGCTCGACCGTGACGGCAGGTTCCTGGCCCTGCGGATCCGCGCCACCTGCAATGGCGGCGCTTACCTGACGCCGGCCGGCGCCCATATCGCCACGGGAAATTTCGCCGTCTGCCTGATGAACGTCTATGCGACGCCGGTGATCGACGCGCAGTCGAAATACGTGTTCAGCAACGCGGTGCCGGTCGGACCCTATCGGGGGGCCGGCCGCCCGGAGGCGGCCTACATCGTCGAACGGCTGGTCGACCGTGCGGCGCGCGAGATGAAGATCGACGCGGTCGAGCTGCGGCGGCGCAACCTGATTCCAGCCTCTGCCATGCCGTACAAGGCGCCCAACGGGGCCCTCTATGACAGCGGCGAGTTCGCACCCCTGCTCGACAAGGCCCTGGCCCTGTCGGACGGTGCCGGCTACGCGGCGCGACAGAAGGAATCGCAGGCCCGGGGCCGGTTGCGCGGCCGGGGCATCGCCATGTTCCTCGAGGTTTCCGGCGGCGCGCCCGCCGAGTTCGGCGGCATCCGTTTCCTCGATGGCGTGCTCGAGCTCTATACCGGTGGGGGCTCCAGCGGACAGAGCCACGAGACGGTCTACAAGCATCTGGTGGCTGAGCGCCTGGGCATCGATCCGGCCCGCGTGCGGCTGGTTCAGGGCGACAGCGACAAGGTGCCGCGCGGCGCCACCTCGACCGCCTCGCGGACCACCATCGCGGTGGGCGCCGTCACCGTGGATGCGGTCAACCAGGTGATCGAGAAGGGAAGGCTGCTCGCGGCCGAGCACTTCGAAGCCAGCCCGGCGGATGTCGAATACGCCGGCGGCAGTTTCCGGGTGGCCGGCACTGATCGCGTCGTGCCGCTGTGGCAGTTCGGCAGGGCGCTCGATGTAGCGAGCGAAGTGAAGGTGACGCCGAACTTTCCCAATGGCTGTCACATCGCCGAAATCGAGATCGACCCCGACACGGGCATCGTGACGCCCTGCCTCTACACGGCCGTCGACGATTGCGGCAACGTCATCAACCACATGCTGGTCGAGGCGCAGGTGAGGGGCGGGCTGGCCCAGGGCCTGGGCCAAGTGCTGCTGGAGAATGCGGTCTACGACCAGGACACCGGTCAGCTCCTGACCGGCTCGTTCATGGATTACGGCATCCCGCGTGCCGACAACCTGCCCGAGGTGCGCCTGGGCGAACACATCGTGCCCTGCACCACCAATCCGCTCGGCGTCAAAGGCGTGGGCGAGGCCGGCACCACCGGTGCCCTGCCCACCCTGATGAATGCCATCCTCGATGCCCTGGCGCCGCTGGGCGTCGAGGCGCTCGACATGCCGGCGACACCGGAACGGGTGTGGCGCGCCATCGCCGGGGCGCGGAGTTCGGTGGCATAATCCCCCCATGGCCTCGAAGAAGCGGCTGATTGTCGGGATTTCCGGCGCCTCCGGTGCGGTCTACGGCGTGCGCCTGCTCGAGGCCCTGAAGGGCAGCGGCGTCGAGACCCATCTGGTGATGAGCCGCTCGGCCGAGGTGACGCTGGCCTACGAGACGGATCTCAAGGTCGCCGATGTCCAGGCCCTGGCCGACTACGTCCACCCGGTCGGCGATATCGGCGCACCGATCTCCTCCGGCTCGTTCCGCACCGAAGGCATGATCATCGCGCCGTGCTCGATCCGCTCGCTGGCCGAGATCGCCTACGGCACGACCACCGGCCTGCTGACCCGGGCCGCCGATGTCGTGCTCAAGGAGCGCCGTCGCCACGTCCAGCTGGTGCGCGAGACGTCGCAGCACACCGGGCATCTGCGGGCGATGACCGCGGCCTCGGAGAACGGCGCCATCGTCATGCCGCCCGTACCGGCCTTCTACACCAGGCCGAAATCGGTGCACGACCTCGTCGACCACACGGTCGGCCGGGCACTCGACCTCTTCGGTATCGACAACAGGCTGGTGCGCCGCTGGGGTGAAGCGGGCGGCAGCGGCAAGAGCGGGCGGAGCCGCCGCAAGCGCGGCACGTAGATGGCGGGCAACCCGTTCTGGACCTGGTCCCTGCGCCTCTACAGGCGCCCGAACGTGGCCGCTTCCTGTGTTGGGTTGCAGGACCGTGCCGGTATCGAGGTGAACCTGCTGCTGTTCTGTCTGTGGAGCGGCAGCCGGCGTGTCTCGGTCAGCGGTGCGACGATGAGCTCGGCACTGCGCGTTTCTCGCGAATGGTCTGCCGCGGTCGTCCGGCCGCTGCGGGACGTGCGTCGAAGCCTCAAGGGGCCGGCGCAGTCATCGGCGACCCTGCAATCCTTCCGCCGTCGCGTGGCTGCGCTCGAACTCGAGGCGGAACATCTCCAGCAGGACACCCTCGCCGGGTTGCTGCGCAACGGGACAGAAACCGACGGCGAGCCGGCGATGATCGCCGCTGACAACCTCGCTCTCTATTTCAGGCGGGCCGGCATCCGGCTGGCGCCGCGCGACTGGGCGGCGCTGAAAGTCATCGTGCGGGCCGCCTTCTAGACCTGCGTCACGGTCACCTTTTCCGTTTGATCTGCGTCAATGCGCCGCGGGGCGCTGCGGCTAGAGTATTACAGGATCCGTGAAAGGCCCGGAAAGACGGAGGCAGCGATGAAGGCAAAGGACGTTATGACGACGACCGTGCAGACGGTCGGTCCCGACACCCCGGTGACCGAGATCGCGCAGTTGCTCCTCGATCGCCGTATCAGCGGCGTGCCGGTTGTCGATCCGGGCGGCCAAGTGATCGGCGTGGTCAGTGAGGGCGATCTGATGCGCCGTCCGGAAAGCGGTACGGTTGCCCGGCGACCCTGGTGGCTTTCCCTGGTCATTTCGAACGATGAGATGGCCCGCGACTACGTCAAGACGCATGGCACGAAGGCCAGCGACGTGATGAACCGGCCGGCAATCACCGTCGACGCGGACACCGACCTTGCCGCGGTCGCGGCGCTGCTTGAGAAGCGGCGGATCAAGAGGCTTCCGGTCCTGCAGGACGGCAAGCTGGTCGGCATCGTGACGCGCTCGAACCTGTTGCATGGCCTGATCGCCCATCGCGCCGGGAAACCGGCGGAGACCGATGCCGCGATCCGCAAGAATATCGAGAATGAGCTCGAAGGCGAGGTCTGGGCCAATCTCCGGACCACCAACGTGGTGGTCATGGATGGCGTGGCGCATCTCTGGTCGATGGTTGGCTCGGAGAGCGAGCGCCACGCGCTTGTCGTTGCCGCTGAACGTATTCCGGGTGTTCGGCGCGTCGAGGAGCATATCGCGGTTCTTGCCCCGGGCGCTTAGAGGCGGCAGGACAGCTCCGCTCCGCGAGCCGGTCCGGCGTGGCAGCTTCTTCTGAGCCCATCCGGCTTGCCATGAGCGGCGTGCTGCTCCCATGAGCCGGCGCCACCTTGACTTGCCCGGGCCGTGTGCAATCCTCCGTCAGCAGTAAATAATAATTCTGGCTAGGAGGACATCATGACGGGCACGCGCGAGCGCGGCTTCTTCGAGCTATATCGTGACGATCCAGACCGGGCCGATGCCATCGTCTTCGGCCGCCGCACGGGCATGGGCCGTCGCGGTTTCCTGCAAGGGGCGGGTCTGACGGCCATGAGTGCGGCCGTTGGCGCTTTCATCCCCTTTGCCGATCATCTGCCCGCCGGGTTCATCCCGGCCGCCTTCGCGCAAGGAGCGGCGCCGGGGCCGAAGCCGCTGAAGATGGACGGCAAGGCCGAGATCATGGTGATCCAGGAGCGGCCGCTCAACGCCGAGACACCCGAGCATATGCTCGACGATGACGTGACGCCGAACGCCAAGTTCTTCATCCGCAACAACGGCCTTCCGCCCGATGTGCCGGCCGACCCGAAGGCCTGGAAGTTCAAGATCGACGGCGAGGTGAACACGCCGATCGAGCTCAGCATGGGCGAGCTGGAAAGCCGCTTCCAGATGGTCAGCCTGAAGCTCCAGCTTGAATGCGGCGGCAACGGCCGCTCGTTCTTCTCGCCGGAGACACGCGGCAACCAGTGGGGCAACGGGGCCGTCGGCTGCGCCGAATGGACCGGTGTGCGCCTGCGCGACCTGCTGCAGGCCGCCGGCGTCAAGCCGGGCGCCGTCTATACCGGCCATTACGGCGCCGATATCCACCTCTCCGGCAACCCGCAGCAGGTGGTGATCTCTCGCGGCATGCGCCTGGCCAAGGCGATGGACGAGGACACCCTGATCGCCGTGCGCATGAACGGTCAGGCGATCCCGCACATCAACGGCGGGCCGGTGCGTCTCGTCGTTCCCGGCTGGCCGGGTTCACTGTCGCAGAAATGGCTGTCACGCATCTGGATCCGCGACAAGGAGCATGACGGCTCCGGCATGGGCGGCTTCTCGTATCGGACGATGAAGACCCCGATGGTGCCTGGGGGCAAGGCCGACGAGAAAGATACCCAGATCATGGAGTCGATGCCGGTGCGCTCGATCATCAGTAATCCGGCGAACGGCACCGAGCTCGCCGACGGTACGCGCCAGATCGCGTTGCGTGGTGCCGCCTGGGCCGGCGACAAGTCGGTGCAGGCGGTGCATGTCTCGACCGATTTCGGCTCGACCTGGCAGCCCACGCGCCTCAGCGCGCCGGCCAACCGCCACGCCTGGCAGCGCTGGACGGCGACAGTCAATCTGCCGAGTGCGGGCTACTACGAGATCTGGTCACGGGCCACGGATGCCGACGGCAGGATGCAGCCGCACGTGGCCGGCGGCTGGAATCCGCAGGGCTACGGCAGCAATCCGTTCCATCGGGTCGCCGTCCTCGTGAAGGCGTGATTCAGCCGATACCTGTTCTTCGCTGGCTGGCCGCCGGTGCTCTGGGTGTGTGCCTCGCCCTGGCGCCGGCGGCTTCATGCGCGCAGGAGGAGAGCCCGGAGGATCTTCCGGCCGGCAAGGGTCGTGACGAGGCCTTCTACGGCTGCACGGCCTGCCATGGCTTCGCCATCATCCGGCAGCAGGGGATGAGCCGCGAGCGCTGGGACGCGACGATCCAGGACATGCAGGTGCGTCACAACATGCCGGAGCCCGATGCGGCGGACCGGGTTCTCATGCTCGACTACCTCGCCACCGCCTTTCCGCCCCGTCAGCGCGGCCGGCCGAACCCCTTTCTTAACCGCTGAGCAGCCTGTCCGGACGTAGGATTGCGCGGCTTTGCGCTTTCTGTTGTGCTGGGTCCGATGCTGCGACGGCTCTCTATTCTGTTGCCGCTGGCGATGCTCGCCATCGCCGTGGGCCTGCGTTTTCTCGATCCGCCGGCGGTTGAACGGCTTCGTTCGGCCGTTTTTGACGAGTACCAGCAGCTGAAGCCGCGCGTCTGGACCGACGCCGATGTCCGCATCCTCGATATCGATGATGCCAGCCTGGAGAGGCTGGGCCAGTGGCCGTGGCCGCGGACGCGGACGCTTCTGGCGGAACTCGTTGACCGTCTCGGTGATGCCGGTGCCGCCGTTGTGGTGTTCGACGTCGTTTTTGCCGAGCCGGACCGCACATCGCCCGCCAGGATCGTGCCGCTGTGGCGGCGCTCGGCAGGCGATGTCGATCTCGATGCGCTGCTCGCGCGCCTGCCCGATCATGACCGGGAATTCGCCCGGGTGATGGCGGAGGTCCCCACCGTTCTCGGGATGCAGCTCCATGACGGGCCCTTGCCCCGGCGTCCGCTCCGCAAGTCCGGAATGGCGGTGGGCGGCGACGACCCGCGGCCGTTCCTGCCCGCGTTCAGCGGCGCGGTCACCAATCTGCCGATACTCGATACGGCTGCCGCGGGAATCGGCAGCTTCAACAGCAGCACGGACCGCGACGGCATCATCCGCCATCTGCCTCTCTTCGTCCGGCTCAAGGGCGGTGATGACACGGTGACCGGCGAGGTCTATCCCTCCCTGGCCGCCGAGGCCCTGCGCGTCGCACAGGGGCCGGCAGCGTCGACCTATCGTCTCAAGACCTCGGGGGCCAGCGGACAGGCCGCGTTCGGTGCGCATACCGGCATGGTCGAGGTGCGCATCGGGCAGAGCGTCGTGCCGACGGACGAGAAAGGGCGGATCTGGCTCTACGACACCGGTTCCGTGCCGCAGCGCTTCCTTCCGGCCTGGGAGATTTTCGAGCGCAACTTCGACAGGAGCCGGGTCGAGGGGAAGATCGTGCTGGTGGGCACCAGTGCCGCGGGCCTCAAGGATCTGCGCAGCACCCCGCTCAATCCGGTGGCGCCGGGTGTCGAGGTTCATGCCCAGGGCGTCGAGCAGATGATCCTGGGAGAGTTCCTCGACCGTCCGGACTGGATGACCGGATTCGAATTTCTCTGGCTGCTGCTCTTCGGCAGCGGACTCATCCTGCTGCTCTCGCGCTGGGGAGCAGCCTGGTGCGCCCTGATCGCCGGGGGCGGCATCGCGGTCAGCCTCGCCGCCTCCTGGTTCGCCTTCACGCAGCTCGGCTGGCTGGTCGATCCGATCTATCCGTCGATTGCCGTGGTCCTGCTCTACCTGGTGCAGTCGCTGCTGCAGTATCTGCGAACCGAGAGCGAGCGCCGCCAGGTGCGCGGCGCCTTCAGCCGCTATCTTTCGCCGGCCGTGGTCGAGCGCCTGGCGCGCGATCCCGGCAGCCTGCGTCTCGGCGGCGAGACACGGCCGATGACCCTGATGTTCTGCGATATCCGCGGCTTCACGGCGATCTCCGAGACGCTCGAGGCCGAGGAGCTGACGAGCTTCATCAACCGGTTCCTGACGCCGATGACCGATATCATCCTGCACAGCGGCGGGACGATCGACAAATACATGGGCGAC
>SXGS01281298.1_pt1 | contig 10221 bp, 9 predicted proteins | sample 3174681 | NCBI WGS metagenome assembly SXGS01 (sample SAMN11356861, study PRJNA531348) | freshwater metagenome | isolation source: freshwater sample F1-80 | place: China: Fuxian Lake, Yuxi | collected 2017-12-25
CGGCGGGACGAATGCCGGCGGGACGCCGGCGTTCCCGGGTGCGGCTGTATGGAGGCCGATCACCCTGGGCGGAGCCGCACCTCGTGAGATCGGCAGTGCATCACCGGCATCGGTGCCCACGGATCGTCTGTCCCGATTCCGAGCGCCAAGGTCCTGAGGGGAAGTTCCCCGCCAGAGTGGCGCGCAGTCCGTTGCCGCAAGGCGCCGAGGCCGTCATTTGGAAGATGTCGTCCGCCCCGGCGCCCGTCCTTCATGGGTACCGGTCTACACGAGGCGAGCGCCGTTCGGCACCGGTCTCTCCGGTTGTACAAGCACCACGGCTCCTGCTGCATCGTAGAAGCCGGTGACCAGCACTTCGGACTGGAACGGGCCGATCTGCTTCAAGGGGAAGTTGACCACTGCCACCACCTGGCGCCCCACGAGATCCTCCGGAGTGTAATGCGCGGTGATCTGCGCCGACGACTTCCGCACACCGAGTTCCGGTCCGAAGTCAATCCGTAACTGATACGCGGGACGGCGTGCCTGCGGGAACGGATCGGCCGCGATCACAGTGCCTACACGCAGTTCCACGCGCGCGAAGTCATCCCAGGAGATGGTCGTCATCGGATTTGCCATGGGGTCCCCTCGCGAAGCAGAGTAGGGATGCCTGGAGCGGTCATACCTTCATTGTCGGCGAGGCCGGGTCGGGGGCTTTCTCGAAAGCGAAGGATGGACAAACGGGGGGCCGGCGGGACGCCGGCGTTCCCGGGCGATCCCTCGAAACCATAGCAGGGACGCATCGCGCGGCTTCTCCTCTGAAACATCAGGGCTATCTGCGTGTCGGAGTTCCCACAAGGAAGAAACAGGGAGAGATTTCATGCTGCACCTTACGGCGGACGGGTACGGGCGACTCTGCAGCGGCTGGCGGCGACGCGACCTGCTGCGGATTGGGAGTTCGGCGCTGGGGCTTTCCCTGGCGGACCTGTTCCACGCCGACGAGGCAGCCGCGGCCGCCTCCCCCCGCGCGCACGCCGCGCGCGACAAGAGCTGCATCCTGTTGATGCTGATCGGTGCCCCGCCCCAGAACGATACCTGGGACCCGAAGCCGGACCAGCCGGAAAACATCCGGGGTCCGTACCGCCCGATCGAGACAAATGTTTCCGGTATCCGCATCAGCGAGATCTTCCCGCACACCGCGCGACTGGCAGACCGATACGCCATCATCCGCAGCGTGGGCCACTCCCAGGCAGCGGATCACGAGACCGGCCATCAGGTCATCCACACCGGCCACTTCTTCCCCGGCGGAATCGAGTTCCCGCACATGGGGACGGTGGTCAGCCGGCAATTGGGGGACCGGAACGGGATGCCGGCCAACGTCACCCTGCCCAACCTCATCCGCGATACGGGGACCAGCAAGCCCAAGGGTCAGGACAGCGGCTACCTGGGTCCGCGCTACAATCCGTTCGTGCTGAATGCCGATCCGAACAAGGAAGGATTCCGCGCTCCGGATCTGGAGCCCTCTCCCGGGACGGCGCTCTCGACGGTGCGGGTGGATCGCCGCCGCTCGCTGCGGGCCCAGGTGGACCAGACCCTCGCTCGCCTGGAAAACGATGCGTCCGTATCGGCGCTCGACGCATCCTACCGGAAGGCGTTCTCGCTGATCGGTTCCCCCCGGATCAAGGACGCATTCGATCTCGGGCAAGAACCGGAACGGCTGCGGGATCGTTACGGCCGCACCACATTCGGGCAGAGCTGTCTCCTTGCCCGGCGACTCATCGAACGGGGCGTGCGCTTTGTGGATGTCAACATGTTCGACACGGTGTTCGGCATCCTCTGCTGGGACTGCCACGCCGACGGCGGCACCCTCTTCACGAAAGTGTCCGAACTCAAGGACAAGGTAGCTCCCATCTTCGACCGCGCGTATTCCGCGCTGATCGAAGATCTGGTGCAGCGCGGACTGTACGATGACACCGTCGTCTGCGCCTTCGGCGAGTTCGGGCGCACGCCGCGGATGAACGAGCGCGGCGGGCGCGATCACTGGCCGCAGTGCTGGTCGGTGGCGCTCGGCGGCGGCGGGATCCGCGGCGGGCAGGTGGTCGGCTCTTCCGATGCGATGGGAGCCTACCCCGCCGAACGTCCGGTGGATCCGCCGATGCTGGCCGCCACCGTCTATCGCGCGCTGGGGATTGACCCGCACCTGACCGAACTCCCCGGCCCCTCCGACCGCCCGATCCCGGTGATTGATCGCGGCGTGGAGTGTATCTCCGAACTTCTGTGACGCTGTATCCCAACTATCCCGATGCGCTGGGCCGGCGCCGCACTCTTCCCCTCGGGTAGAAGGCGGTCCGGCGCAGCGCATCCTGGGGCGTGATTGTTCGCTTTGACGTGCCGGTCTGGCGGACCTCCTACTCTACATCCGACAGCGCGCGGATGGCCTGCCGGATGTCGTCCCGCACCCGCACCCACGAGGGGACAGGCTCCAACTGCCCACCCGGCAGCAATTGACGGAGCAGCAAGTTCCGATGCCGGGGGAACTCGCGGACAAACTGCTCTCGTCGTCGCCCGGACAGACCGGAAGCGTCCCGCAAGACGTGCTGGAGGCGCTCTTTGGGCCGCGCGATGCTCTCCACAGTATTCGGGGACGGCAACAATAGCGGTGCGCAGCCATTGGGGCGGCCCGCCACGCGGCGAATTGCAGCCTCGTCCAACAGGAGCCAGGCCTCGGTCTCCTGGACAGGCCCCACCGCGACCCAGGCGCCCGCCACTGCGCAGACCCGAACCGCTTCGGATACTTCTGCCATGCGGGGCGAAGCGTTGGCGGCGTCCGCGTCCCGATGCACCAGGAGAAGATTCGCAGCGGGCTCCAGTATCCGGGCCACACGGATTCGCGCCTGCACGGTGCGGCCCACCCGTTGGGGCAGGCGTTGAAAGTCCGGTGCGGCGCCTGTCACTTCGTCTGCTCCGGCGTCAATGCAGAGCTGCTCCAGGTGAGGAATCAGCGCGAGATCGGACGATCCCTCCGCAACGAGTACGAAGTGTCGGCGCATGTATGAATTTCCTACACCAGGTCGGGTAGGGTCAACTGGCTACACGGAGGGTTGCCCAGGTAGTCGAGGATCGTCGTACCTCCGACTGCGGGCACTCCCGATCTTGCTCGCCAGGTGTTCTCCACGGGGCGGCAGCGGAGAGTGCGCATCGGCCGCCCTCCCGAGTCGCGCGACAACGTTTCCACGGCGAAGAGCAGGTCGTCCGGGCGTTGTAGCTGGACGAATGCAGGAGAATGGGTGGCCACGATCACCTGACGGAAGGGGTTGTCGGCATCTGGCTTCTCGTCGGGATTCACCGCCAGGTCGCGCAGTAGATGGACCATTTCGGTCAGGCGGGCCGGGTGGATCCCATTCTCGGGCTCTTCGATACAGTAGAGTCCCGTTGCCTCGGGGTCGGCCGCCAGCACTGCCAATGCCAGGAAGCGCAGCGTCCCATCGGAAAGGGAAGACGCGGGGAGGCGCACCCCACCCTGTTCCTCCACGACCAGGGTCAGCAGCCTGCGGACTTGATCTACATCTACGCGCAACCCCACCACTGGGACCAATGCCGCCAGCCGGTTTGCGGTCCGTGCGTATACGGCTTCCGAATCGTCGCCACTGGCGCCCGCGGCGAGCCGATAGAGCACCGCGGGAAGGTGAGCGCCGTGGGGTGACAGGGTCGGGTCCGCCTGGAAGCGATCTGGTTGGCGCATGGCAGACGGCTCAAGGGCCAGGAAGTGCCAGCGCTGCATTTCCCGCCGGGCCGCGAGGATGGTCGGTGTGCCAGAGGTATTGGAGGTGCCGACAATCGTCGCCCGAGCCTGTGCGGCCGGGGCAACCTGACCGGGACCACGCGAGCCTCCATCCCCGTGGATGTGGATCTCCGTCTGCCCGTCCTCGGCCGTCCGTACCGAAATGTATCCGGCGGGCGAGTGGCGCTCGTTGACCACCGCGGCTTCGCGGAACCGCGCACGGCTGTGAGGGAACTTCAATCGGCGGGCGGCCTTGCCTTCGGTGAAGTAGTGCAACTGCTCCGAAAGGAGGGTCAGGCGTTCGCCCACCGTGCGTTGGGGTGGGCCGTCGTAGCCAATCTCGACCTCGTAGCGCAGGAAGGTGGATGTGGCTGCTGCAGGCCGGCCGAAATCGTCGGTCACGTTCCGGTCCACCAGCATCTCGGCGGCGATGCGGAACCGCTGTGTTGCTCCAGAGGAGTTTCGCCAGAACAAGTCCTGTAGGTCGCTTGTATCGCCGCCTACTTGGCGCACGAGAGAGCCGGCCATCACCAGGTTGTGATCGGCCAACAGGGAGAGGAAACGGATCGCGTCAAAGAGATTTGACTTCCCGACGCCGTTGGGACCGGCAATGCAAGTGAACGGTCCAAAGTCGGCGGCAAAACCGAGCAGATTCTTGAAGCCATCCACCTCCAGTCGCGTGAGCACGAGAATTCCTCTTGGGAGTACGGTGCGTCCGGATGCGCGACGCGCCGAGTTTCCTGGCGTAGGTTCGGCGAGATCCGCGCCCGCGCCTCCCCGGTGGGGTGATGCGCGTGCAGGACTGAAGCGTACTCCAGCGCGCAGTGTCCACCAGCGCGTCATTCCGTCTCACACTCGGCGCCCCACGGTATCTCGTCAGCGGGTCAGAGCCACACAACTCCACACGTGATTCACTCGGGCGCGAACCCCGCCGCGGCCAGTTGCTCCCGGACCCAGGCGGCGTCTTCCGGATTTAACTCCGGGCGAGGCGGCGGCTGCGTATATGGTAGGCGGAGGGCGTAGTCCGCGCTCTCGCAGGCGCGGGCGAAGGCGGCGGGCAGATCGAGCACCGTGTCTGCGTCGGGCCGACGCAGGGGGATCCGCACCCGGGGGAGGCGGTCGCGCAGTGTGAAAGGATACACCTCGACCTGCTCCCGGGCATCTGCCCGGCAGACACTGACGAGAGAGTGGAACGCGGGCAGGCGTGCCGCCGGCGGGCCTGCGGCAGAGACGCGCGTGCCGGCCCGCAGCAGGTCCACCTCCACCAGGTGGCCCGGCGCCGCGAGGAGCTGTGCCTGCTTGTCGCGGTATTGATCGGCGCCCACCCCGAGCTTGTTGGCCGGACTGAGGATCTCCAGCACGGTGACCAGGGTGTCCGACTCCAGCTCGCGAATCTCGAGATACGTCTCGCGCTCGCGTACCGTGCGGACCAGCCGCACCGGTTCGTCAGCCGCCACCGCCACGGCGGCGCCTCCCCCACGAAACGGAACCTCCCGTCCCACACCATCAGGCGCGCTGTGCCTCCGCAGGGAGAGGTCCGGGTATCGCTCGGGGGGCAGGGTGAAGTAGATGCGTTCCCGTATCTCCACGTAATAGCGCGGCCGGACCAGCGGCTGCAGCAGGTCGCTGAAGTAGACGATCAGACGATCGTGCAGGCCGGGAAACAGCCGAGGCTCTTCCAGATAGGGATCCATGCCGGGGAAGGGACAGCCTGCCATGCCAGCGCCTCGTTGCGACACCAAAAACCTGCTCGATCACCACTTCCCGTGATTCTACCCCACCTTGTCCTACGTCGTCAGACCCTGACATCCGGGCATGTTGCAGGGTCGGCAGGGTGGCAGGGACGCGGGAAGAGCGGTCCGAGGCATGCAACTCGGTGCGCTTTCCGCACACCGAGCCGGCCTGCTGCCGCGATTACCGGGAGTGCCTGTCGCCTGGATCACCCGTTCCCCCAACCTGTCAGTACTGATGCGGAACCGGTGCGCCGATCCGCAAGGATCTCTCCCGATCCGGTCCGGCAACTTGCTGGGATCCAGATCAATGATCACAGTCATTTCCAAGCCCAGCGCTGACCGGGTCGTGAGGAAGTCCTACACGGCATGGGAACAGGACCTCCCGGGACCAAGCACATCCAGGAGCGCCCACACAATCAGGGGTACGTCGGTGGCAAGATACTCTTCGAGGTCCGCGAGCGAAGCATCACTTAGATGACGCACGTCACAGCCAGGCGCACCAGGCGCCTGAAGCCCGATAACGCCGTGGCGCCTCGCTTACGAGTACCGCAAAGCGCTGGGGCATGAGCCTTTGAGTGGTCGCCGCACAGTAGGTCGAGCGCTATGGGTGAACACGCCGACAGACACAAATCCGGGGGATGCGGCCTACCGTGTAGAACTGCACGCCGAATCGGCGACCGCAATCAGCACTTCCGCAGAGGTGGACTGCGCCGTCAAGACCCTCGCCTAACGCGTGCGGGGGGCCCGCTGGCGGAGTTCCTGGACGCCGTCGGCGGCGCAGCTTCCCCTCACGCGTGGCGGGGGGGCCGGACGAGTTCTCCGGCAAGTAAGCTCCGCTCCTTCCGCTGGGTCAGCGTTCCCCGAAAGGTTCGTTTCATCACCAGGTTTCTGCGCGGAGTTCATGCCTCCCGCTCCAGCGACTGAAGGCGCGCCAGCAACCGCGCCACCTCCGCTTGTGCCCGCGCCATCTCCTCCTCTGCGACGCGGCGGGCTGCGGCTTCCGCGGCCGCCTGCTGCCGTAGCACTTCGGTTTCACTCGCGGCGCGGGCGGCCCGGTCCCGTTCCGTCTCGGCGGCAGCTTCGGCCTGATCGGCTCGTGCCTGCTCCCGATTGGCCCGCAGTTCTTCCAGGGCGGCCACCTGCACGGTTTCGGCAGCGTTCCGAAACCGGCGTCCATCCGGACGGTACATCACCACGCCTTCGGATTCCACCTCGAACCGGATGCCCAGTCGAGGACTTACCCAGCCCTGCATCTGCCGGATCGGCTCCAGATGCCTGCCGCGCCGCTGCCACCCCTGGATGGTGTTCGGAACGGGGTCGTACAGGTAATACTCCTCCACCCCGTGCCGGTCGTAGAACTGAAAAGTGCCCTCCAGATTGCTGGGGGTGTTACTGTCGGACTTCACCTCGAACACGACCTGGGGCGGAATGTTGTCCTCTTCCCATTGTTTGTAGTACTGCCGCATCGCCTTCGGGCGTCCGAAGATCACCATCGTATCCGGCGCTCGGCAGGCGCGCGGATCGCCCCGGACGGTGTACCAGAAGAGGTCGGCGTGGACCGCCACATTCGGCTCGTCCAGAAACATCGCCTCGGTTTCGAAGGCGATCCGGCCAATGGCCTGGAACTGTTGTGTACTGTCCGCCACTGGCTTACCGTCGCTGATCGGATAGTCCGGTTCTTCCTGGGGGATCACCCGCCACGGGGGTGAAGGAGCTAGTGCCATCGCGTGTCTCCGGGCCAGGTTCCTCGTAAATTGCTTTATTGTAGTCCATCGGCGAACCGTGTGGAAAGAAGCGAGTGGACGTGTATGGATAGGCATGCTGCCCTCGAAGCAGTCGTTGGGAACGTCCCGCAATGCGTGAGTGGCGGGCGATGTCGTGACGGACTCGGGCATCGGTTTTCGCGGGTGTGAGAAAGGCCGTTGCGGCTCTCGGGCACAGGGGCGCTGCTGCAGCACGGCCCGTTCGACAGGGAGTGCGCCGGTCTCCGGCCCTCCAACCCCAGGTTCGCGCCGCAGCCCCGGGAACAGTCTGAGAGTGTCTGTGAAAAGGGGGTCAAGGCAGAGGGCTCAAGTTATGGCGAAAAGAGTGTTTAACTCTACCCGGCGCAGCCCGCTCCGCCCCGGTGCCGCCGATGACCCGGACCGGGGCGCCCGGCGCGGAAGCAGGTGAGCGCGCGGGGATCCTGCCGGGGTGATCGCACCGCCCCTTCCTCCTCCTCACGTACCTGAGCCACGCGCGTAAACAAGTGGCCCCCCCCCACACTCGCCACCCACTGTCGTGTATCAAGGCGCGGCGCCCGCAGCAGGGGACGCGGATCCGGGGGCCTCGCACTCCTCCGCGGAGCCCCCGGCAACCACTCGACCCGCTCCGAAACGGAGTGCGGAGACTCCACATCGGCGCGTGTCGAGCGAGAGCGGGTTCCGGCACCGCCTGCGACTACGGTTCCGGCATGCCGGCGGCGCTGGGACCGGACTTCAGGCCCACCGTGTTCAATGCGATCACCCGGTAGGTGTGCCGCCGGCCGGGCTCGGCGCCGGAATCCACGTAGCGCATCGGCACCAGCGGCTGCGTCGGTGTGTCGCTGTACTGGAGGTTCTGGAAGATCGGACGGCCGTAGGGATTCTTGCCCTGTTCCGGCAGTTGCGCCAGCACGCGCCCATCGCGCTCAATCACGAAACCGGCCAACCCGCTCTCCAGGTCGGCCGCGGCCACCCACGTGAGCTCGTTCCTTCGCACCCGCAGGTGGGCCGGCGCCGGGGGCGGTGTCGTGTCCGTCACGGAGGTATCCCGGACATACTGCATCCACGCCCGCGCGACGGCCTCATTCGGCAGCCACCCCGCCGCCAGCGGATCACCCGTGTACTGCGCCGCGGGCACGGCCTCGCTGCCGGTGGGTGGGGCGAGCCAGGCGCGTCGGTCGGGCATCTGCCGGAGCGGCTCCCCCTCACGCTTCGGCAGCCGGGCGCTCAGGCACGCGCTGAGCCAGGGGACGGCGAGGTACCGCTGGTTGCCGCACTCATGACTGGTCAGCGGATCCACCGCCACGGCGATCCGGCCTCCCCGGGAACGCACCCGCTGGAAGAACTCCTCATTGGAGGGCCAGACGCTGGAGAAGCGCCCGTCCTTCACGGTGACCCCTTCTTTGGTCCCCAGGTTGCACATGACCGGCACCTGAAGCGCAGCCTCCGACAACGTGTGCGGCCCGAGGCCGGAACGCGCCGGATTCGCCTTCAGCGGCGGTACGCCCGAGCGGAGCCAGGCGGCCACCACCCGCTCCGGATGCAGCAGCACCATGCCGCCCGCCCAGTGACCGCCGCCGCTGTGCCCCCACAGTGCCCAGGGCACGCGGGACAGCTCGGAGTGGCCGGAGCGGGCGCCGAGGTCGGCCAGGCATCGCTGGAACGCCGCATCGGATCCGTTCCGTGGATCGCACCACATCTGGCAGTCGGCCTTGTCCGGCTGCTCGTACGACGGTGCGAGGAGCGCGCAGTCATGATTCTTCGCCAGCGCCTGCCAGTGCAGATCATACGCACCGGTCAGCCCGGACTTGCAGGACCCCTCGCCGCAGCCATGCTGATGCACGATCACCCCGCGCAGGGTCCGCACCCCGTGGGGAATCCAGAGCGTGTAATTGACTGGGTAGATCAGCTCCCCCGGCTTGCCGGCGGCCTCATAGCGCACCCGGTAGTACGGTGGATCCGCCGCCGGGAAGACATCGTACGGCGCCTGCTGCGCCCGCACGCACGCCGCCGCCACGAGCGGCAGCAGGAAAAGCCAGAGGCTTCGGGAAGAGAGTCGCGTGATTTATGGGTGGTCCTGCCAAGACGGACGGCCACGGACGCCGTGAAGCGCTCCGGTGCGCCATCTCGTTCGCCCGGAAGGTGGAGATTGCCTTCCCGCAGTTCCGACACGGGGTGGAAATCCCGTGTGATAAGGGGTCAACCGCACCCCCTCAGCGGGCCACCCGCGCCGGAGATCGTCCGGCCGAATCCACCCGCTGCACTCCGCGCACCGAGCGGGGCACCCGGACCCGCGCCGCGGCGGGGGAGGGTACTGCCGGGATCAGCGATCCCGGGCACCCGTCTGCCGGGGCCACCGCCCGGGCGGCTTCTTCAGGGCCCGTCAGGTATGAGCGCAAATAGTGCCCGGTGTGGGATTCCGGGACTCGCACCAGATCCTCCGGTGAGCCGCAGAAGAGCACGTGGCCGCCCCGGTTCCCCCCTTCGGGTCCCAGGTCAATCACATGGTCCGCAACCTTGATCACATCGAGGTGATGTTCGATCACAACCACGGTGTGGCCCGCATCCACCAGGCGGTTCAGGCACTCCAGGAGGCGCTCGATGTCCGCCAGGTGGAGGCCGTTGGTCGGCTCGTCCAGGATGTACAGTATGTGGGCGCCCCGCTTCAGCTTGCTCAAACCAAGGCCATAAACTCGTATGACCTGTTGTTGGGTCCAGAAGATAGGGGGTTTGATTTCCCCCGGCGACGTTAATCCTGGCATGTGTACTTACCGCGCGATCGTTAAGTACGATCAGGAGGGAATTATCTCGATGATCACCAGACCAGCTCCAAACCGGTTGGTCGGAGTCAATGCGAACAATTCCAGGTAGTGACCCTGTAAAAACCCTATCCAAATCATTCGGGGTTGGAAATTCTTTGAAGAATGACGCACTTTTCAACCCGGAAATAATTTTCTGGAATCCAATCTGTAAATTCGGGTCCTCACCC
>SXGS01566340.1_pt1 | contig 10219 bp, 11 predicted proteins | sample 3174681 | NCBI WGS metagenome assembly SXGS01 (sample SAMN11356861, study PRJNA531348) | freshwater metagenome | isolation source: freshwater sample F1-80 | place: China: Fuxian Lake, Yuxi | collected 2017-12-25
ATCGCGCGGTCCCGCACCTGGTCCGCCAGGGCCTTGGCCCCGTCCACCCCGTAGAAGGTCGGGTAGGTCTTCTTGCCCCGCTGGGCGTCGGTATTGGCGTTCTTGCCGAGTTCTTCGCGCGTGCCGGTCACGTTCAGCACGTCGTCCGCGATTTGAAACGCCAGCCCGATGTCTTCGGCATAGCCGGTGAGGCGGTCCAGTTGCTCGGGTGTTGCATCGGCAACGATCGCGCCCATCCGAACCGCGGCGCGAATGAGCATGCCGGTCTTGTGCTTGTGGATGTTCTGCAGCGTGACGAGGTCAATGTCCTTGTTCTCGGCTTGGATGTCCAATACCTGCCCGCCGACCATGCCCAGGTTGCCGGAGCCGACGGCGAGTTCGTAGATGAGCTGGACCTGACGGGCCGGGGCCAGCCCGTCCACCAAGTCGCGCCGGCTGCAGAGCTCGAACGCGAGCGTCAGCAGCGCGTCCCCGGCCAGGATCGCCAGGGCCTCGCCGTAGACCTTGTGGTTGGTGAGCTTCCCCCGCCGGTAGTCGTCGTTGTCCATGGCGGGCAGATCGTCGTGGATCAGGGAGTAAGTATGGATTAATTCGAGCGAGGATGCGATGGGGAGGGTGGCCGGCGACAAGGGCCCGATGGCCTCCGCCGCCGCGATCGCCAAAATCGGCCGGACCCGCTTGCCGCCGGCAAAGAGGCTGTACCGGATGCTCTCGTGCAGCGTCGTCGGTTGGGTCTTGGCGTTGGGGATGACCGACTCCAGAAAACGGTCCACCGCCTCGCGCTTCTGCTCCAAGTATTCGCGAATGTTCATGAGGGGGAAGGGCTCCGGGCTGATGACTGAAAATTCACGGCCAGGCTTGTACGAGGCGAGAGAGTAACAAATGGTTTCGCGGGGTGTCAAACCGGGTGAAAGCGATGAACGAGGAATGACAGAGGCACGAATTCGGATGCGCATCGTTCTGCGGTCATCGTTCTGCATTCGGCGCGCTTGTAATTGCGTCGATAGCTTCGCTATACTGCCGCCCATGAGTATTCGTAAAGCCGGTGGCACGTGGGAGCCCATGCTGCTGGGGATCGAACCCCGGGCCTGTGCCGTGTGCCGGAAGGGCCTTTATCGGAACATGACCTTCTTCCGGGGCGGCTGGTCGCGCTGCACGGTCTGCGATCAATTCGTGCATTACAGTTGTCTGGCCAGCGGGAAAGTGTCCTTTCTCAAGCAGCGTCCGCGCATCTGCAAAGCCTGCCGCGAAGCCCAGGCTCCCGCCTCCGAGGCGCCCTCCGTGGGAGGCCCTGCCGCCCAAGCGGTTGGGACATGAGCCGGCCGGCCGACGACCGTTCCGTCGCTCCCTTGTCGAACAGTCTGCAGAGTGTCCCCTGGCAGACGTGGTTTGCCGAAGGGGTCCGGTTCGTCATCGCGCCGCTGATCCTCTTCCTGAGCGGGTTTTTCACCGCCGACTTTCTCCTGAGCGGGGTCTACACCTGGCCGCGCACGAGCCGGGCTCTAGCCCTGACGCTGACCATCGCGATCCTGTCCTACGAGTTCGTCTACAAAGAACAGAAGACCAAACAGACGGACCATGGGACGCTGTCCCCGCTGCAGACGGTCCTGTATTCTTGTCTCCTGCCCTACGGGATCGGGGCCCTCGCGTTGCTGGCCCTGGTCCGGCTTGCCTCCTAATCTATGCGATGCGCCAGGCGCATCGATGTAGGCTTCTCTGTCGGAACCAGGAACCAGGCAAGGGAGCACAGGACGTAGGGTGGCCCTTTTCTACACAAGCGGGGCTTTTATTCAGCAATGCTTTGCCGCCCATCGGCTGTGCCTGACCGTCAAGAAAGTCGGCCTTCCGGAAAAGATCCTTCTCGGCTGCAGCTCCTGCCATTTGCTCCATCGGCTCACGCTTCGGTTGCTTACCGCCCGCCGCGCTCAGGTCGAGGGCCGGCTTGGCGAGGAGTCGGTCGGGCAGGATGCGTCCGTCAGCTTCGGCGACTGTTTCGCCTCGCATCCGGCGGCCCTGGCGATGAGCGAGATGGACGTGGTGCAGGATCGTGTCGGGCTGCGCTGTGCGGACTGCCGCCTGGCGTATGACATGGACGTGACCCTCTTCGAAACCCGTCAGGGCTGACGCGACCATGCAGGGTGCGAAATGATGAGTGATGAATGGCGGAAGAGGCGGCGGTCCTCTTGCATGCATCATGCAACGTTGTGCGTTCATCGTTCCCATGAGTGACCCCCTCCTCTTCACGCCCGATGAACTCCGTCTCGTGGCGGATCGGCGGTTTTTCCCGGCCAAGGCCCGCGTCATGGCCAAGGTGCGGGCGACTCTGGACGCCCTCCACGTCGGGCTCAAAGCCGATCTGGACGGGGCCGAGCTGGTGGTCCCGACGACCTTCGATCCCGCCAAGTTCCAGTTGGTGAAGGGCGAACACCTCGAAGCGTTTCCCTACCAGTACCTGGACTGTCCCAAACACTTTGCCGGCGATGAAACGTTTACGTTTCGGTCGTTGTTCTGGTGGGGCCACGCGTTCGTCTTCGCGCTGATCCTCGAAGGGCCGCACCTCCTGCAGTACAAGCGGAACCTTATCAACCGGTATCATGAGATCGCCGCGAAGGAGCTGCAACTCAGCTTGGCCCCGACGCCCTGGGAATGGAAGAGCGGCGAAGGCTATACCCTGCCGCTGACTCACGATCGCAAGCCGGAAGTGGCCGCCGTCCTCTCAGGCCGGCGCTTCTTTAAGCTGGTGCGCTACGTCTCCGTGGACGATCCGGCGGTTCGTGACGGGTTGGTGCCGGCCATCGGACGGGAGACCTGGCGGAACCTCCTCCCCGTGGTCACCCCTTAGCCGAGCTGATGGTGCGTGCGGTGGACTGATCACCGGCCATCGGCTACACTCAGCGCATGTCGTTCGAACTGGGCGCGGGCTTCTGGCTGCTGTTAGCCCTGGCCGTCGGAATCCTGGCGGCCAGGGAATTCGGCCGCGCCGGATTCCGCTGGTTTCTGCTGGCGCTTATCTTCACGCCGTTGGTCGGCTTGTTGTTGTTTCTCTTGCCGCCGCACCGGCGCCCCTGTCCGTTTTGCGCGGAGCCGATCCAGCCGACCGCGGTTCTCTGCCGCTTCTGCGGACGCGAAGTGCCCGTCGCCGAGTCGGCCGGGCTGCCGAAGAACACCAGGCGGGCGGTCATGCTGTTCATCGTGCTGGTTATGCTGGCGGCGCTCTCTCACTGCCACGAGCGGTTCCGGTGGTGGCGGGGCGACGGGCAGATCGAAGTCCAGGGGCCTGGTTCGGCCTGGTATACAAGGGGGCCAATATGGGGCATGTCGTTTGGAGGGAAGCGCTGATGCGGTACCGTACGTGGGGATTGAGTCTGTGGCTGTTGGGGGCGATGGGGCTGGTGAACATGGCCGGCTGCGCCGGCAAGGGGGAGACGGTCTGGCTGGATTTGCAGCCAGGAACGAGGGCTGAAGGGGCGGCCCAGCAAGACAGTCCGGAGCTGGTGCTGGTCGAGGCGTTCGAAGACTTGCGGCCGGAAAAGGGCAAGACCGGCGTGCGGACCCACTTCTGGGGCGGGGTGACCTATTTCGACGTGCCCGGCAGCCTGCCTGGTGCGTCGGTGGCCCGCCTAGTCGGGGAGTATCTGGCGAAGACCGGCCGGCAGGTCACCATCAATGTGGTGAGCAGCATGTCCGGCCGGCCGGATCGGGCCGGCGCCCCTGGGGGACCGCAAGGAGGGGCGGACGTGATCGTCACCGGGCAGGTGGAAGAGTTATCCGTCCATGCCAAGAGCCGATTCGGTTCCACCGAGATGTCCGCCAAGTTTCACGTCGTGGTCCTGGCGAAAAACAAGGCCGACGGGAGCCAGGTTCGGCGCGTCCTGGAGGGCTCCCGGTCTCGGACCGTCTTCTGGTTCGAGCCGGAGGACGTGCAGGAACTGGTCAACGCCATGGTGACGGGCAGTGTGAACCGGCTGCTGGAGAATATCTCCGTGGAGGGGAAGTCGTGGCGGCTGAAGTCGTGACGAGACGTAAGCGCGTCGTCGGTTGTCAGTCTTCGGTTCGCAGTTTCCGGAACCGACAACGGAGGACTGATCGCTGAGAACGTTCATCTATCTGGGAGAGGCCGATGCGTGAGCGGCGGTGGGAGTCGTCCGCTAAGATGACCTTCGGTGAAGTGTTGGCCCTGGGCGAACGGCTGGCTTCGTTGGGGCTGGCGCCGGCTTCGCCGGCCAAGGACGTGATCTGCTACGTTGAGGAATGGACCGTCGCCGCGCCGGACGAGTTGGATCAGCTGGACCCATGGGCGACGGAAGACGTGACGCTGGTGCATATCCGCGAGGACTGGCAGGGAGATTTTTTCCTGCTGGCCGGCGCCTACCATACGGTCTACCAGCGGCACCAGGAACTCGGGACCTACTGCTCGGTCAGCCATCCGTTCCGGTTCGCCGGCCCCTTGCGCCTGCACCATCCGCGGGCCATGTTCTGGCTGGGGTTTCGCCATGCCCATGCCTTCATCCGCGTGCGGGTGCATACGGCGGACGTGGTCCCGCCGGGCGAGACGCGGGCGGATGCTCGGCGGGCTCTGTGGCTGGAGGAGCGGCAACGGATATTCGAGGAGGCGATCGCCTTACTGGACCTGCCGGTGGATGTGGCGGTCGAGCAACAGTCGGTGGCCCTCCGCTCGCGCGACCAGACGGTGCCGTTCCTCTGTTCCTGGCCGGACGCCTTCGGCCCAGGCCAGTTCGAGTACAACACCGCCGACGCCTTCGAGTTTTTGGTCCCGGCCAGCCGGCTGGCTGCGACCTGGAACGGGGCGGCGGCGACGGTCCGCGCCTACCTGACGGGATTTTCGGAAGAGGCGCTCCGCGAATTTCAAGCCGTTGAGGGCGGCGCGCGGTGCGTCTACCGGTGCTCGGTCCATTGCTGCTTGGACGAACTGCCGGAGATCCTGCAGGCGATTGCGCCGGAGGGGCGCTTGTATGCCACCCTCTGCGAATTTCAGACGCAAACCTTGCAGCCTGGCGGAGAGGATGCGTCGGCCATTATCGGGATCGTCGGGATGGAGGGTGGGTTCCAGATCGAGGTCCGTTTGAACCGAGCACCATTGCCGGAAGAGGCCATGACCGATTGGCTGGAAACCCTGGTCGGACTGCCGATGACCTATGCGCCGCTACCGCCATTCCCCTAGCCGTCATGAATCATGCAGGCTAGTGCCGGATGCTGGAAAAGACCCCCGCTTTTGTTAGGAACTGGAAGGGGCGCAGAACCGCCCCGCCGGTCGTCAGCCGCTCCTCGCTAGCGTTTCTTTTCCCGCTTCGATGTGTGCTGGAAGATGCACTTGGGGCAGGTGTAGTGGATGTACAGGCCGCCACCGACTAGGCGCTTCGTCATCGGCACCTTGCACCAGGTGCAGTTGCGGTCGGGAATGGCGGTCAGGGTCGCGGCTGTCCGGTCTGGTTTGGGGGTGGATGATGACGTCATGCGCGGCATTGTGTCGGAGCGGTTTGTCGTCTGTCAATAAAGTATAAAAAGTTGCCGCGGTCCCTAGACAGCAGGCGAAATCCTATTATATAGTGTGCCGTCAATCGGCCGGGATGACCAGCCAGCCCCCCACACTTTAGCCGAAAGGTGAGCCCCAACAATGAACGTTGCAGCCACCGACGTCACCATCTTACCGTCCGCCATCGAAACCGCCCAGGACCTGGTCGGGGAAGGCAAGGCCTGGGGCCTGTGCACGTCCGTGGACCTGCAGGATTGCAACCCCGAAACCATCCGCGACCGGGGCCAGATTGAGGCCTACGTGATCGCCTTGTGCAAGGTCATCGGGATGAAGCGCTTCGGAGAATGCCAGATCGTCAATTTCGGGGAGGGACGGGTGGCGGGCTACTCCATGGTCCAGCTCATCGAGACCTCGCTGATCAGCGGGCACTTCGCCAACGACACCAACCGCGCCTACCTGGACATCTTCAGCTGCAAGGGGTACGACCCGAATGTGGTCGAGGCCTTCTCGCGGGACTTCTTCGGAGCCAAGTCCAGCACCGCGTCGGTCACCGTTCGGTACTGACGAAGACACGGGGGTCAGGCCCGGCCTCGCTGGGCTTGGCTCTACTGCATGCAGCCGCGCACCACCAAAGAGTTTTTCGACACCCTGCCCGCACGTTTTGATGCGGACGCGGCGGAAGACGTCGCCGCGGTCTATCAGTTCGACCTCAGCGGCCCGCAGGGCGGGCAGTTTGTGGTGAGCATCGCCGACGGGGTCTGTCAGGTCCGGGAAGGCTCGCATCCGGACCCGCAGGTGACGCTGGTCTTGCCGGGCGATGACTGTGTCGGGATTCTGGAAGGGAAGAAGGATCCGATGCAAATCGCCATGTCCGGCCGTCTCCAGGTCAGCGGCGATCTGACGTTGGCCTTTCAACTGAAGTCGCTCTTCCTCACGGTTCGTTAGAAAAAGTCGTCAGTTCTCAGTTTTCAGTGGTCAGTTTCCGGAACCGATAACGGAAGACTGATTACTGCCCACTCTTTTTTGCGCTAGCTCGCGGGCGCGGTCTTCGAGAGACGCCCGCCCTGCTCCATCTCCGGATCGGTCTTCCGCGGGAACCGTTGCTCCAGGAGCAAATAGAGCGTCGGGATCAGGAACAGGGTCAGGATCGTGGAGACGCTGAGCCCTCCGATCACGGCGCGGGCCAGTGGCGCGTTGGTCTCGCCCCCGGTGCCCAGTCCCATCGCCATCGGCAGGAGGCCGAAGACGGTGGCCAGTGAGGTCATCAAAATCGGCCTCAGCCTGGTCCTGGCCGCCCGCACCACCGCCTCATGCAGACCCGCCCCGCGCCGCCGCAACACGTTGGTGTAGTCCACCAGCAGCACCCCGTTCGACACCACGATGCCCAGCATCATGATCATCCCCATGAACGACGTGGTGGACAGGGTCGTGTGGGTGAGGAAGAGCATCAGGATCACGCCCGGCAAGCCCATCGGCACCGAAAACATGATGATGAAGGGGTCCAGCAACGACTTGAACTGGGCGGCCATCACCATGTATACGAGCAAGAGGGCCAGGATGGTGGCGAAGACTAGGCCCTCGAACGTTTCCCGTTGTTGTTGGATCTGGCCGGCCAGGCGGACGCTGAACCCCTGGGGCATTTGCAATTCGGCGAAGCGGTCCTCCAGATCGGCCGCGATGGCCCCGAGGTCGCGGTTCACCGGGTTGGCGGTGATGTGTACGATGCGCTGGAAGTATTTGCGCTCGATTTGCACCGGGCCGGCGTTCATGCGGACCTGGGCCACGTTCTTGAGCAACACCGGTGAGCCGCCCCGAGTCGTGAGCAAGATGTCGTCCAGATCCGTCAGGCTCTTGCGGTAGGGTTCGGCCAGCCAGGTGCTGATGTAGTACTCGTTGCCGGTCTGCGGGTCCGTGAAAATGATCGGATCGGTCTGTCCGTTGCCGTTCAGTGAAAACAGGACGGCATTGGCCACGTCGGTTTCGCTCACGCCCAGCAGCGCCGCCTTTTCCCGGTCCACCTCGATATCCAGCTCCGGATAGTTCTCCTCCCGGCTGACCTCGATGTCGGCTAGGCCGTGGACCTGGTGCATGGCGGCTTCCACCTGTTTGATCACGGCCCGGCCCTTTTCCAGGTCGTAGCCGTAAATCTCCACGTCCACCGCTTTCTGGGACCCGAAGCTGGTCACCCGCTTGATGATCCCGCCCGGGTCGAAGAACATGGCCACGCCGGGGAACAGCTTGAGGATCTTGGGCCGCACCTCGTTCATGATCTGGACCTGATTGCGCCGGCGCTTGTCCGGCGAGGTCAGGTACACCTGGATCTGCGAGGTGTGGGGGCCGGTGTTGCGGTTGAACAGCGACGAGCGGCCTTGCGCGAGCACGCCGGTGCTCGAGACGACCGTCTCCAGTTCGTTCGGCGGGATCGTGTCGCGGATCACCCGCTCGATCTCCGACACCTGCTGCTCGGTTTTCTCCACCCGCTGCCCCACCGGCGCGCGGACGTTGATGCGGAACTGGCTCTCGTCCGTCACCGGAATGAACTCGGTGCCGATGGCCGGGATCAGGGTCAGCGAGGCGGTGAACACCAGCAGGATCACGCCGACCAGCGATTTCTTGTGTCCCAGCACCCAGGTGAGCAGCGCCTGGTAGCCGGCGTCCAGCGCCTCGTACCGGGCCTCGCTCCAATGCATCAGGCGGACCCACCAGGCCGGCATGGAGCGGAGGGCGTCCTGCTCGGGCTTCAGAAATTTATAGCAGAGGGCCGGCGTGACGGTGCGCGAGATGAAAAAGGAGGTGAAGAGGGAGATCGCGATCGTCAGCGTGAGCGGGATGAACAGGAGCTTGGCGATGCCCACCACGAAGAGGATCGGCAGAAACACGACGACGGTCGTGACCGTGGACGCGAAGATCGGCATGGCCACTTCGCGGGCCGCCTCCAGCAGCGCTTCCCACTTGGTCGGGACCGACAGATTGAGCCGGGCGTCCGGCGCCACGTCCTTGGCCAGGGTCTGGACCTCTTCCCACCGTTGGCGGCTGGCGTTCAAATGGCGCTGGATGTTCTCCAGTTCGACGATCGAGTCGTCCACGAGCCGGCCGATCCCCAGGGCGAGGCCGCCTAGCGTGAACACGTTCAACGTCTGACCGCTGAAGTAGAGGACGATGAACGTGACCATGATCGAGAGGGGGATCGCCACCGAGATGATCATCGTGCTGGCTAGGTTTCGGAGGAACACCAGGATCACGGCCGCGGCCAACAGGGAACCGTGCAGGGCCTGCTCCATCAGGTTGTTAATGGATTGCCGGATGTAGAGCGACTGGTCGAAGGAGACGCCGAGCTCGACCCCCGGTGGAATGCCGACCATCTTGGGCAGGGCCTTGCGGAGCGCGTCCACCACGGCCACCGTGTTGGCGGTGGGTTGCTTGTTCACGCGCAGGTAGACGGATCGCTGGCCGTCCGTGTGGACGATATTGGTCTGGATGTCGGAGGAGTCCGTGACGGTGCCCAGGTCGCGCACCCGCACGGGGTTGCCCTGCGGGGACAGCTTCACGATCACGTCGTTGATTGGCTCGACGGTCTTGAACTGGTTGTTGGTGAAGACGTTGTAGTCCAGATTGCCGGCCTTGATGTCGCCGGACGGCAGGATCAGATTCGAGGCCTTCACGGCCTTGACGACGTCCAGGATCGACAGGCCGCGCGCGTGGAGGAGGGCCGGGTCCAGGTTGATGTTGATCTGCCGGATCTTGCCGCCCTCGACCGTGGCCGCGGCGACGTTGGCGATCTGTTCGATCTGGGGCGCGATCGTGTTGTAGGCCAGGTCGTACAAGGCCCGTTCGTCCATGTTGGGGCCGGTCACGGTGACGAGGGCGACGGGGATGTTCGACACGTCGAATTTGACGATGAACGGCTGGAGGATGCCGGGCGGCAGCTGATTCAAGATTTGGGTGACGCGCTGCATCACCTCCATCTGGCCCACGTTGATGTCGGCCCCCCAGTTGAACCAGATCTGCACCGCTCCGATGCCGTGCTTGGCGAACGACTCCACGTGCTCGACGTTGGACGCCGAACTCACGGCTTTCTCGATCGGGTAGACAACGCTTTGTTCGACGTCCAGGGGCGGCGCGCCCTTGTAGATCACGCCGACGAAGGCGACCGGCACCTGGATGTTGGGGAACAAGTCCACGGGCAGGCGCTCCAGCGAGGTCCAGCCCAGCACGACCATCGCGAGCGAGAGCATCAGGATGCCGATGCGGTTTTTGAGAGCGAGAAGCGTCAGCCACATATCAACACATTGATGAATGCTGAACGATGAATGCGAATCGCGGGTTTTGGATTTTGGTCGACCTGCAACGCAGCATGTATCGTTCAGCTCCGCGCGCGGGGTTTGTCACCCCTCGCGCTTCGCCGGTCCGTCCAGCTTGTCCGTCGGGGGCGTTTTCGGGGCTGGCTCGGACGACAGGCCGGCGCCGGGCGTCGGGTCAGCCGGCCTGGTCTGCACGGGGGTCCCTTCGCCGACTAGGTCTTTGCCCGACACGATCACCTGGTCGGTGCCCGCGAGTCCCTTGATAATCTCGATCATGTTCTCAGACCGGACCCCCACTTCGACGGGCATCTGGTGGGCCTTGCCGTCCCGGACCACGTAGACGTATTGGGCCTCTTCCAGCTTGGTCAGGGCATCGATGGGGATCTGAATCGCGTTCGGGTGCATGCCCACCAGGATTTCGACG
>SXGS01710813.1_pt1 | contig 10219 bp, 4 predicted proteins | sample 3174681 | NCBI WGS metagenome assembly SXGS01 (sample SAMN11356861, study PRJNA531348) | freshwater metagenome | isolation source: freshwater sample F1-80 | place: China: Fuxian Lake, Yuxi | collected 2017-12-25
ACGTGGTGCACATGGCAGATCTCTTGGGCGTAGCGGATCCGTGGGTCGTACTCGCAGACTTGGCAACGACCCGCATAGGTCTCACGCAGTTCGGCAGCAACCCGGCGAAACTCCGCATCGCGTCCGCCATTCATTTGCTCCGCGACGTAGCGGAGGCGCATGTCGTCTCTGATGCCAAAAAGTTCGGGATGGGGGACTTCCCGGACGGTCCGTCGGTCGGTAGCACCTCGACCGTAGGGGTAGTCAATCCGGGTCTCCGACACATCACGCAATACTCGTCCCGCGACATCCTCGCCGAGGAAGCGGGCTAATCATGCGTCCGAACGGGACACCATCTATTGCCCACATTTGGCACGACGCCCCCTTCTCGTGCGATCAATGTTCGGATGGAACGGCGAACCGCACTTAGTCCGGACCGACAAGTAAAAACCACTCTCCAGTCCCGACCGTTCAGTCGGCAGTGCGCAGAGTGTGGATGTGGATTATCGTACTTATACCATGTGTTATCTGTGGCATACTGTTTTCCAACCCTGGCGTCGAGCCCTTGGTGATCCGAAAAGTCCTCCCTGTTGGCGTCAAACCCACGACTGGTCACTGCGACACCCAAAACCCAATTTAGACTGCGAGGACCGAGATCATGGTCAGGGCATACGCATACCAACCGGCGGTCAAGGACGTCGGCACTTACCTATACGAACTGGCGGGCGCCGCGCGTGATGGCGTGAGCACCGCTTCCGTTGAGCGTCTCTTGCATTCACTAATTCAAAAGACATCAAGCAGCCCTGAACTTCGCTTTTCACTTTCATTGCTCAGTGACATCATCGCGGCCGGCGGTACGTTGAGCGTTCGCGACAGCCAACTGTTTGTTGCCTGGCCGGACTGGGGCGGTGAAACCGGGCGGGCCGCCACGAAGTCTGCGATGGCGGCCGCGAAGGATATGCGTCCACTGCGCCCCGAAGAGTTGGCAAAGGTGTCGCCATGTTTTGCGCAGGAAATGACCGGTGATGCGCTGGCCAGGGTAATGGCGGAAGGCACTTTCACGCTCCGGCGCACTAGTGATCGTCACCCGACGGGAGTGACATACGCCGATGTCTTTGCTGCCGCATTGCGATACTGGTCAATGCCCTATCGGGGACGAACCGGGCGGTTGAAAAGATTTGTCGTGACGGTTGAGCACCCGGAAACGGGTCCACATCCAGTCCTGGTCGGGTTACTCGAACTCGGCGACGAAGCTCCTTTCTGCCTCTGGCGGGACAAAATGCTCGGGTTCAGTCCTGAAGAGTTCATGTCCTGGGCAAACCAAGGTGGACCAACGCGTTGGATCGCTATCGGCGCACGGATGAAGCGAATTCGGTCAATGCTCAATCCGAACGACGACACGCGGCACTTTGGGCAGTTGGATACGGAATACATTTACGCGCAGAGAACCGAACTTGAGCAGGAAGCACACGGCCGCAGTCTTGCCGACAGTGAAAGCACGACTTCACTCAAAGACACAAAGCGCATAACTTACGCGGTTCGCCTAGCACGCGGTGAGCACGCGATGCGAAGTGCGGTCCTGTCCGGGATCCTGGATTGGTCCCCGGACGTCCGTGCCGGCGTCCGGGCGATCCATGACATTGTGATACCGCGCGTCCACCTTGAGGTTGGCATTTGCGGTGCCGTCCCTCCATTTGCGCAAGCACTTGGCGGCAAGCTGATGGTCGAATTCTTCGCCCATCCCGACATTCTCCGCTCATCGACCCAGAGTGAGTCCAGTCTCTTGTCTTGGAGTTTCGACATGAAGGAGTTGGAAGCGGAGCTCCCACGCACTGGTCTCCTGTGCATTTCTACCAAGGGGCTTTACGCGAACCATGCTCCGCTCTACGAGCGTGCAGAGATGCCAGGCAAGAGCCAACCGGTGAAACTGCGACACCTTGCGAACACCGGAGGGCAAACCACGACCCTCGTAAGCGAACGGACTGCCCGGTTTGCGGGTTCGGTCATCGAGGGGTGCGACGGAAGCAATACGGTTTCCAAGGTTTACGGAACCGGAGGAGCGAAGCGCCACCGGCTCATTGAGGCAGCCGTGTCACGGTCGGGCCTTCCCGGCATGATTGCCCACGCGGGGATCCACCGTCCCGTCTACGGTGCATTATTCGTCGCGAACGCTCCGGACGTTGCATGGTTCAATGAGACGCCCGACTGGCTGGTGGACCCGCACGTCACTTCGGTGGAGTACGAAGCGCGCGCAGCGGCACTCTGGCGGAAGCGGTGGCTAGCACGTTCCGAAGCCCGAGCGTATGACTATGCGCTCACCCCTTCACTTGCGCATATTCTTACGCTTGGCAATGACCGAAAGAATCCAGATCGGGAGAGTGACTGACAATGCCGGGCTTGTCGGACCAAGTACGCACGGAGTTCGCAGCATTCCTGAGGTCGTCGTCACCTATCGACGAGCGGGTCAGCGACGAACTGCGCCCATGGATCCATATCCGGACTTCATTGCTCGACGCCTTGGAGCGCGCGTTGCAGACGGGGCGGACCGTGGTCATCGCCGGGACTGCGGGAAGCGGCAAGACCAGCTTGATCCGCGCGGCGAACGTGCCAGACACCTACCGTTGCATCCTTGACCTGACCGCAACCGCCCGGAGCGAGTGGGACAGTTTGTTCCGTGGCGGAACACCAACCGTTGTAGCCGGGAATGAAGGGGCGTTCCTAATCGGGAGCGCGAGCGATGTTCCTGGATTTGCCCAGGTCGTCAGGGATTTGCACGCGATCCAGACTGGTTGTGAGGTGCGCGGTGATGACCGCGCGGTCGTGATTGACGCGGCGGGTCCTGACCCCGCACACAATAACTCTATCGGCAATATGTTGCGCCTCCCGATCGTCAAGGACTATGTCAGCCAGAACGGGAACGAGAAGACCATCACCGCATGGGGCATGTTTGACGACGACCTGGTGATCGATCGGCTCACGCTGCTGGTCCAGGCCGCCGCCGCCGCCCACGGCAATGAGGGGTTCACGTTCCGGCAACTCTGGCAATTCGTGGCGGACTTGGCGATGGCAGCGTCATCAGACATTGCCTGGTTCGAACGGCTCTTTACCAGGGAAGGAACTGTGTGCAATCGCATCAATGAGGTTTTTGACCAATCGCGAGCTGCACTCCCCCAAACTGGGAGCCTGTTCTGGTACGGCGACCACATCCGGCTGAATGACCTGGTCGTCCCGCAAGCTGTGCCGGCTCTCAGATCAATTCTCGACCAGCTCAGGCGCCTCGGGTTAGGTGGATCCAGCGCGCGCCGAACCGATGAGTTACTTGCCTATCAGCGATTTCGGCAGTTTGCGATCTTCGGTCTCAAGGACTCCCCTCTGGAACGGCTCATCACTGAGGATGCGTCGCTGTGGCAGCACGTGATCAAGCAGGAGTGCGTTCCATTCCTTCACGCCATCAATCACTACAACACCTACGGGCTCCTGCCCATCGGGTCTGATCTGGAACTCTGGGTGGATCACCGCACCGAGCGACGCATCGCGAAGACGGACGTCCAAGTGTCGCTTGGATCAGCGCCATCTTCCGACTTCACCATCAGGAGTAGCCTGGTGGTTGCAAACGACCAACGCGATGCACCCGCGATCCGCGGATGCCGGCGCCTGTTGCACCATGGCCCGAGTGGCACGTCAATGGTGGTGACCCGCGATCTCACTGACGGCATTTCTTCGGAACGTTCCGTCAGGTCAAAGGATCGGGAGTCGCTTGAATATGACTGGCGCATCGGTCGATTCCTGACTGCCATCGCCCCCTCGGTGTCCCGCCGGGATCGTCTGCGTGTTGCCTACTTTGACTTCGGGGGGCGAAGCGGGAAGTTCGCCACGTGGAACATCGGGCAGACAATCCAGAAGATCAGCGGGTGATCACGAGGACAACCATGACGCGAACTCCAGCAGACATCAAACCGGTCGACATCCTGCGAATTGGCAATCCGTGGATGATCGGGCCGAATGCCGGACGGATTGCCCCTTTATATGTTCTGCATAACGTCATCACTGGGAAGTACAAGGGCCATCTCTCGCCCCGCGTTCCCCGACTAAAGGATCTCGCGTTTCACGCTGAAACTGCATTCTCAGAGCCAGATCGTGCGAAGTCCATTAACCAGGCGTTCTCTATCTACAGCAGTGAATACGACCTGCTGCAACGGACGGTGTTCGGCCTTGGTGCTCCTGAACGGCGCATTTTCAAGGACCGGACCAACAACGGAGCGGATAATTCCGGGAGGCTCTTTCCATTCGTCTTCGATCTCGCAGAAACAACGGGGAGCGATGACAGCCTGGGACTGCGGCTTCGCGCCCTGATTGACTCGGTCGACCCAGAGGTACAGGGGCGTATCTTTGATCTCATCAACAATTCGGAGACCACGAACGACCCGTGCACTAATTTCATACGGACGATCATCGGATCCGGTGGGGCCACCGCCACCTCCGCAGTTGTACCACCGCCGGCAGCCAACGACGCGGGACGCGCCTCCTTGCCCCGTGCCGAGTTCGACACGCATTGCGTGAAATTCATCGCGAACCTTCTTGAGAACAGGTCGTCCGGAGAGCGCATCTCTTCGATCCGGCGATTGGCGTGGGGCTGCTATTTCATCGCGATCATGCAACTTGTGACCGGGCCAAGCGTCCGGTTCGCTGGCCAAGCAGGCGAGTTGCCACTGGTGATGGCCTTCGGTGACCTTCCTCCAGGTTCCACATCGGACCCATCCGCGGAACTCGCTTCAAAGTCACTTGTCGCATGGGCCAATGCGTCATATCGGGCGACAGCCGTGATGATGGCTCGCCAATTTGAAAAGGTTGCTGTCGTTGGCCACCAGACTGCACCAAGGCTGCAGCAACTGAGGGATGCGCTTGCCTGGGACAGCATTGGCGAGCGTCGAACACCGCAAAACCCGGTTGGTGGTCGTCTGGACAAGCTTTCCAAAATTCCTGGAGCAAGCACTACCACGGATTGGTGCCACGCGATCATGGAGCACGAAGACCTCGCATTCGGGGCCGCCGAATGGCGAAGGCGCCTGCGTGTGCTCTGCACCAAGATCGGTTTTGCCGCGCCCGAAGGTGGTGCCACCACGAAACTCGTGTTCGACACGCCCTTGCTCGAAGTCATCGTTTCCGGAATTGCGGGTTCAACCACGATGACGTTTCAAGAGTTTGTCGATGCACTTGCATACCGGTTCGGTTTGGTTGTCGGGCCTGGAAGTGACGGGATCCTCGCGGATCGTTTGACGCGATCGATCGGTGACCCCGGAGACACCGAACACACGCTCCGGATCAACGAAGACCAGCTGCGCAGACGCCTGCTCCGCGTCGGGCTCGCCCGCGCGCACTCAGACTCCCACACCACGGTTGCCGGGGCTGACTTTAAGGAAACCAGCAATGTCTAGTGCGCGAAGCACGTTGGTTACCGCGATCAGCGAAGTGATCGAGCAGCGCCTCTTTGCATTGACATCTGATTCCATTGTGCGATTGGAACTCCACGGCGACGCGTGGCCGATCTGGGAGGCGCTCAGTGAGATCCAGGGGAGAAGGGAAATCCGCGTCTATTGCTCCCGCGCGGTTGTTCCCGGGGTCCCGTTCATCCATCCGCTGACCGCGGACGCGGCGGTGGCTACCAGGTGGCGCAACGATGAGGGCCGGACCTACGGCATCCTGCTCCTCGGTGCACCGTCCGGGAACCTTGATGCGGGGTTGCGCGACGCCAAATCCATTTCCCGTGTTGCAGTGGTCACGAAATGGGAAGAATATTTTGTTCACCCAGTGGCTCCGAACCGCGAGGTGTACCGATTGATTTCCCACATCTTTTCCAAACTCGCGTCAGGTGGTGTCTCGATCCAGAACGCGATTGACTTCCTTGACCAGGCAGTCTTGCCGAACGCAGCAACCGAACTTGGCCAGGAACTCTGGCGCCTTGGTGTGGCACGCGATTCGCAGGGGACGAACACCGCAGAATCCGTCGAGAGGCTCACTGAGAACCAAGACTTCATCCAGGCCTTGCATGCTGCCGAAGACCGGCGCCTTCTCGAACGGTTGCGCGATGCTGCCCGGTCCACGGTCCCGGAACTCGCCGACTCAGCGACGCACGCGCTTCGCTACTGGGAAGACCGCGATGATGTTCATTTACAGCATATTGATTTTCAACAGATCAGAGGCGTAGTCCCCCGGCTCCCGCCCGATCGTGTCCCAGCCATCGGGTTGTTTGCGCTGCTCGACTTTCATGGAAGCGATCCCGCTGCTGTTGCAGGGTGTGTGACCTCACTTGGCGAACTCTGTGACCAAGACAAGCCACTGGGGTCGAACGTCGTCCTTGCTGGCCGGGCACACCCGACAAAGGTGGAAGTCCGTTGGGAGGGATTTCCGCCGGAGACCCCTGCTAATGTATCCCCGAGTGTTGGCGGAAGTACCGGTGGATACGACGCCGAGGGCTCCCGAACTGACCCGGACGATGGATTCGACCCTGACGATCATCAGGAGACGGCGAATCCTGAGACCAACTATCCAGAGGCGCGCTGGTCGTTTGGCATTCCGAGCACGCTCGGCGGACCGTGCGAGCCAGTGCTCGGATCTCTCGCAACCTCGCAAACCGCCACGACTCTCGACCTTGAGCAGGAGTTCGTGCGCGAGCACCATCTCCTCAGTGTCGGCGCAACCAATCACCTGGCCGAGGTGACAAGCTATCTGCATGCACGCCGGGCACTTGCCCCGTATGAAACGAGGCTTGGCCGGTCACGCACCGATGCAGTCACCCTGCTCCTGCTCTCGTGCACGGCGCGAAACGCGGTTCGGTCTTTCCTCGATGCCTGGATCACCCTGGCAGAATCGGTCTCGACACGGATCGGTAACGGGATTGCCGTCGAATACATCCAGATGCTTGAGACCGTCAGCGGCCCCACCTTGGAAAACGCAGCGTGGAGGGTGCTCGGACCGCTGCATCCCTTCCGCCTCGACCCGCTGATCCGCGCGTGCGACCACGTCCTTGAGACACTCACGGCCCCCAGCTCGATCCGTCATCTCGGGCGCGCGCTCAGATGGATCATTGAGTACGCCTACCCGGCGTATCCCACGATCTTCCTCAAGGGCGTCTCATTCGGTCTGACCTCCCTGACGCTTACGCCGTCATCAACCGAAAAGACGGTGGAAGCCCCCGTGTACCTGAGGGTGGCAGGGCAGATGAACCCAGAAGTCGCGACGGGCGACGGCCTCGCCAAGGTCATCAGTGCAATCAAGCGATTTCAACCGTGGCTGTCCACGGGGTTGTCGGTGTCCGTGATCGACCCGCCCTCGGGGGGTGGCGTGGTCGATGCATTGCGGAAGGCCTCGACACCCGGCGGAGGTGAAAGTGAGCGCACCGTGGTCACCGTTTACCAGCAACTCACGTCGACGCGGACCGGAGACGTAGACGATTATGACGGCAAGGTCGTCCACCTGCCTTCGATACGCAACCTTGACGACGCCGAGGACTTTCCTCCAACCAACATCATCGTGCGGTTTGCAAGCAGGCCAGCGAGCAGCGGCCAGCCAGCGCCGGCAAGCTGGGGTGCGACCCGTGGCACACACCTGTTGTACGCCCTACACATGCCCCAGGCCAGAATATTTCAGGCTGCACCTGTTCCCGAAATGCGCATCGCACCTCACAGCCAGAACAGGGTCGTGAGTGCCTCACAAGGGTTGGTCGCAGCCGTTACAGGCCAGGAACCTGCACAGGCAACTATCAGCCCATTGATGACCACACAAGACGCACGGGTCATCAGCCGCCTCGGTGGGTCGACGGACTGGGTCATTTTTGCCGCGCCAGGACCGCTCGGGCTCATTTCCCCGTCTACCATCAATTCCTCCTTGAAGTATGTCGGACGCCACTCGATGGGTCCGTACGGCTTGTACGTGTACGCGACGGACAACCTGTACCCGGTCCGTCGCTATTTTGAGCGAGAGTTCCTGCGATTTCCGCTTGCAAATGTTCCGACTGAAGCAATGGTCAACGTCATCGTTGCCAAAGCACAGAAGTCCGGTGGTGCCGTACTCTTCGCGACCGGAACGGACAGTGCCTCACAGTTCGCATGCCTGGTTGCGCTCGATATTGCCCAGGAGGCCGTGGACGGACGCGCTCTAGATCCTGCCACTGACGTTTCCGTAGTCATTTCCCTCGATGAAGTCCCGTGGACCCGCGCGTGGCTCCGCGAGGGCACACGGGCTGACTTCCTGATCGCGTTCTTTACTCCCCGCGGAGTCACACTTCGCGTCGTCGAAAGCAAGAGCAATCGGGGCGCGACACGCATTGCGTGCAACCTTGCCTCGGCACAATTCCACGAGAGCTGTCTACAGATTGACCACACCCTCGAGGTGTTGCGGGAAATCTGCACCCCGGTAACCGCCACCTTTAGTGAGGACTTGCGCTTCGGCAGTCTTGTCGAGCACCTGATGGCCGGATTGCTGTCTGCGACCAACGACGTCGCTTCGGACTTGCGGGCACGGTGCTTTGAACAGATGAACCGCCTTGCTCGGCGGGATGAAACCCCCGAATTCGACTGCTACGCGGTCCTGACCCAGCCAGCCATTCAGCAAGTGCGGGACACAGTTATTACAGAGACCGGCACGATTATGGTCTGGGCGGGAGCGCCGGAGATTGCCAGTTCGTTCGGCGGCTCCGGGTCAGCGACGACAGGCGCGACACTGCAGACCCCGGATCCCACGACGGTTGGCCAACCGGAACCGCACATATCCACCCTGCAACATGCCAGCGTCGATCCGGGGTCGACTGAAAGTGATCCAGGGACAAGTGATCCGGACGAGCTGCGAGGATCGGTCATGAGAATCGAGGCTATCGAGATCGCTAAGCAGTTCATCGGTGCTGCGCGGCAGCGTGGCATCCGTATGGAACACGAACCAAGTTGGGTCACGGTGGGTCCGACGCTGATCGCCTTCGGTGCAATATTGCCCGTTGGGGGACGTGTCGATGACCTCAAGCGGGTAATCGAAGACGTTGCCAGGGATATCGGAAGGGGTGCACAGCACCATCTCATGTCCGTGGAAAACGATTCCAATCCTCAGACCGTCCGAGTACTGATCCCACGCACTGACCGCGAATTTCCACGATTGCCAAACAATCCCGCGCCGCTTGGATTATCTGAGGCTGGATATGTCCCTCTGTATGTTGGGAAAACCATCGATGGCGCAGACCACGTGTCAACGCTAGATTCGTGGCCCCACTTGCTGGTAGCAGGTACGACCGGAAGTGGAAAAACGACGTTCCTCCGTTCGATCTTCACCCAACTTGCGCGCTTTGGGCCACGTAATGTGCAACTGATCATGGTGGACGGCAAGGGTGAGGTCGATTATGACGATCTGGATATTTCCATCCTTCATCCGGATTTCCCTGCAGTCGTGAATGGCGCGTCGCGGGCTGTCGAAGTCCTTGAATGGTGCATCGCCGAACGCGAACGGCGCGTCGCCGCGATCCAAGCGGCAGCCCCGGAACACCGAGCCCTCGGACTTGGGGTGAAACAGATAGACATATACAAGCGTGCGCTTGAAACCCGCGAACCTAATCCATTGGTCCGACCTTTGGTAATCGTCATCGACGAGTTTGCCGACCTCATGATGCAACAGGGCCCCGAGTCTAGAAGATTTGAGGATAGCGTCCAACGTCTGGTTCAAGTCGGCAGATCGTCGCTGATGCATCTCGTTCTTGGAACCCAGCGACCCGATGCCAAGACACTCAGCGGCCGGATCAGGGCGAACCTAGGGGGACGGGCTATTTTCAACCTTCCGACTTTTCACGATTCCATGACCGCACTCGCAAAAGGCGGCGCGGAGACGTTGGCAGGTAAGGGTGACATGCTGTTTTTAACTAGCAACGGGCAGGCGATCCGCCTTCAAGGATACGATGTTTGATCGTTTTCTGAAGAGTATCTGAAGGCTTGGTTTAACGTGGCTTTTTTATTACATTCTTACTATTGTTTTTTCAAATCAAGAAGAGAGTCATGAGTTAGGGTATGCCTTATGAAAGATTAGCAACGAACCCACCAAGTGTAATACCGGGCTTTGGAGTGGGACCGTGCTATCGTTCGCCTCAATGAGCGACAACGACCAAAAGACTGGTGGACGCGCCTTTGCGACACGCGTGGTGCATCTCGGGCGCGACACCGGCCCACTCAACCCGACAGCAACGCGCCCCGACGGCCAGGGCCGACCG
>SXGS01603962.1_pt1 | contig 10218 bp, 8 predicted proteins | sample 3174681 | NCBI WGS metagenome assembly SXGS01 (sample SAMN11356861, study PRJNA531348) | freshwater metagenome | isolation source: freshwater sample F1-80 | place: China: Fuxian Lake, Yuxi | collected 2017-12-25
CGAAGCGCCGACTGGCTGGATGGCGAAGCGTTGCTCGAAGCCGTCGCGGCTTCGGCGGGGAAGGCTGGGCGTTCGGGTGATATCTACGCCCGGCTCGAGCGCGTCTGAGAGCGTTTGAGCAGAACGAAAAGCCCCGGCAGGGCCCCCGCAAGGCTCACCAGGCCGTAGAGAAGGGCGGCCGCGAGACCGGCGGCTCCCGAAAGTCCGACCAGTGGCCAGAGAAATGCGGCCGCACCCTCTCGAAGACCGAAGCAGCCGATAGAGATCGGGACCATCATCTTCAGCAAGACGAGCGGGATGATGGTGAACCAGCCGGTGGGCTCCATCGGCGCGCCGACAGCGGCGCTGCTGAGCGCGAAGACGGCGATATAGAGGAGCGCGATGAGCGTGCTGAGCGCGCCCTGTGCCAACCAGCTACCGTCCGTTAGCCAGGCCCTGCGCATGTCCGGCCCCAGTTCGCCGAGCCAGGCACGGACCGCGCGGGGGCCAAGGCGCGCCATGACGATCGCAAGGAGGATGGCCGTGGCGGCCACGGCCAAGGGGATGAGGACGACTGTTCCCGTTCCCTCCGGAAGGTCTGACGCCTGCAGCACGGGCCAGGCGGAAAGCCCGCCGAGCGCGATCGCGAAAAATGCGATCTGGCCCGCCAGCCGCTCGAGGATCACGGATCGTATCGCGGGGCCTGACTGGTCCCGCGCCCCGCCCGAAAGAGCCGAGCGCGATCGAAGCGCGCGCACGGCATCGCCGCCGACCCCGCCAGGCAGAACCATGTTGAGAAGGCTGGCCAGAGAGTATTCGGCGATCGCCACGCTGGCCGGAAGTGAAACGCCCAGCCGGCGCGCGGTAAAGCGCCAGCGGATCGCGGACAGGATGATCTGCGCCTGGACAAGAGCCAGGCCGCATCCCACCAGAACGGGATCGGCGGCGAGAAGCGACGCCATCGCCTCGCCCAAATCGACCAACCAAATGACGATGAGAGCAAGTCCGGCCACGCCGACAAGGCGTATGACGGTTTCGTGACGACGAAAAATAGACGAGAGTGTCAATCCTTAAGCCTTGCGACCGAGAGGGGACCGTCCGCAAGGCGCCAGCACGAACCGAAGATCGTCGATGCCCTGACCCGGCAGTGACCGATGGAGCCGTATGCCAGAACCTAAGCATTCCCCGCGGAAAGGCCAGAGCGGAAAGCTAGCCGAGTTCGTTGCTCCACGCGGCGTCCCGTCTAAGGCGCTCTTCGCGCTCGCCGTTTTCCTGATCAGCCTGCTTCTCGTCCTGCCCAACCGCATCGAGAACCTGACCCTGGGTCAGATGGCGTTCCTGCCGATCGAACTGCCGGCACTCATGCTGGCCCTTGCCTTGCTCCCCTCGGCATTGGGGCCGATCGCGGTGGGAATCGCGGCCGGACTGGTGGTGCTCACGACGGTCTTCAAGCTGGCGGACATGGCCGCGTTCGAAGCCTTGGCCCGGCCATTCAATCCGATTCTCGACCTTCATCTGTTGAATGCCGTCTGGGATCTGATGACCGGATCGCTGGGCGTGACGGCGGCCTGGGGTGTTCTGGCCTCGGTCGTGGTCATCGTCTGTCTGCTTCTGGCGGTGGCGTTCTGGAGCGTCTTCAACATCGCCCGCCTCATCGCGCGGCAGCGCCGGCGCGTCGCGATCGGCGCTTCACTGGTTCTCTTCGCGGGACTGGCGCTCACGCATCTCGCACCGGACGCGACCGCCAGCCGGTTCGTCCAGGGCCGCACGACGCATCTCGTCCAGCTCCACGCGTCAAGCGTGACCGCGAGCCTGGCGGATATCCGGGCTTTCAGCGCGGAGGCCGCCGTCGATCCGGTCGAAAACCTGGCGCCCGCTGCCCTGGCCGAGGGCGTGGTAGGACGAGATGTGATCATGGCGTTCGTCGAGTCCTATGGCCGCACCGTCATCGATCGCGCCGAATATAGCGAAACGGTGCTGCCGATCCTCGACGCCTTCGGCGAGACGGTCGATGGACTCGGGCTTCATGCCACCTCCGGCTATCTCACATCTCCAATCGTCGGGGGTCAGAGCTGGCTTGCGCATGCGACGGCGCTCTCGGGCCTTCGGATCGATAGCCAGCGGCGCTACACCTCGCTGCTCGTCAGCCAGCGATCGACGCTGGTCGAGGATTTCACGCAAGCCGGGCACCGTACCGTGGCCGTCATGCCGGCAATTACCATGGCTTGGCCGGAAGGGGAGTTTTTCGGCTATGACGCGATCCACGACAAGGCCGGGCTCGGCTATCGGGGGCTGCCGTTCAACTGGGTGACGATGCCGGACCAGTATACGCTGGCGGCCTTCGACCGTCTGGAGCGCCTGCGGGAAGACCGCCCACCGCTCTTCGCCGAGATCGCGCTGATTTCCAGCCATGCGCCCTGGACGCCGATCCCGACCCTGATCGATTGGGACGAGGTTGGGAACGGAGAGGTGTTCAACGAGCAAGCCCAGTCGGGCGACACGCCCGAGGAGGTCTGGCGCGAGCCGGAGCGCGTGCGCACGCAGTTCCGCCTGTCGATCGAATATGCCCTGACGACCCTTCGATCCTACGTGGCCGATCGGCTGGATACGCCTTTCGTTCTCGTGATCCTCGGCGATCACCAGCCAGCCCGCATCGTCACCGGCGAGACCGACAACCGCGACGTGCCCTTCCATGTCATCTCCGATGATGCCGACCTGATCGCCCGCGTCCAGGCGGCCTTCTCGTCGACCGCCGGTATGCAGCCCGCGCAATCGGCGGCGCATCCCATGGCGGAGTTCCGCGAGCGGTTCCTGCGGGCCATCAGCGGCGAGGGCGGCGCCGAGACCGTGCCGAGCGGTACGGTCTCGAGACGGCCGGATGTCCGCCCTATCTGACCATTCCTCGTCGGACATATCGATCGACCAATCCGAAAAGCGACTGCCATGACCGATGCGCGATGCCTGATCTATACCGCCCCCGGGCAGACCGAACTACGCTCCGTTCCGAAGCTGCTGGAGGGTGCGGCGGGCGAACTGGTCGAGTTGCGGGCGCGCTGGTCCGGCATCAGCCGCGGCACCGAACGGCTGGTCTACAAGGGCGCCATACCGGCGGGCGAACACCAGCGCATGCGCGCGCCCTTTCAAAGAGGCGCGTTCCCGTTTCCCGTCGGTTATGGTTATGCCTGGGTCGGCGAGGATGGCGATGGGAGGCGCTATTTCGGCCTTTTTCCCCATCAGGATTTGATCGCGGCGCCCAGGGAGGCGCTCTGCGCGCTGCCGGATGGCCTCGACGACCGGCGGGCGGTGCTCGCCGCCAACATGGAGACCGCGTTGAACATCGCCTGGGATGCGGGCGCAGGTCCGGCGGACCGGATCGCCGTCGTTGGCGGTGGCGTGCTCGGGCTTCTCGTCGCCGGCATACTGTCCGATGTCCCGGGCACCGAGGTCACGGTCGTCGATGTCGCGGAAAGCCGTTCCGCCATCGCGGAAGCGCTCGGCGCACGTTTCGCGTCGCCGGAGAACGCGCCTGAGGATGTCGATATCGCCATCCACACGAGCGCGAGCGAGGCCGGGCTTGCCACCTGTCTTTCGATCTGCGGTGTCGAGGCGACCGTCGTCGAGGCGAGCTGGTTCGGGACGCTGGAGCCGAAATTGCCGCTCGGCGGCGCCTTTCATTCGAAGCGGCTGACCTTGCGCAGTTCGCAGGTCGGAATGGTTTCGCCGGGGCGGCGACCCCGCTGGAGCTACAATCGTCGGCTTTCCGCTGCGCTGAAACTTCTGCGGAACGACAAATACGACATGCTGATCACGCGGGAAGTCGCCTTTTCCGACCTGCCCGCGCGCATCGCCGATATTTTGGCGCCGCAATCGGATGGTCTGGCGACCGCCGTGTCCTATCTGTGACTGCGGCCGAAGGCCGAAAAATGACAAGCAAGGAGCCTCTATGTCCGTCTATTCCGTTGAACTGCGTGATTCCATCATGATCGCGCATTCGCTGCCCGATCCCTTCTTCGGTCCCGCGCAGGGCATGCACGGCGCGACCTTCACGGTGGATGTGGCATTCATGGCGGAACAGCTGACGCCCCAGAACGTGGTCGTCGATATCGGCAAGGCGATGGAAGCCTTGAACGCCGCGCTGAAGCCGCTCAATTACCAGAATCTCGACGAGGTGCCGCAGTTCAAGGGCCAGATCACGACCACCGAGTTCCTGGCGCGCTACATTTTCGACCAGCTCGCCGAAAACGCGCGCAAGGGGGAACTCGGCGCGGGCTCCGAGAACATCACCGAAATCCACGTGCTGCTGCACGAATCCCATTTCGCCAAGGCCAGCTACCGGGGCCGGGTCTAGCGCCGGTCATGACGTCATTCCCCTTCCTTATTCCGGGCGACATCGAGCAGCTGTCCGGTGGATATGGCTATGCGCGCGCCGTGATCGCCGCTTCGAAGGCCGGCGATGACATGCCTTTCGAACGCATCGGGCTGCCCGGCGATTTCCCGTTCCCTTCCGCGTCCTCACTGGACGAGGCGGCAGTCGTGCTGGAGGCCTTGCCGGCCGACGTTCCCGTGCTGATCGACGGCCTCGCCTTCGGCGCGCTCGACGAGGCGACGATCAGGCGATGCAAGGCGCCTATCGTCGTGTTGCTGCACCATCCGCTGGGACTGGAAACGGGACTGACGGAAGAGCAGTCCCGCAAGCTGGTCGAGCGGGAACGGGAGGCGTTGCGGCACGCGCGTCACGTCGTCGTCACCAGCCACGAAACGGCGCGCACGGTTCGCTCGCTGTTCGGGCTTCGCGACGGGATGGTCAGTGTCGCGCTTCCCGGTACCCCGCGCCGGGCGCGCGCCAAGCGCCAGGGCCGGCCGCCGCTGATCGTGTCGGTCGGTTCGCTCACGCCGCGCAAGGGTCACCTCGATCTCGTCGCTGCTCTGGAACGGATCGCGGATCTCGACTGGCGCGCCCGCTTCGCCGGCTCGCTCACGGCTTCGCCAGAGACGGCGGCGGCGGTACGCGGCGCCATCGAACGCGCGGGCCTGGCGAACCGCATCGATATCGCGGGTGGATTGACGGGTGTCGCCCTCGACGACATCTACGAGCGTGCCAGCATTTTCGCCCTCGCGTCCCATTACGAGGGCTACGGCATGGTCTTCGCCGAAGCACTCTGCAGCGGCCTGCCGATCGTCGGATACAGCGCCGGCGCCGTGCCGGACGTCGTTCCCCCGGAGGCGGGCATTCTCTGTCCCAAGGGGGATGTCGAGGCCCTCGCGGTGGCCCTGCGGCGGTTGCTCGAAGACGCGACGCTCGCCGATTCATTCGCCGACGCGGCATATGCGGCCGCGCAGGAACTGCCGGACTGGGACGCGACGACCGCGATCCTGCTTTCGACCATGCGGAAGGTGAAGCCATGACAAGCGTTCAATCGATGCCGAAGCCGGATGGCTTTTCCAGCGACTGGCTGACGCTTCGCGAGCCGGCGGATCACGCGGCCCGCAATGGCGATGTGACACAGGCGATGCTCGACCATCTGGCGAGGGGACAGGGCCGGATCACGCTGATGGATTTCGGCTGTGGAACGGGATCGACCGTGCGCGCTCTGTCTTCGGTCCTTTCTCGTCGGTTCGCGGACCGTACCCAACATTGGGTGCTTGTCGATGCGGATGAGGCGCTTCTCGATCGGGCTCGTGATGCCCATCGATCGATGGATACCGCCTCCATTACGATCGAATGCCAACCGGCCGATCTGGCCGATCCGGCGACGGTCGCGGCTTTGCTCGACCGCGTCCGTCCGGATGTCCTGACCAGTTCGGCGCTGATCGATCTTGTGTCGGCCGCATGGCTCGACAGCCTTGCGGCAGCCCTCGCTAAACGCCGGACGGCGCTCTGCTTCGCGCTGAACTATACCGGGCGCGAGACCTGGAAGCCGCCGCATCCGCTCGACGGGGCAATCCTCGAAGCGTTCAACGCGGACCAGCGGCGCGACAAGGGCTTCGGACCAGCGCTCGGCGGCGATGCGGCCGACCATCTGGCGGCGGCCCTTGCGAAGCATGGCTTTCAACTCACCGTCGGTGCCAGCGACTGGCATCTCGATCGATCCCATGCGGCGTTGATCGAGAAGCTTGCCACCGGCATCGCCGATGCGGCGGCCGCGTCGGGCAAGGTTAGCAAGGCGCAGGCGAACGATTGGCTCGCGGATCGCGTTGCGGCGGAACACGTGGTCGTCGGCCACATCGATCTTTTCGCTCTGCCGGGCTGAGGCGCGTCAGACCTCAGGTTCGGCCACGTGGCGGCCGATCCCCATGCGGCCAACGACGCCGTCGCGCGCGACGAATGCATGGTAAAGCGCGCCGGCGAGATGGAGCGCGAAAAGCCCGAGAAAGGCCCAGACGGCGAAACCATGCGCCGTCAGCAGGGTTTCGGCGAGCTCCTCGTCCTTTGCCAATAGGACCGGCACGTGAAAGAGATAGAACACCGAAATGCCTTCGGCCGATGCGCCATAGGCCGATTTTCCGAGCCAACCGAGGATGGCGACGACGAAAATCGAAAGATAAAGCCCGATATGAACGACGTGAGAGACGGTCTTTTGGGCCGGGGTCAGCACGGCAGCCGCTTTCGGGGCCGGGAACAGGAAGCGGGCAGCCAGGCGAAGGGTCATCAGCGCCAGGACGGTCAGGCCGATGGACCAGTGCAGCGTGTAGAGGAGATCGGTCGTCGCGTCGAAATCACGCTCGACCATGATAAGGCCGATCGGCAGTCCGATCGCGATCAGGATGAAAACCAGCCAGTGAAGCCATCGCGAGAATGGATGGTAGACACGTGGTGCACTCGGCAAAACTCTCTCCCGGCCGGTTCAGGTCGTATTCAGCGCGACCATACGCTTTCCAGGCTGCATTCGAAAAGCACGTCTCCGTCATCGAACTGCGAAACCTTGACGGTCGGCCGCAGCGCGTCGTCGAGTGTGTAGATCGGCGCGAGATTGAGCCCGGTCACGCCGGAACCGAGGATCATCGGTGCCTGGAGAATATGGAGCTGGTCGATTGCCCGATGGTTGATGAAGTGGGAGAGCGTGGAGGCTCCACCTTCGATCAGGATGCGGTGGTAGCCCCGTTCGCAGAGCTTGGCGACGATGTCGACCGGGTCGAGCAGCGCAGGCGCGCCTGGACATGCGCAGGTCAGCATTTTTACGCCGATTTCGTTCGGGCTTGCGGCGTCGCCCTCGCGACGGATGAACAGCGGCGGCTCGTTGGCGACTTCGAAAAGCTTGGCGTCGGCAGGCGTACGCCTGTTGGTGTCTATCACCACCGCTCTCGGCGTCGGGCCGCTGCAGCGGCGCACCGTCAACATCGGGTCGTCGGCGAGCACCGTGCCGACACCGACGATGACGGCATCGACATCGGCGCGCAAGGCATGGAGATGGTCGAGGGCGGCGGAACCGTTGATGTATTTGGAAGCGCCATTGACCGTCGCAATGCGGCCATCCAAGCTCTGCCCCAGTTGTCCGAACACGAAAGCCTTTCGCAAGGTTTCCGCCTGTCCGGCACCGATGTCTGCCTTAACGTTCAACCGCTCAATACCTCCGAACCGAAGCCGGTTCCCTTGTTCCGTCCTACGACCCGCACGCACCGGCGGATTAGTCGAGATGCCCACGCTAGACGAATGTGGTGCAATTTCGTTCCCTGGTTCGCGCCGTTTTCACATAATATGTGACACTTGCTTGGAAAGGTGAGGGGAACTTCGGGCACGGCATGCCATTATCGCGCGCGGCAGGCGTTGCCGACGGATTTCCCTTCCGAGTAAAGCGCTTGCAATCCACACTGCTTTCTGACGCTCTTGCACTTCAATCGGTTTAGCGACGGCTCCCCATGAACTTTCAGACGAAGACTTCCGAACTCAAGGGCGAGGAACCGGCAAGCCAAGCTTCCGCGGATATCGGCGCGATCCGCATCGAGGCCGATCGCGCCCGTGCGCGCAGCAGCAAAACGGACTCCATCCGGGCCGCCTTCCTGTCGCTGGACGACATCCGCGAACTCGGCCGCGACCTGGCGCGCGGCGAGGTCTCCGGTCTTCCGGAATTCAAGCCCTTCGATTTCGTGAAACGTCAAAAGGAAAACGAGCGGGAAATCCTGACGGCCTATCGCGCGACGCGGGAGGCGAATGATCGCGGCGAGATGATCACGCCCGCGGCCGAATGGCTGCTCGACAATCACTACCTGGTCGAGCAGAACATTCGGCAGGTCTTTCGCGACCTGCCGAAGCGCTTCTATCGGGAACTGCCGACGGTGACATTGGCGGAGGCCGGCGAGGTTCCGCGTTCGCTGGCGCTTGCCTGGCTCTACATCGCCCACACGAACTCCACGCTCACGCTGGAAAACCTGACGACGATGGTCGAGGGCTACCAGAGCGTCGAGACGCTGAAGATCGGCGAAATCTGGGCCCTGCCTTCGATCCTTCGCTTTGTCCTTATCGAGAACCTCGCCCGTATTTCGCAGCGCGTCGACAATGCGCGCAACATGCGGCGATTGGCCAATGCGCTGGCGGACCAGATCCAGACGCTGCCGGAGGGCCAGGACTGCCGCAACATATTGGAAGAGCATTCCAAATATACCGACGACAACACCTTCGCGGCGCAATTTCTCTACCGCCTGCGCGATGGCTCGCAGACCGCCGGTCAGGCGATCTCGTGGCTGGAAAACGAGCTGGAGCGGCGCGGGAGCGATGCGGAGGAGGTTCTCGTTCTCGAGCATAGCCGCCTGTCTTCCGGCAATGCCACGATGGGCAGCATCATCCGCAGCCTGCGCAAGATCGACGATACGGACTGGACCGTCTGGTTCGAGACCGTCAGCCGGGTCGATGTCATCCTGCGGAGCCGCTCGACCTTCTCGCAACTCGATTTCCAGTCCCGCGACATCTATCGCGCCGCCATCGAACGGCTGGCGCGCAAATCGGAGCGATCCGAAACCGACGTAGCGGAACTGGCGATCGACATCGCCGCCCGCCACGCTCAGCCCGCGACGCGCGAAACCGTGCCCAACGAGACATCCGACGTCGGCGCCGTGCTGGTCGGCGAGCGGCGGCGGGAGCTGGAACGAGAAATCCATTACGCGCCGTCGATCCGCGATAGGGTATGGCGGGCGACGGAGCGCTTCGGCTGGCGCGCCATCGCGCTGCCGATCCTGGCGCTCATTCCCGTCTTCATGGCGATCGGCTACTGGCTTCTGTCGGAGATGGGTGTCCCGGATGCCACGATCGCCATTCTCCTGATTCTCTTCATCCTGCCCGCATCGGAAGCCGCCGCCGGCCTTTACAACACGCTGATTTCGCTGACGGTCAGTCCGACGCGGCTGATCGGCTACGAATTCAAGGAGGGAATCCCGCCCTCGGCGCGCACGCTTCTCGTCGTGCCCTGTCTCATCACGTCGCGGGATACGGTCGACGATCTTCTGCGTAATCTCGAAGTGCATTACCTGGCCAATACCTCGGGCGAGATCTATTTCGCGCTGCTGTCCGACTGGGCCGACAGCAAGATGGAAGAGAGCGAGGCCGACCGCGAAATCCTCGCCTATGCACGCGCGGCCGTCGATGCGCTTGCGGAGAAATACGCCTTCGACGGCAAGACCCGCTTCTTCCTGCTGCATCGGCGCCGGCTCTATAATGCCGCCGAGGGTGCCTGGATGGGCTGGGAGCGCAAGCGCGGCAAGCTGCACGAACTCAACCTGTTCCTGCGCGGCGACCGCGACACGACCTATCTGCCCCTCGAGACGCCACTGCCGGACGACATCCGCTATGTGATGACGCTCGATTCCGACACCCGGTTGACGCGCGATGCGGTCACCAAGCTTGTCGGCAAGCTCAGCCATCCGCTGAACGCGCCCGTCCTCGATGAAGACAAGGGGATCGTCACTAAGGGCTATGGAATTTTGCAGCCGCGCGTGACGCCGTCGCTGACGACAGGGGCGGAAGCGTCCGCCTTCCAGCGCATCTTCTCCGTCAATCGGGGCCTCGACCCGTACGTCTTCACCGTCTCCGACACCTATCAGGACATCGCGGCGGAAGGCACGTTTACGGGCAAGGGCCTCTACGACATCGACGCCTTCGAGGCGGCACTGTCGGGGCGCGTTCCCGAGAACGCCGTGCTCAGCCACGATCTTCTCGAAGGCTCGTTCGCGCGCTGCGCCCTCGTCTCCGACGTGGAACTGGTGGAGGACTTTCCGGTCCGTTACGAGGTCGAGGCCTCGCGGCAGCAC
>SXGS01171970.1_pt1 | contig 10215 bp, 2 predicted proteins | sample 3174681 | NCBI WGS metagenome assembly SXGS01 (sample SAMN11356861, study PRJNA531348) | freshwater metagenome | isolation source: freshwater sample F1-80 | place: China: Fuxian Lake, Yuxi | collected 2017-12-25
ATAACTGAAATTCGAGCTAGCAAGAAGTGGCTACAGTGGCTGCTTCCGGCACGGTCCTCGTCGCTGTCGTCGTCGCTGCTGGCGGGGCTCGTGGCCTCAACTGCCTGGCTCGTGGCCGCAGCTGCCGGGGTGCTCTTCGCCGCCGCCTTCTTCGCCGGCGCCGCGCTCTTCGCTCCCGGCTTCTCGATCGATTTCTTCAAGGCCGCCATCAGGTCGATGACGTTCGAGCCGCGTTTCGGCGCATCGTCCTGATCGTCGGTGGCGATCGTCTTGCCCTTGCGCTTCTTCTCGATCAGCTCCTTGAGCGCATCGACATAGCGGTCGTGGAATTTCGACGGATCGAACTTCGCCGCCTTGCGGTCGATCAGCGCCTCGGCCAGCTCAAGCAATTCCGGCTCGGGCTTGGCGTCGCCGATGTCGCGGAAATAGCCCTGCGCCTTGGTCACCTCGTCGGCATAGCGCAACGTCTCCATCAATATGCCGCGGCCGCAGGGCTTGAGGCTGATGACATATTCGCGCCCGCGCATCGCGAGCTGGCCGATCGCCACTTTCCGCGTCTCGCGCAGCGCCTCGCGCAGCACGACATAGGCCTCCTCCGCCAGATCGTCGGCGGGGACCATATAATAGGGCTTCTCGTAATAGAGCGGGTCGATCTCGTCGGCGTCGACGAACTGGGTCAGCTCCAGCGTTTTCTTGCTCTCCAGCTTGACCGCCTCGATCTCCTCGTCGTCGAGCAGGACATAATTGCCCTTGGAGACCTGATAGCCCTTGACGATATCCTCGGGATCGACCGGGCCGACGCCCTCCACCACCTTCTCATATTTGATGCGCTTGCCGGTCGGCTCGTGGATCTGGTTGAAGGCGATCGTCGCGCCGCTCTTCGTCGCCGGGAAAATCTCGACCGGGATGGAGACCAGCGCCAGCCGAACCTGCCCCTTCCAATAAGCCCGCGCCGCCATATCCGTCCTTCCGATCGTATCGCGGGCGATTCAATCATCGGGACCGGTCAGGGTTCCCTGCCGGCATCGCCTGTCTCGGCTGACACTTTCAAATCACGGTGAACTCGCTCGCCGTCATCGCCAATCCCAAGCTGAGCGAAGCGAATTGCTCCGCCTCCACGCCACCCGCGCCGTCCGCATCGAAGTAGAGCGCGCCGGTGCCAGGGTCGTAGAGGATGCGGTCGTCGGCGTCCTGCGCCGTTGAGCCAGTATTGAACGCGCCTGCGGCGAGCGCCCCCAGTGCGAGCCCCGCGAACACCGCATCGTCGAGCAGGATCCTGTCCACGCCCAGCGCGTAATCGAAGATCTGATCGACATTGGCGCCGCCCAAGGTGGTCGTGAAGGCGAAGCTGTCCGCGCCGCCCAGCCCGATCAATCGATCCGCCCCGCCGCCGCCGTTCAGGACGTTCGCGCCGTCATTGCCGATCACATCCTGGCCGAACCCATTGCCGATCAGGTCGATCGCATCGGGCGCGGCGTGCGAGACGGCCGAGAGCGTCTCGACCTCGGCCCCGGCGGCCAAGGCGAACGAAACCCGGCTGGCGACATAGTCGCGCCCGTCGCCGCCATATTCGATGACGAGGTCATCAGCGCTGTCGACGATATAGAAGTCGTCGCCGCCCAGCCCGATCAGCCGGTCCGCGCCGCCGCCGCCGTCCAGGCTGTTCGCGCCATTGTTGCCGATCAGATCCTGGCCGAAGGCGTTGCCGGTGAGGTTGATCGTGTCGATCGCGGCGTGCGAGAGGGTGGAGAGCGTCTCGACTTCGGCGGCGCCGGCGAGCGCATAGGAGACGCGCGTCGCCACATAATCTGTGCCTTCGCTGGCATATTCGATCACCCGATCGTCGCTGCTGTCGACGATGTAGAAATCGTTTCCGCCAAGGCCGATCAGCCGATCCGCGCCGCCGCCGCCGTTCAGCACATTCGCCCCATTGTTGCCGATTACATCCTGGCCGAAGAGATTACCGGTCAGATCCATCGGATCGGTTGCGCCGTGAGAAATGGCGGACAAGGTTTCGGCTCGCGCGGCCGCTGTCAGCGTGAAAGTGATGCGGGTGGCGACATAGTCCGACCCGCCCTGCGTCCCCTCGATGATGCTGTCGCCCGGATCATCGACGATGTAGAAATCATCGCCGCCGCCGCCGATCAGCCGGTCCGCGCCCGCGCCGCCGTCGAGGATGTCGTCGCCGGCCTGACCGGAAAGCAGATCGTCGCCCGGCCCGCCGAAAAGAGCGTCGGCCCCATAGCCGCCGAAGAGCAAGTCGTTCCCGTCGCCGCCGAAAAGCCGGTCGTCGCCGAAATCGCCCATCGCCAGATCGTCGCCGGCGCCCATCGAGGCGACGTCGTCTCCCGCGAGGAGCCGGATCGCATCGGCGAGGCCGCTTCCGTCATGGAGGTCCGAGCCCGCCGTGCCGGTGGCGATCGATCCCGTGACCGGCGCGTCAGGCTCGAACGCCCGACTTCTTGCGAAGGCGAGGATTTCGGCGGCGCTGGTCAGATCGATGACCTGAGCGACCCCGCCCGTCAGCGGATCGAGAATCTCGGCGCGAATCGCGGTTGCCGCGCCGGCGCCGCTGCGCAGCGCCGCTTCTGCGAACACCCAGTCATAGACCGAATCGTCATAATGGCCGAGGCGGGTGGCCCGATCTCGGGCGAGCAGCGGCCAGAGCGAGGCCGCATCCGGCCATGGCGGCAGATAATCAAAGCCGCCCGCGGCTCCGTCGAGGGTGGCGGCGAAATCTTCTCCACCCAGCTGGACGGAGCGGAACAAAGCCTCGACGTCGATGACGTTGGGGCGATTGAGCGCCTGGGCCGCGAGCGCGAGGAAGGTGATGGTCAATTCGGCGTGATAGACGTCCTCGAACTGGGAAGGCGGACTTGGCGGCGAGACCGGCCGATGGACGCTGTCGAAGGTGCCCGCCGACCAGCCGTCGCTGAACAGCCGCGGCCAATAGTGCCAGACAGCGGTCCCATCTTCGACCACCAGCTCCGCGGCGATCCGATCGAAGATTGCCGCGACGCGATCGAGGTAGTTCGACGCGCCGGTGGCCCGATAGAGATCGAGCGCGAAGACGCCCATCGCCGCCTGCATGTTCAGCGGTTGGACGACGCCGTCGAACTCCATGTCGATGCCCGGCGTGAAGCGATAGCCATAGGCCTGCCAGTCGCTCTCGAAATGGTTGAAGCTCCTGACGGCTTGCGCGACCAGGCTCGCGCGTTGCGCGCCGCTCATCCATTCCCAGGCTGCGAAGGCGCTGTGATAGACCAGCGCCGAATGGAGAGAGAAGGCGATCGGATCGTCGCCGAGGCTGTAGCGCGACGCCGGGAAATTGCCGTCCGCGTTGGCGCGTTCGAGCAACTCCATCACGGAGGACACGGCGTCGGCCTTGAGCGCTTCGTCTCCGGTCGCCTTCGCCAGGCTGGCGGCGGCGAGCAGCCGATAATTTTGATACCAGGCGAGGCGACCCGCCTCGTTGCTGATTTCGCTCATCTCGTCGGTGTCGAGGCGCAGGAAGCGATCGAGCGCGGCGTAGAGGATCAGGCCCTTGGCATCGCCGGTCACGCGAACAAGGGAGGTGTCGTCGGCGTTCCCGCCCAGGAAGATCGCTCCGTCGCCATAGCTCGTCAGGCTCGTCGCGCGGCCGCCTCCCGCATTGGCGAGGACCGTGTCGTCCGAATTGGCATCGACTCCGACGATGAGGAAATCGTCATCGCTTCGAACGACGCGGCGGGCGTAAAGCGCAAGCGGCTCGCTCTCGATCTTTCCGCTCGTCAGCTCATATTTGCGCAGCAACGTTCCCTGTTCGGTCGTTTCGAGCCAGACCAGCACGGCCTCGTTCATCGCCATATCGAGCACCGGGCGATCGGCTGCGATGCGTTCGCCGTTCAGGTAGATGTCCGACAGCGACAGCGCGCCTTTCGGACCGGCAGCGAGGCTCACCGCATAGGCAAGGTCGCCATGGCCGTTCGTTTCGGGCGAAAAGGGCAGGCCGGGCGCTTCGTCGATCAGCTCGCCGAGGAAGCGGATGTGCAGGCGTCCCGATCCCGCCGCGATCTCGGCTTGATAGTCGTTGCGTGCACGGATCGCCTCGACGGCCATCGCTTTTCCTCAAATGCTCCCGCCGCGCGACCCGGCGCCCGGCGCCTCGGCCGACGCCAGGCAGGCCGATCGAAGCATTTCGCTAATGCGCCACTCTAAATGAATAATCCGATCTGGTCGATCGGCGTCACGGGTGAGACGAACTCGAACACATAGTCCGTGCCGGCCTGGTAGTCGCCGTCGCCGTTCGCATCGACCACGCCGAAGATGCGGCCGGCGAGATCGCCGCCATTGGCGGTGAAGACGATCGCCTGGTTGGGGCCGAGCGCGGCGTTGACCCCGGCGGCGAGGTCGGCGTTGAAGCTCATCAGGCTCAGCGATCCGCTCGCCGGCGCGGCGACGCTCGCGACCGCGCCGGGCAGATCGATCTTGTCGGCATTGTCGTCGAAGCCGATCAGCTGATCGAAGTTGAAGCCCGTCGATTGCGCGGCGCTGGTATAGGCGAAGATATCCGCGCCGCCGCCGCCGGTCAGGCTGTCGCCGCCATTGCCGCCGGTGAAGCGGTCCGCGCCCGCGCCGCCGAAGAAGGTGAAGCGACCGTCCGTCTCCGCCGAGCCGTCGACGGTGACGCCGGTCTGCGTCGGCAGCGCCCAGATCGTCAGATTCTGGCCGGCGCCGACCAGGCTGTTGTTGGTCGAGATGAAATAGGTCTTCAGCGGCGCACCGGTGAATTGCAGCAGCGCCACCACTTCGACGCCGCTGATATTGCCGCCGCTCAATTCGAAGGGCGTTCCGGCCGTGCCGTAATTGCCGTCGAGGCCGAGCTGGTCGTTCGTCCCCGCGCCGCCATTGACGATGTCGGACGAGGAGAAGCGGCCTTCGCCGAAATAGAAGCCGTCATTGCCCGCGCCGCCGGTGAAATTGTCGACGCCAAGGCCGCCATAGAGGATGAAGTCGATCCCGCTCGCCGAACCGTTGAAGGTGAAGTCCTCGCCCGCGCGCAGCGAGGTGCCCTGGATGATCAGGCGGTTGTTGACCGCGACCGTGCCGGCGGGCACGGTGATGTTGTAGTCGTAGAAATTGTTGGCGGTGTCGCCGAAGGTGGTGATGCTCCCCGAGAGAAGCGCAATCACCTCGACATTGGCGATCATCGCGCTGGTCAGGGAGAGCGCGGCGTAATTGCCCTGCAGCCCGATCTGGTCGTTCGTCCCCGCGCCGCCGTCGACTTGGTCCGCGCCGGTGAACGCCGCGCCGAAATAGAAGCCGTCATTGCCATTGCCGCCGTTGACGTTGTCGTCGCCGCCCTGCTGGAGCCGCAGCGAATCGTCCCCGTCGCCGGCGTCGATCACGTCCGCGCCGCCTGTGCCGGTAAGCGTCTCTGCGAGCCCGCGGAAATCGAAGCTCGCGACCGTGGGGTCGTGATCGGACAGCGCCGGAGTGACGCCGTTGCTATTATAGCCGGTGTTGATGTGGACGACGTCATAGCCGGCGATCGCGGCCAGGCGGCTGTTCACCACGACATGGTCGATCGCCTGGGAACGGCCGTCGAACGTATAGGTGTAGCGCTCGGCCTCGGTCAGCTTGCTGATCGTGAGATTGTCGAAGCGGCTGCCGCCGACCCGCGCCGCGCCATCGGTGGTGACATAGCCGGTCAGCACTTCGAGCGGGCGGTTGAAGTAGAATTCGTTGAAATCGCCGCCCGCGACGATGCCGGCCGTCGGCGCGGTCGTCTGGACCAGGTTCATGATCGCATAGACGTCCTGTCCGATCGCGTTGCGCTGCGTCCAGTCGCTGTTCGCCGGGCTGCCCGCGCCGATATTCTGGTCGAGCTGCCAGAACTGCCCGGAGCCGATCTTCGAGGGCCAGTGATTGGCGAGGACGAAGACCTTGTTGCCGTTGAAATTGAATTCGCCGAGCAGCGATTTGCGGGTCGTCGTCCAGTCGCTCGTGACGATTTCGCCGCCGAGCATGGAATCGTCGAAGGCGATGCGGTCGCCGGCGTCGCGCACGCCGTCGCCGATCCGGTCGGTGAACTCGCGGCGCTGTGCGATCGTCGCATTGGCGGCGAGGTCGCCGAGCGTCACCCGGCCGGTGTCGTAGAGGAAGCCGACCCGGATATTGCCGCCGCTCTGGCCGCCCTCCGTATTGTTCGCCGGGGCCTGATCGACCCATTGATAGGTCTTGCCGGTGGCGAGGTTGAGCGCGGCGACGAGCTTGTCCCAGGTCGTCGAGGCGTCGGTCGTGCCGCTGTTGGTGGCGCCATCATTGTCCTGGATTTCCTCGACGCAGATGATGTCCGGCGCCTTGAGGTTGTCCTTGATCGCGAGGGCGATGGCGTCGAAGCGCGACTGGGCCGCGTTGCCGCCGAGATTTTCGACGTTGAAGGTGGCGATGGTGAGGCTGCGGGCGTCGCTGCCGAAGCTGGTCGTTTCCTGCACCGGCTGGCCGTTGTCGACGAAGCCCGTGCCGCCGACATTGGTGACGAAGAGCTTGCGGTCGGTGAAATCGAAATCGATGATGCCGGTGAGGTCGCCAAGCCGATCGCCCATCGTCGCGAGGGTGGCGAGATTGGCGGGCGGCGCGACCGCGAAATCGGTGAAATCGACCTCGATGATGTCCGGATTGACGTCGCCATCATGGACGTGGCGGCCGCCCTGCGTCGTGCCGTCATCGGGATCGGCGGTGTCGGGCGGCGAATTGGGCGGATCGCCGGCGACCGTGTACCCGCCGCGGCTGTTGATCTGGCTCGGGTCGGCGAGGGTGGTGGAATAAGCCTGGAGATAGGGCCGCCCGCCCGAAATATTGTTGCTCGCGCTAAACTCTCCGGCGACGATCATGTTGGGGATGGTGACCAGCATCCCCTCGACCGTCTCCCAGAAGGAGAGGGCGTAATTGCTCGCGTCGAAGCTGTCGCCAGCGCCGTCGCTCGAATCGGTGTAATCGGGCGTCACCGCCGTCATGATCGAATTGGGCGCCGAAGTGATGGTGAGCGTCGGCAGCGTGTTGCTGGTCGAATTGACGACGATGCTCGAGGCATTGACCAGCATCGTGCGCGGCATGTTGGTGAAGACCTGATATTCCATCACCTGGGCAGTGACCGTGACGAGATCGCCGACCGCGACGCCGCTCACCACGCTGCCGACGCCCGCGTCGTTGCGGGTCATCACGAAAATGCCTTCGGAGGTGAAGGGATTGGCGTCCCAATCGCCCAGTTCCTCGGTGATGTAGAAGCCCTGGCGATTGCCGACGCCGTCGACCGCGGTGACGACCGCGCGAACCGTCACGATGGTGGTCGAGGCGGTGTTGAAGGCGGTGATCCCGTCGCCGGCGAGGATCGGGCTGAAATAGGCGGTGCCCTGAATGTCGTGGATGAACAGCAGGTCGTCGTTCGTGATCGTGCCGACGCCGGTCGCATCGCTCAGGATCGCGCCATTGGTGGGGTTGGAAAGGGTGACGTTGAAGGTCTCGTTCGGTTCGGCAGTGGTGTCGCCGTTGATCGTGATCTGGATGGTCTTGCTGTTCTCGCCGTTCGCGAAGTTCAGCGTGCCGCTCTGCCCGGCATAGTCGGAGCCCGCCGTCGCATTGCCGCCGCCGGTGGCGAAATCGACCGCGAAGGCCCCCGCGCCGCCGGTGCGGCTGACGGTGAAAGTGAGCAGGCTCGTACCAGCATCGCCCTCGGCGATCGACACGTCGTTGATCGTGACGCGCGGCGAATCGTCGTCGGTGATCGTGCCGGTGGCGACCGCGTCGTTCAGGGTCGCGCCGCCGGTGGGGGCGGAGAGGGTGATCGTGTAGGTCTCGTCCGGCTCGGGCGTCAGGTCCGACTGGATCTGCATCGTGATCGTCTTGGAGGTTTCGCCGTCGGCGAAGCTGACCGTGCCGGTGGTGGGCTCCATCGGCAGGAAATCGCTGGCGCTGGCCGTGCCGGTGAAGGTCGCCGTCCAGGTCGCGCTCACCGCGCCGGCCGAGCCGCCGGAGCGGGTGACGGTGAAGCTGATCACCGGCGCCGGGCCGCCGCCATTGCCCTCGACGACGCTGGCGTCGGCGATGTCGAGCGTGCCGGGGCTGCCGGCGGGGGTCACCGGAGTGAGCGAGAAGTCGTCGATGGCAAGGCCATCGTCGGCGCCACTCGCGTTCAGGTCGTTCCAACGGAAGAAAAAGGTCGCGCCGTTAGCGATCGACAGGCCGGTGATCGTGAAGCTGATCGCCGTCCGATTGGCGGCGGAATTGCCGTTGAGCGCGCCGGCCGCGGCCGCCGTCTTGATCGGGTTGACGAAATCGAGTTCATTCACGTCCGTCCACGTGCCGGTAGCCAGGCTGGTCGCATCGAGGCTGTACTGGAAATCCATCCGGTCGTCGCGGGCGGCCGCCGTGTTGGAAATGCGCCATTGCTCGCCCGTATAACTGACGATCAGCGAGGTGATGGTCGCGCCGGTATTATTGGTGAACGCCGAGCCGATGACGGGGATGAGGGTGCCGCTTTGCAGGCCGCCGAGCGCCCGGTCGGTCGCGCCAGCCAGGCCGTAGCTGAACGTGTCGCCGGTGTTCCCGCTGCCGGTATCGACCGCATATTGCTCGTTGTCGCGGGCGCCTCCCCCGGTCTCGGTCATCGCCCAGCCGTCGATGGTGAGATTGTTGGTCGTGCTGCCCGCCGTGTTGGAGAGGGTGTCGAAATTCTGGGTGTAGGCGAGGCCCGGCGTGGTCAGCGAGATGGTCGGCGGGACGGCTTGGCTGGTCGGCGGGATAGATGGGTCCAGATTCGCAAATCCTGCGCTCGCGACTTGTTCGGAAGGCTGTGGGGTAAGTGCCAGAGCCGCGTTGAAGAACCAGATGTCCTCGCGCAGCTGCACCTCCAGGATCGGCGCTTCGAAGATCGGCTGCAGGCTTGAGAAACGACGGATAGAGCTGGTCATCGAACACCCCCCGGATACTGGCGTCGCCCACGCTCGGGCGGCCGCGGAGGCCGAAACGACTCCGCAGGCTGAGCTGGGAACAATGTCAATCGGGGGTTACAACCGCAAGACGAATCCCGCCGGCCCGGAGCGAAAGGGCGAAATGCCGGGAAACATTCGGCTTTCCAGGCGGCCCCCGGATATTCACCCAGTTTAGGATAACAATTCTCTAACGCTTCCTCGCCTATGGCCGGGCGGTGGAAGCCGCATGACCGAACAGAGCTTGCCCAAACTCGACTGGCAGGTCGTTTTCAACCGGGCCGTGCCGCCGGGCAGCCGGGGCTGGGGACGGGTGCGCGCGGCGCAGCTCCAGGAGATGACCCGCGCCCTCGTCATCGGCGGCTGGGGCCAGACGCTCAACGCCTTGCTGATCGTCTATATGCTGCAGGGCCAGGTGCCGTGGCAGCATATCGTCGCCTGGCTGACCAGCCTCGCCATCCTGCTTCACTATATCGGGCGGGCCAAGGCCAAGCTCGCCAACCGGGTCGTGCACTCGCTGCCGCGCAAGACGATCAACCGCGCCGCCTATCACAGCGTCTTCTTCGCGCTCGTCTGGGGGGTGCCGGCGCGCTATTTCTTCGAGGCCGCCAATCACGGCCAGCAGCTCGCCTTGTGCGTGATCACCGCCACGATGATGGCGGGCGCCGCCTTCATCTTCTCGCCGATACCGGCCGCCGCCGCCGCCTATGTGATCATCATGGGCGTCGCCGCGACCCGCATGCTGATGACCACCAACAGCTGGGAGATCGTCGCGATCGGGCCGCTCTACACCGCGGCGATGCTGATGATGGTGCTGCTGAACGGGCGCGCCTTCATCCAGCGCAAGTGCCTCGACATCGCGCTCGAGGAGCGCAGCGAGACGGTCAGCCTGCTGCTGCGCGAGTTCGAGAGCTCGGACGCGGACTGGCTGTGGCAGACCAATGCGAGCCTCTGCTTCAACAATGTCTCCGCCCGCTTCGCCCGCGCCATCGGCCGCGGGGTCGACGAGCTGGAAGGGCTGACCATCTTCGACCTGCTCAAGGAGGTGCCGCGCACCGACCAATCGGTGCGCCGGGCGCTCGCCGCGGCGGAGGCGGCCCTGATCCGGCGCGAGGCGGTGAGCGACCTGGTCGTGCCGCTGCCGGTGGGCGGCGCGATCAAGAATATCGAACTGTCGGCGCGGCCGATCTTCAGCCGGCAGGGCCGCTTCACCGGCTATCACGGGGTCGGATCGGACGTCACCGAA
>SXGS01102870.1_pt1 | contig 10211 bp, 8 predicted proteins | sample 3174681 | NCBI WGS metagenome assembly SXGS01 (sample SAMN11356861, study PRJNA531348) | freshwater metagenome | isolation source: freshwater sample F1-80 | place: China: Fuxian Lake, Yuxi | collected 2017-12-25
CCGTCGTCTCCAGCCGTAACCGGCGCAATCCCCGGGGAGTGAAGCGGAAGATGAGTAGCTTCCCGCTGCGCCGCGGCTACCAGCGCTTGCCTCTCATCGATTTTCCCGCCGCAGTCAGGATCGTTAAGTGACGAGTATTGGACCTAACTCAGCCGAAGAAAAGTATGCGGCCGCCTGGGAGCCGTTTCAAAAGGCGTGCCGAATGACTGCGGCCCTGGAGGACGCCTGCTGCTACCTCGGTCGCGACCAGTACATGCCCAACAAGTTCGAGGCGGCCGAAGGTGCATTCGCGGAAGCGCTCCGGCCGGTGGGAAACCAAGGCGCACGCAAAATGGGGGCCTTACACTCGAAGCCCTGGGACGCAACGATGCAGCCGAAGACCGCTTTCGCAAGACCGTCGAATCATCCGCCAGCGGCAACCGAACCTCCCTTAGTCCGCGCATCGACTACGTGCATTCCTCTCAGGCAGGGCGTCTCGGCTATAAACGTCAGGATCGGCGCCGCCGTCAGGTGCAGCGACGCCAGGAAGCGCCAAAAGGTGCTCTGCACCGGGCAAAGCCTACGTACAGCGCCAACACAAACCGGGACCCGGACATCGACGTGGTCAGCCGCCTGATGGTCACATGCTCTTCGATCAGTTCCTGGAAGCGAAGCTTCTCCGGCGTGGCGGCCACGGGCAACAAGCCACCGTACGCCGTCAGGTTCGAGCCTTGGAACTCATAGGTCGTGGCAGCCCCGATTTTCATGGGCTTCGGCATAACTGCGCCCCGCCCTTGATTGGAGCGCGTTTCCCGCGCATGCTCGTTTTTGTTGTTCACCATTTGGGTGACTCCGAAAATCAGTCCGCGAAGTTAGCGCTTCGCGACTTCTACTGTTTTAACGCAGGGTTTTCGGGGTCCCCAAATGGGGTCCCTTCAGGCGGGTCGAATGCGACTCAGTTCACGTGCATGATTCAGGTTGAAGATGGGTCTTACTTCGAACTCGAAAAGGCTCGATTCATGATGGAGCGTTTGGATTTGGAGCAGACCGCCCGGGAATTCGAAAATGCGCTCGCCTTCCCGGGTGGCGACGAGCGTGCAGCTGCTCCCGGCGAGAGTGTACTACCGGCTTAGGCGCTCGGAGGACGCTGAGAGGCTACTCTAGGCTTACCTCTGACTCCTGCGGGACTTTATTGCTTCCGCAAGAATCGGCAGGACGGAAACCAGCACAATCAGGATAACCGCCTTCTCGAAATGCCGTTGCACAATCGGGATTCCACCGATGAGGTATCCGAGCGTTGTCATCGAGATGACCCATCCGATTCCGCCGAACACGTTGTACGACAGAAATTTTCCATAGTCCATTCCGGCCACGCCAGCCACAAACGGGGCAAACGTACGCACAATCGGCACAAATCGCGCATAAATGATAGTCTTTCCGCCGTGCTTCTGATAGAAGGCACGAGTCCGATTCAGATGCTCGCGGCGAAATAGCCGGGAATCGGGCCGGTTGAAGATTCGCGGCCCGGCCTTTCTGCCCAGCGCATACCCGACTGTGTCGCCAATGATCGCTGCTGCAATAAGGAGCGCATTGATGAGAAGCAGGTTGAGCTTTCCCGCGTGCGCGACCACACCGATCGTGAACAGAAAGGAATCGCCCGGAAGCATGAATCCGGCGAGCAACCCGGTCTCAGCGAAGACGATGCCGAACATGACGGCGTAACCCCAGAATCCAGTCAGAATCGTCGAGAGCAACTGAATCAGCCGCTCAGGCGTCGTCAGAATCCTGATGAAGTCTATTAATTGGCGCGGAAGTTCAATGAGCCAGTCTATCAAGCTCGGACTAGCCTCTGTAGTTCGCTATCAGATTCTTGATCACGGCGTCGTAAATCTTGACTTTGCCTTCTTTGACCAGTTGCTGACGAAAGCCATCTTCGAACAGTTCCGATCGTTCCCGGGACTTCCGGGCCTTGATCTCTTCTTTAATGGAGTCTCGTTGTGGGCCAAGCTCCGAGAGGTCCGAGTCCAAACGCGCGACCACGCGGGCCACAATAAACGCCTCGCCGACCGGGATTGGACCGATGAGAGTGCCTGAAGCTCTCGCGAAGGCGTCGGCAACCACAGCACCAGTTCCAAGGCCCTCCACGGCCCCACTGCGTGTGAATTCGGGCGGGGACTTCAACTCCAAGCCCATCGACTGGGCCGCCTTCTTCAGGTCGCCCGCCTGCTGCGCTTTGGTGAACAACTCGTTTGCTCGCGTTCCGGCCACGGAGGCCAGTTTGCTCCCTTCGAGTAAAGTTTTGATCTGCGGCATAACTTCGGAGAACTCGGCAGGATGCGCGGGAAACACATCCGTTACCACAGCGACCACGTAACGGCCGAGAGGCGACGGTACCGGAGTGCTGACACCGCCTTTCGGCAGGCTGCGGAGCATCGCCTGCATCTCCTCGCTCACGCCCAGTTCCGGCAATGCATCATTGGGACCAGCCTTTTCCACCGGAATCGCCGTCAGATTGTGTTCAGCGGCAAATTTCTCCGGATTCGGAACGCCTTTCCTCATCGCCACCTGGAGCGTGTCAAGGGCCGACTGGCTGGCATCGCGGGAACGCTGTGTCTTCAGTTCGCCCGCGATATCTTGCTTTACCTCCTCAAAGGGCTTCAGGCGGGCATCTTCCTTTTCCATGACCTGGAGAACATGGTACCCGTACTCCGTCTCAACAATCCCACTCAGTTCCTTCACTTTCAGGCTGAATGACGCTTGTTCAAAGTTCTTGACCATTTGGCCCCTGACGACCCAGTCCAAGTCTCCACCCTTCACGGCCGATCCGGGGTCCTCGGAATTTTTCTTCGCCAAGTCGGCGAAATCCGCGCCGCCCTGAAGTTTCTTGAGAATATCCTCCATCTTTGCTCGAATCTTCGGGTGCTCCTCCTTAGGCTTGCCTGTGGTCTTGAGGAGGATATGCCTGATCTTGACACGCTCTCCCGTCCGGTACCGGTCCTTGCTCGACTCGTATGCTTTTCTGATGTCATCATCTGAAACGACAACGCCCCCTGTGAATTTGGCGGGGTCGAGCACGAGAAGCTTTAAGGCTCTCTTTTCTGGTACCGAGAAGCTGGCCTTGTTCCTGTTGAAGTGGTCAAGCATCTCGGCCTGACTAACGGCGGCCTCGGCGCGATACTTGGCTTGATCGATCTTGACGAACTCGATCTTCGCCTTTTCATTTCGATTACGAAACTCCCGCTCGATCTCCACGGGAGAAACGACGATGCTCTGCAGGGCGATGCCCCGCACCCGGTTGAGCAGGACTTGGCGCGCGATCTGGCTCTCAAACTCTGGAATGCTCAAACCCTGCTGTTCGAGAAACGCGGAATAGGTTTCCTTTCCAACGAACTTACCTTCCTGGAAAAGCTGCGGAACGATGTTACGAATTGCGTTGGCCGTATCGCTTTCGGTCACCTCAAATCCAAGGCGCCCGGCCTCAAAAGCGATTGCCCGCTCGGTTATCATCTGGTCAACCAACTGCGGAATAAAGAATTGAAGCATCTCGGGCGGCATCGAGCGATTTCGCTGCGCGTTGGCTAGGGCTTTTTGAACGTCCCGCAAGGTGATCGCTTCCTTGCCGACCTCCGCCACGATGGTCTCTGTAGTGCTGGTGCCAGATCCGAATCCGGGGATCAGAGTGATCACCATGGACAACGCGACAACCATGAGTAGCGAGCCGAGCAGGTAACGAACTGCCTTATCGCGGCTACGAAACAAATCAAACATTGGACGGAGTTCTCCTGAGGAAATCGAAACTAGTATTATAGCAGGTTGACCTTGTGGAGCGGCTTTTGACGGTGCCTTGGGTTGGGCGGCCTTGACTTACCAATCAACCACGGACCCGTCTTCTGAATCGTAGCTTTCCTCGTTCCGCCAGTCGTGGTTGATCTTGCCAGCCAACGCGTTATCGTCGAGTTCGATGCCGAGTCCAGGCCCTGTGGGCAGGTCCAGATAGCCGTTACGGACTGTGAACGGCTTCTTGATATAACCCTCACCCAGCGAAACCTGTTCCTGACAGAGGAAGTTCGGAATGGACGCGGCGATCTGCACGCCCGCGGCCAGCGAGATCGGGCCAAGCGGGTTATGCGGCGCGATGCTCGCGTAATAGGCTTCCGCCATTCCCGCAATCAACCGCACTTCCGTGATGCCGCCAGCGTGGCAAAGGTCCGGCTGAAGAATGACAGCTGCTCGTTTCTCAAGCACCTCCCTGAACCCCCACTTGGTGAACACCCGCTCGCCCGTCGCGATCGGCAGGTGAGTTCCCCGAGCGATTTCCGCCATCACGTCGTGGTTCTGGGCCTGGCAAGGCTCTTCGATGAACATCGGCTGGTAGGGTTCAAGCGCCTTGATCAGCAGTTTGGCCGTCGCCGGACTGACAGCGCCGTGGAAATCGATGCCGATATCCACTTCGTTTCCGACCGTCTTGCGCAATTCGGCGAACTTCTCCGCGGCATACTGGACGGCTGCAGGAGTCTCTACGTATCGCGAGGGGCGCCGCTTCGCTGTTCCCGTCTTAAACGCAGTGAAGCCTTTTGCCATGGCCTGTTTCATCAACTCCGGCGTGCCTGCGTGTGCGTAAACGCGAACGCGGTCTCGCGTGGGGCCCCCGAGCAATTCGTACACGGGAACGCCCAAAGCTTTTCCCTTGATGTCCCACAGCGCTTGATCGATACCGCTGAGGGCGCTGGTCAAGATGGGACCGCCGCGGTAAAAGGCATGCCGGTAAATCGCCTGCCAGTGATGCGCCACGCGCCGGGGATCCTTGCCAATCAGGTAAGGCGCGATCTCTTCGACCGCCTGCTTGCACGTGAGAGCACGGCCTTCCGTGATCGGTTCGCCAAGTCCGGTGATGCCCGCATTGGTGTGGATCTTCAGGAAAAGCCAACGGGGCTTGACCAGGAACATCTCAAGCTTCGTTATTTTCAGGTTGTCTTTGGCCGCGACTGGGGCGTTGTTTCCGGCCTTTTGTTGAGCGGCGGCGTCGGCCGCGCTAAAGGCGGAAAGACCGGCTCCCGCGAACAGGCTTCCTATCGCGGACCGGCGGCTTGGCTTTGGCATAGTCAACCATTTATATCTGAATACCAGCCACCGGTCAACCCGGTTAGCGCCGGGTTAGCGCCGGGTCAGCGACGGGTGGCGTGGTGCAGGGCGATCCCGCCCAACAGAAAGCCGCGCGCGTCGATCTCCCCGTATCCTGCCCTTAGCAGTCGGCGCGAAAAATCGTCCATGGAGACAAAACTGCGAAGGGAGGCGGGTATGTAGGTATAGATTCGCGGCTTGCCGTGCAGCAGGAACCCCCAACAGGCGCCCTGCACCGTCAAGTAGCCCAGATAGAGCTTGCGCCATATAGGGTTCGCCGGCAAAAAAAAGTCGAGGCTCACGAACGCGCCGCCTGCCTTTGTGACGCGCGCGATCTCGGCCGCCGCGCGGTCGAGATCCGGAAAGTTCCGCAGACCATAGCCGACGAAGACGGCGTCGAAGAAAGCGTCGGGGAAGGGAAGTTGCATGGCGTCGGCGCAAACCGCGTGACGAACTCCTTGCGCCGCGGCCAGGCGCAGCATACTGTATGTAAGGTCCGCCGCCACCGCCCTCGCGCAAGGCAATTTTTGGGAAACGAGCCGGGAAAAATCGCCGGTGCCGCAGGCGAGGTCGAGAATCAATGCGTCCTTCGGGAGCGCGGCCAAATCAACGCCCTGACGCTTCCACCGCATATCCATCCCATACGAGAACACACGCGTAATGAAATCGTACCGTGGCGCGATGACCGAGAACATCTCGCGCATCAGACTGGAGTTCTGTTTTTCCGGGGGTAATGTGGGCGGCATCGAAGAAGGGTCTCCGAGGCTCGTGAATCCCCCCGGATGGCCCATTCTACTATGTCCGCCGTGACCCCCGCGCAAGCGCTGCCCGCGCAGGTTCCGTTCCAAGGCTTCCCGCTAGCGCCGCAAGCTGAGCGCTGAAATCGGATTCGCTCAATTGAGCCAGCGCATACACCGGCATGTCCTCGGCCTCCTTCACGAATGTCAGTCGGCGAGTAGACGTGTCGAAATCGATCTTGACGAGGTCCCCCGACCGCAGTTGACCCGTCGCAATGAGATTGGATAGAGGATGGACAAGCGACCGCTCGATCGCTCGCTTCAGGTGCCGCGCCCCGTACTTGACGTCCGTCCCCTCCTCGAGCAGGAACTGCTTCGCCTCCACCGACACGGCAAAGATGAATGGATTATTGCCAGACGATTGAAGCACGCGCTGTTGGACGATGTTCAGCTCGAGATCGAGAATCTTCCGTAGCTCCGCTTCAGCGAGAGGCCTGAAGACTACGGTCTTGTCGATCCGGTTCATGAACTCCGGCGTAAATTTCCGCCGTGCGGCCTCCATCCCCGCCCGGGCGATCTTGCTGCCCGTCACGGCGTCGATCTCGCCGGACATCCGTCCGCGCTGCTCCTCGGAAGCCGCAAAACCGAGGTTTGGCCTGAGGATGGACCCCATTTCGGCCGCCCCGAGGTTGCTGGTCATGAAGATCATGGCCTTCGAGAAATCCACCCGCCGGTTGTCGCCGAGAGTCAGTGTCGCCTTGTCGAGAACCCCCAGCAGCAGATTCCAGAGCGCGTCGCTGGCCTTTTCGATCTCGTCAAATAAGATGAAACTGAGCTTGACCTTCTCCGTTTGGTGCTTGTTGATTGTCTCCTGGCTTAGCAGGGGGTGCGTTTCCCTGTGGCCCAGATAACCCGGAGGAGAGCCGATGAGCTTTGCAATCTCGTGACTATGCTGAAACTCGGCGCAGTCGATTTTCACCACGCCTCGCGCGTCGCCAAGCAACGTTTCCGAAGTTGCCTCTACAAGGCGCGTTTTTCCCGAGCCTGTCGGCCCGAGGAAAAGGAAGTTCCCTACCGGACGGCCTGGGCTCGCCATTCCGGCCAGATAACACTGATACATGTTGACGATCTGGTTTACGGCTTCCTCTTGACCGACAATTCTGCGCCGCAGCCCTGAGTCAAGGGACTCCGCCTCACGTCCAGTTTGCGCCGGATCCAAATGTTTGTGGATGCGAACCATGTCGCGTAGATGTTCGACGGTTCACGTACGGAACTTTAGGCTTTCTTGGGCTTCGACGGACGCATTTCCACGCGGCTTACCAGAGTTCGCGAGGGCATACAAAGCAGGTCGATCACAACCTGAGCCACATCTTCCGGGGCGATCTTCCATTCGGCGCGTCCGGAACGCGGGCTGAAATCCGTATCCACGCTGCCGGGCATGATCTCGCTCACGCGAATGTTCCGGTAGCGCACGTCGAGCATGAGTGCCTCGCTGAAACCGCTAAGCCCGAACTTCGAGGCGTTGTAGGCCGTGCCGGTGGCGAACGCATTTTTTCCCGCCAGACTTCCAATCTGAATAATATGTCCGCCCCCGCGCTTCTCCATGAGCGGCAGCGCTTCCCGCGAGCAGTAGAACGGCCCGGAAAGATTCAGCCCGATGACGGATTGCCATTCCTCGACCGTAATCTCCCCGGCAGGGCGGAAGACGCCAAGGCCCGCATTGTTGACCAGGATATCAAGGCCGTCCCACTGGCGGTCCAGGGTGCCGAAAAGCGCAGAGGTTTCTTCGGGCTTCGAAATGTCCGCCGCAAACCCCGCCACATCTCCGCCCGTGAGCCGCGTCAACTCGCCGGCGGCAGCCGCGGAGCCTGACACCGTTCGCCCGCAGATGGCGACGCTTGCTCCCTCAAGAAGAAGCGCCTCTGCTATTGCGCGCCCTATGCCGCGAGTGCCGCCGGTGACGAGCGCCGTCCTCCCGGCGAGGAAGCGGGATCTCTGGGCTGCATTCCGGGTCATCCGTACTGGTTCCGTTACCTCACAGCGATCGTCACTTCCGGACTCGCCTGGCCATCGACGGTCACGACCAGCGGGGTCAGGTCGCCGGGTTCCACACCAGCCGGCACGTTCACGCGCACTTCGTAAAGACCAGCTCCCAAAATGGAAAGCCCCGCGAAGGAAACTTCTGCCTTGACTTCGCCAATCGTCACGGAAACCGGCTTCGTTACCGAGTGAATCGCCCCTCGGGCTGGCGCCGTTCCAGCTTCAATCGTCGGGCTTACGGCGCCGAGGCCCGCGCAGACGATCGTGATGTCGTCGCCGGCCCGGACAGCCGCTCCCTTCTCCGCGAGCGGACCAATTGCTCCGTCTCTCAGCACGTAGACCAAGCCTTGGCCCCGGCCACTGCCATCCTTGGTAAAGACACCTGGTTGCGCGCCCGCGACGACGACGGCTTCAGGGACCGTGATCGTCGCGCCGCTCGCCAGCACCAGTTGCAGCGTCGTGTTCAATGGGACGTCATAAGGTACTACCGCGTTAACCTGTCCATCGGCCACGAACTGGAGTGGCATGGGCCGGCCTGCGATCGCCACCGAGGTTCCCGCCAGAACTAATTCAAGCGGTGAGCGCGCCGAGGCCTTCTCGGAATCGGCAAGCTTCGTTCCGAATAGCGAGATCAGGCTTCCGGGGGCCACGGGAAGTCCGGGTCGCAGCGTAGCCGAGTTCGACACGCTTCCCGGTATAACCAGTGGCGTCGGCGAGTTGCCGCGAATCGCTCCAGGCAGCGAAACAACCGCGCGCAGAGATGTGCCCGGGGCCTCGGCGATCGCCGAGACCGTGACACCCGAATTGGAGAGTCTTCTAACCACCCAAGTGGCCGCCCATCTCCCATCGCGCAGTGGAACTAGAACGATCGGCGGATCGCCGTTCGTGAATGCGGCTCCTACAAATCCTGTGACAAACGGCTGACCGCAGTCGTCCACGACTCGCATCTCGAGCGACGCCGGCCATCCAAGCGGTACGTTGAAGTCCACGCCCAAGCTTGTAAATATGGGCAGCAGTCGCGTTGGCACGCAGCCCCCCGCGTCCCTGCGCGTCTCCTCACCGCCCTTCAACGACGGACCCGACCCGCTTGCCGTCACCACGAACAACAAGCTCACGGTCCGCACGGAGCCGTCGGAGAACAGCAGCGTAAGGACGCCGCGGTAGACTCCCGCCGCTAATCCCGAAACATCGGGTTGCACAATGACCCGCGTCGGCACGTCCGGGCTGACCGTCGCGTTGCTGGGCGCGTGAACAAACCAGTTCTTCCCGTCGAGGGTCAACCGGCCCGAGGTGTAGCTGATGGGGCGGTCCGAGACGTTGTAGACCAGTACGTCCTGCGACCCGGGTGAAACACCGCCGGCCACGCCGGTAACCACGAGTCCTGCCGGCTGCACTACAGGTCCAGGATTACTGAACGGCGGAAGGATATTCAAAACGACCGAAACGGACTGCGGCGAGTTGTCCGCACCGCGTGCGATCACGAGAATACGGCCGTAATACACGCCGGCCGAAAGTCCCAGAGGGTTGACGTTCACTTCCACTTCAGGGGCAAGCCCGACGGGTCCGCTTGACCCACCCTCGGGAGACACCAGCAGCCATCCCCTGGAACCGGAAAGCGTCGAGGCCACCACGCTCCAACCCATCACTCCCTGTCCGGCATTAAGGACTGCGACCTTCTGCGACGGCACAATTCCGCCGCCCTGGACAGCGGTGAAAGTCATACCCGTGGAACTGAGCAGCACGGTTTGCCGCTCGGGGCTGACCGTCATCGTGACGGCTACTTCTTCGTTTTCTCCGGTCTCCGGACTCTTGATAACGACAAGTGATGAGTAGGTTCCCTGGGAGAGCCCGGTTGGATTTGCTGACATGCCCAAAGTATCGGGCCGGGCGGTTGACGCGGATCCTGCACCTCGCGCGAGTGAGAGCCAATTCCCGCCGGATTTCGGCGTGACACCGGCGGTGTATTCCAGCACGCCGCCGCCGAGGTTCGTGACGCCGACCGACTGCGACGAAGGCCTGCCCCCCTCGACGAACGCGAAAGAAAATGCCCGCCCGATCAAGCTCAGCTTTTTCGGGAGCGCAGGCTCAACCGTAAACCTTACTCCCACGGTGCGTACCGCCGGATTCGCGTTCGGCGCCGAAATGGTGATCACCGCCGTATACGTTCCCGGCGTGAGATCGCTCGGATCGGCGCTTACCTTCAGTGCCGTGGGCGTGGCTCCGCGAACGGTTCCGACATCAAGCCAGTCGCCCCCATCGGCGGTCTTGACGGTCACGAAGAACGGCACGCCAGGCACCGACCCCGATACGCTCATGTCGAGAGGCGCCGTGGGC
>SXGS01215313.1_pt1 | contig 10211 bp, 10 predicted proteins | sample 3174681 | NCBI WGS metagenome assembly SXGS01 (sample SAMN11356861, study PRJNA531348) | freshwater metagenome | isolation source: freshwater sample F1-80 | place: China: Fuxian Lake, Yuxi | collected 2017-12-25
GAAAAATACTTCCATTGGCGAATTGCAGAATCTGCATCGCCCATCGGGTTTCCGTATTCGGCTTCGTTCTCACCGTAGAAAACCAGTGGTATCTGATGCAGTACAGCCATCTTTGGGGCTAGAGATTTTTGACCGAGAATAAAAGCTTGAAACGGATGAAACAGGTTTTCGACTGCCAGTCGAGTCAACAGCCGATGCACTCGTCCGTTTGGTGTGCACAAGTAGTTGTCAAAGCCACTATGAATCCACCGTTGAAAATTTCTCCAACCCCATTCTGTGTAAACATGTGGCGCCCAAGTAACCGTAAGTGGATGCATGCCATATTTGTATTTCAACATGTGTGCAGCGACGAAACTATCTTTGCCGCCTGAACCAGGAACTAAACAGTCGTACGAACCGTCAGTACTGCGATGCTTGTCGCAAAGCGCCCGCAACTGCTCCTCTCGGGCTTGCCAGTCGATAAAAGTCTTTCTTTCAGTGACTCGACACGCATCACAAATATTTGTCTCGTCCAAGTGAATTGCCTGTTTGACTGAGGCAGCCGTATGTTGAAATTCAATTGCTGAGATCGGTTTTTGATTTGAAGTTACACAACGCTGACAAAAAGTGACCTTGGTGGGTAGACCATATTTTGCTGATTGCAGATTGTCGGTGGTTTGAAATTCGGCATGATTAACCACTCGCCTTTTGGGGAAAATCGCCATCGCTTAAATCTACTTGTAAATCAAAACTTAGGGAGAATAACGCCACCTCTTATTGCTAATTCTCGCGCTCTTAATAAACCATCACCCATAAAATTGAGCAAGTTTCCGGTAGCCACTGCATCAACTCGGTTATCTCTCAGTCCCGCGATGATGTGGTCAGCATTGCCAATTCCACCCATGAGAATCAGGGGCAAGTCTTTGACACTTTTGACGAATTCAAGGATCCCAAGGTCAAGTCCGTTGCCAGTGCCATCCCGATCGATTGAATAAATGAAAATTTCTCCAATCGATAAGCCTGCGCACTTCAATAAAGTATGTTCAAGTGACTCACCGACTTTAACTGTGCCATTATTTTTGAAAACTTGATACACATTATTAATTTTCTGGATGTCGATCGATGCAACTATGCACTGGCGCCCAAATTCGGTGGCTATCTCCTCGACTAGTTCTGGTTCATCGTGCAGTGCGGTGTTGACCACTACTTTGTCAGCCCCTGATCGCAATAGTTGGTGAACATGTTCGAGAGTTCTTATGCCACCTCCTGCTGTGATTGGCGCAAAGCAGTCATGCGTTAATCGCTTCAAGTCTTCACAGAACTGCGGTGTGTTTTTACCGTGCCGGCTGACGTCAATAACTACGAGCTCGTCAATCGCATAACCAACTGTCGAAAATCCGTAGTTCTCCTCTAGCCAATCCAGATCACCAATTTTCTGCAGGCGAAAGTTTCTCGACAGCATAAATGAGCCACTGTCATAGAGAAGAGTGAAAATCAGACGTTTGGTGAGCATCAGCGCAAGAAATTCTCGAGAACTTTGAGGCCACTCTTTTGACTCTTTTCAGGATGAAACTGGGTGCCAAAAACTTGTCCCGACTCGACTGCTGCTACAAATATCTGTCCATACGTCGTAGTCGCATATTTATTGGAATCATCCAAGATTTGCATTGCGTAAGAATGAACGAAGTAAAAAGAAGCGTCAATTGAGATCTGATCAAACAGTTTTGATTCTTTTGGCATTTGCACTCTGTTGAAGCCAACATGTGGAATTTTGATTGATACTTCGTTTGAACCGGTCAATTTCGTAACCGTGTTTTTCACAAGACCTAGACCGTCGGTGAGACCGTCTTCTGTGCTTGAAGCTCCTAGCAATTGCATGCCTAGACAAATACCCAAAAGTTTTGCCTTGGGGTTTTTTAGTGATTTGAAGATTGCTTGATCAATTGACGCCGACTTGATTTCTTGCATTGCACGTCGAAATGACCCCACGCCGGGCAAAATTAACGACTCTGCCGACGAAATAATCGATATGTCGGAAGTAACTACTGGTGTAAAACCCAAGAACTTAACTGCGCTGGCCACCGACCAAAGGTTTCCCATGCCGTAATCAATTATTACGACTTCATTATCATCCATATTTTAATTGTATTTACTTAATCTTAAAAGTTGGCTGCCATCTTCCTTTTTTTAATTCGAACAAGCTCTTATTAACCCACTTTTCGATTACAGCATCAAATTCTTGCTGTTTCATCTGGTAGTAGTCGAGATAAAGGTCAATGAACTGGTCAGGATATTTGCCGTCATAAAGTTTGACAAGATTAACTGCTTGCTCACGGTGCATTGCGCCTCGGCGAATTTCAATTCCGGCATCTTGTGTGGCCCTACCAAAACCAAATTTCAAATACATCATGTATGCATGCAATGAGTAAAGAGCTTGATCGTTTTGGGCGAAATTTGTGAACGTTCCAGTGTTAGTGTCGGCGGCTTCGGTTAGACCACATTTTTCTTTGGCAAGCAAATAATTGCGATATGGGTCCCAGTTTTCAAAATAAGACCAGTGTGTAATTTTCAGAGGGTGGTCGCCGTAATCAGATTGCGTCGGAAATCTGAATAGGGTTAAAGCCTCGCTAGCCAAGTTTGCTTCTTTGAAGACTAAATCTTGTCCACCTTCGAGATAAACATCGCGCATGAAATCAATGGTGTGAAACGCAGAATTTTTCAGTGCCGTGGAACCGCCATATTCAGTTTCGCCCTCTTCACCGTAAAAAATCAGCGATAATTTAAACTGCGTGGCAATCCTTAACGGCACAGTTTCTATCGCAATCAGCCAGCCAAAATAAGGAAAACCTTTGTGGATAAAACCAAACTTGTTAAGTTTTTGCAATATGTTACCCGCAGCGCTCACTTGAATGTGATCGAATCCACTGGCGATGAAATTCTTTAGGTTCTGGTTACCGAGTTCAAGGCTCAATGCCGGGGTGACCGTTACTGCAATCGGATTCATGCCGTAGTTGTGTTTCAGTTGGTATGCAACATACGAACCATCTTTACCACCGCTAACTGGCACAACACAGTCAAAAGAACCATCGGTCGAGCGATGCTCATCGAGAATTTTGGTTAATTCGTTCTGCCTAACCGACCAATCGAGTGTCTTCTTTTCTTCAGCCCACTGACATGCATTGCATCGACCTTGACTATCAAAAGTGATGCGTGGTCGTGTTGACATGTTCAAGCAAGTCGAACACCAAAAGACGTCACCCATGACTGAATTAACCTAGCAAATCACCAGGCTGATAGGCCGCCGTCGACAATTATGTTTTGTCCAGTTACGTAACTTGATGCATCTGAAGCAAGGTAAATCAACGCACCGGTTAACTCTGACGCTTCACCCATTCGTCCGAGCGGAACACGATTCGAATATTTGTTGTTGAATTCATTATTTTGACCCGAAGCTATGCCGCCGGGCGTCAATGTGTTAACACGAATTTTGCTGTCCGCCCAATATGTCGACAAATAACTTGTCAAACCAAGCACAGCAGCTTTTGAAACTGAATAAACAGCGGGAGTATTAATAGCTCTCCCGTTGTATTCAGAACCTTTATATATGCGTTGATCTGGCGCGACAACACCGTAGATCGAAGCAACTTGAATTATCGACCCGCCGCCTTGCGTTTTCATTTGGTTGCCCACACTTTGTGCAACGAGAAATTGCCCGTCAATGTTGACTGCCATGACTTCACGCCAAGTTTGCAAAGAGTAGTTTTCGAACGGGGCAAAGAACTGGTCAAGATTTGACCCCTTTGATGCTGCGTTGTTGATCAAGATGTCAATGCGGCCAAGTTGGTTAACGACCTCTTTAACCATTGACGAAACAGAGTCGGGCGAAGCTATGTCGCATTCGACAGCCAGAACTTTTTGTTTCGCTGCTTTGTTGATTTTCGCAGCAGCCTCAGCAGCCTTCTTTTTGTCGAGGTCGACAATTGCGACATTCGCCCCGGCGGTCGCAAGTGCTTGGCAAAAAACTTGACCGAGTAGACCCGCCCCGCCCGTTACGACAGCAACTTTGCCAGCAAGATCAAACAAGTCGCTACTTTTAAGATCGCTCACTTAGTGTTGCCTTTCGTCATTAACCATTCAACCATGTCAAAGTCGGCCTGAGAATCTATGTCAATTGAGCGTTCGCGTGGCATGACAAATAGTCGCGTACTTTTAGTGAACAGCGTTTCGTTTTCAAATAATGCGTGACGACGCCAGACGTAAATTGAAGCATTCATATCAAAACACTCAGGAGAATCTTGACGGCGGTCGACTGCAGCTCGCGGCTGTTTTGAAAGGTGAACGATGCCTTGCTCGTTGGTTTCGACGAGATTGAAGTAGGGCGATCGGTGTGCCGGGGTACCAGTAATTACATTGTCAGAGTTTGTAGTTTTCAACAGTTCAAGCGCACCCAAAATGTCTTCAGGGTTTCGTAACGGCGCAGTGGCGTCTAGGTCGATTATCACTTCGAATTGTCCAAACTTTTTTTCGGACGATTCAACGCAGTGACGAATTGCTGGCAGCTTCGGTGCTGTATCTGAAGCCAATTCAAATGGGCGTTCAACTGCATAAGTTGCGCCATTAGCGAGGGCAACATTTCGTATCTCGGCACTGTCACTGCTGACGACAATTTGATCAAAGAGTTTTGTGGCTAGGGCTTGCTCGATTGAATAGACAATCAATGGCTTTGAATTGATTGGCCTTAAGTTTTTGTTGGTGACACCTTTCGAGCCTGCGCGGGCACAAATCGTGCAAAGAATCTTCATTGGTTAATCCACTTTAGTTTTTCAGCAGACTTTTCGATCGCTTGGATCGTCTCAACAACTTTCAGTGCCTCACTTAGCGAGCATGTGTTTTGTGAGTCATTTGAAATTACGGCGAGATGTTGAGCGACATATGTATCGTCTGCGTTAACCGAAAACTTAACGTCGAGATCACTAAATTTTGCCGTATTAGAGATCAAGTCGATGCTGACTGTGCCGTTGTTGCCATTGATCGTTATGTATCGCTGCTTGATGCGGTCTACATAATTCAGCTGAACCGAAATAGCGTTGCATTTAGCACTGGTCATCAAAATTGAAAATGTATCGTCTGTTGCAATTTCAAGATCGCTGAACTTTCCGCCAACCGCTGTTAGTTGCTGCCAATCGCCGAATAGGTATTGCACGAGGTCCAATTCGTGGCTGAGATCGCGCAGAACACCGCCACCAGAAATATCTCGTGCCGAACTTGACTTTCGGTAATCAGAATCAGGTCGCCATGTTGGCAAGAATTGACCAACATAAAAGTTTGCTGAGGTTAATTTGCCGAGTTTTGGCAATGTGTCTTTTAGCCACACAATCGCCGGATGAAAACGCAGGTTGTAACCGACTGCCGCAAATGAAAAGTTATTTTCTTCCAATGTATGAAGTTTTTCGAATAACGGCTTTTCAATCAACACTCTGCCGTTGAATCGGTTGTTTATCAGCGCTGATAAGTCGATGACGTGTTGAGATGTCTGACTAGCGATTACGACATAATCGAATGACTCTCGCTCGAGAGCATCGGACATAGATCGAAAGTCGGCGTCAGGTGAGTTTGCCGATACGACAGAAACTTGGTGACCGAGTTGATTAAGAATTCGTTGATGTCGTGAACCGATTGAACCAGCACCGACTACGGCGACATTCACTGAGTTTCCTGAGGCCATTCGCGCTGGGCACGCTCAAGTTCGTCTAGGCGCCCTATGTCTACCCAATATTCGTGCAATGGAAATGCCGCTGTGCGGTGGCCGTTTGCGGAAAGTTTCGCAAAGTGTGTTGGCATATCGTAAAAAGTGTCATCTGGAATATTGCTTAGACCTGCTTGGCTGATGACATAAATTCCGGCGTTGACTAAGTGTCTTTGAATTGGTTTTTCTTCAACGCCAACAATTTGAGTGCCATCAACCTCGACAACACCGTATGGCACTTGGTAGTGATCTTCGCGAACGACCATAGTCGCAACCGCATTTTCGCGCTCATGAAAATCTAAAAGTGCATCGACCGAGATTCGAGTTAACAAATCGCCGTTCATCACGATGATTGGCGCATGGATATCGCGGGGCAACAACGAAAGTCCACCGGCGGTACCAAGCCTCGACTTCTCGTGAAGATAACTAATTTTTGCACCGAGGCGTGATCCGTCGCCAAAGTATTCAGAAATAGTTGTTGCTTTGTAATTAACCGAGACAAAGAAGTTGGTAAAGCCTTGATCGATAAATGATTGAATTATTGTTTCGAGAATCGGCTTGCCACCGACTTTGAGCATCGGTTTTGGGGTTTCTTCAGTTAGAGGGTGCAGGCGAGTGCCTAAACCTCCAGCCATAATCACGACGGTGTTTGGTCGTTGAGACGCGCCGATCATGTCGTCGACCGTCAATACATCGACGACTCTTCCTTGATCATCGACCAGCGGCATTTGGTGAATTCGTTTTTCTCGCATCAAATTCAGAATTGCTGCTCTTGGCGTATTTGCCGAACTTGTAGTTGGTTGGCTTCGCATTGCTTCGCCAGCGGCAATATTTAGATCTTTGCCCGCCAAAATCGCTTTGCGAATATCACCGTCAGTAACTGTGCCGAGCAGTTTGTTTTCAGAGTCAACGACAAGTGCAATCTGCAAGTTGCCCTTGGTGATTGCTTCGATGGTCTGACGCAAAGAGGTCGAACTCGAAACGAGGGCATCTCGCCAATTTGACATTGCTTCTATTCTAATTGTGCTGCGGGGTTCCCAACGACGGTGGTGTTTGCTTTTACATGATGTCGCACAACGGCGCCAGCACCAATGACGCAACTTTCTCCGATTTCGATGCCTTGGATGATGACGGCGCCGGCGCCGACGAATGCGCCACGTCCAAGTTTTACGGCACCAGAAATAATCGCACCAGGAGAAACGACTGCGTGTGCAGAGATGACAACGTCGTGATCTACCGACGCACGTGTGTTGATAACTACATTCTCGCCGACCTCAACTCGGTTTTGTAAAACTGCACCCGCCATAATTTGAGCACTTTGGTTGATTCTGCACTCGGCTCCGACCGATGCGGCCGGATGAACCGTACCTTCAAACACGAAGCCGAGTTGTGTGAAGCGCTCAAATATTTCGATTCGCCCTCGGGTGCTACCGGTTGAACCTAAACCGTTAATGAGGATTGTTTCTAGTGGATTGAGTTCTTTTAAAAATGAATCATCGCCTAACACTTTGACACCGAATATTTCTGAACCAGGTTCGAGTTGCGAATCGATAATGCCATTAATTTTTTTGTTTGACGAAATTAAAGCATCAAGCACGACGCGACCATGACCACCGCACGCGACGATATAAACATTTTTATTGGTTTTTTGACTCATCGTTAAATGATTTCATTTTCGGCGATGTCGCGTGTTGCCTTCGTATCGAGAAGCGACCAATATTCGATCGGCGATCGACCAGTGCCTGGTCGCTTGATCACGATGTTGTCTTTCGTGAACACTTCGCCAATTTTTATTTGTTTAGCGGCAACGATGCTTCGACGGGCAATTTTCTTATTTTGAATTTCAACTTTGGTTGGTGCTTTTTCGCCGCTTCCGAGGGCGCTTTCGAGCTCTCGAATCTGATGCACTAAATTTTTTAATTCGTTTGGCTCAAGCGACGCTTTATGGTCAGGGCCAGGCAATGCACGGCTCGTTGTCAGGTGTTTTTCAATGATTGTTGCACCCATCGCTACCGCAGCAACGGCAAGATGAACACCGACAGAATGATCTGAAAATCCGATTTGACATTTGAACTTGTCGCCAAGAGTCAACATCGCTTTCAAATTGATATCTTCTGGTTTAGTTGGATAGTCGGTTGTGCAATGAAGCAACGTCACGCGCTCACTTATTGCCTTTTTGCCCTCGGGGCTTTCAAATGCTGCAGTCATCGAGGTTTTGCTGGGCCTCGCACTAGTTGATGATGTCATTGCAAAAGCAATCACACTGATGGCTTCAGTTACTTCGTCAATCGTGCTCATGCCAGTTGAAAGAATTATCTTTTCTGCCGATTGAGCCACTTCGAGCAGAAATGGTGCGTTTGTAAGTTCTCCTGAACCAACTTTTATCGTCGTGAGTCCCAGATCTGCAGTGAGAAAATCGAGGCTTACTGAATCGAATGGGGTCGACAAAAACTGAATGCCATGACCCTGGCAATATTCGTAAAGTTCGCGTTGTTGTTGGTGCGAAAGCTCGAGATCTTGCAACATCTTTAGTTGCGATTCACTCGAACCAGTGTTGATTATTTGGTATTCAGCCTTGTTCGCATCGGCCGTCACTATTGCCGAAGCGATAAACGATTGAAACTTGACGGCATCAGCACCCGCAGATATTGCGGCGTCGACTAATTCGTGAGCGAGTTTCATTGAGCCATTGTGGTTAACACCAGCCTCGGCGATGATGAAAGTTTTTTTGGCTCGGATCATTGAGTTCACGGTATGTCGAAGAATGTCTTATGCAGATTTAAGTCTGCGTTTTTTAGAGTATCGGCAATGAGCTGTGCAGTATTGCTTAACTTGTAACTACTGACAGTCTCAGCACAACGCTCGCGCCAAGTTGATGACAATGCAGTTTCGATTGCTGTTTGAATTTCTTGTTTTGCAACACCGACGTCAATTATCGAATTCGCACGACTGCGACCATTTTGGCGATTGCCGATATTGACAGTTGGCTTACCATAAGCGGGTGCTTCAATGATGCCGCTGGATGAATTGCCGACTACGGCATCGCACAAATTGAGAAGACTCAAATATTTATGTTGCCCGAGTGATGCATGCAAAGATCGCAACTTTGGATCACGTTGCACAAATTTTTTGATTTGCGACGAAATTTCTGAATTGCCAGGGTCGGCATTCACGCCGGTGAAGACGATAGTGCAGTAACTGAAATTTTCAAGAGCCGATAAAACGTGGTCGATCTCTTCGGTTGCCGAAATGGCACTGCGAGTCGTTGGATGATACGTGACGAGCAAAATTGGATTTTTCAATTCAATATTCAGAAAAGTTCTTAGTTCTTCTCTACTCAAGCATTCGGTCTTTAAGGCGATTTCAACCCCAAGGCTGCCGACGTTGAAGACAGAAGTCGGTTGCTCGCCAAGTTGCATAACTCGGCGTGCATATTCTTGTCCAGCAACAAAATGCAAACTCGCCATTTTTGTAACAGCATGTCGAATGCTGTCGTCAAACGCTCCGGTAGTGACCTCGCCCCCATGAATGTGGGCGACCGGAACATTGAGTATCAGTGCTGCTTGTGCTGCGGCCAAAATTTCGTAACGGTCACCAAGTAGCACAATCAAATCAGGCTTAAGGCTCGAGAAAGTTTCTGAAATTTGTAGTGTTACGTTAGCCATGGCTTTGACTGTGGCGAGTTTCGAATCGTCTGAAAGATCAATCGGCAGTTTCGCACTAGTTACGAAACCATCACTTTCTATTTCGCTAACTGTCATGCCATGAGTTGGCGAGAGATGAGACCCAGTAACCACAAGTAGTAGTTCGACTTCAGAATCATTTTTTAAAATCTTGAGTAACGGACGCAGCAACCCATATTCGGCGCGTGTACCCGTGACTACACAGATTTTTCGGCGCACTAATTTTGCCCTAAATAGTGCCGTGCACTGCTCGGTATGTTTATCAGCGACTGCCACAGATTTTGCGCCACCGGTAATTTGGCCCGAGGTGAACTCTCGTACATCGGCAGAGTGTGCAGCAAGTTCCAAGCGGGTCGACACATGTACCCATTGGCTCGGGCAGCAACCAGCAATTCGTCTCGCAAACCTAAATCTGGCTTATTCAATCGAATTGTGTTTAGCCAGTAATTTGAGGTTGTGCCGTGAGGCTCGGTAACAAATTGCATTGACCCTGCACTAGTAAAACCCTCGGCATATTTTTTAGCGAGAATACGTTTGGCGGATAGAAAATCATCAAGACGGCTTAGTTGCGCGCATCCAAGTGCTGCGTTGATGTTTGGCATGCGATAGTTGAACGCGACGGCATCATGGATGTATTCGTAATCATGTGGCATTTTCGCAGTTGTTGCTAAATGTCGAATTCGTTGAGCGAGGCCATCATCATTTGTCAGAATTGCGCCGCCACCGCCCGTAGTAATGGTCTTGTTTCCGTTGAAACTAAGAGTGCCGCATTTTCCGAATGTTCCTGTGTGGGTATTACCGAC
>SXGS01363592.1_pt1 | contig 10211 bp, 12 predicted proteins | sample 3174681 | NCBI WGS metagenome assembly SXGS01 (sample SAMN11356861, study PRJNA531348) | freshwater metagenome | isolation source: freshwater sample F1-80 | place: China: Fuxian Lake, Yuxi | collected 2017-12-25
GACAAGATATTCGATCTGCGGTACGAAAAAGTGAGAGCGCTCACACGCACCGGCACGATACCGTTGTTGTGTTTTCACCAGGTATACGACAAACGACCACGAACAGGCGATCTCAACCCCAGAAATCAGACATTCGCGAAAAAGTGATCTCCTCGTGAGAAATCAGACACTAGCGTACCCCACACTCCATTCACAGAAGACCACATCACACGGCATTACCACGTCGATCCGGCCGGCGCGAGCCGCGAGCATGAGCGCAGTCCATCCGGCCTTGTCCTGCGCGTTGATGTTCGCGCCGCACGTCACCAAATAGCGCACCAAATGAGACTGCCCGTTGCCGGCCGCGGCCATGAGGGCGGTAAAACCCCACTAACCAATGCAACACGTACAGAAATCGGCAGACATTACTAATGATACAGATGGGTGGATCGAGAGAGGAGGGAGGGCATTACACGCTTGTTCTTGCAGTTGACGGGAACAGACGAGCGCAGTTCGTAGACGCGATCCAAGTCTCCAGCCGCCGCTGCATTGACGAACTCATCGCTAAGACGCGGTTCTGAGAACGAGACAACGAGCGAAACACGAAGCACCGTAAGGTGGGGTCCAACACGCCCAAACCCCAATATACGAAAAGGAAGCACACAAAGGAAAAGACGAGAAAGAAGAGACGAGATCAGAAAATAAGATAAGGGGAAAGATAGAAAGCTCACTGGAAAGAGCGGCAGATCTCTTCTTGCGTTGTTTGGAGGGGACAACGGTGCCCGTGCCGTGAGCGTCCGAATGGACATGACCGCGGGGGTCGGCCGCGGCCGCCGGAGAGGGCGAGGGGGCCTCCACCGCAGCGGCCGAAGCGAACCCCACGGCCACCGCGAGGGCCACTGAGGAGTCGAGCGCGGAGTTGAGGGGCAGCGCGGAGGCCTCAGCGGACAGGGCGGACGCGGGAGGGGACACACCGGACCGACACACCAGACACGGCAGTGGCTGAGCGAGGGCCTGGGCCTGAGTCTGGTGGGCCTGGGTGGCATACGAGGAGTGAGAAGAGGGGGCGGAGCCGTCCTGGTGGGGCTGCTGCCGGGAGAGGGCATCGGCATCGGCATCGGCGTCAGGGGAGTGGTGGTGGTGATGGGGATGAGGGCGGTCACTCTGACCCACCGACGGCGACGGCGACGGCAACTGAGGGGGATACGGCTGCGGCTGCGACAGCCGTTGCCTGTCTGTGTCTGTGTCCACTGCGCCCGCGTCGTTGCTGCGCTGCGTGAGGTCCGCCGCCGTGAGCCTCTGAAGATGCAGCAAGAGCTGCCGCCGCTCCAAGTCATCCCCGCTCGCCGACGCCGACATCGCGGCCACCGAACGCTGCAGCCGTTCGACCGCTGAGCGGTGCGATTCCTGTATTGCCCGCTGGAGGTCCGCATCCGACAGGTCGAGATCCGCATACGACAGGGGCCCGGCTCCCTCGCACACATCACCGTCGCCGTCGCCCTCATCTGCGTCGCCCTCCTCGTACGCCTCGGCCTCGACGCCATTACCTTCCTCCTCCTCTGCCTCCTCTGCGGACTCGTCCCCTTCCTCCTCTGCCTCCTCCGCGTAGTCGTAGTCGTAGCCCACGTCCTCCTCCGCGTAATCCTCCTCGTCATCGTCGTCGTCGTCTTTGTACATCAAACGCTGCGTCGGACCGCTGTGGTGCGGACGGTATACGTCCACCACACCGCAGTCTCCGACCCCGGAGTGCGTGTGGCTGTGGTGCGTGTGGCTGTGCGTCTGGGTCTGCAGCTGCAGTTGGGCAGGGAAAGAGGGGTGGGGGTGGGGGTGGGGGGTGGAGAGATGGTCTACGTGGGACGGAGGGGGCGCGGAGTGGTTGAGAAGAGCGGCGAGGGGGTCGTGCGGCGCATGTGGCGAGGGGCTGCGGCCGTATGCGTGTGAGTGCGCCACCGCCAAACTGGCCGGTCCCCCCGTCGCTGTCGCTGAAGCAGTGTGCACAGGGTGGGCGTGGGTGTGGGTGAGGGCGTGGGGCGAGGCAGCCCTACCCGTGCTGTTGCTGCCGCCGCTGGGAGCCACGCCATACACAGAGGGAAGCTTATAGGGCTGTGCGTGTGTGTGTGCATGTGTGTGAGCGTGCGTACTCGGAAGTGGCACACTGTGGCTGTGGGATGCAACGGGTGCGGTGTGCTCGGCCGTGCAGGGGGAGGAGGATGGCCGCTTGGCCGATGGCGGCAGAGATACGGAGGGCACCGCAACGTCTAAGGGGGGGAGGGCGGAGGTACAGTCAGCGGCGCGGAGTGTGGCGTCCGCAAACGATGCGGCCTGCTCGTCTGAGTCCTGCAGGTCGCGGGCCGGCAGCTCTGCGAGTCCGAGCCTCAGGCGCAGCCCCCGGCCCAGGCCCAGCCCTTCGCCCACAGAGCGAACGCAGTTCAGCTGAGACTGAAGCGGCTGCGTCTTCAGGAAGTTGACGAGGCTCTGCCCACCGGCGGGGACGGAGGGCGCGGAGCCCACCTGCAGCTGCTGTGTGTACGCGTGTTCGAACGCGTGCCCGAGCCCGAGCGCCTGACTCAGCGCTTGGGCGATGGCCTGGGGGTTGAGGATGGAGGCATAGGCGTTCTGAGCCAGGGCCTGGTACTGGTAGGCCTGCTGCTGCTGCTGCTCGGGGCTCAGACCCACACTCGGATGAGATGGCTGCTGGGGCTGGGAGTGGAAGGGCGACTGGAACTGAGGGCCGGTGTAGGCACAAGTGTACGCGTAAGTATTGCTGCAGTGAGCGGGCTGCTCGGGGCTGAAGCCCTGCTGCAGGGTAGGCGGACGGATGAGGGGGGGGGAAGGCGCGGAGGGCGCGCCGTTGCTAAGGGCCTGACTGGGCTGAGCGGCGTTTGCGGAGGAAGGGGGCGAGGGCTGGCAGCCCGCCAAGTACTGAATGTTGCGGGCATATGCTGCAGAAAAGTGGGCTGCGTCGGGAAACTGACTGTGTTGTCGACATCCATCGGTCCCCTACACCCATAAAGCAAACACCCACATTAGATGTGAACATTAAAATAAGGACGAGGTCAGGGATGTCGCTCCTACTCGCTGCCAGCGTGAGGCGGCCTATTCTATGCTGGCTGGTCCGCTGACTGTACGAGTGGTGAGTGCTGATGGTGATGGTGAGTGGTGAGACGGTACCGTTTGCTTTCGTTCGAGGTCCTTGTGCAGCAGCAGCAGGTCGCCGAACGTCAGGTCCAGCGTCGGTAGCCGTGGAGCGCCGGACACCGCCCCGGACGCCACGTCGACGTCGGCGTCAGTCCCGGCCGCGGGGTCGGCGTAGTGCGCGTCGAGCGGCAGCGCGAGGGGGAGGGGCAGAGGCAGCGACAGCGGCAAAGAAGCCAGCGGGTCCAGGGGGCCCAGGGCGTCCAGGCAGACCAGGGCCTTGCGGTGCGACTCGTCCAGCAGCCTCTCGATCTGAAGCAGCGCGACGGAGTCCAGAGTGGTCTGTGCGGCCAGCAGCTGGGCCTGCTGGGCCTGCACGGACGAGTCGCCACCCGCACTGCCCGCACCGACACCGGCAGTCACGGCGGTGGGAGCGGTGGCGGCGGAGGGCACGAGCGGAGGGCAAACGTGCATGGGGGTGACGGTGTGGGTGTGCGCAGGGGAGTCGGTGTGCGGGTAGGCTGAGTGAGTCACAGGGTAAGCAGACAGGAAGGAGTGCGCACCTGGACACGTGGCACCACGCGCCAGCACCATCAACCATGAGCACAGTCCAGCACGAAAGTGTATAAAGAATCGCACGATCAAATGGATATGCCGACTCAAGTTATGTTCAAATCATTTGCTTAGATAGCCAAAAATGTGCACGCGTGCAAATTCATTCATACACATACATGCGGAAATATGTATACAGATAGATGGATACAGAATAGAATATGACGCCACAGATACAATGGATAGCTACTGATAGCAGATAGATCGACATACGTATGAGATAGGTGAGACCGAGATAGACTTGAACACACACAAGATCGATCACCACCGGGCGCATACATTCACGAGCTTGTGTGGTGTTCATATGTATGCGAGAGCCTACCGGGATGGGAAAGGCAATAGTTGTGCGCAGCGCTAGGGGGAAGGTTGGCGGAGACGAAGTTGAGCGTCTGCGGTAGGTGTGCCAGGTGCCCGATGGACGGCGGGGCCGCGTTGCTCACCGCACCAACTGCAGCTGCAGCTGAAGCGATATCACCCGTCATGGGGGTGGCACGTCCATTCTTCTCCAACGACTTAGCCTGCCCGCCCACACATCGTACGTATGTGCATGCACAACAATTTTTTTTTACACAGCACAGAACTTCTTAGTGCAAACACACGGCAGACACGATTGCAAAACTCAACACATGCAAGTCGGCGTACTTGAGACTTGACTTGCGCGGTGTGAGCAGACATGGTGGATACGGGCGCATAGGGGTTGAAGACGCCGCCTTGCGCGTGGGTGGTCATGAGGGTGGGAATGGGCCCCGCCGATGCCTTGGAATTCGCATTCCCGTTGGACATGGCGTTGGTGTTAGCGTTGGCATTGGCATTGGGATTGACCGCAGTTGCCGTCTTCTTCTTCTTCTTGTTGGACTTCTTCGCCATCACTGCTGGCGAGCCAACTGCTCAGGATATCAGCTGATCAGATGCTCGTGCGTGAACAAATGCGCGCGTCACACTCACTTCCATGTTAGAAAGCGATACGATAAATCATTTGAATGTTCCATCTCATGCTCTCTTGTTGCTTTTGTTGACAATGTATCAAACTTGTCTCGACGACGAACAAGAAAATGACCGCAGCAGAACCCATAATAATAGACCGACACGAAGGATGATCAGGATGATGGCCACTGTGAGGTCTGGGACGTCCCGAAAAAAAAAAGCAGTGAGTCGTCGGGTGCGTCGTGACCGTGGGCGCCGGAAAACTAGTCTCATGACTCGTGAGTCTGACTCATCAGTGGTTGTGAGCTCAGCCGAGGAGATGTCTGATGAGTCATCACTCAGATCGGCAGTCGGCCACTCGGACACTGACAGTGAGTCATGGCATTGAGACCACCAAGACAACCAAGCACAGTGAGATCAACAGGAGTGCCGAGTGGACCGATCATCCAATCATGCACTGTACTAGGCCCACTGGCCACTGAACTGGCCAGTGCCTGATAGACCTATAGGCGTCACGGCCGAATGTGAACATGCGGCAGACTTGTTCTGACAGTCGACAGGTGAATTTGCAAGCTGCAGCTGTCATGTATGGCGAGTCTTCGGCGACACTCGTGCGACAGTACCGTGCCGCGACAGAATGAGCTCGAGAGCTGTCCGTGAGTCACTGACAAGACACACTGAAAAACCGTTACCTAACGGACGAACTGAGCATCCGTGCCAGACTGCCGCGGTAAGTTGTTGCATGGTCACCCGGCCAACTCATCTCTGTCTAACTGCCAGAAAAACGGTCTTCACGAACAACACTGTACCTGGCCACGGTGCAAAACCGGTTTTCTCCAGTGCGTGCATGTAAGCGTACCGGTAGATCGGTGTGTGCGCCGAGCAGCCACCACCAAGCCTGAAGTATGTAAATTTTATACGCATATATTACAAGCTCGTACAGACATCGATCGATCCCAGAGCACAGTGGCGATGACAGATCACTGCACCTGCATAGCCCTGAGGCCCTCCATCACCTCGAAGGCCAACTCTGCCAGCTGCCGCATGTACTCCTCGGCCGCATCGTCCGTACCGGATTCGACGCCAGACTCAGCGCTAGCAAAAGCGTTCCCGTGAGGTGCCGACGGATGCACGTGCGGCGGCAGACTACGCGCTTCGTACCAGGAGAAGAGCGCCGACACGGCAGAGAGCAGAGACGGCTCGCGGAGCTGCTCTCGGCACGCAGTGGCGCGTGTCAAAGCCCCATCGTGCGGCGAGGACCACAGCGCCAGGACGCGGAGCACTTCCTCCCGCAGCGCGTCCGCATCCGCTTCGACACCGGAGACATGGGACTCAGAGGAGAGCGCCTCTCCGCAGCCCGCGGACCCCGCGGACTCAGTCTGCAGTCCGTCGAACTGCGGGCGTGTCACGTGCACAGGGGCCAGCAGCCGTGCCATCGATGATATCACGCCACACCACCGCGCGCCGCACAGCTCGTCCGCCAGCGCGGCACTAGAGGCGTTTCCGGCCTGGTTGTTGTACTGGGCGTCGGCCAGCAGGCCATGCACCAGCGACACCGCCTTCTTCTTCGCTCGCAGCTCCATGGCCAGCTCCAGATCGGCGCCAACATGCGCATCCACATCCATGTGGTCGTGGCTGCGGCTGCGGCCAGCCACTGGAGCCTCCAGCAAGTGGGCCAGCGCGTCCAAGGCGCCCAGCGACAGCAAGTGATCCTGAGCCTGCGCGTTGGCCCGCACCAGCGAGGTTAGCGCGAACAAGAGCCTGGACTGCAGATCGCGCACGGCGCTGACTAGAGGAAGCGTTGGGTTCCCTTGGATTCGGTACGCCCGCAGCTCCGCTACCGCTCCCTCCACCTCCGAGTCGCTCCCCAGCTGCCAATGTGCGCTATCATTCATCCCGCCGACACTCGTCCACTGCGACAGCACCAGTGTCGACAGGCGGAAGAGGCGGCAAAGCACCCGAAGCACGACGCCTCCGCCGTTTCCGAAGTCCAATAGGTAGTTTTGCACCGGCACGTTGTTCTGTGTGAGCGTGCCCAGCAGCCACACGGCGCGGCTCTGCGCCCGCACCGCCAGCACCTCAGGGGGGTCGCTTTCGTCGTTTGCCAATGTGGCATTGGCATTGGCGTTCGCTGCGTCCCCTTTTTGCTCCGAAGAAGCCCGCTCTGGTTCTATGGTATGCGAATCGGATTCACCGTGGCCGAGCGTAAACGAGAGATTGAAGAGGCCGAGCTCAAAGGGAGAGAGTGAGAGTTGGAGCAGTGAGGGGGGGTGGCAGCGGCCGGAGACGATGGCCATGACCGCAGGCAGCCCATGCAGTGCGCGCACGAAGTCCAGGGCGTTGTCCACTTGGTGCGCCAGCTCCTCCGCCACCTCCAGGGCACCCAGCGCGACTCCGGCGTCCACACGGGGCAACCGAAGCACCTCCAGCATGCGCTCAAGCAGCTGTGCGTCGCTCGGGGCCAGACGGCTCTGCAGGTACTGGCCCAGCTCACGCAGCTCCTCGGGAGTATGCCGCGGAATGAACCCGTCGTCTTCAGCGACGCCGTGGGTGGGCGGCGGTTGGGATAGGGCGAGGAGAGAGTTGATGAGTTTAGAGGGCGGCGCGCGCCCCTCCACGTCAAATAGCGACTCCAACTGAGAGCGGACAGTAGCGGCTGAGGGCAAGGGCTGTGGTGATGGCGATGTCAGAGGGCCGTCGTGTGCGTCGTGTGTATGGTGCATCGTAGGCATCAGTGCGTGCATACTTGCGTGCCCGGAAGTGGGAGTGGGAGAGTACCCGTGCACAATGGGCGTGGGCATGGGAGTCGAAGCGAGAGGTGCTGCAGCCGAAGCGTCCGCAGCCATGTCGAGAGACGGAGGGCGCCCGTAGCGGTAAGCGGTGCCCGGGGGGATGCGGGCTTTCCTCTCTCCAGTGGACATGTCCAGTGACACCTCCAATCTGCCAGCCGCGCAAGCACAACACATCACACATCATGTTGCAGATTCACAGCACCAAATAGCACAACGCAGCAGATCGGTGTGTGTGTCAGAACCATCTACCCCACCACCACAGCGAGCGAGCACAGGCATAGTTTACCCAGGAGGTATCGCTTGATTGGGAAGTATGGCCTGCCATTCGTGCGTGGGCTCGAAGTTCGCCACGACCTCTGCGTATGCGTCAGCACCACTGTGGGCCCACGGCGAATGAGGGGGGGGAGAGTGAGAGTGAGAGTGAACGGGGGAGGAGCCGGTAGCGCCATGATCATGATGCAGATGAGCAGCATTTGGAGGAGAAGCCGGGATACCAAGCGCAGGGCCTTGGGCAACTGCGGGTGCGGGTACGGCGGGATCCGTAGAACCCGCGGGCGGAGGGGGAGTGGCGGGGGAGTTGGCGGAGGCGACGTGGCCGTGGACGTGGTTGGGGCTGTGGCTGTGGCCGGAGGTCCCGGTAATCGCAAATGCGATCGCCAACACCAACGCCAACGCCACCCGCGCTGGCAAAGGCACCCCGCGCTGTGCCAGAGGGGCGCATTCCTGATGCCGAGGTGGAGATGAAGCCCTAGGCCTAGCTACAGCTTCAGGTCTCAATGTCCTCGCACTCACACACAGCACACGGCGAGGGTCGGAGTCGACATCCATTGCGGAAGCGAGACAATGAACCACTCCACTATCGTACGATGACACTGACACTGCGAGGCTCAGAAGCTGAAAAAACAACGTTGATCGAACAAGTTAGGCGGTAAGACCAAGATATCCCTGACGACGGTGGGTGGGTGACATTTTCTTTGATTCTTTGGTTGTTTTGGTGACGACGTTGTTGGTTCGATTACGATAGCCCGACCCGATCCACGATGTGGGTACAGTAACGTAACAGTGAGAAAATGACCCCGATACTGATATTAAAACGTAGAGTAGCGTTGCGAGATATCGATTGCACTGCCTGAAAGATATCGCAATTGCGTCAATAAATAGTAACTACCGATAGGCTATTTTTCGATCAGGTTAACGTTGCGATCCAAGACGCGTAAACTGAAGGCAGCGGGCGAACTGCAGTCGAATGAGGTCCAACCAAAAACGAACCTTTCCCTAAACTCGCTTTGATTGCAGACTCTCTCCTCTCTTTCTCTCTCCCCTCTGTCGTGGTAAATTGTGAAATCCTGCGAGTCCTCGATTCACTAGTGATGATCACCTCGAGCCCGGCCCCGAGCAGCCAGCCCAGAGCAACGAGTCTCGAGTCTCGACGCCACGTCATTCACACTTTTTCCACAGACGTGATCGAGTTTTCCGCTCGGGCGGCTCGGCTCGGAGAAGTCCGGACCCAAAGTTTGGAAACCGGTTGACACAGCGTCCAGCAGTGGTGCGGTGCCGGCCCGGCGAGCTGCTCCGTCCCCACTCCCCACTGCCGACTGGGCGGCCGCACCAGTCCTGCAGCAGCTGCAGCGGCCTGCCGCCGCGGAAGCAAGAGGGTGTAATAACCTCTTGGCGGAAGCCCTCATCCTCGATTCCGACACAGACCAGTGTAGTGAGAGTCGACACGCCCGCTGCAGACGAATCACGATCGTCACTCATTGCGATTGGCGGCGAATTATATCGAAGGACGTCCGAACTGTCGCAGTGATTCATTTTGGGCAAGAGGGTATTTTTCCTCTTGAATCTTGGACTGTCGGCAGCACGACAAATTGAGCGCACAACTGGCGGAGACTGCGGGAAAAATGATTCCGTCGCGCCAGTGCAGTACTGATGCTGTGACAGTAAACTAGTCCACCTGGCTTGATGCTACATCAACGGTGACAACAAGGCAGCGCACAATGATGACCATGTGTTATAAGTTACAGTCAGCTGCAATGAATCTCTTGCGTCCGAGTCTGGGGCCGTTTCCCAGCGGCCGCCTCTCTTCCTTTCTCTTTCGCTTTCGCTTTCTCGGCCTCCGCACTGACCCGAGTCTTACGGTTCTTTGCGGGGCCGTCCACACCCCTCCGTTCTCCTCTCCCCAGACTCCCGCCCTCTCCCGCCTCCAATGGCGAGAACGATTCGTTGCATCCGGTGTGCGCATGCGTGCACATGCGCATGTGGCCTCCCACGCAGTCCATGCTGCTGGTGTTGGTGCTGGTGCTGCTGCTCGGAGTTTCGCCTCTCCCTGCCCGCGATGGTACGTGCAGTGTTTGGCGGCGTCCGTTTCCTCCCGCCCGCTCGCCACTCCACTTCGTCGGTTGACGTCGACGTCGACGTCGGTGGCCACGGCCCCGCCCCCCGCACCTGCACTGCCTGCCCAGGATGCTGCCGGAGCCCTTTCCTCCGAGTTGTTGCCGCACGTGCCGCCACGCGCTTCCGATTCCGACTCGGCCCACATTTCCGCACGGGCGCCGACGAACTCGGCTGTGGACTCCGTGTCGATGTCGCGTGGCCACAAGATGGCGCTGATCGCCGCTTTGCTAATGCTGTCCGGCGCCTCGGCCTGGGCCTTCTTTGAGGACCCCGCCACCAAGAGCGCCACATGGCGCCGCTCGCGCATCGAGGCACAGGGCATCGTCCGATTCCTGAGATCGTGCTGGTCAATCACTTCTCTCTTCTTCCTCTCTC
>SXGS01630919.1_pt1 | contig 10210 bp, 13 predicted proteins | sample 3174681 | NCBI WGS metagenome assembly SXGS01 (sample SAMN11356861, study PRJNA531348) | freshwater metagenome | isolation source: freshwater sample F1-80 | place: China: Fuxian Lake, Yuxi | collected 2017-12-25
CTGGTGCAGTGAAATTAAAGCAAAACGAATAAATTCGGAGGAAGTTACTCAATTTTTGACTGAAGCGCGAGATTATACAGAAGTTTACTTAAAAGACATATTAAGAGAAGAGAATGCTTAATTATTATAAATAAAGGCAAGGAACCAACTATGAGCAATTTTAAAAACACAGTATATTCAATATTTTTAAGGGAAAATGGCGAAGCAAAGCCTACGAAGCCGATGAATTGGGATGATATGGAACCCCCGGCGGGCTGGCAAAGTAAAGCAATGGCCGACAAGAATCAAATTGGGATTGATCCGACAGATCCCGGAGCAAATACTATAAGCAGAAATAATATCCAAAATTTGGCTAATAGGTTGTTAGTTGCTGGATATAAAAAAGACAAAATTGGCCCAGCAGAGGCGGAAATTGCGAAGGAAGTACTTCTAGAACCAGCAACACATGATAAGTTAAAAGATGGTACACCAACAACTCCAACAGAGAAATGGTTTCGAAACTATTATACCCCGGGTGCAGCGTTTTTTCCAATTCCAGAGGAACATTGGCTGGATGAACTACTGCAGGCAGGGGTTGCGCCTACTTCAGACAATATTGAGCTCATTAAACGGCGTATGTACTTTAAAAAGCGAACATTGGACTTCAATAGGGAGCGGGATAGATTGGCTGCAGAACATGAAAAAAATATGAAGAAGATCGATCAGGATAGATTGGCTGCAGAACATGAAAAAAATATGAAGAAGATCGATGATGAACAGAAAACCGAAAAGATAAGAAATACATCATATAAAGACCCGTTGACTGGTATCGAAAGAGCACTGACTCCTGGTGAAGCAAGTCAAAAAGCAAAAGAACAAGGCGTGTCTAGTCCATATCATGATAATCCTTCAGGATATGGGGTCATGACCGCGGATGAGCAAGCGAGACTGAATCAAGTAATACAGAACCCGGGTGATGCTCAGTCGCGTAACGCATATCGAGTCAAAGAACAGATCGAGAAGGGACAGCAGGGATTATTATATAATAAAACGACTGGCCAATATGATTCTGGGGCCGGAGTACCGATTCGTCGAGACCGATATGGTAAACCAATTGTCAGTGACCCTAATGCGTCTCCATTCCTGACACGCGATCAGATAGGAACCCCTCCGCCGGTGGACGAGTGGGAATACGACGATGAGGGTAACCCAATTCCTGATACTTTCCTATCGGGCAGATCGAGGCGCAATTCAGACGGGACTTGGGATGGGATGTCGAAGGCCGCCTCTGATAATACTCAGAATCCCGCATGGAAGAAGATGTGGAATAGCTCACAGGATGCGGATAGCAGAAAGCGAATGGAGGCATCTCAAAGAAGAAAGGATCGTGATGATAGATTGATGTTCGATGCGCGAATGAGCGGGGACCCAATCAAAAATCGTATCGAAGGTGGTGGGCTGGATGATATTGGCCCAAGGACGGATGATTCACTTGAGGGGCGCAGAGAACATATCCGGAAAATAAGAAAACAAGAATTATTAAAAAGGGATATTAGACAGCAAGAGAAGTATCAGAATGAAAGCGTCTCTCATATCGCTGCGGCAACGCCTGCGGCAACGTTGGTAATGACTGCGACGACGACTCCTGCGCCGACTCCTGCGCCGACTGCAAATGTTTCAGTACCGATCGCGGCCGCGGAATTGAGCTCAGCTGAAACAGAACAAGGCGCGGCAATAGCCCAGAAGAAAGGGCCCTTGCCGGCGGTGCAGCGGTACGCCCGGGAATTAACTTTGGCCAATCAAAATAAGAATAAAGAAGACCGCCAAGGCGGCCTTCAAGGCCGCCAAATACAACTTGCACACTATCAAAACAACAAAGCGTTAACGTTCTTTGCAGAACAACTTAAACGCAAATATATCGAAGAGGAAGTTGTTAATCCCGAAAATCAACCTATGAGCAAATCAGAGACTATTCATAGAGATAAGATTAGACATTTAAAACCAGCAAAGAATGCACGGGTGGTCAAAGGGCCCCGTGGAAGACTCGATACACCAGAAGAAGCAAAATTCAGATTAGCTACATACATAACTCTGCGTAGTAGAAAAGGAAAAAAGAAGGAAAACAAATGAAAAAGTTTAAAAAATTATTATCGAATTTACAAGAAGCAGGTGCTCAAAGTTTTGGAGGATCTGTATTTAATGGTTTTAGTGATCCCGCCCCACGATCTGCACTTAGTGATAAAGGACTTCACTACGCATTTAAAGATCCAGAACAATTAGCAAGACTCAATGCTTTTGCAAATTCATTTTTGGGTGGCACATATCTAGATCCAAAAGAACCACTAAAAGAATTAGCAGGAAGAATTGGTCAATTGGGACTGTCTATGAAATTTGACAATAATGTTAAATTAGCAGTTGGAGAAAATCATATACCTCTTGCTGTATTTGGTGAAAAATTCGGTGTAACGCCAACTACAGACCTTTCACAAGGATTTGATACAGGAGAAGATTATCCTGACATGCTTCTTTGTTTTACTCTGTTACAAACAAAAACAGGATATGTGTTTACTGATGTTTATATTAAATCTCAAATCTGTACTGATTGTCCTCAAGAAGTTGGTACAGAAACTGATAACACACATGCACGACAAAACATAGTACAAGTCACACCACAAAACGAAGAGACTATTACTTTAAATAAAATTCAAGAATTTCTAGAAGAGAATGAAGTATTTCAATCAAAAATCATGTTGCCTATTTACGAAAGTCTTGAAAAGTCAATAAATCGAAATGAGTATTCAAAAGAAAAGGCATTTTCTAGATTTATTTACGCAATAAACTCAGGACTTGCAACACTGGAGAATCCACCAGCAATAACAGAAGAACAAAAGTCTGCGATTGCAACTAATATGTTGTCAACATTTGAGAGTAATTATCAGGGTTAACTGTTATATAAACTTTTAATAATGAAACCAGAATTAACCGAAAATAATTTTTTAATATACCTTATTAAAAATTCAACATTTTCTGAGATTCAAGATTTATATGATGATTTGACAAGAGTTAAATACATAAAAAGATTGTTAATAAGATTCAAAAAAACTGGAGATTTAAAAGAAAGGTTAATACTAAATCATATAATAATACTTCAAAATTTATTTGGTGCAGAGGTATGTACTAGAATGTTGTTTTATAAAATACCAAAAGACCTACATTCCATGTTGAAGTCCTTTTTAGAATATCTTAGATATATACCAGAAGAAATACCAGAAGTAGATATTAATAAAATAATTACAGATCATCGTATAGACAAAGTATTAAAGAATATTCATGGATAAAATATTCAAAAAACGATCAAACAATAATGGACTAAGACGAGTGGTAACTGGTTTTACCATGTGGAAGTATGTAAAGGCAATTACTTTACCTTTTACTAACACAAAGGCTTATAAATTAGGAATTATAAATGCAACTGGTGAATATCTTAAAGATCCAAACAAACTAACTAGAACTGAACAAAAAGCTCTTACTTCCTTTGATATTATGATCTTTGATCTTAAAAAACTTTTTACTAAAATAATAGATCCTAGTATTAGAGTTAAACTTAAATATATACCAACTGCTATTCCTTTATTAGCAGAAGAAGCAGCAAAATATGGTGCAGACGAAGCAGAAATATGTGAAGGACTTTTATTGTATCTTCATGAAAATAATATTGATATTGCGATTTTAGAAACGGATCCAGATCTAGAGGAAGACTATAATGAAGACATTTCGTAATTTACTATTAGAGATGGCAGCTAAGAATACAAAACAGTCTGAGTCAGTAGTTGCATCCGTTGTTCCTGTACCCTCAAAAGACCAAGGAAAAGGAGTACAACGACATTATGAACATGCAGGAGATGTACATTTTAATGATGGAAAAAATGGCGCATCGACTATGGCAGATATGTTGTCAGAAATAATCGACTCTGCACCCGAACATCTAGCAACTAAAATAGACGGCTCTCCTTCGATGGAATATGGAATAGAAGACGGAAGACATTACATATCCTATAAAGGATCTGGAAAGAAATCCTTCACACATGAAGATATAGAAGCACATCATGGATCAGGACCACAAGGATTTAAAGATGCAATGCATGCTATGTTAGATCACGTCGATAAAATACACAACGGAAATCCAGAAGAAGTTCATCAAGGTGATATAATGTGGCATGGAAAAAACCCACACACAATTGAAAATATTGACGGAGTTTCTCATTATACATTTAGACCTAATGTATTGCGAAACGCTATTCCTGTTGATTCCGAAGAAGGTGAAAGAATAAAAAATGCAACTTTCGGATTTGCTCCTCATACTGCATATGTTGGTGGTGTAAGTAGAAATTTTTCTCACAGCGAAGAAAAACAGCATCCAGATGTTCATTTATTTGATGCTCAAAGTCCATCGATTCCAGAAGAAAAAAAACAGACACTACAAAAACAAGTAAGTGATTTAAAAAATTCAATACGATCAACACCAGAAGAACACTTTTCTTATATTTCTCAAAATCATATTGCAGATTTGTTTAAACGATACACCTCTGAAATACGAAGGACAGAATCTCAAGATAATATTGGTTTCGGCCACTTTATATCGTTTGTGCATGGTAAACTACAAAAAGGTATAGATGACCTTAAATCTCCTACTGGTAAACAAAAGAAAGAACAATCAAGAAATGATTTATTGACAGATATGAAAACCAACCGAGATCATATACAATCTGGATTAGATATTCATAAAGCAATAACTAATATAGGAAATAATATAAGATCAGTATTGGATTCAGAACAAACTACTAAAAGATATTTTGATGCATCTACTGGCAGAGATCGGACAAATCCAGAAGGATATGTATTTAAACCTCTCGGGACATTAAAGCATGCATGGTATAAATTAGTAGATCCTAGATTTACTGCAAAGAATTTTGCAGTTATGCGTGGACCAAAAACTGAACCAATAAAAGAGAGTCAAGAGAATGTACCTGGAACTGGGTCGTCAGATAGTACAAGTACATTGGTTTCTGATCTAAAAAGAACTGGGTCGTCAGATAGTGCAGTGCTTAGTTTTGGTAGAGGAATGGGACATGCTGGACATATGGCACTTGCAAGTTCGGTTATTACTCATGCTGGAGAAAATCGTGCCGATCCTTATGTTGTTCTTTCAAAAACAACAGGACCAAAAGATCCGTTGACAGTCGATGAGAAAATAGCTATTCATCATGATGTATTTCCAGAACATAATAAAGTATTTCAACCCGCTACAGATGGAATGCCAACTATAATTGAAGTTCTTCAACAATTACATGGCCACGGATATAAGAATGTAACTGTTGTTCTTGGTGAAGATCAACATAAGGAATTTCAGTTTATACACAAATACAACGGACAATTTGATCCAGAAACAGGAAAAGGATACAAGTTTGATGATCTGAATTTAATCAGCCGACAAGAAACAAATGATTCTAGTAGATATTTTAAAGGACCTAGAGCAACTGATATGCGAAATGCACTGACAGATGGAACTAAAAGTGAAGACGAACAATGGAAAATTTGGAGAGAAGCTATGCATCCTAGTCTTTCTAATGATAGAGTCAGAAATCTAATGGAGATAGTCAAAGAACGTTTATCTAAAAACAAATCAAACAAATCTACAAAAATGGAATCAATTATTAATAATATGTTATCTTATATATTTGAAGAGGGAGAAGCATCTAGTGGACAAATGACAAGTGATGGAGCTGGTATTGCAGGACTTGGTGATGATGCACGTGCAGGAAACGTAATAGTTAGAAAAAAACCAAGAATGTTTAAAAGGAGACAACGATGATACCAACAGAATTAATAACACTAATCGGTGGAAGTTTTACTGGATTTCTTTTTCGTCATATGGCAGAAAATAGAAAGAACGCACAAGAAAATTTTCAACGTGCAATAGACTCACACAAACAAACAGAAGTCTCCAGAAACTCTGCAGTACAGAGAGTTCCCATTGATGTAGGTAGAGGAGTCAGACAAACTATAGTACTTGCGATTCTTTTTGGAACTATTCTTGCACCATTTGTTCTTCCGTTTTTTGGTATACCCACCATAGTAGAGGTAGAATATACTTCTCCAGAATGGTTATTTGGTCTCATTCCATCCAGCAGTACTAAACTGTTTCAAACAATTAATGGATATCTTTTTACAACAGAGAATCGTCAAATTCTAGTTTCCATAGTAGGTTTTTACTTTGGAAGCGCAGCTGCATCAAACAAGTCATAAGGAGACGTATATGGAAAAGTTAAAACAAATTTGGAATAACATTTGGTCGAAAATAGTATCTTTTTGTAAGTTGCAATTGCCAAAGTGGTTTACAGATAATGGAGTAGAAGAACAAAAAAAAGAGATAACACAAATCAAACAAGAAAAGAAAAATCAAACAAAGATTCGTCTTCGTAAGAAAAGTGCAAAGAAGAGCACGAAGAAAACCAAGAAATAATTTTTATGAAATTCTTTACTATTATACTCTTAGCGTTGACGGTTGGTTGTTCTCCGTCTATTCAGATGCCAAGTCTCACGAAACAAGCACCCGATGTATTAACGAATGACACTGAAGTTGTTGTTGCTCCCGGAGTTCGTGGAACTATTAATAAAGGATCTTTGATACAGATTCCTGAAGAAGATAAAGTAGAGGTTGTATTACAGGAAAAAATTCAAACTGTTTTAGGTGATAAAACCATAGAAATACCAAAAAACACAAAAGTTATTATTCCTGCTAACACATACCTCAAGACCACAGAAGTAACAGATATTCGTCTTTCTGATGGTGCAGATGTTACTTTACGTAAAGGTACAGTTATCACCATGTCAAAGATCAACTGGTATGCTATTTTGTTCTATATGATGTTAATAGGTGGTGCGGTTGCGTACTGGATATATTCTCGTAATAAAGATATAGACAAAGATAACGATGGATATGTCGATGATTCACGACCGCAACAACTAAATGAGAGTGAAAGATAATGTATGAATATTCTGCTACTCTAATAAAGATTGTTGACGGTGATACTGTTGATGTTCTTATTGATCTTGGTTTTAATACTACTAAAAAAGAACGAGTGAGATTGTTAGGTATTGATACTCCCGAATCTGTCACAAAGGATTTAACAGAAAAGAAACTAGGACTTGAAGCAAAAGAATATATCACACAATGGTTCACAAAGAATACTCCGTTTCGTTTGCAAACCACCAAGGACGATAAATACGGAAGAATCCTTGGTGTGTTTACTGGGATAGATGGAAAGACTTTGAATACTTGTTTAGTGGATGAAGGATATGCATGGGCATATAATGGTGGAATTAAAAAGAAAGATTTTGTTCTTCTTTTAGAGAAAAGAAAATGAAATCATTTAAAGAATTTTTAAACGAAGATTTACGCAAATGGTTCAGTAAAAGCGACCCAGACGGAGATTGGAAACGAATAAACAGTAAAGGCGAAGTCGCTGGCCCTTGTGCAAGAGAAGAAGGGGAACCTAAACCAAAATGTATGTCAAAGAAGAAACGAGCATCTTTGACTAAAAAAGAAAGAGCTGCAGCTGTGCGTTCTAAAAGAAAACACGATCCAGATGCAGACAGATCAGGAAAACCTATAAACGTTTCAAATTATGGAAAAGGCAAAATAAGTGAAGAAGTAGAAATGTTACAGGAAAAAAATATACCAACTAGTCCAGAAAAATGGAGTCGAGCAAAGGCATTAGCTAGATCTAAGTTCAAGGTATATCCTTCTGCATATGCAAATGGTTGGGCTGCTAAAAAGTATAAAGCAATGGGTGGTGGATGGAAAACTGGGTAAATATATTATTTACTAAATATATACATGAAATCCTTTAAACAATATCTAATGGAAACTGCTGCATGGACACGCAAAGAAGGCAAGAATCCTGATGGGGGACTAAACCAAAAAGGTGTAGATTCTTACCGTAAAGAAAATCCTGGGTCTAAACTCCAAACTGCAGTTACTACTCCACCGTCTAAATTAAAGAAGGGCTCTAAGGCAGCAAAAAGAAGAAAGTCGTTTTGTGCAAGAATGGGTGGAATGCCGGGTCCTATGAAGGATGAAAAGGGTCGACCTACTCGTAAAGCATTAGCTTTGCGTAAATGGAACTGTTAAACTTTAATTTTATTATATAAGAATTTGCAGATATAGAATGCATCGACTATATCACTCACTGGGTTTGATATTTTTGTTTTTTCTGGTGTGATAATATCCATCAATGGAATATCAGTATCTTTTGTAAATTGCATATACATTGCCGCTTTATCACTGTTGCCTTTACCTGTTGCCATTTTTTTTATTGCGGATGGTGGAATTACTTCGACGGGAATTCTACTTTGCCATAATTTATATTTTAATATTCCAGTATTTTCTGCTATATTAAATACTCGTCCCTGTCCATGAAATGCATATCCTTCCAGGGATACATGATCTACTCCTGCGACTATACCCATCACCCAATCGGATATTGAATCATATCTTTCAGATTCTTCGTTATATTCTTTGAAGTTCTCTCCATGGATGTTATGCAAGAACGTGTTAGAGTATTTTTTAATATCAGAGAGGAAGTAGAAATTGCAGTTGGCAAATTCAAAATTATATCCTGTGTTAAAAACACAAATAGCAGGCCCGTTAAGTGAATAGTCTATTCCCGCTATGATCATGTATTATTTATGGTTTTATAATACTACGAATCCATTCTTTGTATCGATCAACTCTTACACACGAATTTTCCACTATTACTATTTTACCATCTATTCTGGTTGCAGAAAAACTTCTTATTATTCCAATCTGATATTTGATTCCATCCACATATGCAAAAGCACCGCCGCCCGAATCTCCAAACCACACACTTCCTTGGTGAGGAAGAATTTTAAATTCGTTTAACTCGTCAACAAGTATTCCATAAAAAGAAAACTTACTGTATTCGCTTTGTTTTTTCCAAGATGCACCATATCCAGATAGATCTATGTCTTGAAATTTATATACCTTTAATACATCTGGACACAGATCATATATTTTTACATCTAGTATGGGGTGATCTAGAGCGATTATTCCTATATCATTCAGAACATATTTTCCAATAGAATAATAAGGATGATGAATTAACTCTCTTACACAAAATACTCTACCATCAAATAGATGAATTTCTGTTATATTATTTTCATTTATACAATGTCCAGCAGTTAAAATATAATAGGGTGATATAAGAACACCACTACCTACAAAAGTTTTATCTACTTTATGTAAAGATACAACACACGGGTATTTGTCATTTTCGAGAGTACAGTTCTCGAACCCTTGTCTTTTTTGTGTTTGTACTTCTGGTGGTAGTTTTGCTACTTGTGTTGTTGATACAACTGAAGTGCAACTAACTAACAGTAATATCCCGATAAAGAAACATTTAAGGACTCTTAACATATTGAGTGCCCTTGAATATATATAATATAAAGGCCTTTTATTAGCCTTATTATTTAAATATTATGTTAAATCAACTAATTCGCATTTATCACCAGAACACGCAAAGGTTTGTGTCCCAGAAGTAGAGTCCTCTTTTTCGTAAGAAACTAGGGTTTTAGACCATTCAACTGAAGACGGTAGACTCTCTTCCAACGCACTACAATCCTCTAGGGAACATTCTTGGTATGGAGCCTGTCTGTAGGAGTGGTCGGAGTGTGGCAAAAAGGAAATACCACTTATTTCGTCGAAATGCTTATACACCCAAGCACCTACCTCCATCCATTCGTTTTCTTTTACTGTTATTGTGATTGAAGGTTTATGTTCACACCAATATCGTTGAAATGTTAACCAAATCTCTAGATGTTGTATTGCTGTAAGGTCGTTTCTTGTAATACATTCCGGAGACCGCACAGGAAACGAAAATACCATAGTAGTATCGGGTTTCATAACACAAGGTTCGTGTGGAAACTTCATATCCATCATCATTTGACATAATGGATCTTTACGATCTGCACGAACAGTTCGAACATAATATTGACTATGTCTAGGATGAATACCTGATGCAGAATCTGTTAGTTGTGAAACAGTTCCACTTGGTTTTACGCAAGTGATTGCCGCAGCAGGATTGATTCCTATTTTCTTTGCCCATTCTTTATTTACATCTATTGTAATTTTTTTAAGTTTGGTTAATAC
>SXGS01690621.1_pt1 | contig 10210 bp, 9 predicted proteins | sample 3174681 | NCBI WGS metagenome assembly SXGS01 (sample SAMN11356861, study PRJNA531348) | freshwater metagenome | isolation source: freshwater sample F1-80 | place: China: Fuxian Lake, Yuxi | collected 2017-12-25
AATTTGTTCGGGAGAATAATCCTGTGAGTCCACGTAAAGTGAAGCAAAAAAATAAGGGCAAGCGGGTCGATACCCCTGATGATGAGCGGGATATCACAACCTCAAATGAGTCGATCGAAGAGCACACTGACGGTATTTATGTTGTCAGAAAAATTAGTGGTTCAACCTCAAATAAACCATATCGCTGTCCGGGCTGTGATCAGATTATTCCAATGGCCACCCCTCACACAGTGGCGTGGTTGGAACATGATCAGAGTGGGCGCAGGCACTGGCATAACATCTGTTGGAGTAAGCGAAATTTACGAAAACCAAAGGTTGAGCGCACACGTAATGCTCCTAGATATTGAGATGATCAGGCAGGAAATATTTAATTTATAATTTTCTAGTTATAGTTAGCAAATGAGTAAGACATTTACCGCAGTAAATCCAGCCACAGGTCACAGCGTTGGATCTTCGATAGCAGAATGGGATTTTGACCAAACTAACGCCGCCATTAAATCTGCTGAAAAAGTTAAATCCAAAATGGTTGCAACAAATCCAACCCAAAGAGCTGCCTTATTAAATGCGATTGCAAATGAAATTGAAGCGCGAAGAGAAAAGCTGGCTGAAATATCTCACTTAGAAACAGCTCTGCCATTAGCTCGCGTAAGTGGTGAGGTAATGCGCACAGTTATTCAGATACGTGCCTTTGCAGATCTAGTTAAAACTGGGGCGCACTTATTACCGATCATTGATTTAGCAGATGCAAATTACCAGCCAGTTGCAAGACCTGATCTACGTAAATCTCAACAACCACTTGGTGTAGTGGCAATATTTGCAGCCTCTAATTTCCCACTTGCTTTCTCAGTCGCTGGCGGTGACACCGCATCTGCATTAGCGGCTGGTTGCCCAGTTGTTGTAAAAGCACATCCATCACACCCAAATACTTGTCAGATGGTTTCTGAAGCGGTAATCAAGGCGATCACTTCACAAGGATTACCTCAAGAGATATTTACCCTTGTGCAGGGTGTAAATCCTGAAATCACTAATTGGTTGGTAAAAGCTCCTGCGATTACTGCAGTTGGATTCACTGGATCTGGATTAGTTGGAAAGCTTTTAATTAAGTTATCCCAAGAGCGAGAAATTCCAATTCCTGTTTACGCCGAAATGGGATCATTGAATCCAGTATTTTTCACACCAACAGCTTTAGCTGAAAAGCCAGAGGAGTTAGCAAAGGCTGCAATGGATTCAGCCCTCCTTGGTTCTGGCCAGTTTTGCACCAAGCCTGGAATTATTGTGGTGCCAAATGATGCAGTTGGAGATAAATTTATTGAACAAGTACAAGCTTATGTTTCAGGACAAAAAGTTGGTCCGCTATTAAATAGGGGTATTGCCACCAGATTTACCGACGCAATTAGTTCAATTAGCAAAGCTAAAGCAGTTCGAGTAATTACTGGAGTGAATAATCCTGAGGGATTTGGTGTGACTCCAAGTATTTTTGTAGTGGATTGGCAAGATGTAAAGAATCATGATGATTTATTGGAGGAACACTTTGGGCCAACCTCAGTAATCATTCGGGCACCGTTTGACCAATTCTTAACAGTCGCCAAGGCAATGAGTGGGCAATTAGCATCAGCAGTTCATGCGGGAAATAATGAAGATGTAACAAGTTTGGTAAATCAACTTTCTCAACTTGCCGGGCGCGTAATATGGAATGGATTTCCCACCTCAGTATCAGTCACCGCCGCTCAAAACCATGGCGGACAGTGGCCAGCCTCATCCAGCCATACCACCTCAGTTGGTTTAGATGCCTTATATCGTTTTGTTCGGCCGGTGGTTTATCAAAACTTTCCCGATAAGCAATTACCAGCAGAGTTACAAAATGGTAATCCCTATGGAATTGAGCGAGTAGTTAATGGCGTGCGAAGTAGTAAAGTAATTAATTAATTATTTAAAATTAATAACCTTATTTTTAATTGTGCCAATTCCTTCGATCGTAGTAATGATATTTTCCCCACCTTTTAGAAATTTCTCAGGCTTAAATCCCATACCCACACCCTCTGGTGTTCCGGTATTTATCACATCGCCAGCTTTTAATTCCATAAATTGTGAGATGTACCAGACGCAATGATTAATGCCAAATATCAGATCACTTGTTCTTGAATTTTGCCTTACTTCACCATCAACAGTGCATGAGAGTGCTAGGTCGTCAGCTGATAGATTATTTTTTGCAAGCTCATCTTGGGTAACAATCCAAGGCCCCATGGGATTAAATGTTGGAAAAGATTTACCCTTTACCCATTGACCACTGCGTTCAACCTGCCAGTGACGTTCTGATACATCTTGGGAGATGGTGTATCCAAGAATGTGCTCCGCTGCTTGCTCTGGTGATTTTAAGTAAAGTGTATTTTTTCCAATTACTACACACAACTCAACCTCATAATCAGTTTTAGTTGAATTAGGTGGAACTACCACATCATCATTAGGACCAATTACTGTGTCAGGTGCCTTCATAAAGATAACTGGCTCAGGTGGAGGGGTCATTCCCGATTCAATTGCATGTTTTGCGTAATTCAAGCCAACACAAATAACTTTAGTGGGGCGGGCAACGGGAGATCCAATTCTAAAATCTGCAATCTTTACCTTGCTTCGCTTAGTTAGATCTGTTTTTTGTATCTTCGTAATTGCGCCATTCTCTAACTCAATTCGATTGAAATCTGCAACTAAGTCATCAACAAATACCGCCTCAGTATCTGAGACAAGAACTGCTGGCTTTTCTTTATTTAATAGACCTAGGCGTGCGATTCTCATTTGTCCTTCACTTTCATTGATATGAATTTTTGCTGGTTTTGAACTAGAATATGAAACCTTAACATAGAGATTTTCTCAATATTTGAGAGTCGAAAGTGGACCAGAAAGGCGAGCGTGAGCGAAGAGAAATTTGATCGCCGTAGCCAGTACTGGTTTGGGTTAAAAGATAAAGGTGGCTACATCCACCGCGAGCGACTTCGTAATCAAGGTTATGCCCCTGATGTATTTGATGGTAGACCAGTAATTGGTATTGCCAACACTTGGTCTGAGTTAAATCCTTGCAATGGATCCTTAGATGATGTCGCAGAAGCTGTAAAGCGTGGAGTATGGGAGGCGGGTGGTTTTCCACTTGAATTCCCAGCGATGTCATTGAGTGAATCATTACAACGCCCCACAACAATGTTGTATCGCAATATGTTGGCGATGGAGGTTGAAGAGTTAATTCGCTCTCATCCGTTAGATGGCGTTGTATTACTTGGTAATTGCGACAAGACACCACCTGGATTATTAATGGGAGCAGCAAGTGTGGATCTACCAACACTGATGATTACTGGTGGGCCGATGCTCAATGGTAGATATCAAGGCCAACCAGTTGGCTCTGGAACTTTAGTTTGGAAATACAGTGAACAGGTTAGAAGTGGCAAGATAAGTTTTGAAGAGTTTATGGCAATGGAATCATGCTCTGCACGTTCACAAGGTTCATGCATGACGATGGGAACTGCTTCAACCATGGCATGTGTTACTGAGGCCCTTGGTGTGCAATTACCAGGGGCGGCTGCAATTCCAGCGGTTGATTCACGTAAATTTACTTTAGCCACCTTATCTGGGCGTCGAATTGTGAAAATGGTAGAAGAGGATTTAAAGCTCTCAAAAATATTAAATCGTAAAGCATTTGAAAACGCGATTAAAATCTTGGCAGCTATTGGTGGCTCAACTAATGCAGTAGTTCATTTATTGGCAATTGCTGGTCGAGTTGGTGTTCCATTGAACTTAGATGATTTTGATAAGTTGGGTAAAGATGTTCCAGTAATTGCAAATATGATGCCAAGTGGAAAATATCTAATGGAAGAGTTTTTTGATGCTGGTGGTGTGCCAACTGTGATGAAGGAGATTGCAAATCTAATCCACACTGATCACATAACTGTGACTGGCAAAACGGTTAAGGAAAATATTGAAGGTGCTGAAAATTGGAATAAAGAGGTAATAACTCCAGCAAGTAAGCCATTTCAAGCAGCTGGTGGTGGAATTGTGGTGGTTAAAGGCTCACTCGCTCCAGATGGCGCAATTATTAAGGTTTCAGCAGCAACTCCAAAATTATTAACACACAAAGGAAAAGCATTGGTATTTAATGAGATCGAGGAGTACTTAAAAGTTGCTGATGATCCAAATTTGCCAGTTACCGCCGATACTATTTTGGTTTTAAAAAACTCTGGTCCTAAGGGTTACCCGGGATTTCCTGAAGTTGGAAATCTTCCGATGCCAAAGAAAATGCTGGATCAAGGCGTCACCGATATGGTGAGAATTTCAGATGCCAGAATGAGTGGTACCGCATATGGCACGGTGGTATTACATGTCTCTCCAGAATCAACTACTGGTGGGCCACTGGCATTTGTCCAAAATGGGGATGAGATTGAACTTGATGTACCAAATCGTAAATTAAATTTACTTATCTCAGCTGAGGAATTAGCAAATCGTAAAGCAGCTTGGGTAGCACCAAAACCTAAAGCAGATCGTGGTTGGAGCAAAATGTATATCGAGCATGTACAACAAGCCCACCTTGGAGCTGATCTTGATTTCTTAGTTGGTGGCAGTGGCGATTACGTGCCACGCCATTCACATTAATTAAATGGATTTAAAAACTTACACGCCTCAGTCGCCTCAAGCTCAAGTAATCTATTCCATTTGGCATTTCGTTCAGAGCCATGCGTTGAGCCAACTTTAATCTGCCCAGCACTCCAGCCAACTGCCAAATCAGCTAGCCAAGAATCCTCATTTTCACCAGATCTTGCCGAAACCACGGTATTAAAATTATTTGCTCTTGCTTGTTTTAAGACATTAAGAGTGGAGGTGACTAGGCCATTTTGATTCGCCTTAATCAATATTGCATTAGCACTCTTAGTAGCAATTGCTTGGTTTAAGCGATCTAGATTTGTTGTAAGTAAATCATCACCCATGATCTGAAGTTTTTTAGGTGCAATTTCAGAGAATTTTTGCCAACTTTGCCAATCATCTTCTGCAAATGGGTCTTCAATTGAAATAATTGGTTGGTTAGATGTTAGATTATTTATGTATTTCACAAACTCATCAGGTGTATAACTTCTATTAATACTTGCTAAATTATATTTATCTCCATCAAAAAATTGAGTTGCAGCTACATCTAAAGCAAGCGCCACCTGGCTGCCAACCACAAGGCTTACTTTTTCGATCGACCTTAAGACAAACTCGCAAGCCTTTTCCACCGAATCAAAAGCAATTGCAAGACCACCTTCATCTGCAATCAAATTTGTCACCGCACCGGACTCTTTGCCCAACTTGGCTGCCATTTCACGGATTGCCACAATCCAAGAAAGTGCTTGGGTAAATGATTTAGCACCTACTGGAATTATCAAAATATCTTGAATATCCATAGCCCGGTTTGCATGAGCACCGCCAGATAAAATATTAACCATCGGCATTGGAATAAAAAGTTGTTTTTCGGTAGTGAAGTATCGTGCTAGAGATTTATTTTGGGCATGGGCATCAGCCAAGGCTGCGGCTAAGGAAACCGCTAATGTGGCGTTAGCACCTAACTGGGAGTGATCAATACTTAAATCTAACTCAGTTAATTTATTATCGACTGAACTTAAACTTATCTGCTCCTCAACTAATACCGGGGCAATTTTCTCATTGATATTTGCAACAGCTAGTTGCACAGATGAACCTGCAAAAAACTTTTCAGCATATTTACTACCCGTATCACGTAGCTCTTTAGCTTCATGAGAACCGGTTGAGGCACCGGAGGGAACCCTAGCGGTGTGTGTTGATCCATCGGTGAGTGATATCGATGCTGCAACAGTCGGTCTACCTCTGGAATCTAAAACTTGATAACCAAAAACTTTATTAATTTTCACTTAGCACTCATCTCAAATAAATTTGCAACAGATAATTTTGAATTATCTGCCAAAATAGCTTTGGTGAAACTTTGCAATTTCTTTTGCTGCACTTGATCAAGGTAATTTACTGGTGATTTACCCTCAACTCTAGCAAGGGCGATGAGCGCAGTATGTTTTGCCACTGAGGGTGAGATCGACCTCAACTTGGCATACTCTGTCGTAAAGGTATTTGCAGTATTACTTAAAAGCTTGGCTTGCAGGCGATCTTCAGTTCTAAAGAATTTACAGAGTAAATGTGCGATTAAAAAAGCTAGATCAAAGACTGGATTACCAACGTGCGTAACTTCAAAATCTAAAATATAAATCTGATCATTCATTGAAACCATTATATTTTTTGGTGAAAAATCACCATGCACAATCGTTGTTTTATCACCCTCTAATTCATTTATAAGTCTTCTAATTGCCACCTCAATTTGAGGGTTTTTAGCGGCAACAAATCGGTAGAAGGGATCTATCCGAAGCTGATCAAACAATTTATCTTCCATGAACTTAATCTTTGCTGAAGCAGTCACTTCACCGTAGTTATGCCAGGTGGCAAGAGTTTTTCCTAAACCCGCACCCACATCAGGGTTAATAACCCCAGCAAGTAAGTCTGATTTCCAAACTGTGCTACCAACCGGCACCCGCTCTAGCACCAAAATAAAACGTTCTGGATCTAAGAATATTAATTTTGGTACCTGGTCTGGGCTTAATTGATTAAATAATTTGATGGCATCTGCTTCAACAATTGCCCGGCGTTGATCGGCAAGCCATTTTTCGGTCACGGCAAGCTCAGCTAATGCCTGTTTCAAAACCAGTTTTTGATTTGCAGTTGTAATGGCAAGTACCACATTTGATACACCACCAGTTAATACCTCAACCTCAGCTTTGTCACTGCTGGAGATAACCTTTTTATCAGTCAGATACTTAACAACAGTATCTTTGTTAAGGAGTTCAACACTCACAAGTTATCTTCCTAAAGTACTCTGGCGATTGCGAAGCCATAATCAACAAATAAAGATTGGCCCGAGATTGCAGTGTTATCTTCACAGCCCAGAAGGTATGCAGCATTTGCGACATCAGTTGGCACTACCATTTTATGCCCAGGAGTTTGCCATTCAACATTTTCAATCTGCTCAGGCTTAAGTAATCCGCGTGCCATTGGTGAATCAACTACACCAGGCAGCAACCCATTAACTAGGACTCCTTTTGCATTTCCTAAATCAACTGCCATTGATCTCACTAAGCCACCAACTGCAGCCTTAGTGATTGTGTAAGACATTTTCTCTTGGCGAGTCACTTGCTCCCAAAATGAGCTTAGGACAACCATCTTTGCCTTGTGCTTAATTAAGTTAAGTGAGATAAGTGCCTTTGTGGTCTCGGTAATGAAACTAACATTTGCTTCAAAGAGTTTGTTTAGGTCATCTAATGAATTATTTATTACTGAATCATTGATATTGGCGCCCTGAGCAAAAATTATCGAATCAAATAATTGACCTTTTAGTAAATCTGGAACTGGTGTATTAGTAATTGGGAGCAGAAACTGCTCCTTCGGATTACTTACCTTTCGAACACCATAGGTAACTTCATAGCCATGAGATTTAAACTTTGCTGCGATTGCCTGGCCCAACACACCTGTGCCCCCAAAGATTAAAAGCTTAAGTGCAGTAGGAGTTGCCATTTTATTTCTTAAATCCATACCTATCCAAAATCGCTTTACTAATTGCAGCCCGACGCACACGCTCTCTAGCTGTGGACTCCACTAATCCTTGAATGTGAGCACCAGAGGGATATAAGCCAGGTGAGTTTCTAAGAGTGAACTTTAAATAAATAGGAGCAGCAACTCTTACCAGGTCAGGGCTTTCATAATGTCTTACCGCACCGCCAAAATCATCTGGACCCTCAACATAAATATCAACTGGTAAGTCAACTTGTGATCTAATGGCTGCAATTTGTTGCAACGACAAGTCTGTCGCCAAATTTAGCGTGGAGGCGCCAAGATCTTCAAGGAGTGCTGCCGTTGCTGGATTATTACAAACCAATGCGACTGAGGTTTTAAGAATCAATTCCTTAGGCAAATCACCTTTTATTTTGGCCTGCCCTAAAACCTTGAGTAAGCCAAGATCCCCGACCAATACACTTCGAAGCCCAAGATTTACACCATTTATTACATCCTCTAATGCAAATCGAAGCTGATCACCTCCACGAAGAGTTGGGGATGCGATCACTCCAGCAGTGGCCGAAACTTGTTTTCCAATATCCCACGAGGCTCTTGGTCCGACAAATAAGCAAACCTCAATCTTTTCTTTTTTGCCTAGCGCAACCATCTGTTTAATTTCATCATCTGTCTGCATCATGATTCCAGAGCCTTGGGAGATACGATGAATTATCAGCTTATGTTTTTTTGCCTCATCAATAACAACTTTAAAAGCAGCTGGACCTTCCACCGATGGAATCTCAATTTTGTATCGGCTGCCATCGGCAAATCTCTTAGCAGATTCAGGCAGTCCATCTGCATCTTGAGATTGAATTTTTTGCTTATTTAATATTCCAATTGAGCGCTTCATCGGGCCCTTGGGATCACGCGTGCTTGGCCAAGATGCCATCATGCTCCATTTCAAATCACTTTTTAAATCTAAGGATGAGCCAAGTATAATCGGATAATTATGAGTAACAACAGCGCTTTCGAAGAGATCTCCTACGCAGGTCAGGTAGTAATTGTTACTGGCGCAGGTAGTGGAATCGGTAGATCAGCCGCCCAATTAATTGCATCTCGTGGGGCGAAGGTAATCTGTATTGATTTAAATCAAGCAGGCATTGATGAGTGCGTGGATCAGATTACAAAGGCAGGTGGTGCTGCTGAATCTGTAGTTTTAGATATATCAAATCAAAAAAATGTAATGGAGATTATTACCACTCTAGGCAGTAAACATAAACGCCTTGATGCGTTAGTAAATTGTGCAGGTTATCCTGGACCTACAGGAAAGTTTGTTGAAGATATCACTTGGAATGATTATCAAAAAGTAATTGAGGTTAATTTATTTGGTGCAATCTGGTTAACCCAAGCAGTGTTGCCAATTATGAAAAAGCAAAAGTATGGCCGGATTGTTCAGGTAGCATCGATTGCTGGCAAAGAGGGCAATCCAAAAATGGCTCCCTACAACACCGCGAAGTCTGGCTTAATTGGTTTTGTAAAAGGTGTTGCCAAAGAGGTGGCAGTTGATGGCATCACGATTAATTCTCTAGCCCCTGCGGTAATTGCAACTCCGATTAATAAAAACACTGCAAAAGAAACATTGAATTATATGATTTCAAAGATTCCAGCTGGGCGATTGGGTGAGCCAAGTGAGGTTGCAGAGATAATTGCATTTATGGGATCAAAGGCTTGTTCATTTACAACTGGCTTTACTTTTGATATTTCAGGCGGACGAGCAACCTACTAATTCTTTCAAAATAAGTGGCATACTTGCACTTATGGTCGATGCCGTCCGAGCGTTATCACTTGATCAATTACGTAAACGCAAAAGTGTTAAGTGGCGACAATTTCCAAATGATGTGCTGCCACTACCAGTTGCTGAGATGGATTTTGCATCCGCTCCTGCTATAAAAGCTGCCTTACTAGATATGGTCGAGCGATCTGATACTGGATACCTTGGGCCATTTCCAGAGTTATTTGATGCCTTCGCCAAATTCTCCCAATCTCGTTGGGGTTGGCAGGTTGATACCAAACAAATGCGAGTGGCAACTGATGTTGGTGTTGGCATTGTGGAGATCATGCGCACCTTAATTAAGCCGGGTGAGAAGGTAATGCTTAACTCACCAGTTTATGAAAATATCTGGCGCTGGATTACTGAGATTAATGCCACCACAGTTGACACCCCACTTATTGAGGAAGATTTAAATTACAAATTAGATTTACCAGCGATTGAAAAAGAGTATAAGGACGGGGTTAAGGTCCATATTTTATGCCACCCCCATAATCCAGTTGGGGTTATATTTGATAAGCAACAATTAAGTGCGTTAGCTGAGTTAGCAAAGCGTTATCAAGTAGTGATTTTAAGTGATGAGATCCATGCCCCACTTTCCTATGATGCAAAGAGCTTCACACCATTCCTTGCGGTAAGTGATGTTGCTAAAGAGGTTGGAATTATTATTACCAGCGCTAGTAAATCCTTTAACTTAGCTGGGCTTAAGTGCGCTCTTATCATTACCCAATCAAGTGAGCTGCAGGAGCGAATTAACAAAATGCCACTGGCAGTAACTTGGCGGGCATCCTTATTTGGCGCAGT
>SXGS01696640.1_pt1 | contig 10209 bp, 7 predicted proteins | sample 3174681 | NCBI WGS metagenome assembly SXGS01 (sample SAMN11356861, study PRJNA531348) | freshwater metagenome | isolation source: freshwater sample F1-80 | place: China: Fuxian Lake, Yuxi | collected 2017-12-25
CGCAGGTGCGGGAACCACCGGCAAGTTTTTGATGGTTTCGCTCGCGGAACCGGCCGCTTTCCGCGTGAGCGATACTTTATTTGTTTTCTTCCGCTACGTTCCTAAGAGCAAAGACATCGCGCTCAACACGGGCTTCATCGATAAGGCGATGGTCGATCCGATGATCTTGAGCTCGACCGTGCACGGCGCGATGGCGCTCACGACTTTGCTCGTGACGCCTAAGCCGAAAACACCGGCCGAACCACAACAACCCGACCGGATCGCGACGATTCTCATCGCGCCTACTCCCGTGCAAGTGGCCGCGGCGACACCTACGCCGACTCCCATGCCGACGCCGGAACCAACTCCGACACCTAAGAAGGAAGTTGCGGAGAAACCTGTTCCGACGCCGAAGCCGAAAGTGAAAGTCGTCGAGAAGAAAGTGAAGCGCCCCGTTGCCGTAGCAAAAGCGGAGAAGCCACCGGAGCCGAAGGTGGAACAAAAACTTCCGCCGCCTCCTAAAGAGCAACAGATCGTAAAGAGCAACACGATCCCGGCTCAAGGCAACAATGACAAACCAGCACCGACTCCTCAGCCTTTCCAAGCGAAGTCGGTTGGTGCGCTGAAGATGCTCTCGGCTTTGAATCCTGGACCTGCAGCCAACGTCGCGGGAGTTGAAAAGATCCAAATCTCGCGTGCGCCTGCAAGTGTCAGCGGAAGCATGATGGGTCGTGAGCCCGTCCAAGGTACGGGTGACATGATCACAAACCTCAATCAGAGCGCGACAGGCGGCGGAACCGGAAAAGGTGACGGCGTCTCCGGTGTCGCGATTGGTGGCAAAGGTGCCGCGGGCTCATATCAAGTTGCGGGTCTTGGAGGAAAGTCCGGTAAACGCGCCGTTCGCGGTAACGTCCTTGGTGGAGCGACTTACACGGAACTCTCGAAGAACGAAGGACTCACGCGCGAACAAGTGATGAAGGTCGTTCAAAAGTACCAAGGTCAGATCCAAGCTTGTTACGAGCGCAGCTTGATGTCGAATCCCGACATCGTGGGTCGCGCTGAGTTTGAATGGGAAATCCAGGCCAGCGGAAAAGTCACGTTCGTGAAAGTCAAAGAAGCCACCATCCGCAATGGCGAAGGTCTTCTCGACTGCGTAAAAGGCGTCTTCGCTGGAATGCAATTCCCGCAGGCAAAAAACGGAGAATCCACGACCCCGACGATCGGCTTGCCGTTCGGTCGACTTTGATCGTTTCGCTTAAAGAAAATTTCGTCTGATGAAGGAGCCCACGTGGCTCCTTTTTTTTCAGGACTCCTTTAATAGAGGCGTCCCGGCTACCATTTATGTAACCGCATTTTAAAACCGCGTTGGCCATGATGGCGAGTGCGATGCGGACACTGCTCACGGATCGAGGTTGTCATGCTTCATACGCTTGCGGAACATTTCAAAGAAGGCGGCTGGATGATGTGGCCGATTCTCATGACCTCACTTTTGGGGTTCGCGATTATCGGTGAGCGTCTGAATTACATGCGCCGCGCCTCTGCTATCCGCAAGGAAGAATTCTTGAAGCAACTCAACCAGCTCATCCTCAAGGGTGATCTTGAGCGTTGCATCTCCTTCTGCGCGCAAACGCAAACGCCCCTCACGCGCATCGTGCGCGCGGGTCTCATGGCGATCGCGAGCCGCAAGTCGACGGAAGAAGTTCAAACCGCAATGGATGCGGTCGCGCTTCGCGAAATTCCGCGCATTCAACAGCGTACGGGTCTTCTCGCGATGTTGTCGAACATGGCAACGCTTTTGGGACTTCTCGGTACCGTTATCGGTATGATCGGCGCCTTCGGCGCGGTCTCCAAAGTTGCTCCGAGCGAAAAGGCAACGATGCTCGCGGCCAGCATCTCGGAAGCCATGAACTGTACGGCGTTTGGTCTTCTTGTCGCGATCCCGCTTCTTGGCGCCTACGGTTGGTTGCAAACGCGCGGAACCGAGCTCGTTGATGACGTTCACGAAGCAGCCGTTGCTACGTTGAACTTCATTCTCTCCAATCGCGATAAGTTCAATAAAGCCGGCTAACTTCCGCAGAGGGTCCGATGGGCGCGTCAATGGGAGGGGGCAAAGGCCCCAACGTCGATCTCAATCTAGTTCCGTTCATCGACTTGTTCTCGACGTTGATTTGCTTTCTTTTGATGACAGCGGCTTGGCAGGAATTAGATTCCATGCAGTCCAACGCGCCTCCTAAGGCTACGGCCGAGATGCCGGACACTCCGCAACCGACTCCCCCGCCCGATCAAAAGAAAGTCATGCTCACCGTGGCTCTCGGGATCGATAAGGTCGAAGTTGCGGAAGACGATCAAACAAAATCTTTCCCTCACGTTGCCGGTGAACCTGACGTCGCAAAGCTCGTTCTGACGCTCAAAGAGTGGAAGACACGCTTCCCCGATCGCAAGGACGTCGTTCTCGCGACGGACAACAAAGCTAAGTACAAGCATCTCGTTTTGATGATGGATACCTTGATCGGCGAACAGTTCCCCGACGTCGGCATCAACTTGAATTAAGGAAGTCGCGCGAAATGGCAGGCGGATCCCACGGAGCCAACAAAATCGTAAAGCCTGGATACCACATCCGGCCTCGCTTCGACTTGCATGGTCTCAGACACCAACGCACCGACGATCACAAGGGTCACGTGGCCGGCGAACTTCCGCTGACGTCCATGATCGACATGTTCGCCATCTTGGTCATCTATCTGCTCATGAACTTCTCTTCGACGGGCGAGATCTTCTTCCCCAACAAGAACTTCACTCTCCCGAAAGCTCTTGCGACTTCTCCTCTCTCGTCGTCGCCTTTGATTTCGATTGTCGGAGAACGATTCGTTCTCGAGGCTCCTCCTGAATATGAAGTTGAGCCGCTTGAGGATCAGTCGCAATTTTTGGAGAACGTCACCAACTCTCTAAAGAACCTCAAGGTCACCGCGGAACAAAAGAAGATGGATCACGCGAATCGCGTGAACATCCAAGCGCCCGACGATATGGAAATCGGCCAAATCAAACGCGCGATGACGGCTGCCGTTGCCGCCGGCTGGACGAACATCAACTTCGCGGTCAGCAAGATCGATAAATAATGAAGTCGCTCTTTGCTTTCGCACTTCTTAGCTTCATTGCACCAGCGGCCTTCGCGGGACCGATGGAGAAGTGGCAAGAGCAAGTTGCGCAGGATGTTCTCGAAACCGCCACGATCGAAGCGAAAGTGAAAGCTGGCGATCGCCGCTTCTGCCCTGCCATCCACAACAAAGACATGTCTTCTTGCTTTAAGGCTTACCTGCGCGCAACACCTGTGCGCTCGTCGGCGCACTTCTCAGCCCTCGCGGCGTTGGCTCCGAGAGCCGCGGCAGCGGATCAAGCTCGTGGTTACGACAAGACGACGACTTCATTGATGATGATGGATAACGTCGTTTCGCTGATCGAGAAGGTGGATCTTACGCAGCTGAAAGTTTCGCGCCTCCGCCCGGCCGGTATACCTGAGCTCTTTCAGCTCGCGAAACTTCGTCGCGATGAAGAAGCGAGTTTGAATCGCACGCGCGCTGGTTTGATCGCGACTTTGAAAGCGAAGCAGGCGGAAGTCGACGCTCACTTGAAATCGCAAAAGCGCACGGTTGCAACGGTCGCTTGGCAGATGAACACGCGCGATCAGCTGAAACGCCGGGTGGCCACGGCTGAGCGACTGAACTGGCAGTACCCGCTTCCGCTGAAGGAAGTTCGTCGCGACGACGTCGGCGTCCAGCTCAAGGAAGCCGCCAAACGCGAGATCTGCGGCGACAACACTGTCCTTGGTTGCGCGCAGGTCAGCCAGGCTGCGTGCGGGCCGCTCGCCGATCAAGCCTTTCTCGCCTGCAACAAGCAGCTGGAAGCAAAAACTCCCGCCATCTTACGCGACCCTGCTTCCGCTGATCCCTACCTCACCGCTCTCGGCCAATGCGGTACGATGGGCTTGTTGAACTCACTCAAATCAAGCCCCAAGGCGCAGCGCACTCCCCAGTGCACCGCGATCTTCCAGTAGAGGGTGCCTGGCACCTTTCCGGGATGCGATGCGAAACCGGGGCGGTTCTTGGTACCAGTTTCCTTTTGCAGAAGCGCCGCTTCTGCAAAAGGAAACTGGTACCTCGCCGTCCCCGCTGAACCCGACAGACTCATCCGATCCCGCAGACTAGAACTGCTTAGTCCAAGGATGTTGCAACTTCGGCGGACGCACGCCTTTCATGCGCGCGCGAATCGAGTTGAACTTGTTGTTGAATCCGAAGTGCTTGTAAAGCGCAGCTAAGTTCCAGAGCGCCGTCGCATCTTGCGGATCCATATCGAGGGCGCGCTTGAACTGATCGTAAGCGACATCGTACTCATTCAAGTACAACGCTGACACACCGATCGACGCCACCGCACGCGCGCTGTTGAACTCGATCTCGAGGATGCGCGAGAAAATTCCCGAAGCCGTTTGCGGCTGATCCGCGCGGATGTATGTCTCCGCGAGATCAAAGAGCAGCGCCGTGTCCTTACTCTTCTCGAAGAGCTCCTTACGAATCGCCTTCGCACGCGGAGGCTCGGAACCAGCCGCCTTCGTCTGGATCTTCGCCATGTCGTCTTCTTCGCGGATCAGCTTCCGCCCCTTAGCGCGGCAGCCTTCCACGTAACGAGTGAACACGTCGTTCTTCTCGGCTGCGTCGATGCAAGTCGCGAAGACCTTGTCGGCTTCCGCGAGGTAAGTGCCTGCCTGCTTCGTCAACTCGCCGATATAAACTTTCTTATCTGCAGCCGACAGTCCCGCAGGCAATGGCGAGTCCGCGATGAAGCGGCCGAGATCGTAGTGCGTTTGACCCAAAAGATAAAGGGCCGCGATCGGCCAGCGACCAGCGCTCGTCTTAACGAGGTTCTGAAGCTCCGCCGACAAAGCTTGGAAAGCTTTCACCTTCTCCATCAGCGAAGCTTGGTCCTCTGCGGACTTCATGCGGATCGACCGGAATCGCTCAAGCGAGAGCTGCGCCATCAAGTACTTTGCGTGTCCACTCTGATCCGGCGGTGTCGAAGGATCCGAAGCCAAAGACCTCAACAAAGGAGCCGCATCCTGATAACGGCGCTGGCGCCAAACCGCCAACGCTCGCCAGTACTTACCTTCGCTCCCCGCCGCGGGGCTCGAACGCTCGAGACTAGCCCAATCGTTCGTCGCAAGATCCATCCTCGCCAAAGCCTGGCGATCACCGAGCTTCGCGTACTGCGTTTTCGCTTTCTTAAAGTCACCTTGGCGCTCGAACAGAACCGCCGAAGTCTTGCGGAATTCGGTGGCTTCTTTCTCCTGCGGATATTTATCGGAGAATCGTGAAAGATACTTCGCCGCGCGATCAAACGAAGCCGTACTCAACGCGAGAGTCGCCATCGAGCTCGCGACTTCTTTCGCGTACTGCGAATCCGAGTGCTGATCGAGCATGGCTTCGCCAACCTCGAAGAGCTCAGGATCGCGCTTACTTCGCAGAGACGAGAAAGCCTCGTACAAAGCTTGCGATCCAAGCGCCGAGCCTTTGTACTTCGAAGCCACCGAAAGCAAATTCTCCGCGTACTCTTTCGTACCGAAGTCCCCCGCCATCGCTTGGATCTGCTTCGTCTGCGCTCGGCGAACCGCATCGCGAATCGTGTTGCGATCCGCTTCACTTAAGCCTGCGGTTTTTCCGAGCTGCTCGCCCGCAACTTGCAAACCTTTGTAATCATCAAGCTGAGAGTATGAGTTGATGATCGTAAAGATCGCATCACGCACCCGCGCATCTTGCGGATACTGCTTGATGAAGGCTTTGAAAGTCTCGATCGCCTTCTTCAAGTTACGTTCTTCGTACCAGCTGTTCGCGATGTTGAACGCCGCTGTCGGCACACCCGGCGCCTTTGGATTGTTTTTGATCCAAATGCTACCCACTTCGCGCAAACCACGACGCGCGCGGATCCGCTCAAGCGGATTCAGAGTATCAGCTTTCTGAAGTGCTTTCGTAAACGACTCGACCGCCGACTCTTGGAACGTCGACGCTCTCTTCTTCAACCGAGGATCTTTCGAGAGAAGTTCATACTGCATGCCCGCCTTCACCAAGCGGTCGCCTTTGAACTGGGTCTCGGCCATGTTGTACTTAATGTCGAGAGCCTTAGGCGCCTGCGGGAAGCGCGAGAGATAAATCTCGTAACCCTCCGCCGTCTGATCGAAGTCCGAGCTTGAGCCCGTCGTCCGGGCGCGCGAATGCAGCTGAGTTGCGAAGTCACGCATCAAGATCTCGAGAAACGCCAACTGGTTCAGAGGCTTCTTCGGAATCCCTGAGTCTTTCGCGCCCTTCGCTTTTTGATTCTTCCGTTCTTTATCAAGCTCAATCAAAGCCTGCGCATTCAGAACCAAGGGACGATCGAGCGAAGCTTGAAGCAAATCAACCGTGATCCCGATCTCGCGGATAAACGGCAAGAAGTCGACGCGCGACTCCTTCCGTTTATGCGATTCGTTCACGCGCTGCAGAGCCTCGAAGCGAGTATCGAAATCGGTGCTAAGAACGAGCACGTGGAAAAACGAGTCCGCCGACTCCTTCCACTTCTCTTTCAAAATCAGACGACGACCCGCGCGTGTTAGAACCCGACGATAAGTGAAATGATCAGGCGACTTCTTCAGGAAGTAGTCCACTGGCGGCGCAAGCTCACCCTTATTGAGATGCGGATCGATGTACATTTCCACGTACGGTACAGCAAGTGCCAACACCGCCTCGCGCCGAATATCCGTTTTGCGGTAAATTTCGGGCAGCTCATCGGGATTCGTCTGATTCTGCTTATTGATCGCTTCTTCAAACTCACGAACCGTGTCGGGATATTTGGTCTGGTTCATGTAACACCAGCCCATGCGGTAATGAGCCAGCGGCGTGAACGCCGAAAGCGGTCGGCTTACGACTTTACGGAAAACTTCCAGCGCCGCTTCAACATCCTTTTTCTGCTCGAAGAGATAGTCTCCGAGAATGATGTTCGCCTCGTTGAAGTTCTCGCTCTGCGGAAACTCCTGGCTCAAATCATTGAACGTCCGAATCATCTGCTCGAACTGTCCAAGATCGCGCTGCTCAAGACCTTTCAAGAACAGGGCTTTGTCGCGTCGTTTTTCCTTCGGAAAGAAGCTGTAGATCTTTTGGTAGATCTCGATCGCTTCCTGCTTCGGTCGTTTCTCCGCCGTGAAATCGATTTCGTTTTCGTTGATGCCTTTGTTCTTCTCAACTTTCAAGAGGTACATGACTCGTGACTTCTGCACGAACATGTCGGCCAACGAGAAGTAGAGGTCCGGCAAGTAAGAAGCGTCTCGAACTTTATTGATCTCACGTTTCGTCACGTTGATCTTGTTCTCGATCGTCGCGAGCTGCTCACTCAAGTTTGCGGCTTCGCCTTCTTCTTCTTCGATCAACTCTTCTTGCGAGACGGGCTTCTTCCGCTTTGCCGACTTGCGACTGGTTGGCGGTGCCGGCTCGTCTTGCATTTCTAAATCATCTTGTGAACTTTCAGCCGCTTTTGCCGCCCGCACAGGACGTTTTGGTCCAGGAGGCTTCGGCTTTGCGCCCATCGTTTGCTCTTCCAAAGGAGCCCGTTTGGCAGGAGCTTTCGTTTGCGCAAATGCTTCATCCAACTGCGCCGTCGTGACGCTAAAACCAAAAAGGAGCGAGAGCCACAAAACTTTCTGCATCAGCGGCCTCTCCCTCTCCCTCTTGGCATCATCAAAGAAGGAGCTGCGCCCTTACACGTATCGCGCGTGAGAACTTCGTAATCGAGGAGCTCATCGAGCCAGGCCTCATCCGTAACCGGCCAGAAGATGGTTTCAGGACGAGTCTTATCCGCTTTCGGTGGTTCGTAGCGTTCAGCGAGATCATCGTTGAGCTGGATCATGCGCATCGAAGATTCGTATTCCAAAAACCAAACCTGCTCGCGAAGATCGAGAAACCAATTCGCGATCTGATCGGAGCGCGCGCGAATCATCCGTGTGATCTCGGCTTCCGCGATTTTCTCGCGACGACCGCCGATCCGCAGCACTTCTGCGAACTCATCATCATTATCCCACGGAAGCTTCACGATCGTGCGACGCTCGGCACGCGCTTGCTGAATAGCGGACGCACGCTTCTGCATCACGCCCTCTTGCAGCCCCATCTGGATAAATTGCGGCAAATTCTCGAGCGGTTGACGATCTTCGATCGCCTTGTAGACGGAGCGGAAGTGATTCGTAAAATCTGTCGCCGCTTTCTTCACTTCCGCATAATGGCAAAGCTCGCGGTGAATCAGCATCTCGAGAAGAAGCGTTTCGGGAGAAAGAAGCGGACGGAAGTAACGAGACTTCAAAGCACGAATCACGCCTAACGACTTTCCGTAAGCGCGCTCGTAATAGTAGCTCCACGCAAGCTCGTTGAGACTGCGCGCACGTTCGCGCGTCGGAAGCTCGATCGAAGAATAAGTCGCGATTGAAGCTTTATAGTCTTTACGCTCGAACACCAAGCGCGCCAAAGCGAGCTTGGAAGCAAGCACCGTGGGCCGCCGCGCCATCGGGTTCGTGGTGATTTCTTCGAAGCGCGTATAGGCAACCGCCGAGTCACCCGCGTTCAACGCTTGGAGCGTGCGATCGAACTGCATCTCTTCGCTCCAAGTCGAGGGTGTTTCGATTTCACCCATCGCTTGCTGCGCCCATGCCGGATAGTTCTTCTTCAAGAGCGCTCGCGCTTTGAAGTAGCCGATCATCGCGCGTGATTCGGGCTCGTCCACTTTTGTGTCGAGCTCAAATGCGATCTCTTCCATGTAGATTTCGTCGATCGGATGCGACTTTGCGATCTCGTGGATCATGCGCAGAGCTTCGAAACCTTGGCGCGTCCCTACACCTTGTGAAGCAACTCGGCCGAGAATGTATTGCGCGTGCAAAGGATGATCGGTCGCGAGCAAAGCCTTTGCGATCCCGAGACGGTACTCTTCGCGCGCTGCGCCCTTTTCCGGCGTATCGAGTTCAAAGACTTCGAGCGGCTTTTTATCAGCTAAGAGTTTTTCAACTCTTTCCCAGTAATCACGATCGATCGGCTTGTAATCGAAGCGGCGGCGCAAAGTCGGATTTTTTCCGGGCGCCGTGTTCTCTGCGGGTTTTGCGGGTGAACCTTCAGCTGACGCCTTCTCCGCGCTCGCCATGAAAAGCGAGAGTGCTGCCCCTGCCATCACGACGGCAAGCGCACCCGAGGAGAATTTTAAACTGAAGTGAGAAGCCGTCCGTGTACGCTTCATGGCTAGCTCAGCTCGGGCCTCCGCCGAATTTAAACTCGAATCCAAGACCGAAATCGATAATGCCGGTGATTCCCGTGTTGTCGTCCATGTAGAAGTAGTCGCGGAAATACGCAGTCACCGCCGAGCGTGGCCCCATGTACATGCGCCAAGTAACTCCGGGAGCGAGCATCGGCTTGTGACCAACTTGATTGAAATTCAACGTACCCGTGCCTAAGAAGACACTCGTCTCGCTGTAAACAAGCTTCGAATTGAACAGAAGGCTTTTTGAGTACATCGGCGAGTAATGCAAACCCGTCATGTAAATTTGGCGGGGATAATCGAGAACTCCGCCGAGACCGATGTTCTGCACGCCAACGTTGAGCGCGAGAAGATCCTTCTTCAATTGTGTTTCGCGATTGATGATGTAGCCGAAGCTCAAGATTTCCCAGGTAAGATAAGGCGTGAACGCAAGTTTGTAGCCTGCCGTGATCGTGAATCCTTTGTTGAAGGAATCCGAAGGCAAATAACCTGCTGTCACCAGCAAGCTTTGACTCATTTGATACTTGCGACCTTGAATCGCCACCGGCTCGGGAAGATCGTAAACCGTTCGGTTTCCCTTATCGAATTCAAGATCATCCGCCGCTTGTCCTACCAGCGAGAACAAAACGACAGCAAGCGCGCAGAACGCACGCAGTGAAGAGCTACGAATGAATGTCACAGAAGAAGGACGATGCAGCATCCCCTTTATTGTGAATCACTTTCACGGAGTCTCAAAATAATATGGAGGCCTGTCTCGACCTAAGACGACGCGATTCCGTCTCGAATTGAGACTCGCCGAAAGACTGATCTAGCGGCGATTTCCGCTCGTTGAATCAGAGCTTACGAATTTTTTCGATGAGCGTGCTTGTCGAATGACCTTGCGAGAACTGAAGCGACTTCACTTCGCCTCCCCGACTCATCACGAAG
>SXGS01054221.1_pt1 | contig 10208 bp, 7 predicted proteins | sample 3174681 | NCBI WGS metagenome assembly SXGS01 (sample SAMN11356861, study PRJNA531348) | freshwater metagenome | isolation source: freshwater sample F1-80 | place: China: Fuxian Lake, Yuxi | collected 2017-12-25
CCTGCTGGTGCAGATGGTCGACGAAATACTGAAAATCTGCGGGCGTGCCGAATCGCGATGTCGGTGCAAAGTAACCGGTTGTCTGATAACCCCATGACCCGTCAAACGGGTGTTCTGTCACCGGCAGAATCTGAACATGCGTGTAAGCCATTTCACGCAGGTATCGCGCCAGTTCGTGCGCCAGTTCCCGGTACCCGGGAAACGTGCGTCCGTCGACGGGGCGCTTCCAGGAACCCAGGTGGACTTCGTAGATCGAGACGGGGGCACGCAGCCAGTTCGTCGATTCCCGGTGTCTGATCCATTCGGCATCAGCCCACTGATACTCCCGCAGATTCCAGACCACCGACGCCGTCTGCGGGCGGATTTCACTGAAAAAGGCGACAGGATCTGCCTTCTCCAGCAGCTGACCAGTCTGCGTCCGGATGGCGTATTTGTATCGCGTGCCGGGCACGACTCCGGAGACGAATCCGGACCAGACACCGGTGTCAGATGACTGCAGCCAGTCGCGTCCGACGGTCCAGCCGTTCCCATCACTGATGACGGAGACTTCGCGGGCGTTCGGCGCCCACACCGCAAACATCGCTCCGCCGGGCACAACGTGCGCTCCCCAGCGGCGATAGAGTGACGATGCCGTCACCGGCTGATCAAAAGTGCTCACCTCGACACGGCTCGAAGCAGCAACGGCAGCGGAAGGAACAGACATGGCAGCTGACATGGCGGCAGGATTCTGGTAAACGCCCGGCGATCAACGGAACGTCCCGGGGGAAAGGCTGTTGCGCATTACGCTGACAACAGTGTATCCGCGATTCGCTTTTCCCCCAATCCGGAATTCCGAAGTCGCCGGAATCAGGGAATATCCGCCGTGTCATCCCAGAGACAGAGCGATGCAACATGGGCGGCCGAACCATCACGCAGCCAGCCGTCCAGCTGTGCCGGGTCTTTCAGCTGTTGTCCCCGGGCTGCCGGCACCGCGATGAAGCGGCTGCTGACTTCGGGTAAGGACGTCATATCGCCCCACAGTTTCTCGAACTGCGAGACCGGGTATACGTCTTCCTGCCCGTTGCCCCAGCGCTTCTTGACGTCTTTCAGTGTGATATACGTTGGCAGCCGGCGACCGATTTCGCGGATTGCCGCTTCGACCCGCGGCACATCACCGAGACTGTCGCGGTCCAGCTGAAAGCAGGCGAGCAGGCGATCGATGCTGATCCACGTGGTCAGCGTGTTGTACCACGACAGTCGGAACTCATCGTCTTCGCGAGGCATCGCCAGTCCTTCGATCAGGCGGATCCGGCCATCCACGCGCGCCAGCCCGCCGCCACGATCTTCCAGACGACGACGAACGACCTCAAACGTCAGGTCCGCTTTCGACTGGATATGCAGCCCGAGGCAGCCCGGGTCAAGGGAAGCACCCAGTGTATCTATGTTGTGCAGCATCAGATACTTCAGCCCGGGATGCCGCTGCAGCACGCGGTGCAGAGTCCCGTTCCTGAGCAGATTGGGGACCTCATACCAGTGCCCGACCGGATGCAGACACTGCGATGGCAGATTATCCGTGTAGTCTGAGGCTTCACCGCTGCTGCGCGCCCACTGGATGAGTGCGGCGCGGAGGCTGCTGCGGACCTTCTCCTTCTGCTGATCGAGCAACTGCTGTGCGACCTCTTCCCAGGCAAACTGCAGATCTCGGACCGTCGGGACCATCCGCAGCCCCACCGAAGCACCGCGGGAAATCCAGAGCGAATCCCCCGTGCCGGCCCGTTCACACTCGCGTCTGATGGGCTCGTCCGTCAGGTAACCGGTCGCCACGATATGCACCGGCGCTAATCCGAAATCACGCGCCGTACGCCGTGATTTGGCCATGTGAATGTCGAGGAATGACCGGTACCTCCCCTGCATTCGACAGAACGGATTGAGCGCCTTGACAACTCCGGCACCCTGCGTCCAGCGGCTGCCCACACCGGCTGCCAGTGTCATGACCGCTGCTTCTCCGCGAGCCAGCGCGTCGCGCCCCAGTTCCATGGCATCCCGCGCAACACCCTCCTGCGCCTGCAAAATCTCCGCCGCCGCGACGTCCTGCAGTGTCACGGTTGAGTGCAGGCGATTCTGCGACAGCCCGAGGCGACCGGATCGCAGGTCCTCGCGCAGCTGTTCATGCGCCACCGGATCGAACCCGTTCTCTCGCAGCTGGTCTTCCAGCCGCCCGTGCGACTCCGCTTCGCGGGGAGTGGCTGGCAGGATGCGGTTGATCAGCCGAATCGCCAGCTCGGCACCCGCTCCTGACTCTCGGCAGCTGTTGCCAACTCGTTCCAGTTCGGCCCGCGTCCGAGGCGACAGCAGCGAAAATCCCTTTCGCAGCCATTGGGGAACCATCAGGGGATGGTAGCCCACCGGCATCTCTCCATCCGTCCGCAGCTCCGCCACCGTACCGCTGTCATTGATGGAAAAGTCGTAAACGACCGGGTCCATCGCAAACGGCACACTCGCCTCCATACCCCGCTTGACCCGCAGCAGCATCTGCTGGAGCCAGTCGCTGGCTTCCGGTCGGACTACGGGATCAAACAGAAAACCCATGCCACCGCCAGCCATTCCGCCCAGCATCCAGAAACCGTAAAACTGATGGCCGTAGCGACACCGGCACTCGTCGATCAGCCGTTCCGTGTATGCGTTGCTGCACCACGGAATGATCATCTGCAGCGGGCCATGAAAGTTCTCGTCCGTGGCTCTGCCCACCGCCGCGATGTCACCTGCCTGAAGGGCCGCGGAGATCCGGTCCAGCAGACGGATCGCACTCTGCCGGGCCGTCCACTCCTGCTCACTCCGCAGCAGATATTTTTCAGTCACCATTTCCAGGATCGGCCCTACGTTCTGGGCCATTCCGCCATGCACCAGAACCAGACTGGCCTGCAGACGGCTACGTGTTTCCGCGGAGATTTCTGAATCGCTGAACACGTGGTGCCGGGGCATCAGGCGGCCACGACTGATCATATGTTCCGGATCTCCCTGTTCTGCGGGACTCCCTTCAATCAGTTTGATGCCTGGCCAGATTCCTCCGGAGTCCTGCCAGCCGCCGCCGGATCCGCCAATCCATTCACCCAGAATCGCCCGGGCCGCGACGATTCGCCGGTCGGATTCCTGCAGTTGACCGGTGAGAGCCGCGACCTGACTGGTGGCCCGCATGCAGACCGAGATCAGCGAGCCCAGCAGGTTGGTGGAAACAGCGAGTCGGGATCCCTTGGGGATATCGTTCACACGGCTCACGATCTCCAGACCGAGTCCCGGACCAATCATGCGGCTGAACAGATCGGCGATGTGTCCGCCGCTGCCTTCCATTCCGGGCGGGACGATTCCGGCCGCGATCACGGCACCCTTCAGCAGTCCCAGATAGTCGCGGGCAAAGTCGAAGACCTCGTTGACGTCTGAGATCTCGGCCTTCGCGTCCAGATCCAGACTGACCATACGCAGCACTGGTTCATCGATCACGCGAAGACCGCAGTCGATGGGAGGCTCCGGTTTCTGGTGCCTCCCGCGCACGGCGAGGTCGACAGATGCATTGATGACGCGTGCCCCCTCGGGAAAATCCATCCCCAGGAAAAAGATATCGCTCCAGCCACTGTGTGAAAAATCCATCCTCACCGGTGTGCGTTCACGCAGGATCGGATAACCGCCGACGGACTGCTCTGCGCGGAGCAGTTCCGGACGAATCCGCAGCGGGACATCGGCCGGATGTCCCGTTCGAAACATCCACTGATTTCCCCGGTAAGTCCTCACGCTGCGCCGGACCTGATCGGCCAGAGTCTGAATCGCCAGCCGGTGGCAGCCTTCCGCGAGTGCGCTGGAAAGTGTGAGCGAGGGACCGTCCTGCCGCTGCTGCGCCAGAAACACATCAATCGCCTCGGGAAAACGGCGATTCAGCAGGTGTTCGAACCCTGGACCGGGAATCCGGCCTGGCTCATTCCCGCTCAGCCGCTGCGGGAGATGGAAGCGGTGAACCGCATACAGAAAGAACAGGGCACGGACCCGCTGATACAGGTTTCCGGCCTGCCGTCGAAACGCATCGAGCTGCTCACATTCGTGCAGCAGCTGCTGTGCTGACAGATCGCGGCAGACACTGTCCAGTGAGCGATCGCGGACGTCGGATTCCGCTGACGTGATGATGTGCAGCAGCTGAGTCATGTGGCGGGTATTGTCGATCCAGTGGCCAGCAGTGTGACCAGCTCGGAGAGGATGAGATCCCGATCATTGCCACTGAGCGCGAGGGCCAGCTGCGCCAGCAGCAGACCGTATTTGTAGCTGATGTTGTACCGCGTGCCGTGCACTTCGAGCGCGAGGTATCGTTCGGTCTGCGCCAGCTGGTTCAGGGAACTGGTCAGATCGATGGATTCCCCGGCCGGCGCCCTGTCCAGCGCTGCACTCAGCAGCCGCATCACGGTGGGAGTCAGAACATGCATGCCAAACAGGCACAGATAGTAGCCGGAGCGCTGCCCGGCGACGATCAGATGCTGCTCGGCGACAGTCGGAGTGGGCTTCTCGATGACTGTCGTCACCTCATACAGGTCGTCCTGCCGGGCCAGTGGTGTTCCTCCGACAGTACCAAAGAAGATGACCTCGTTCTCCCGCGTGGGCTGAATCGCGCTGACCGAGCACTGGCAGGAGGAAGCGGCTTCAATCAACTGAGCCGCGCAGCTCCTGTTCGACCGACTCAGATACACATGGTCCGATACCAGATGCAGGAACGGCTCATCCCCGATGAATTCACGCGTCCGGAGAATGGCGTCTCCATAGCCCCGGGGCTGGTGCTGCTCGAAGAATGCCAGTCGCGACGCATGGGGACCGGCGGCCGAAAGGTAGGGCTCGGCCTGATTCGGACGGACAATGATGGCAATCTCTTCGATTCCCGCCTGGACGATCTCGTCGAGTGTCAGCCGGAGTGCCGGTCGACTCTCGCCCCGACGATCGACCAGCGTCTGCAGCGGCAGGCGAGAATGCTGTTCCCCGGCCGCCGTGATCACGGCCCTGCGAATCTTCATGCGTCCTGGACACTCCGAAAAGTGAAACACAGCGGTTTTCTGCAGAACCGTAATATAGCCTGCCCGGCCCTCACTGGCGTAGGGAATCGCCCCCGGATTGAACAGATTCCTCCTCGGCACCTGGTTTCTGGTGAACTGATCTGGTTGTAAATTCTGCAAACGTTGTAGAATCTGCAAAATCTGCCGCTGGCCCGCGGCAATGGCATTTTTTGCGGGCGGCCGGCGGGGATCAGCGTAACTGCTTGTGATTTCAACGTTTGTGTTTTCATCCGGCGGGTTCATTCCTCTGCCGGACAGTTTTCTGGTTCAGCATTTGCTTGAACCCTGGCAACGACACGAATGGATTCGTGGTCGTCTGTCGCGTGGTGAAACCACGCCCCGGTTCAGATCTTGAACGAACTTCGCGAAGGTTGAGCATGGACGCTCTCGGAATCCGCTGGTGCCTCCTGTTTTCGGTGGTGATCACTGCCGCTGCCGACGTTTCTGCGGCTGAATTCGCGACGCGAAACTTTAAGATTTCGGCGGCTTCCCTCGAAATCGCCGAAACCATCGGCCTGCGATCCGAAGAACTCCGACGCGATATCGCGGTCTACTGGTTCGGAAAACCCCTGCCCAACTGGAGCCGACCCTGCCAGATGCGGGTCAGAACCAGCTCCACCGGCCTGGGCGCCGGAGGCCAGACGACGTTTCAGTTTGTTCGGGGCGAAGTCCTGAACTGGAACATGTCCGTGCAGGGGTCCCTCGAGAGAATCCTCGACTCTGTGCTGCCCCACGAAATTAATCACACCATCTTCGCCTGCCACTTCCGGAGACCGCTCCCCCGATGGGCTGACGAAGGAGCCGCGACTCTGTTTGAACACCGTTCCGAACAACTGATGCAGGTTGCCCTGCTGAACGATGTGATCCGCAAGGACCACGAGCGAATCAGCCTGCCAAAGCTGCTGAATATGAAGGAATATCCGGCTGAGATGCGACCGATGCTGATTCTCTACGCCCAGGGGTACGCGCTGGCGGATTTCCTCGTGCAGCAGAAGGGGCGCCATGCCTACCTGCAGTTCCTCGCAGACGGCGACAGACTGGGCTGGGACGAGGCGATTCGACGGAACTTCGATCACCAGGGTGTGGCGGCTCTGGAACACAACTGGAAGAACTGGGTCATCGCCGGGATGCCGCTGCTGGGCTTCCCGACGGACCAGATGCTGGCGAGTGTTTCCGAAACACAGGCCACAGCACGCCCACACGTCGCGGCCCCGGCGGTCGCGGAAAGGGCGGTCGCGGAAAGGGCGGTCGCGGAAAGGGCGGTGGCGGTACCGAAACAAAGGGTGGCAACGCCGAAACCACGAACCCGTCCGGCTCCGGCTTTGCTGGAACCGACTGGCGCTACCACGGTAACCCCCGTACTCCCTCCGGGCGGTTCCAGAGATTTCCCCGTGAATTTTGGAACTCCGCTACTGCCTGGACGTCGGGAACGCGATGCCGGCGCAAATCCCGACTGGGCACTCTTCCCAGGAGGCGCTCTTCCCGGAACAACTCTGCTCAGCACGTCCCTCCGCCCTGCTGATTGAAGCACCTGAGCAGACATTGCGGTTCGCTTCCTGCAATTTTCCCCCTTTCGAGGAACAACGGAATTTCTTAGAACAGTACGTGATTGTTTGAGGTTATTTTAAGAACGGGATGTCGCTGTCGTATCCTGCAGCGCGGCCAGCTGCCCCCCTGGCCTGCCGCATGCTGATCTGATGGACACGGCCGGCGACATTTTTGTCGTGTTCGATGGAAAACCTCAGATGACCCCGCCTGCCGCTGCTGTTCCCGCGCCTGCTCTGGCCACTGGTCCCGGCGCTGCCAGAATCTCGCCACGCATAATCTGGACTATGCGCTGCCTGTGTCTCCTTGCTCTAAGCGTTTCCGCTTACCTCGTCTGGGTCGCTCTGACTTCCAGCCCGGTATACGGCTGCGGAGGTGAGGTTTTCGACTGCGGGCACGTGCTCTCCAGTGGCTGGTCAAAGTGGTTCGGCATACCGGTCAGTGTTCCGGCCTTCGCCCTCTATGCCAGCCTGCTGTCGGTTCTGTCGTTCATGCGAACCAACGCCCCGCCGCGTCTGCTGTTTCATGGCTGGCAAATGATGACGGCCGGGGCCGTCGCTGCTGGCACGGCTGCTTTGTGGTTCATCGGACTGCAGATTTTCGCTGTTGGCCGAGTGTGCATCTACTGCGTCGCCGCTCATCTCTGCGGCCTCGCTCTGGCCACTCTCATGCTCTGGATACGCCCGCTGGGTCGCAGGCAAACTGGGCTGATGTGCAGTGTCGGGCTTCTGGCCGCCTTCTCGCTGATCGGCGGGCAGCTGCTGACACCCGCGGAACCAACCTGGGTCGTCGAGCGTTTCGACCAGTTCAACCCGAGCGGCCAGTCAAACCCCAGCGGCCAGCTGAACCCGGCTGAATCGTCCGCACTGGGTGATGAATTGGTGCCGGCTGCCGTTTTCGGGGCTCCCGACGATGCTGTTTTCGGGGCTCCCGACGACGTCGCTGAACCGGACGTCTTCGCGCCACCGCAATCTGACACTGCCAGTGCTGATTCCAGTCGGACTCCGGCCGATTCGCCCGATGCCGGCTCACCAGCACCGGGCGGTTCCGCTGCTGACGTTGCTGCTTCGCTCCTGATTCTGCTGCCTGCCGGTCAGCCCTTCATTGACCGCCTGCTGTTTCAGAATCCCGGCGATACCAAAACTGGACCATCGGAATCAGCAGATCATTCCGACTCCGGCACTCCGGCTGACACGCGTACTTCGGCCGACACGGGGACTCCCGAGGAAGCAGCGCCCCAGCCTGCAGAGCCACGAATCATCTCCGCCGCCGGGGACAAATTTCGCCTGAACATTCGTCAATGGCCGCTGCTGGGAAATCCGGAGGCGAAGTATGTGTTTGTCGAAATGTTCGATTATACCTGCCCGCATTGTCGGAACACGCACCTGGCGATTAAGCAGGCATTTCGCCGATATGGCGGCGACCTGGCCGTTGTCGCCCTGGTTGTTCCATTGCATCCGAATTGCAACAAGGCCTCTCGGTCCGGGAATTCCCAGAATGCTGACTCCTGCGAACTCGCGCGACTTGCCGTCGCTGTCTGGCGAGTCCGGCCGGCCGATTTCATGAGCTACCATGACTGGATGTTCGAGGGCGGTCGAAATCGAACGGCTGCGGAAGCGAGAAAGCATGCCGAAATGCTCGTGTGTGCCGAGCAATTGCAGAATGAACTGGCTCGAAGAACAGTTGGTGAGTACATCTCGCGGCATGTCGAGCTGTATCAGAAGGTCGGCTCCGGTTCCGTCCCCAAACTGCTGTTTCCACGTTCCGTGATGACGGGTGAGGTCAGTTCAGCCACAGCCCTGACCCAGATGATTGAACGTGAAATCATCACGCGGTGACGTCGGCCTGCCGCCACGCGCGTTGGATCAGGCGGTTCTTTCCTGAGCGATTCGGTGCACTGCCAGCCATTCCGGTTCCGTCACCGGCTGCACCGACAGCCGGCTTCCTTTCTTCAGCAGCTGCATCCCGCTGGTGGCTGGATCAGCCATTAGCTGCGGGCGCGTCACGGGACGGCGGAACTGACGGATCAGTCGGATATCCACCATATACCAGATTGGCGCGTCTGCCGTGCTTTTCGGATCGAACAAGGGGTGGCTCGGATCCTGAGCGAAGTGATCCGGATACCCGCCCCGAACGACTTCCGCTGTCCCGACAATCGCCATCGGCTGTACCCGGCTGTGATAAATCAAAACCCCGTCCCCGGGATGAATTTCATCGCGCAACATATTCCTGGCCTGATAATTGCGCACTCCTTCCCAGCTGGTCCGACGCCCTTTCGAGCTGGCCAGGTCCTGGATCGAGAAAGCATCCGGTTCCGTCTTGAACAGCCAGAAACGGGACACGCGGAAGTCCTCAGAAAAATGCTGGTATGTCGTGAGGCGTGTTAACTTCTGACTCGGGCGGATCGCCCAGAAACTGCTCCACAAAGCGTTCCCATGTGTCTCGCGTTTTCTGTGACAACAGCTCCACGTAACCCTTCTCACACACCTCGCAGACCATCACAGGGCTCTGTGACGGGGGGCTGTACTGCACTGCGATCTGGTCGCCGCAAAACAGGCCCGTCAGTGAATAGCGGTTGCTGGTCTCTCTGGCTCGACCGCACAGGAAACACCTGTTCATAAATCGGTGCAGCAGATCAGCGGGACTGATGAGCGAGTATTCTGTGGATCGATGCGAGCTGGCTGAATTCTGTGCGTTCTCAGCAAGCTTCTTCCCTATTCGATCCCGGGTTTCCTCTGAGAAGGACTCGGACAGCTCCTGCCGGCATGCCTGACAGATGGCCATCTCCAGGACAACCTCGTTTCGCACGAACTGTTTCTGAATGACGTACGCGGAAGCTTGTGGCAGATCACACTGACAGCAGACGCAGTTCTGAAAGGGTCGTTCCAGAAAAGCGGACCAGAAATCGGTTGGTATCGCCTCGAAAAATACTCCGTTCGCGTCCATCTTTGGCCTCTTCTGATTGCGGCAGTACGCTGCACTTACAGCTTGCCCGAGGCGGCCCCTGTCGGAGATTTCCGCACAAACTGACGGGAAATCATGACTCCACGCCGGCCGCAGCAGGGCAATGATACTCTGGTCACTCTCGCGGGCACAGAGGCTGGCGACGGAAAATCCTGTGCAATTCGCACCGCTCGTCCACGATCTCGGGCTTTGCCTGTTCGCTGTCTGTGGATTCTGCGCAGGCTGCCGATTCCAGGGTATCGTTGATTCTCTGCAACACTGTTTGACCTGGTCAGCCGATTCATTTCGGTTTCGTGAATCGGATGAGTCGTGACCACTGATCCCGGGGAGTTGATGTCATGCGAGATTTTCTGAACAGGCTGTGGAAGGACTCCAGCGGCATGATCTTGTCGGCTGAAGTTGTGCTCATCGGCACGATTCTCGTCCTTGGCTCAGTCGTCGGGCTTGTTTCCGTATCGCATGCGGTCACCCACGAGCTGAATGACATCGCCAGCGCCTGGATGGCTCAGAGTTCATCGGGGCCACGGGAGGCTTCTGTGATTTCGGACAGTGCTGGCATCCCGGAGATGGCGGGCCAGCAGTAGAACCCCTGACAAAACCTGCGTGAACCGCGACGTTTGCGGTGACGTTTCCGGC
>SXGS01766817.1_pt1 | contig 10208 bp, 6 predicted proteins | sample 3174681 | NCBI WGS metagenome assembly SXGS01 (sample SAMN11356861, study PRJNA531348) | freshwater metagenome | isolation source: freshwater sample F1-80 | place: China: Fuxian Lake, Yuxi | collected 2017-12-25
GGAGATGACCTGATTGCTGTTCACGAGCACGTTGACGATGGGCGTGGTCGTGGTGCCGCCGAGGTCATCCGTTGCTCGGGCTGTGATCTGGTGCCAGCCCGCAGCGAGCGTGACCGACATGTCATACGGTGCGGCCACGACAGAACCGATTTGGTTCGTCCCGCTGAAGAACTGCACATTGGTCACAGTGCCGTCCGCATCGGCCGCCGTTGCGGAGAGTTGGACGTTCGCGGGTGCGGTGAATGTGGCGAGGTTGGCAGGCGACACGAGGGCGACGGTGGGACGGAGGTTGGCTTGAACGACAAAGACCGTGCCGGTCTGGCCGAGTCGCGGGGTGATGCTAAAGACATGCTGACCGCAAAGATAAGGATACACTCCGATGTTCGAGAAAGTGACGAGGGCCGTGCCGTTGTTCGCAGGAAGGTTCACCGGTGCCCACTGCGGCGTCACGGGATTGTTCGTCACGCTGCCGACCCGGATGCCCGGAGTGACGTCATGAGGATTAGCAGAGACGTTCGTCCAGCGAATGCTGTCGCCCGTTTCGATGGTGATATTCGTCGGCGAGAAGACAAAGGCCGGTGAACTGGCGACGCGCACCAAGTTGGTCGTTGCCGCATGAGTCGCGGTTTGGAACGTCAGTACGGAGAGCGAGGCGAGAGTGAGGAGGCGAAACAACGTTTTCATGGGCATACTTCAGGTTTTCGGGTTGGGCAAAGAATGACTGTAGGCAGAGTTTTATCGAGTCCAAATTCCGGCAATCTTGAACATGAGAGACTTGGAGCAGCCAAAGGTTCCCGACAATTCGAAGATGCCCGCGAGCTTGACCACATCTCAGGCTACCACTCCATGACCGGTCGTTCACAATACGGGTTACCCCGCCCGCAGCGAATTCCCGTAATGGCGCTAACCCAACCGAACCACCGAGGCCGGCAGTTCGCGGCACATCTCCGCGAGGCGATAGCCGAATCCCGGCCCGGCGATGCTCGACAAATCCACCTGGCCATCGCGCCGTTGATAAAGCCCCGGATGCACCGCAGCTTCCGCCGCCGAGGCCTCAGGGTAGAACTGCATCGCGTTCGTCTCCACGCCCATGATCGTGCCGACGTGCGCCGCCAGGAGCACATGGGAAATCTGCGCGAGCATCGGGTTTGTCAGATCCTGAACCATCAGCGTCATGCCGTGCGCCTTCGCCCAGCACGCGCTCAACAACGCGCCCGTCTGCGTCTTGCAAGTCTTCAGCGCCACTCCGGTCCAGCCGAGTTCGCGCCCGAGTTTGATCAGCCGCCAATCGTGCGCGCTCTCGTCGAGGAAGAGCGGCTTGCGGGCGGAGACACTGCGGACGTCGATGCGGTGCTGTTCGAGTTCGTAGGGGAACGGCTGTTCGACATAGAGGATCATCCCGTGCAGGCGCGGATGCTCGTCGCGCAGACGGTCGAGCATTTCGGTGACGTAGGCCGGGTCGCTGACCGTGCAATTGAAGTCCGCCGTCAACCACTCGACGCCACCCACGATGGCAATACCACCGACATTCACCAACCGCGAATAGTCCCATGCCGCGTCGTTGCCGCGCAGCTTCACCTTGAGGCACTTCAAGCCGTCGCGCTGAATCCAGTCGGCGAGCAGCACGGGATAACCGTCCGCCGGCTCATTGCCGGTCAACTCAGCCGACGTCAACGGGTCCAACCCGCCGACGAGATGCCAGGCGCGAAGCTGGCACGGTGGCGATGGAATCAGGAAGTCCGCCGGATGCTTGCCCGCGAAGGAAACGGTCGTCGCACCTGTCGCCGGCGTCAGGAAGCTAGCAAGATCGCGGCTGAGGAACTCCGCGTTGTATGTCGCGTACACCGGCCGCCCGGTCAGTTGCCCGAAGGCGTCATGCAGCGCCAGGTCGAAGACCGACGCGCACACCAGTGCCGCAAGCCACGGCATCGGTTCGCCGCCGCGTTGTGCGTTGAAAGACTCCAGCAATCCGGGCAGCACATGGTCGACGAAGTCGTGTCCGACCTCCATCACGTGACCGGAGGCGTCGAACGTCATCCATGCAGCGGCGAGCCGTTCCGTGAAGTCCTTCAGCGCCTGATGACGCGGCTCGTAAGGCAGCTTGCTCGGCCACACCCATTGCACGCTCAGAGGCGTCTCGCCCCAGCCTGTCGCCGTGCGTCCGTGCCGGTCCGCGATGCGCACGCTCGCCCGCGCCAAGGTCACCGAGGTCAGTGTCTCGGGGCCGAACTTCAACGGCACACGGGTGCGCACGGGGAGAAAGTAAAGTTCGCAGCCGACAACGCGGGCGTCCGTGGGTTTGGCCATGCGACGACGATGAACGAACGCGGGACGGAAGTTCAAGTCTCTGAACATTCCCTGACCTCAATGCGTCGTTTTTCGGTCTTGAGAATGTCGTCGATCCCTGGGCGGGTTTGTTCTATGCGTTGGGCCATGCACTCCGTGAATTTGATCGCGCGCGCCGCCGCGTTGATGAAGCTCGTGGCCCCGGTGGTTGTCCTTGCCACGCTGACGGCCGGCGCGGCCGACATCGATCTGTCGAAACTGCCGCCCGCTGCGACGCGGCCCGTGGATTTCGCGAAGGACATTCAGCCGATGCTCGCGAACAACTGTTTCTCCTGCCACGGCGAGAAGAAGCAGGAGTCTGGGCTCCGCTTGGATTCGAGGGCGGAGCTTCTCAAAGGCGGGGTCGATTTCGGCGATCGGACATTGATTCCCGGCAAGGGCGCGGAGAGTCGACTACTCCAAGTCGTGGCCCACGTGCATCCCGACATCAAGATGCCCAAGAAGGGTGACCGGCTCACGGCGGAACAGGTCGGCCTTTTGCGCGCTTGGATTGATCAAGGCGCGGTCTGGCCGGAAAGCGCTGTTGCTTCCGGCACGAAGAATCTCCGTGACCATTGGGCCTTCAAGACGCCGACACGGCCCAAGGTTCCGTCCGTCACCGACAAGAAGTGGGGCCGCACGCCGGTGGACAGCTTCATCCTAGCGAAGCTCGAAGCGGAGAAGCTCAAGCCCTCGCCCGAGGCAGAGCGGGTCACACTCCTGCGTCGGCTGCATCTGGATCTCACCGGCCTGCCGCCGACAATCGCCGAAGTGGACACCTTTCTCGCGGACAACACTCGCGACGCCTACGAGAAGGTCGTCGAGAAGTTGCTCGCCTCGCCGCATTACGGCGAACGCTGGGGCCGCCACTGGCTGGACGCGGCGCGCTACGCGGACAGCGACGGTTACGAGAAGGACATGTCGCGCGAGATGTGGCCCTACCGCGATTACGTCGTGAACGCCTTCAACAAGGATCTGCCCTACGACCAGTTCGTGATCGAGCAGTTCGCCGGCGATCTCCTGCCGAATGCCACGCAGGATCAATTCGTGGCAACCGGCTACTTGCGGAACTCGATGGTGAACATGGAGGGCGCAATCGATCCCGAGCAGTTCCGCATGGAGGCGATGTTTGATCGCATGGATGCGCTGGGCAAAGGCGTGCTCGGCCTGACCATTCAGTGTGCGCAGTGCCACAACCACAAATACGATCCACTTTCCCAGGAGGAGTATTACAAGCTCTTCGCCTTCCTGAACAACGACCACGAGGCGCGCCCGGTGGTTTACACGCCGGACCAGCAGATGAAAATTGCGGATCTGCGCCGGCAGATGGACGACATCGAGAAAGATCTCCAGCATCGCGTGCCCGACTGGGAGAACCGCATGGCGGCGTGGGAAGATTCCGTGAAAAACGACCAGCCCGAGTGGACCGTCATCAGCGATCTTCACTACGAAGGCGACCGCGCGCAGCGGTATGAATTCCTCCCAGACGGGTCGCTGCTGGCCTGCGGTTACGCGCCGACGCAGATGACACAATGGTGGCGAACGACCAACGATCTCAGCGGCCTCACCGCCTTCCGCATCGAACTACTCAACGACCCGAGCCTGCCCTACGGCGGTCCCGGCCGCGCTTTCAACGGCACCTGTTCGCTGACGGAATTTTTCGTCGAGGCGAATGACCTCAAGGCCCCGACCAACAAGGCCACGGCGAAATGGTCCGACGTCACGGCGGACTACAACCAACCCGAGCGCAAGCTGGAGGAAAACTTCACGGATCGTTCCACGAACAACCGCATGACCGGCCCGGTGAAATTCGCCATCGACGGCAAGGGCAACACCGGCTGGGGCATCAATTCCGGCCCCGGTCGGCGCAACCAGGAACGCAAAGCCGTCTTCAACGCCGAGAAGCCGCTGGGATACGGCTCGAACACCTACTGGCGCATCGGCCTCCAACAGAATCTCGGCGGTTGGAACAGCGACGATCACATGAACAACAACCTCGGCCGCTATCGCATCAGCGCCACCAAGGCGAAGGACGCCAAGGCCGATCCGTTGCCGAAGAAGGTTCGCGACATCGTCTCCAGCATGCCGGCCAAACAACGCACCCGCGCGCAACACGCCACCGTCTTCAGCTACTGGCGCACGACGGTTCCTGAGTGGAAGGACGCGAACGCGCAGATCGAGAAGCTTTGGGAACAATGGCCGGACGGCGCGACGAGCATGACGCTCCTCGCTGGCAAAGCCCGGCAGACCTCTGTCCTGCGCCGCGGCGACTGGCTCAAACCCAGCAAGGAAGTCTCGGGCGACGCGCCGTCCTTCCTGCACGCCATGCCGAAGAACACCGACAACTCCCGGCTGACTCTCGCCCGGTGGCTCGCCGACAAAAAATCCCCAACGACCGCGCGCGTCTTCGTGAACCGCATCTGGCAAGCCTACTTCGGCATGGGCATCGTCGGCACTCCGGAGGACTTCGGCATTCAGGCTCCAACGCCAAGCCATCCTGAACTGCTCGACTGGCTCGCCATCGAGTTCATGGAACCGAAGGTGAACGACGCTGGCAAAGGCAAACTAAAGCCCTGGTCTGTGAAGCACATTCACCGCCTGATCGTGAACAGCGCCACCTATCGCCAGAGCAGCAAAGTGACGCCCGAAAGCTACGCGAAAGATCCTTACAACCGCCTGCTCGCGCGCGGCCCACGTTTCCGCGTCGAGGGCGAGATCGTCCGCGACATCACGCTCGCCGCCAGCGGACTGCTGAATCCCAAGCTCGGCGGACGCTCCGTAATGCCGACCGCGCCCGAGTATCTCTTCCAGCCGCCGGCCAGCTACGCGCCGTTCCCGTGGAAGAACGAAGTTGGCGAAGAGAAGTATCGCCGCGCGCTCTACACCTTCCGCCGCCGCTCGACCCCCTACCCTGCCCTGCAAACCTTCGACGTGCCGAACGCCGACATGTCCTGCGTGCAACGCCAGCGCAGCAACTCACCCTTGCAGGCGCTCGTGTCGCTCAACGAACCCATCTTCGTCGAGTGCGCGCAAAACCTGGCTCGAAAGACATTGAGCGAAGGTGGCACCACCGACGACGCCCGCATCACCTACGCTTTCCGCCGTGTCCTGTCGCGCCCGCCCGAGACCGAGGAGAAGCGAGAACTCCTCACCCTGCTCGACAAGCAAAAGCAACGCCTCGCGGACGGTTGGCTGAACCCGAACGAAGTCGCGACTGGAAAACCCGAGCTCGCGAAAGATCTGCCCAAAGGCGCATCGCCCACCCAACTCGCGGCCTACACAGTGGTCGCACGTGTGTTGTTGAATCTCGACGAGACGATCACGAAGGAATAGATCGATTCATCACATCCGAGTCTGCAGCCGGGCGCTTGGCTCGCGCTCCGGGACTCTCCAGGGTTTGCCGGTTCGCCAAATTGTCACACGTTTCGCAGTTGATTTCAGGGATAAGAGTTGCTCCCATCGCCGTGACTCAAGCCTTGAACACACACGGAGAAACGCCCGCGTTCATTTACGGGCAGAGAGGAAGTAGTTTATGGGGAAATCAGAAAGGGTTCGGATTGTAGTGGTGGAATCGAACGACCGATGGCGCCATCACCTGGAGTTATTGTTGGCAGAATCATCAGTAGTGGAATGCCTCGGCAGCGTAAAAGACGCGGCCGCTGCCATGCTTTGGGTGGATTCCGGCGACGCACAGATGGTCATCATGGGGTTCGACAACACGTCGGAGCGCCCCGGTGAACTTGTAACGCAACTGCGGGATGCAGCGCCTGCGGTGCACGTCGTGGCTGTCGGGTTCGTCGAACAATCGGAGGCGCTGATCTCGCTGCTCGTCTCTGGTGCGGACGCTGTCGTTTCAAAATCCGAATCGTCGCTTCAGGTCATTGAGGCCATCGAGACCGTGCGGCGCGGAGGTGTTTACCTCTGCGTCTCCCTTGCCCGCCTGCTCGTCGATGCCTTGCGCGCCAACCTGCGCACCACGCGCCGCATGAACGGCCTGTCCCAACGCGAGATGGAAGTGCTGCGGTTGCTGTCCACGGGCCTGACGGATCAGGAGATCGCCGTCCGTATGGGCATCGCCACCCGGACGGTCAGCACCCATCTCCAGCACATCTACGGCAAGCTCTCGGTCCATTCCCGCGCGGCCGCCATTGCCCGCTACCTTGGGCAACTCACGTCCGGCGTTCCGGCAAACCGGCTCCAATTGGCGGCTCTCGCCGCAGTCTGACAGTTTTCATTTGGAGCCCGTCGGCACATTGCCTACGGTGGAACGCATGGACATGGCGCATCTGTCGCAGGGACTGGCGAGTTTCCTCTGCTTCATCCTCATCATCACGGTGCACGAATTCGGCCACGCGTGGATGGCCAATCGCTGCGGGGATGACACCGCGAAGCTGCTCGGCCGCGTCACGTTGAATCCCGCCGCGCACATCGATGCCATTGGCACCATCGCGCTGCCGTTGATCGCGGTCTTCCTTTCCGCATCCGGCTCCGGGCACCTCGCCAGTTTCATCATCGGCTGGGGCAAGCCCGTGCCGGTGAACATTGGGAACCTTCGTCGCCGCGTCCGGGACGACATCCTCGTCACCATGGCCGGTCCGGCAATGAACGTCGTCATCGCGATGGCTGCACTCATCGTAGGTCGAATCGCACTGGAGATGAACTCGACGGTCGTTGTGGAGGCGGCCGGCCAAATGGCCGTCATCAGCATGTATCTCTTCTTCTTCAACCTCATCCCGGTTCCGCCGCTGGACGGATCGCGCGTGATGCGTCACATCGTTGGCATGGGCGAGGAGGCATTCATGAATCTATCGCAGTTCGGAATGATCTTTCTGATCATCCTCATGCAACTCCAACCCGTGCAGGCTGCCCTCGGGGTGGCGACCGGTGTCTCGGTGGGATTGATGGGCTGGCTCGTCGGGTTCGGCCGCTGAACAACGCCGGAGGCCAGTCACTCCTCGGGCACCGAGAGCGCCTGGCCGTTGTCCGTCGCGTCGAGCTTGAGAATGAACGGGACGGCGCGTTCCGCCCACCGGCTCGCGGAGGGATAGTGGGCCGCTGATTCCCCGAAGCAGCTCTGAAGCATGTCCGTGTTGATCACGCCGGGATTCAACGCCACCACACCCAACCCCGGCGGCATCTCCATCGAAAGCGCCAGGCTCAATCCCTCGATCGCCCATTTCGAAGCCACATACGGAGCGACGTCCTTGTCTGCGGAGCGCCCCCAGCCCGAGCTGAAATTCACGATCACCCCGCGATGCTTCCGAATCATGAACGGCAGAAAATGACGGATGACATTGGCGGTGCCCGTGACGTTCGCGTCGAGCACGGCGTTAAACTCCTGCGCGCCGACCTTCCACAGGGGCGCATTGGCGTTGATGATGCCAGCGTTGTTGATCACCAGATCCGGCGCGCCGCACTTCTTGTGCAGACGGGCCGCCCACTCGGCGACTTGCTTGTCCGACACCACGTCCACAACCTCGAAGTCGTGGCGCTTCGGGCAGCGCTGGCGGAAATCGAGAATGCAGTCCCGATTTCGTCCACAGCCGAGGACGGTGTGGCCAAGAGCCATGAATCTTTCGGCCATGGCGCGGCCCAGACCTCGGGTGATTCCGGTAATTACGACAATCTTCTTCTTTGACTTGTCATCGTTCATAGTGAGAACACGGCAGCATGCAATTGCAGTCTCTCACCCCCATTTTCAGCAGGAACGAGGTGAGCATGGCTGAACCGCGCTTTTCAATCAACCCCAATGACAGCGAGTCCCGAAGCCCGGTTGCATCCGATTTGCCCCTCCCGTCAGCCAAGCCGTTCCCACAAGGAACTTGAACTCCCAACGCCCGTCGCGTCCAACTTCCCCCATGAACGAATCCCTCGCCGGCTTCATCGCGCGCCAACCCGTCGTGGACGTCCACGAGCATCACCTGCCGGAACTCGTCCTTCAGCGCGACGTGAATCTCCTCCAACTCTTCCAGCAGAGCTATGCCGGCTGGACCCAGGCCCGCCCCTACTGCCTGCCCTCCGAGTCGCGCCAGGACGACCCGATGCTCGCCGCCGCCGGCCCGACGAGTTGGGAGGCGCTCGCGCCCTTCCTCGACCGCAGCGGCTCGAATGCTTTCGTCCGCAACCTCGTTCGCGCCATCACAGAGCTTCACGGCAATGGCGCGACGGAGATCACCCGCGACAACTGGCCGGCCATCGACGAACGCGTGCGCGCCGCCCATCGACGAACGGACTGGCAGGTGGAGATTCTCAACCGCGCCGGCATCCGCACCGTGATCACCGACGCCTACAACGATCCCCTGCTCGACCCGCGTCCGAAGCTCGGGGCGAACTACCGCTCCGTGATGCGCATCAACTCCCTCGCACTCGGCTGGCATCCGGACTCACGAGATCACAACGGCAACAGCGCGCATGAACTTCTCGCGCGCGCCGGGTCGCACGCGACCTCGTTCAACGATTACCTCGCAGCATTGGAAAAGCTGGTGGACGGAATGGCCTCACGCGGACAGGTCGCGCTCAAGAACGCGCTGGCCTACGACCGTCACCTCGACTTCGACCCGCCGGACGAATCGCTCGCCCGCGCTGCGTGGGGCCGGCCCTTGCCAAGCGCGCCCGAGCGAAAAGCCTTCGGGGATTTCATCGTGGATCACCTCTGCCGCCTCGCGGCGGAACGCGACATCCCGATGCAGATGCATCTCGGCACCGGCATCATTCGCGGCTCCCATCCGCTCCACGTCGCCGGACTAATCGAACGCCATCCGCGCACACGCTTTCTCCTGATGCACCTCGCCTTTCCCTGGAGCCGCGACCTCCTGGGCATGGCCTTCGTCTATCGCAATATCTGGATCGACCTCACCTGGTCGTTCCTCCTGAGCCCTTCGCACTTCAAGGCTGCGTTGCACGAAGCCGCCGAAATCCTGCCCGACGAGACGCGGCTCATGCTCGGCGGCGACAACTGGCACGTCGAAGAAACCTACGGAGCGATCCAAGGCGCCCGTCGGCTGATCGCCGAAGTGCTCACCGAGAAGGTGGACGACGGCTACTTTACCCACGCGGACGCCGAACGGTTCGCACGCCGCATCCTGCACGAGAACGCCGGAGCCTTCTTCCGGCTTTGAAGTCAGGCGCTGCCCGGAGAGTTTGGAAACGCCCCAACTGCGCATTCGAAAACGATTCTGCGCTGGCCCGCGCCTTCCCGCTGCGGCACTCTGGCCGACGACATCTCCTGTGAAACGTATCGCGCCAAAACTCCTGTCGCTGTTTCTGCTGCTGCCACTCGTCGCAGTCAGTGCCGCACCGGACTACCTGCGCGAGATCAAGCCGCTGCTCGCCGAACATTGCTACCGATGCCACGGCGCGTCACAGGCGAAGCACGGTCTGCGCTTGGACACCGCGACACTGGCCCGCCAGGGCGGCGAACACGGAGCCGCCTTCGAACCGGGCCGCAGCGCGGCAAGCCTTGTCATCCGCGTCCTCAAGGGGGAACACGACAGCCTCTCGCGGATGCCCTACAAGAAGCCGTCGTTGAGCGCGGAACAGATCGCTCTCGTCGAACGTTGGATCGATGCCGGAGCAGTGGCACCTGCCGCCGAGGAACCCGACAAGGCCGTCCACTGGGCTTTCGTCCCGCCCGTGCGGCCGTCGGTTCCCGGAATCCGCAGTCCGCAATCCGAGATCCGCAATCCCATAGACACCTTCGTCCGCGCAAAGCTCGCCGAAGAAAACATTCTCCCATCGCCCGAGGCGGACCGCGTAACTCTCATTCGCCGCCTGAGTCTCGACATCACGGGCTTGCCACCGAGCGTCGCGGAAGTCGACGCCTTCACGAAAGATCGCAGCCCCGACGCCTACGAGAAACTCGTCGATCGCCTGCTGGCCTCGCC
>SXGS01488948.1_pt1 | contig 10207 bp, 5 predicted proteins | sample 3174681 | NCBI WGS metagenome assembly SXGS01 (sample SAMN11356861, study PRJNA531348) | freshwater metagenome | isolation source: freshwater sample F1-80 | place: China: Fuxian Lake, Yuxi | collected 2017-12-25
GAGATCGCGGAGCTGGCGCAGCGTCCCGATCATCTTGGTCCCGTCGCGCGGGTGCAGGCCGATGCTGGGTTCATCCAGCACATAGAGCATCCCCATCAGCCCCGACCCGATCTGTGTGGACAGGCGGATCCGCTGCGCCTCGCCGCCGGAGAGGGTAGAGGACTTCCGGTTCAGATTCAGATACTCCAGACCGATGCCGAGCAGCAGGTCGAGGCGCGTGCTGATCTCATGCGCAATCTCGCGGCCCGCCTCGCCGCGCTGCGCGGGCAACGCCAGGCTGTGCAAAAACTCGCTCAATTCGCCGAAGCTGAGCCCGCCGAGATCGTAGATCGTGCGCCTGCCCACCTCCACCAGTTGCCGCTGGGGGCGGAGCCGAGCGCCCCCGCAGTCCGGACACCGGTGTTCCACCATCACCTTGTCCAGATAGTCCTCCATCCCGGAGTGTGCGGTCTGCTTCTGCCGATACCAGCGGTAGTGCCGCTCAATCCGCGTGACGATGCCCTCGAAGCGCACATCCGTTCCCACCTCACGGTGCGTGGTGCGCGCTCCGTCCGGCAGGAGCAACCGCACCCGCTCGCCCTTCGTTCCGTGCAGCAGGATGTCCACCACTCCCGGCGGCAGCTCGCGGAACGGAGTGTCGAGCGAGAACCCATAGTGCGCAGCCAGACTGTACATCCGGCGGCCGTCGCCCGTGTCTTTGTTATGGCGATAGGCTTCCGGCACAAAGGCGCCGCCGGCAATGCTGCGGGAGGGGTCCGGAACCAGTAGCCCCGGATGCACCTGTAGGTACGTGCCCAGCCCAAGGCACGTCCGGCACGCGCTCTGCGGGTCATTGAACACAAAGTGCTCGGCCATCAGCCCGCCCATCGTCAGACTGTGCTCCGGACAGCCGAAGCGTTTCCGGAACCCTTCCAGCACCGGGTCTCCGGCAGGCAAGTCGGGAAGATGTACGCTGAGGAAACGCTCCCCTGTCGCCAGCGCGTTCTCCAGGCTGGTACGAAGCTGCTTCTCGATCTCCGGGCGCACGACATAGCGGTCAATCACGACTTCCATGCGGTCGGGGCGGTTCGCTTCAAGGTCGGTTTCCTCGCTGATATCGAGCAGCACCCCGTCCGCCACGACCCGCCGGTAGCCCTTCTTCCGCACCTCGGAGAAGAGGAACTCCAGGTCCTCGCCGTATACCGGGAAGAGCGGCGCCCGCAGCTCCACGGTCGTGCCCGGCGGGAGACCCAGAATCAGTTCTGCGATCTGCGCCTCCGTGCGGATGGGAACTTCGTGGGTGCAGAAGGGGCACCGCGCCTTCCCCACGGTAGCGAAGAGCAGATTCAGGTAACTGCTGATGTCCGTCATCGTCCCGACGGTGGACCTCGGTGTGCGGGTGATCGTTTTCTGCTCGATGGAAACAACCGGGGACAGACCGTTGAGGAACTCCACCTTCGGCTTCTTCAGGTGGTCGAGAAACCTCCGCACGAACGAGGAAAGCGACTCCATGTAGCGCCGTTGCCCCTCGGCATATATTGTGTCGAAGGCGAGCGACGACTTGCCGGAGCCACTCACCCCGGTGAGGACCACCAGTCGGTCCCGGGGGATTTCCAGGCTGACATTCTTGAGATTGTGCTCGCGGGCACCGTGAATGGAAATGGTAGTGCGCATAGTTCCGTGTGAGATGAGCAGGTAGTCCGGCCGGTCGTCGGGCGCGGAAGTACCCGGCGCGCGACGCCGGGCGACGGCCCTGTTCCGCGGGTTGCAGGATTGCAGGGTTCCAGAATTTGCGGTGGCAAAACCCTCGCAACCGAGAACTCTGAACCAGTACGAATAGTCGGACGCGACGGTCCGGCACCGGCACGATAGTTTGCACGCGGAGTCCCACCGCGCATCGGAGCCCGGACCGTAACTGGGCGCAGCAAGCGGTCCACCGGCACAATGCCAAACAGCACACCGTACCCGAGCCACGCGCGTAAGCAAGTAGACCCACTTCTGTGACAATAACCCACTCAGTCAGCCGATCAGCCCCTCGCCCAACGTCGGGCGCAGCGACCCCGGCGCAGGCACATCGCTCACCGGCGATGCGGCAACACGGACGGCTCCCCGTCAGAAGTGGCGCCGGACCACCTGCTGCCGCTCAGGGGCACTCGGCGCAGCGCGGGCGTCGGCGGTGCGAGTGCCCTGAGGAGGCCACGTGCGACGCTCAGGAGCACCCAGCGTGGTGTAGGCACGTGGGTGCGAGGGCGTTGGGGGACCACTTTCTCACAACCAGCAGACACTCGGTGCGGCCCGGGCCCGGAAAACCGTGCGCTATGGTTTCAAGACAACACAACCTGAGCACTCCGGAACCCGATGAACCCTGGAACCGTATGAACCCTCCTAACTCTGAGGCCCTGCCTTCACTTTCTCCTCGGCACAGGCGATAGTACCTGAAACCGTCCCGGTGCGTGGGTTTCATAATAGGAGAGACCTCGAGCTGATGCCATTAGGGGAAGATGAAGACCACAGGAGCGTGCCACCCGGGACCTGTGCCCGGCCGAAGCGCTTGCTGTACGCGGATCGCAGTATCCTGGCGACGTACGTCAGGCTGCGCGAATGCGTCGGTTCACCCCGGCCCGACCCGACGGGAGTCCCGATGAAGACCTGTTGCCGCCCGTGCCCGGGTGCGACGCTGACCCTCGCTCTATTTCTGTTGCTCGGCGGATTGCAGCCGGCAGCAGCAGATCCGCCTCCGCCGCTGCTGGACACGGTGTTCCCGGCGGGCGGTGCGGTGGGGCAGACCGTGACGGTAACTATCGGCGGGAGCAACCTGGTCGGCGTGCGGGCACTGCAGTGCAGCGCACCCGGAGTGCGGAGCGAGGCGGCCGGACCCAACCGGTTCCGGCTGACCATACCGCAGGGGGTCCTGCCGGGCCACTACGACCTGTGGGCGGAAGCGGAGAACGGCGGCAGTTCCGTTCGCTCCTTCCTGATCGGCAATCGTCCGGAGACGTTGGAGACCGAGCCGAACGATGATCTCGCGTCACCGGCCGCGGCGTCGCTGAACGGGGTGGTGCATGGCCGGATTGAGAAGCCGGGCGACCCCGATTGCTATCGGTTCATGGCGAAGCGCGGGCAGCGTGTGGTGGTAGAGTGCTGGGCCGAGCGGATTGACTCTCGGCTGCGTGCGGTGCTCGAACTGTATGATTCCGCCGGACGCCGGATCGCCGCCAACCGCGGGTACTTCGGCGTGGATCCGCTGGTGGACCTGCTGGCGCCTGCCGATGGGGCCTACGTCGTCAAGGTGCAGGATCTGACCGCGACCGGATCGCCCGAGCACTATTACCGTCTTGATATTGACGCCGGACCGCGCGTCGCGTTCACGGTTCCCAGCGTGATCGAGCAAGGCAAGGCCGGCCGCGTCCGCCTCTTCGGGTGGAACCTCCGCGCCACAGGACAGCCAGGCGCAGCGAACGTTCGGACACACCCCGGTAAGGCAACCGGCGGGCGGGAGACTGTGCGTCGCCCGCGCCGGGCCGGAGCCGCCGCACCGGCCGCCGGGTCTCCGGGGCGCGTACAATCCCCTCCCGCCTTCGATTGGGTGGACGTGGAGATTCCGGCTGCCCAGGCGCATGAGACGGCGCTTCTGCCGGTGCATCGGCACCCCTCCCAGGCGCTGCTCTCCGGGCTGGCCTATCATCTACGCGGCAGCCATGCAGTGGTCCCGATTGGTGTTACGGATGTGCCCGTGGTGCAGTCCGAGCCGACCTCCGGGGGAGTGGCGGTACTGCTGCCCGGCCCCTGCGAAGTGAGCGGGGTTTTGAAAACCGGTGACGACACGGGGTGGTTCGCGCTCGACGCCCGCCGGGGCGAGGTGTTTTACGTCGAGGTGCTGGCGCGACGGATCGGCTCTCCCGTAGACGCCCAACTCAGCATTCTGGACAGCAAGGGGGAGCGGGAGTTCGTCCGCTTCGGCGACGACCTGCGCAACGTCGGGGGACCCACCATGCCCACCCAGCATCCCGACCCGGGTGGACGCTGGGTCGCACCGACCGACGGCCGCTACCGCATCGCAGTCCGCGACGTAGTCGGCGGCCTGGAACCCGATGCACGGCGGATCTACCGATTGAGTGTGCGCCGTGAGGAACCCGCCCTCGTTGTGGTGGCGTTCCCGCGCCGTGACGACGCCGGAGGCCTGACGGTCCCCCGGGGGGGCGCGGCGGCGGTGGAGTTGGTCGCGTTTCGGCGCCGCGGGATGAATGGCGCCATCCGCGTGCGGGCCCGGGACTTGCCTGGCGGTATCGAATGTCCCGAGAGCTGGCTGGGTCCCGGCGTGGATCGAACCACGCTGGTGGTTCGGGCCGATCCGGGGACGTCATTTCGCTTCGGCGAATTGAAACTGGAGGCGATTGCCGACGAACCCGGCGCCCTCCCCGTGCCGGTGCGGAGCGCCGCCGTGGTGCGGACCGGGCTACCGAACGGCTGGGGGCGGCTCAGGGCGGGACTGCCGCTGGCGGTCTGCGGTGAGGCTCCGGTCCGCGTGACGGCGGACGGCCACGAGCCGATCCCGCACCACCTGTATGGAGTGCTGCGCCCGCACCACTCGCCCGGCGGGGCGCTGGACGTTGCGATCTCCATCGAACGCCCGGCGGGCGCGCCGGCCGCGGCGGTGAAATTGATCGCGGTCGGCCTACCGGAGAGCATTCGCAACCAGGCCGTCGTCCTTTCAGCCGGGGAGGCGAAGGGGCACCTCAGCTTCTATCTCCCACCCCATCTCCCCACCGGCCACTACTCGGTGGTCGTGCGCGCGGAGACAACGGTCACGACGGCCGACAAGAAGACCGAGACGGCAGTGACGTTCAGCAACCCGGTGACCTTCGACGTGGAACCGGCCGCGTTTCTGGTGGAGGTGGATCCCTACACGCCGCTGCGGGTGAAGCGCGGCGAGATTTTCCAGATCCCCTACAGTGCCGTCCGACGGAACGGCTTCATCGGCAAGATCCACACCGAACTCGCCGCACCGGGCGTCGTGACCAACGTGACGGGGCTCCGCGGGCGCGGGGAGACCTTCGTCGGCGGAGCGGAGAAGGGATCTTTGCAGGTGATCGTGAACCCGGATGCACCGCTCGGCCGCCAGTCGTTCCTGCGCCTGCTCGGCGTAGGCACGGTCGAGGACCAACCGATCTATCAGGGAAGCTGTTTCCTCACCCTCGAAATTGTGCCGTAGGGCCCCGGAGAATCGCCGATGATGCATGAAGAACGGTGGGGCGCCCGAGTTGCGGCCCTGGGAGTGGGTCGAAACACAGGGCGAGCTGCCGCTGTGGCTGCGCTGCTGGTCGGGCTGGCCACACCGGCCCGAGCGGCGGAGGTGCGGTTCGGCACCGATGTGGTGCCGATTCTGACCCGGGCCGGGTGCAATAGCGGCGGCTGCCACGGCAAGGCGAACGGGCAGAACGGCTTCAGGCTCTCGCTCCTCGGCTTTGAGCCGGAGGAGGACTACGAAGCGCTCGTGCGCGAGGGCGGCGGGCGACGGATTTCCCGCACCGACCCGGAACAGAGCCTCCTGCTGTTGAAGGCGTCCGGGCGGGCTCCGCACGGCGGGGGTAGCCCGATCCCCGAACAGAGTGACGAGTACCGGATTCTACGCGATTGGGTCATCGCCGGCGCTCGCCCGCCGCACCCCTCCGATCCGACCGTGGTCCGCGTAGAGGTCATCCCCCAGCGGGCCACCCTGAGCATCCAGGCTCAGCAGCGGCTCCACGTGCGCGCCTTCTTCTCCGACGGGACTGCGCGGGATGTGACCCGGCAGGCCGTCTACCAGTCGAACGAACCGGACATCGCCGCCGTGGATCGAGAAGGTATCGTGCGTACCGCCGATCGCCGGGGCCTGATCACGGTGATGGCCCGTTTCGGGGACCGTATCGCCACCTTTCACGGCGCCATCCCCTTTGCAGGGAATCCGGCTCGGACCGCGGCGGTCCAGGCACGGTTGAGCGCACTCCGACCGGCTCTGGCGGCCTCACCGGTAGACCGGCATCTCCTGCGCCAGTGGGAATTGATGGGAGTCGCCCCTTCGGAGGCGGCCGATGACGCAACGTTCGTGCGCCGCGTGTCGCTCGACATCTGCGGCACCCTCCCCACCCCGGCGGAGGTGGCCGCCTACGTTTCCGACACCCGCCCCGACAAACGCGAGCGCCTCGTGGATCGCCTCCTGGACCGGCCCGAGTACGCCAGCTACTTCGCGCTCAAGTGGGCCGACATCCTGCAAAATCGCGGCGCCGGCTATTCGACCAGCAAACAGCGGCCCGGCACCACACTCTTTGCGGCGTGGATCCGGGACTCGTTTGCGACGAACAAGCCCTACGACCGGTTCGTGTCGGAGATCCTGACAGCCAGCGGGAGCCAGGCCGAGAACCCGCCGACCGTCTGGTATCGGACTGTTCGCAAGCTTCCCGAGTATGTCGAGTCGGTCTCCCAGGCGTTTCTCGGGGTCCGCGTACAGTGCGCGCAGTGCCACCACCACCCGGCCGAGCGGTGGAGTCAGGCGGACTATTATGCATTGGCGGCGGTCTTTTCCCGCGTGGGGCGAAAGGGCGGTTTCGCAGACGCCGAAGTGCCGACCGACGAAACAATCTACGTGAAGGAAGCAGGCACGGTGACCCATCCGCGCACCGGAGCGGTGATGCAGCCGCGACCGTTGGGCGACGCGCAGTTCCCCCTATCCCGTTTCGACGATCCGCGCCGCAGCCTCGCACGCTGGATGACGCGCCCCGAGAACCCGTTCTTTGCCCGCACCCTGGCAAACCGCATGTGGGCGCACTTCCTCGGGCGCGGGATCGTCCATCCACTGGACGATTCGCGGAGCACCAACCCGCCGAGCAACCCGGAACTGCTGGATGCCCTCGCACACGAGCTCACCTCCGCGAAATATGATGTCAAGCACCTGATCCGGATCATCGTCAACAGCTACGCGTACCGGCTTCAGGCGGCCCCGACCGAGTGGAACGCAGGGGACACCCAAACGTTCGCCCGCTTCTATCCGCGCCGGCTGAGCGCCGAGGTGCTCCTGGACGGAATCAGTCAGGTCCTGGATGTGCCGACGGAGTTCGCCGCGGGCTCCAGCAAGTTCGCACCGGGCACACGGGCGATTGACCTCCCCGACGAGAATGTCCCCGCGACGTTTCTGGACGTGTTCGGCCGCCCCGGCCGCCGCACGGCGTGCGAGTGCGAGCGAGTAGACGATCCGGCACTGACGCAGGCGCTGGAACTGGTCAATTCGCCCGAGATCCAGCGAAAACTGACTGTCCCCACGGGGTTCGCCGCCCGCCTCGCGAAGGATCCCCGCGCGCACCCGGATAAGGTGGGCGAGGTGTTTCTCCGGTTGCTCGGGCGGCAGCCGCGATCGGACGAGCGGCAGGCGGCGCTGGAGTTCCTCGAACGGGAGAAGGACCCGGCCGAGGCCTATCGCTCCCTGCTCTGGGCGCTGCTTGCCACCAACGAATTTCTCTTCAACCACTGATCCGCTGCTCGGAGTTCACACCATGTTGTCCATCCAGGGAAACCCGTTTCGCCGGTGCGACGGCGTCACACGCCGGAGCTTCCTCCAACTGGGAGCGCCTTTGCTCGGTCTGGGCCTGGCAGACCTGCTGGGCGCCGAGGCCCACGCGGTTGAGGCGAAGCGACCGTTCAGCAAGAAATCGCTGATCGTCTTCTGGACGGACGGAGGCATCAGCCAGCAGGACACCTGGGACGTCAAGCCCGACGCTCCCGCCGAGTACCGGGGTCCCTACCAGACGATCCCCACCTCGGTGCCTGGTATCCTGATGGGAGAACGCATTCCCGAACAGGCAAAGATCATGCACCGCCTGGCGCTCGTGCGTTCTGTGCATCATGAACATGGAATCCACGCTCCCTCGGCCCACTGGGTGCAGACGGGGTATTTCGGTCCAACGCTCGCGCGGAACGCCGCGCAGAAACCGCACCTGGGTTCCGTCGTCGCCCGCTCGCTCGGCGCGCGGGCTCCCCAGATGCCGGCGTATGTGACCATCCCGAAGTCGGAGTCGTTCGGCTACCAGGGGGCCGTTTACCTGGGCAAGGCGTACAACCCGTTTGAGGTGGGAGCCGATCCGAACGCGAAGGACTTTCAGGTACCAAATCTCACGCTGCCGCAGGGCCTCACCCCGCAAAATCTGGAAGCGCGGCGGGCTCTCTTGAAGACATTCGACACTCTGCGGCGGGACCTGGACCAGAACGGAGTCCTGGAGGGGCTGGATGGCTTCAAAGCGCAGGCGATGGAAATGGTGACCGGCGACCGAATGCGAATCGCATTCGATCTGAACCGCGAGGATCCGAAACTGCGGGACCGCTACGGCCGCCACCGGTACGGACAGAGCGCCATTCTGGCGCGGCGCTTGGTCCAGGCCGGCGCCCGCGTGGTGAACGTCAATACCGGAAATTGGGATCACCACAACGATCTCACCAAGGGTCTGGACGAGCATCTCCCGCCGCTTGACCGGGCCATCGCGGCTCTCGTGGAGGACCTGGCGGATCGGGGCATGCTCGATGACGTGATCGTCTACTGCGCCGGCGAGTTCGGCCGGACACCCCGCATGAACGGCAACGCCGGCCGCGACCACTGGGGCGACGCGTTCAGCGTCCTACTGGCCGGAGGGGGAATTCAGGGTGGGCGCGTCATCGGCGCCAGCGAAAAGTTCGGCGGCGGGGTACAGGACCGACTCGTCAAGCCGCTGGACGTGCTGGCAACCATCTATCAGCAGCTCGGCATCCCGCTGGACACGCACTACCCGGACTCCTCGGGCCGCCCCACGAGCATCGTCGGCGACGGCAAGCCGATCGGGGAACTGCTGTAGACATACGCCGCGAGCGAGCGCCGGGACCGGACCGGCGCGGAGCCACCTCAGGGTGTTCCCGGCGAAAATTGGATAGCGCGTCCCGGCGCACAATGCAAAACACCCGATTGCGAGAAACAGTTCGATAGTCGGGGCCGAAGACGCGCATACGTCCACTGCGCCCGGAGTATGAACCGCGGAGGGAGCAGAGAGACGCAGCGGGAAAGCGGCCCAGTACACAACCCGCACCGCATAACCCGAGCCGCGCACGTAAGTAAGCGGACCCCCCTCTCGGCCACCCACACACCCGACGACCCGGAACCAGTGGACCACCGCACCGCGGACCCACCCCTGGGCCACCCACGCACCTGCCGACGCGGCGTGGAATCCTGCAACTCCGCTTGCAGGCGCCGGGGCGGGCGGTTTCGCCGGCGCTGCGGTCACCGCCGCAGCCGCCACACCTTTGCGCGGCCTGCAAGATCGCGCATCGGAAGACGGAGCCCGATCATCACTACTCTAACGAAAACGTAGATCACCTGCATTGCTCGCTGGGTCAATGGACGGCCGATGTCCTGGCGCAGTTCAAGCGCGAAGGAACGTGAGGGAAATCGCCGAAGCTCTGGACTACCGCTGTAAAGAATGCGACAAACCAACTCACAGCGGCAAGAACAATCGGGGTCTCTCCCCGTTCGATGGCGTCGCTGCCGTGCGGGGCAGCCCGCACGGGACCTTCCGCCAACCGGTTGAGGACGCGTCCTACTGGGTCCCGAAGGGCCACCGCCTGACCACGCGACTCGTGGACGAGGAGACCGGCGAAGTCCTGCGATGAACACTCCTCGCATCCCAAACCCTCGCTGTGACTGCGAGGGCTACTGCCGGATGCGCACGCCCACGACGTGCCTGGTGCGTGCCGCGATGGTGACGTTCCACGGTCAAGGGCCGTTCATCCACCCGGAAGACCCGCGCCGGCGACTCCTGGACTCGATGATCGAAGACGCTGAGAAGCGGGCCCGGCCGATGTAGCCGGGCCTGGACCCGTGGGGTACCCACGAGGAGTAGAACACCAAGGGACCCAGGCAGAATTCATCGTCCCGCCTGCGGGTGGATCGGGCACGGGGTGCGTGGGCGGGAGGGGGGGCCCTTGCTACGCCCAGGGGGCACCCGGCGTGGCTCGGGTACGGCATCTGGCCCGCACCGCCGGCGATCGCAGGCGTATGTGGAGTCGCGCAACTCCGTTTGCGCGCGTCGCTCGCGGCAAGTCCCCGGCGTGGCTCGGGCACGGGGTGCGTGGGCGGGAGGGGTCCCCTTGCTACGCCCAGGGGGCACCCGGCGTGGCTCGGGTACGGCATCGGGCACGCACCGCAGGCAATCGCAGGCGTATGTGGAGTCGCGCA
>SXGS01156629.1_pt1 | contig 10206 bp, 14 predicted proteins | sample 3174681 | NCBI WGS metagenome assembly SXGS01 (sample SAMN11356861, study PRJNA531348) | freshwater metagenome | isolation source: freshwater sample F1-80 | place: China: Fuxian Lake, Yuxi | collected 2017-12-25
CGGCGCCAGCATGTTGCCGACGATCGCGCCGGTCGAGAACACGACGACCGAGTTCGCCCCGGCGAGCGCCTGCGCCACGGCCAGCCGTAAAACATTGGCCCTCCCGGATCGGGCAACGGTGGTGGGTGTGCCTTCGGTGGTGAAAGGGGAGGCGTGAGGCATCGGAAGCTCGGGTTCCAACAGACTGCTTCCTCGTGCCCGCGGGTCGGCCGGCACGAGAGGTCGAACCTAGAGGGCCGGGTTCGATAGACCGAGCGGGCTATAAAGGAGGGTCGCGCGTCCGTATCTCGACGGGATGCCAATCTGTATAGAATGGTCGCCAACGTGAGGGCAGGCGATGACGTGGAAGCCGATTGTGCCGCCACCCGGCCTGGTGCCGCCCAGGCCGATCACCGTGCGTGCCCAGGCCATCCCGGCGCGCGGGTATTTCGCCGAGCACGCCCACCGCTGGCATCAGATCGTCTACGCCACGTCCGGGGTGCTCACCGTGGCCGTGGAAGGGCGCTCCTTCGTGATCTCGCCGGAGCAGGCCGTGTGGCTGCCGACCGGTGTCCGGCACCGGGTCGGATCGCTCCTGGGCGCGCAGTTCCGCAGCCTGTGGGTCGCCGATGAGGCCGGGCTTGACGTGGCGGAACGCCCGACCGTGTTCGCGGTGCAACCGCTGCTGCGCGCCCTGATCCTGGAGGCGGTGGCGATCGAGGGGGCAGAAGACATGGACGGCTATGCCGGCCGCGTCACCGCCCTGATCCTCGACCAACTTCGACGGGCCCGCCCGCTGCCGGGGGCGCTACCTTGGCCGCGAGAAGGCGCACTCGTCGGTCTCTGTGAAGCTCTTTACGCCGATCCGGCAGACGCCCGGGGGCCGGAGGAATGGGGGCGCGAACTCCGGCTATCGGGGCGAACCCTGGCGCGGCGTTTCGAGGCCGACATCGGCATGAGCCTTCGGTCCTGGCGGCGACGTCTACGCTTGTTCAGGGCCATCGAACTGATGGGTGGGGGCCTGAGCGTGACCGAGACCGCGATGCGGCTCGGTTATGGCTCGACCTCCGCGTTCGTGTACGCGTTCCGCACCGAGCTCGGGAACAGCCCGCAAGCCTACATGCGCGAGCAGGTGGCAGGTCGGCCCAGGTGCTGATGGACCTGTCTGAACCTTCAAGAGAGGAGACATCCTCGAAGACCTCATTTTGGTCCAGAAGCTCGAAAATCGGAGCACAGCCCCTTGATAATAGCAGAGGTCGCCGTGACCTCCGCGCGCTAGGCTCTCGGCAAAATGCTGCCGAGCGGCAGCGGTCGGGGAGGAGGTTGAAATGAGCGACCGTCAAGCGGAGTTGGAGGCTCGCATCGTCGCGCTGGAGTACGCGCTGGAGGTGCTGGTCGACTCCCTGACCGACACCACTGCCATCCGTCCAGCGAAGATCGCCGAACTCCTCACCGAGGCAGCCTCTCAGGCGAGATCGGGCTCGTGCAGTGAGGGCGTGCCCGCGGCGCTCAAGCGGCTCGCGACGAAGCTCGGTTGATTAGCTTGTGGTCCGGGCGAAAGTGTTAAGCGGGGCGCGCTACAGCCGTCGGCGACTACCAGGGACGCTGCCGTGCCCAAGCCTCTCGCCCTCATCCTATCCGGCATGTTCGCTACGGCCGCCGTCGCCGTGCTGAGCGTCTTCGCGGTCGAAAGGCGGATCGGTTCATTCGATCGCTCTGCCGTAGCGAACCTCTCAGGGGCGCCGCTGGAGCCTACAACGACGGGTTCGGTGCTCCCGTGTAACGGCGCGGGCGGGGTACACCGTAAGCAGGTCGAGCATTTGGATAAAGATCGGCTCGGGGTGCTGACGCGATCGGCTGGGACAGGGGAGCGCCGATAAGGCCTAAGCGGTCTAACGCGAGGATCGGCGTGGGATAACGTCGGGTGTGCTTTGCCGGCCGCATCGCTACGGAGGAGCGCCTGCTAGGCAGCTGCTGTCCCAGGAACTGCCGCCGCCATGCGCCGCATCTCGTTCTTCCTTCTGACGTGCCTCGCATCCGCGCTGGTGATCCTGGCGCTGGCTGCCATTGCGGACCAAGCGGTACAAACGCAGCTCGACCACGAGGCAAGTGCGGCTGCGCTCTCGCATTTGGGCGTCGGCACCTGAGTGCGGATCCGCCAGCCCGCAAGCTGAGCGGGCTTCTGCGCTTCTGATCCTGACCCAAGTTGAGCGATCCGAACGGCATGACCTGATCGGGCGTTAGGGCTACCCAAATCTGAGGATCCGAGCATCGAGCGATGTGGGGCTGGCGGATCATGGATCGGGCGCCCCGTGATGGCCCCTGGATCATCGCCATCAACCGGCGCGAGCCAAATCGCCGGGCGGCGATTCGCGGGGATCCCGGCAGTTGCGGAGCAGGCGAGCCTTGGCGTGTCGCTTCCTGCGACCACGGCTACGCGTCGGACGCCTTCACGGACTGGATGCCATTCCCGCCCTGGCCTACCTTAGGGGAACACGCAGACGCGAGCCAGAGCGAGGCTTCGGCCTCCAAGCGCCAACAGGTGCTGACCTGCCGCCCGGCAAGGCGGCGGGTCTTTGCGGTTCAGCCGGCCCCGTACCCGCCTTTGGCGTTGTCCGACATCGGAGGCGACGGCCGGTTGTCATAGCCGCCGCTCTCCGGCCCGAGATCGCTCTGCGGCTCCGGGCTCCCCGGCGAGTGCGGTCCGGCGCCACCGGGCAGCGGCTCCGGCTTCCTCGTCTCGCTGAGCGGGCGCCCCGGCGGCGCCGAGCCGACCGCTTCCTTCTCGTCCGGCTTGTCCTGCGTCATGCTCGCCCTCGGGTTCTGTACCTCATGGGCGAAAGCCGGCGGCCGGCAGAGGGTTCCGCTGCGATAGGAATGGGCACGTCAGCGGCTCCCAACAGCCTCCTCGAACGCATCATGGATGCGCCAGCACCGGTACGATCGCTGTTCGTCGAGGTTTGGCTGGCCTGTGCCGGAAACAACCGCCCGGGCTCGATGCGGATGATCGCCTCGGGCCCCTCTGGCGAGGAGATCAGCTTTCCTGGCGGCGTCTCGCTGGCCATCCTTGGGATCTTGCTTTCGGCTGCCGCGAGCATTGCGAAGCGGTGGCGACAAGCTCCGCTCCAAGCCGCGGCTGGTCGCAAAGCGGTGGGAGCGTGACCTCAGATATTGACTGTGTCGCGAAATGCGGTTGTTCGTCCCAGGTTAAAATTTCGGAGACCGAAGTGGACGACACCACGATCAAGCAGCAGTCGGACTTGGGCGAGCTGACCGTCGATATCATCGCAGCCTACGTCTCGAACAACAACGTTCAGGTGGCTGAGCTGCCGGCGCTGATCGCGGGCGTACGTGCCGCCCTCGGCGGCTTGGGCCAGCCGAGCGCATCCGACGAACCCGAAGTTGAGAAGCCGACCCCCGCCCAGATCCGTAAATCGGTCACCCATGACGGCCTCATAAGCTTCATCGATGGCAGGAGCTATCAGACGCTGAAGCGGCACCTGGGCAAGCACGGGCTCGACATGCAGGCTTATCGGCAGCGTTATGGCCTGCCGGAAGATTATCCCTCGACGGCACCGGCATATTCGGAGAAGCGTTCCGCACTGGCGCGCAGATTCGGTCTCGGCCGGAAGGCCGGTGCTGCTGGGCCTAAGGAGGCCCCTCCTGAGGCGCCGAAGCGCGGCGACCGGCAGAAGAAGGCGGCGGCCGAGTAAGAGCGTTCGGGAAAGGGAGCAGGCCGAGCGATCAGACATAAGCTCGGCGCGCTTGCCGTCGGTCCGCCGGAATCGGTCGTGGCGGGGCGCCGCCCCTATCCCGGACCGCTTCGATCGGAGCGCGTAGGGCCCGCGCAACAGGTCGCCCATCACGCGACGCCGTAATACATCGAATTTGCTTCATCCCCGGCGCGTGTGCGGAGGAAGACAAAACTCAAACCCTCTTCGTCCACCCTTGGCGATGAAAGCGGCACCGTTCTGCCCGAATGATACTGTAGAAGCTCCCGGCCGAGGCGGGAGCCTTCGCCGCCATCACCCTAAGCGCGACGGCCTCGAATACCGTGCCCACCACCCCGGGCGAGTAGGTCGGCCTCGCCGTCAGCTCGACGCTGCCAGAGGGCGTCCACGCCATCGACGCCGTGATCTATCGCCGTAACGACACGCGGCTCTCGCCCGATACGGCTACCGACGTTCCGGTGCTCGTCCGGTCGACGGGTTCAAGGCTTATCGGCTCAAACATCGAGCCGCTGCTCGCCCAGCCAACTGTGTCCGGGCTTACCCGAAGTCTCGTCGGCACAACGCGCAGCGAATGGTCTCATGATGCTCGCGCGATCCGAGGTGGCACCGTGGCCGCCACGCTCCGGCATGGTCGGAATGGCCGAAGTCGCGCGAGGCGCGTCGGCAGTCGGTGAGTTGCAGATCGCTACAGCTCGATCACCAGGCCCGGGTCGAAGCCGGTCGCTTCCGTCGGATACCCGTGCGGGTTACACAGCACGCGTGTCGCGCCGATCCGGTAATCGAACCGGTCGTGGACATGTCCGTGTACCCAAAGCGTCGGGCACGCCTCTTCCACGAGGGCATCGAGCCTGGAGGCGTAGGCGGGATTAAGCGGCCCCGCGCGGAAACGTTCGGCGACGCTGAGCGCGCTGGGGGCGTGATGGGTGACCACCACGTGCGGATTGTCGGGGGCCGCCGGCAACCGTGCGAGCGCTCCCGCAAGGAACGCGCGTGAGCGGAGGTGGAGGGCGAGCGCCTCCTCGGGACGGAACCGCAGCCACCTCGGCCGCGTGGCCCACCGGATCAACCTGTGATCGTTCAGTCCCGACCGCGCGTCGCGCATCGAGGCGGCCCGCAATTCCCGGCCATCCAAATCGTAGTCGGTCCACAGCGTGCATCCGGAAACGGCCACGTCCCCGAAGGTCACGGTGTCGTTCTCCAGGAAATGGATGCCACGCTCGGTAGCCGCCGTGCGTCCCCTGGCCAACTCCTCGGCATAGGTCCGACGGTAGAACTCGTGATTGCCCGCCACGAGCACGACCGGCATGTGCGGACGGATGGCCGCCGCAAGCCACTCCACGGCTTCCGCCAAGCCGCCGCCCACGTCGCCGGCGACGATGGCGACGTCCGCTTCCGGGATCCGCGGGGGCCGCCAAGGCGCGCCGACGTCGCGGTGAAGATCGGAGAAGATCCATAACCTCATCGCTCTCCTTGCTCCTCGATCTTATGCGGCGCCGGCAGGAGCCGCGGCTGGACGGGATGGCCGCCGGATCGGGGACGTGCCGCCGTGCTCGGCGGACGGCGGCCCGCGCGAAGGGGGCCGGGATGGGATTGTCACGAACGGGCCGCAGCGGCATTCGGGACGAGCGCCCCCTTCCCGACCCGTCGATCGGCCGGAAGCCCATGATCCTTCGATCGCCGACCCCTCGCGGCACCGACACCGAGAGCGGCCCGGCCCCTCACCGAACCCTCATGCGAGGTCCCTGTCCACCCACGGACTCCCGGTGTCCGACCGGGCCTTGCAGGGGCTGCGCGGCGTCACGGTCCGGACGACGCACGGATGTATTCGTCAGCCTGCGCCGTTCCCTCGCTTCCGCGATCGGAGGACCGCCTCGCGCGGGTGGCGGACCACCCCGGAGGTGCCGGAGGCCCCGGGACGTCTCCGAGCCGGCGGCAAGGAAGGGGCCCGCGTGTTCCGCCCAGGCATATCCACGCCTTCGAGCCGCTCGAACTCGGCGGAAAGGGCAAGAAGCCTGTCGCCGATCCGGCGTTCGCGCTCCAACTCGCGCGCGGCCATCAGCGCGGCGAGGGTCGCTGCCTCGATGCGGCGTGCATGAGGATCGGCGGCCACGGCGACAACGAGGGAGGCGACGAGCACGGCCGTCCTGAGGATCGCGGGCGGCAATGCCCCGCCGGCCAGGACGGGGATGTCGGCTTGTCCGAGCCGCGGCGCCATGAACGGCAGGAGACGCGTCGCGAACGGCAAGGGAACCGGGCCGGAGGCCGCGAGCGACGCCTGGGTCCACAGGTGGACCTGATGCGAGCAGGGCAAGAACCAGGGCGGTGCGGGGCGGGGCCCTTCGTCGCCGACGTCCGCGTTGCCCGGTGCCCATGCATCGAAGCGGGCGGCGCCCATCGCCCGCGCCGAGGCGGGGTGATCGCGTCCGACCGTCACGACGGCATCGAGCGCGACGCGCAGCTGCCCGTCGCGCAGGCAGTCGATCGGTAATGCCAGGATGAGGTCCCGTCCTTGCCCGTCGGCTAACCGCATGGTGTCGAGCAAGGCTCCGGTCCCGATCGTATCGACGTGCGAGACGCGTGGCATCGCGCCCCGTCGTGACAGGGGCAGGGCCGACGGCTCTGCGGCGACCTCGACCGCGGCGCCCGCGCCGGCGAGGCCGTGGGCGACCAAGAGGGCCGTCGCGGGCCCGGCCGCGTCGTCGGAGAACACACCGATGCGCATCGTCACTCACCCGTCGAGAAGCCCCCGGATGTGGGAGCGGGTATATTATACCAGAGATATAATAATGCGGTCGAGGCCGATAGCGGCGCGGATTCCCTCTTGCCGGCGGAGCGGAGAATGTCGCCCCGTCGGCCCCGCGAAGGCGCTCCGTCGGGTTCGCGTGCCGGCCCCCACGTCAGGTGCAGGAGAAGGGACGGGCTGGCCCGGCGAGAGGACATCGTCAGGATACCGGCACCCTCCCCGCGCGCATGACCTAACGGTCCGAACCGTCGGGCGGCCGGGGACGCCGAGGCGGCGCACAGGGCATACAGTTCGAGCCGTCCTGCGCGGGTCCAGGCTTCCGATCAGGACGGTCGCACGGGCCGTCAAGGTTCCCCCTTCTGGCTGATAAATACCAATGGTATAATTGCATCCTCCTCTACATCGCTGGCGTGCCGCGCCCCGGGCATCCCGTCCGAGCGCCCGCTGCCCTGCGCGAAACGGGATGTCCCATGTTGCTTGCATTCACCGGCCCCGGTTGCATCTCGGCCAATGCCCACGTCGCCCTCCTGATCACGCACGCGGCCGCGGCACTCGGCATTTCGGTGCAGCACGTGCGGGTCGTGGGCGGCGCGGAGCCCTCGCTGCTGCCGCGCTTGGTCCTGCCGCGGGGAGGGAGTTTCGTCGAACAGCCTGCCGATGCCGTTGCACGATCGATCCGCGACGGATTCGACCTCACGATCGTCGATGCCGGTGCCGGCAAGCTCCCGCGATTGGGCGCCCTCCCCTTCGATGCCGTGCTCGTCGGTGCCGGACCCTGCGATATCGAGGAACGTCGCGCGGTTTCGGTTGCCGGATCGCTGCCCGGACGCCTCTCGCGGGTCGCGTGGCTGCTCGGACTGGATCGTGACGGGGGCGAGCCCGAGTTGAGGCGCTTCGAGCACGGCGTGCAATCGGCGCTTACCGAAATGGACACGCTTCGGACCCTCCGCATCCTGCCCGCGCTCGCGCCGATCCTGCGTCGCGCCGACACGGACAGGCTCCTCGCCGGCAGGCCGTCCGCACGGGTACTCGGGGCCGGGGTCGCCCTTCTCGGCTCGATCGCGGCTGCGATCGAGGCCGAGCGGGGCGGAACTCGCGAAGGCCCTTGGTCAAGTCTCGCCGAAGCCGTGGAGGGTACGCGCCTGTGCGACCGGCGTGACGAGGCCGAGACGCTCCGGGCGCTGGCCGACGACCTGGAGCGCATCGCGGATGGCGGGGGCCCGACGGCCGAGGACCTTGCGCACGCGCCCGTGCTTGAGCAGTGGGAGAGCGCCGCGAGGATAACGCGGTGCCTCGTCGGCGTCGTGGGCGGCCATCCGAATCTCACGTCCGGCAAGCAGGTTCGGACGTCGGAGGTCTATGCCACCGACGGACGTTCCTGGGCGCGGACCCTCTCGCGCTTCTACGTGCTTCGTACCCCCCGGCGGGACCTACCGTCCGTCAACGTGCATTGACGCGTATCGCGTCCCGCGTGCCCGGCCTCCCGCGGGATCTGCCAAGGACGGGCGGCGAGGCCGCCCGTCCAAGTGAGCCCGGCAACGAGATCGTCGCGAGGCAGCTCTCGCGGCTCACCATCCCTCGTCGTCCGGGTAACCCTGCCGGCCGCTCAGGTGCAGGCGCACGCCATCGGATTGGTCACGATAGAAGTCCTCGCCCCCTTCCGTCTCGTCGAAGGACATGTCGAGCAGCTCGGGTCCGGTCGCCGCCTCCTCGTCCTGCCAGCTCTCCTCGTCATCGTGGAACGCGACGTCCGACAGGTTGGCCTCCACGGCCGCAAGTCGGCCGGAGCGGTTCCTGACCGCCGGCAGCCTCCGACGCGCCGTGGTCGGCAGGGTCGAGCGGCGCCGGCGCGCGGCGTCGGACGTATTTGATTTCACTTGCCTCATGTCACGTGTCTCCTCTCGTCTGGATGGTCCGGCCGTGCCTCAGGCCCGGAATTGGCTTCCGATCCGCCCCGACGGGTGGGCCGGGAACTCGCCTACGCGTCTCCTGCAGGTTTCCGGCGCGAGGGCCCGGGGCTGCGACCGACAACGGGGGCGCCGACGTGCCGCATCATCCCGGAGGCGGTCGGTGCCCGCCCGGGCGCGCGCCTCAAGGCGCCCTCGGACGAGGCGAAGGCACTCCTCGGCCTGTCCCCGTCCGCTGCTCGCCTCCCCGCGTCCCACGTCGGAGATCGCTGCCGCGGCCAGGATGTCGGCCGTCAGCAGGAGCGAACGGCGTAACAGGGGCTCGCCCGGCCTTCCCTTCAGCAGGTCCGCTCGGCAAAGGCTGTCCAGTGTCGGCACCTCGATCGAGGCAATTCGGCCGGAGCCGGTTTCGCGGAGCGGGACCCCGGTCCGAGGCGCGGGGGCGTAACTCGGGAACAGGGGATCGGCGTCAGCCTCCGGTACACCGCGGGCGGGGTCGACGTAGCTGGTCGGCACCATGGTCGCGGCAAGGTCCAGAGCGGGATCCAAGCTGCGGAGCGCCACGAGCACATCGTCATGCTGGCCGCGCCCGTACATCGCGAGGACGCGGCGGCGCAGGAAGCGCGCCGGTACCGGGACGACCTGCATGCCGCGCGCGGTCGGCCGCGTCGTGACTGCGACCGGCACGATGCCCGCTTCGACGACGATGGCGGGGCGGCGTCCTGCGAAGGTCAAGCCGTTCGCCACCATGAGCGCCGACCAGAACGAGGAGCAGTCCTTAGAGTGGAACTCGATGACCATCGTATCTGAGCCTCCGCCGGCGATTTATACCAATGATATAATATGCCAGCCTGTGCAGGCCTCCAATCCCTGGAACCGTGTTGTCTCCCACTTTCCTTCGGATTGGTTTGCGAAATGTAATCGATCCCAGTCCGAGCGAAGCCAACGATTGTGCGCCTCCAAGACAATCCTGTGGCTCGAATGAAGTAAATATCTCTACATTTGAGTTTATCTGTGGTTGCCCTGCAACCCACGCAGTTCCGCTGCCCTAAGCCTTGAGGCAAGGTCAGTTCCGCGCGTCTATAGACTTCGAGGCAAGACGCGGGAGGCTCCACCGGCCCACCATCTCTCTAGAGCGCGAGCGGTGGCAAGGGCGGTCAGTCGTCCATCGGCACCCGCGGGGGGTGCTTCGGCATAGTGCGCAGCGCTCGGCCGCTCCTGCGCCTGGTGCGCACCTCGGTGCCGGCGGCCTGCGCCCCTTTTGACAGAGCGTAGCCCTGGCAGGAATGGTGTTCGAGCCGGGTAGAGCCTCGACCACGGCGCATGAGCGCTTGGATGGGCGGTTTCGCCCTATCGTGGGGCGGCGCGCCGTCGGGGGGGCGTATGGCAGGTGCGCTCGTCACCGAAGCCCGCCAGGCGGGGCCGGAACCCCTTGCCCCGGTCTCATGGGGGATCTGGACTTATCACGCCCCCATGGAGGCGGGTCCGCCGCGAACGAACCGGGCGGACCGCGAGTCGGTCAAGCCGCTTTCACGCCGGCCAGGAAGTGGGAGACCTCCTGCGTCAGGCCTTCCGAGTGCCGGGCCAGCTCCTGCGCCGCGCTCAGCTCCTGCGCGGCCGCCGCGCGGGTCTGGCCGGCGCCGGCCTGCCCCGAGCCGATGTTCCGGGTCACCTGCTCCGGGCCCGGCGCGGCCTGCTGCACGTTGCGCGTGATCTCTTGGGTGGCTGCGCCCTGCTCCTCCATCGCCGCCGCGATGCTTGCTGCGTAAGTGGACATCTCGCCGATCACGCGGCCAATCTGCTGAATATCGGTGACCACTTCCCGCGTCGCAGCCTGGATCTCGGC
>SXGS01205867.1_pt1 | contig 10206 bp, 9 predicted proteins | sample 3174681 | NCBI WGS metagenome assembly SXGS01 (sample SAMN11356861, study PRJNA531348) | freshwater metagenome | isolation source: freshwater sample F1-80 | place: China: Fuxian Lake, Yuxi | collected 2017-12-25
ACACGCGGCTTATGAAGCCGCTGCTCTAACCACTGAGCTACACCGCCGTTTCGGGGCAAAGACTCTAGGGTGCCCCGGGGAACGGGTCAAGCGGGCCCACGCAGGCGCGCCCAAACGCGAGATCAGGCCCTGTGCGGAGCAGTGGTCTCGGGTAAAAGAACCATGCCCCCGACGGAGTGGTAGCTCATGCGCTTGGTGAGCACGGTCCCGCTCGCCTCGTCGAGCACGCGGCACTCGCGGATCGGCCGGGAGTAGAGGTGCAGCGTCACCGCAGGGCCATCGCCCACAGGCTCGATCCGATGCCAGCCCATGTCGTCGACGATGTACGCCACGCCCCCGGTGCGGAACTCCCGGGCGGGCCCCATGGCGGGCGGCAGCGAGCCGTCCTCGCGGACGCGATAGATCGTCTCGCGCACGGTGCCCTCGAGCACCCCCATCCAACAGCGCTGGCTGGCGTGGTCGTGGATCGGACTGCGCTGGCCCTTGCTCCAGCACAGCACGATCAACTCGTAGAACTCCGTGCGCCGGATCAGGTTGCGCGAGTAGTAGTTGGCCTCGAACAGCGCGAAGCGGCGCCAGTCGTCGGAGCCGCGCTGGGCGTACTCCGCGAGCAGGCGGGTGATGCGCGCCCCCTTGGCGTCCTCGGCGAGCAGGCGGTCGAGATCCGCGAGCAGGAAGTCGAGCGGATCGGGATTCACGCTGGAGTTCCCTGCAGCTGCGGCGCTTCGCGCAGGGCGGAAGCGAGCGCGGCGAGCGCGCGCTCGATGTCGTGCGCTCGTGTGGAGTGACCGAGCGAGAAGCGCAGCGTCGCGCGCGCATGGGTCTCGCCCTTCCCCATCGCCATGAGCACGTGCGAAGGCGCGCTGCCCGTCGCCGCGGAACCCGCTGCGCAATGCACGCCCTGCACGCCGAGCGCACGCTGCAGCTCCGCGCCCGTGCGACCGGGGAACGTGGCGCTGAGCGTGTTCGGCAGCCAAGGTCCCTCGCCGTTGCGGACGGCACGCGGCTCGAGTGCCCGAATGCCGTGCCACAGCCGTTCGCGCAGCTCGGGTGAGCGCGCCGCGTCGAAGCTTCCCGCTGCGAGGAGCTCGAACGCGCGTCCGAGCGCCGCGACGGCAGCGGTGTTCTCGGTGCCGCTGCGCATGCCGCATTGCTGTCCGCAGCCATCGATCAGCGGAGCGAGCGCGATGCCCCGTCGCACGTACAGCACGCCGCAACCCTTCGGCGCGTAGAGCTTGTGCCCCGAGATGCTGAGCAGGTCGCAGCCGAGCTCGCGCACATCGAGCGGCAGCTTGCCGATCGCGGCTACGGCGTCGCAGTGCAGCAGCACTCCTCGCGCTCGGCACAGGGCCGCGACCTCGCGCACGGGTTGCAGCACGCCGGTCTCGTTGTTCGCCACCATCAGCGAAACGACGCGCGTGTCCGCGCTGAGCGCGCGCTCGACGTTCGCAACCTCGACGCGGCCGCTGTCGCCGACGGCGACGATTTCGACGGCCACGCCCGAACGGGCCAGCGCATCGGCGGTGCGCAGCACGGATTTGTGCTCGATGGCGCTCGTGACCAGCCCCCCACCCCGCCCGGAGGCGAAGAGTCCCTTGAGCGCCCAGTTGTTCGACTCCGTGCCCCCGGAGGTGAACCAGATCTCGTCACCGAACGCACCGAGGGCGCGGGCCGCCGAGGTGCGGGCGCGGACGATGTGCTCTTGGGCGAGCAGGCCCGCCGGATGCGAGGCGGAAGCGTTGCCGCAGGTCGCACGGGTCGACTCGACGTAGGCTTCGAGCGCCTCGGGATGCACCGGTGTCGAGCCGTTGATGTCCAAGTAAACGTCGTTCATTGCCCCTATTGTGCCCGCGGCAGGCTGCCGCGCCCAGATGCGCGCCAAAAGCAGGGCCCGCTTCCGGGCAGCGGGACGCGCGCTCGGCAGCGGCGCCTAAGGCTCGGCGCGTGCGCGTCCGAGGAGGGGCGCGTGGGAGCGGACCGCCAGACCTCGGGGTGCTGCATCGAGCAGCTGATCGCCTGCGCGAGCCTCGACGAGCTCGACCGCGCCCTGCTCGACGCAACCGCCGATTGCGCCGGACTGCTGGCCGCGGAACTGTGGCGTCCTCACGGAGAAACATGGGTGCCGGTGCTCGCCCGCGGAGCGCGCGAATGCCTGCCTCCGGACGAGTTGGTGCGTGCCGCGGCCGAGGGCGTCATCGGAGAACGACTGCCCGGCGGTTCGCACGTGATCGTAAACAGGGGCGTGATTGCAATGGTGCTCGCTTGGGATGGACCCGAGCGGCACGACGATCGCCCGCTGGGCTGGCTCGCGCTGCACGCCGCCGTCCAAGCGAGCTTGCCAGTGCGCTCCTCGCCCTTTTCTGCGCCGCTTCCTCGGCGCATGCCCTAGCCGAGCGACCACGCCACGTCTTCCAGAGGCTGGAACGCGAGCTGCAAAATCCTGCGGACAGCGAACGCCGTGACTTGTACGCGCCCGCGCGGCCGCCTCCGCATTGCACCGTGCGCAGCGTCCGCTACTCTTCCCCCGCGCATTGGATTCGCCCCAAGCGCGTGAGAGGCAGCCTCTGAGAGGTGTGGGCACTATTGCGAGCAGAGCCCGCACCCGGGAAGCTCCGAGGCTGCCTCTCTCCCTCGAGCCAGTGGTCGCAAGATCACTGGCCCCCTTCGTTGCACGGGCAGGGGCGGGCCTTGCTTGGGCTGTGGCAGGATGCGCCGCGGCGAAGTCAGCAACTCGGGCGCCAAGCGCCAACGAGCTAGGATCGTGGCCCCGCCCCCCCCCAACCGAGGCCGACCGACGACCTCAGGGAACAAGGCTCTCTCGGGGAAAGCTCTCAGGGAAAGCTCTCAGGGAACGCTCTCAGGGAACGACGGTCCAGACGTGGGCCGCGAGCCCATCCGTCTCAACGAGCGTCAGGCGAGCCAACTGCCCGTCGTGACTCCAACTCGAGGAACTCATGCCGTCCCGGAGCACCTGCGAAGGAGGCAGACCGTAGCCCTCGAGCACGATCTGGTCGGGCTGGCCATCTGCGCAACCAGTCGTCACCGTGAGCGGCTGCACCGGGCTGAGTCCGGCTGCGGAAATCTCCACGCTCAAACGTGTCAGGTTGGCCGTGCCCGTGATCGCGACGGCATTGGTCGCCGGCTGCACGCTCCACGAGAAGGGCGTGAAGGAGCCCGCCGTCGCCTGCTCGACGTGGAAGTGGAAGTAGCGCTTGCTCGAGTCCGCGAGCGTGACCGCCGAGCTCGGCAGGATCAGCGCGTGGCTGCGCAGCCAGTTGCACACCGTCGTCTCGCTGACCGCATCCCAGGAGTGGCCGGGGTAATTCACCACGGTCAGCAGGTGCTTCGACGCAAGCGCGCCGAGCGCGAGCTGGTGCTGGTAGAAGAGGTCGTTCTGAGTGATCAGGTACGGGATGTCGCCGGTCGTGCGGGTCGTGTGCGTACCGATGTGCAGCAGGTTGCGGCCAAGGTCGGTACCGGGGGCCACCGCGAACGACAGCGGGTCGAAGCTGAAGACCGAGCCGCGCTGCAAGTTCCACGACGAAGCGGAACCCGGCTGCCCGGTGCCGAAGCGGTCGTCGTAGATCTGCTGAACCGTCACGCCGGCCTGCGGGTACGTGTCCTCGTGAGAGAGGATGCCCGACTGGTTGAACACGGCGGCCAACATCACGCCCGTGGGGTCGAGCTGTCGGGCCGCGAAGTTCATCGCGGCGCCGCCGCCCATCGAGAAGCCGACGGCGTACACGCGCGCCGGGTCGACGGCGAATTGCGCGTTGATCCAGTCGAGCGCCGCCTCGGTGTGGATCCGACTGCGCTCGTCGGAGAAGTGCGTCTGCCCACCGCTCAGCGGAGCGATACAGAGCCAGTTGCGGCGCCGAGCCTCGGCGAAGAACGAGGTGTTGAGCAGGCCGTCATAGTGGCTCACGCCAAACTTGTGGAACACGACCAGCATCGGCCGCGGGCCCACGCCGTTCGCTTCCTGCACGAGGAAGCGCTCGGCGAATCCGGTGCCGGGCTGAATCGTCACCTCGTACCAGCGCGGCCTGTCGGCGATCGGAGGCGCGCCCGCTCGCCCGATCACGGATCCCGGCTGCGACGGAGCCGAGAGGCCCGTCATCATGCGCACGCCGATCCCGAGCCCGCTGCGCGGTCCGGCTCCCGGGGCGTAGGACAGATCCGGACGCCGCTCCCAGCCCTCGCCCGCCGACTCCTCAAGAGTGCGCGCGTACGGTGTCGCGTCGCGCGGCGCGTGGAGGCGCGAGCGATCGACCTGCGGCAGGGCCATCGGCGCCCCGAACTGAGGCGCGAGAGAGAGAATCAGGGTGAGGAACACGAGGAAGCTTTCGGGAGCAGCCGTCTATTAGCCGCAGCTAAGTCTAGCCCGCACGGTCGAAATCGGTAGACCCGCCGCCGGCCGCGGGCCGGCGGGCTTGTCGGCCGGAAAGTCGTTCAAGCTCTGGCCCGCGGCCGCCGGGGGCGGCCCCCACCCAAAAGCAGCCGCAGCCCCATGGCCGAGCGCCATGGAGCCCTCTCGGCCCTACGGCGCCACCGCGGCGCCCGGTAGCCCTTCGAATTCCCCCAAGCAACGTCCGTCGAGGGTCAGCACCTGCAGGCGCTCGGCGTCGCGATCCAGCACCGCCACGCGCGACTCCCGCTCGCTCGGCCCCGCCTCGACCGCCACGTCCCCGACGTCACGCAGCTCGCCCGGCCCGTCTCCGGCGAGCGCCAGTTGGGCCAGCACCCGGCCGACGGGGTCCGCGAGGACGAGCGCAGTCCGGGATCCCGAGAGGGCGATCACGAGCCGACGGTCGGGCAGAACGGCGAGAGCCTGCGGCCCGGCGCACTCCCCCGCGCGCAGCTCGATGCGGAAAGAGAAGTGGAACTCGAAGTCGCGGTACACCTGCACCCGACCCAGCGTCGGCTCGCAGGCGTACGTCCACGCGCCCTGCTGCACGACGCGGGAAATGCCGCCAAAGCGCTCGAGCGGATCGCCGAGCGGGCGCAGTGAATCGACGAGCCGACCGTCGCGGCGCAGCAGCGCGAGCGCGTGGCGCCTCACGCCGCCGCGAGCGACCACCAACGAGAGCGCTTCGTCGGTTTCGTTCAGCGCAAGATCCGTCGCGTCCGCAAGCACCCCGCGCACGTCGTCGCGCTCGGGGGGCGCACCGCCGAACGCGGCCGTCTCGCGGCCGAAGAGCGAGAAGGCACGCACCTCCCCGGCCCGCGCGTCGACGGTCCACACCTGCCGGTCGGAGTCGACGTCGATGCCTCCGAGCGCCAGCGGCGAATCACCGCGACCGCCGAAGGAGAACCCCGGGCCCAGCGCGCGCCCATCGAGGTCGAAGGGCTGCACGTGAGCGCGCCGCACATGCCGCGCGACATGCAGCACACCGCCGCGCAGGCTCAGCGATCCGTGGTTCACGCCGCGCCTCGCTCGAACTCGATCACCACGAGCTCCGTCGGGGCGCCGATGCGCACGGGCAAGCCGATCGAGCCGAGCCCGCGGCTCGTGACAATCGCGGTCGGGCCGCTCTGCAAGCGGACACCGGGATGAGGCGGACCGGCGCGACGCAGCCACGGCAGGTCAAGCTGCGTTCCGTGCGTGTGACCGCACAGCACCGCGAGGCAACGCTCGCGCACGAAGGCCAGCGCACCGCGCGGGTTGTGGCACAGCGCCACTTCGAAGTCGCCCGGCTGCACGCAGGAACGCGCGCGAGCGAGGTCGATCGTGCGCGCCTCCTCGAGGTCCTCGACGCCGACCACGCACAGCGCCGCGCCAGCGCGCTCGATCCGCACACCCTCGTTGCGCAGGAAACGGAGCCCGTCGTGCGCCCAGCGCTGGGCGATCTCGCCCGCGCGCCGGCCGCGGTAGTCGTGGTTGCCGAACACGCACAGCACTCCCGCGCGTGCCTGAAGTCGCGCGAGGTCGGCGCGCACGAGCTCGGCGTCTTCCGCGCGATGCGTGATCAGGTCCCCGGTGATGACGACGAGGTCGGGCTCGAGCGAGTTCGCCAGCTCTACCGCGGCGCGCAGGTCGCCAGTCCGCACGAAGGGGCCCGCATGAAGATCGCTCAGCTGCACGATGCGAAATCCGCGCAGCCCGTCAGGGAGGCGTGGGTGCAGCACGTACTCGCGACGCACTCTCAGACCGGGCGGAGTCAGGTGTCGGACGCGATAGAACGCGCGACCGCCGAGGGCGAGTGCCAGAGCCTCGCAGACGCGCACGGTGGCGCGGCGCGCGAGCGAGTGGCGGCGGGGCGGAACCCGCAGGTCTTGGCCGAAAGGCATCGTCGATCCGGAAGTGGCTGGCAGGGCACTCTAGCGAGCGCGAGAGAGCGCACCACGCCCAGCACGTGCCATCAGCCGCCGAGGCGCACGCGCTCGCCGGGAGCGAGCCGACGCTCGCCGAGCGCGTCCGCCACCACGCACGAACCGTGGCGCAGCTCGATCACGACCGATTGCCCGCCGCCGCTGATGCGCAGCTCGCCGTGCTCGAGCTCCACGACGCCGACGCGCGTGGTCACGGTACGACGACCGCGGACGACCAGTGCGCCGGAGTCGAACAGGAGCCTCCCGAGCCCGCGGTCCTCGACGCAGACCTTCGATCCGCGCTCGACGAGCACCTCGTTGCGCGCGCCGAGCGTCAGGCTCGCCGCGGAGTTCGAGTCGGTCACGACCCAGTCGCCGCGCCTCAGCGGCTGGGGCAGGTCCTGCATGTCCATGCGTCGCACGCCGAGCGTGTACTCGCCCACAACCGCTCGCGCGCGTGCCTCGACTTCCGAGTTCGACATGCGCGTCAGGAGGAAGATCAGCAGGCCAGGAAGCACGAGCGTGCGGACCACGAGCGAAAGCGAGCGCTGCGAGCGCGGGCTGCGCGCGAGACGCAGGCGTTCCGCGCGGCGCTGGGCTCGCTCCGCGGCCTCGCGGCCGAGCCGGCGCTCGCGCGCGATGTGCGCCGTCACCCGCAGGGACTCGCGGTACTCGCGCTCGCACTCCGGGCAGCCATCGAGGTGCTCCCGCAGAGCCGAGCCCTGCTCCGGCACGAGGGCGGTCTCGACGAGCCGCCCGAGATCCGCGCGCGCGCGCTCGCAGGCCGGTCGCTGCATCTCGATGGGGGTCAGCTCCATGGGACTCCTCGGCCTCGTGCATCGGCCGGGAGCCAGGATCCCTTGAGGGCCGCGCAGGCCCCGCCCCACGCGCAGGCGCCGAGCGGGACGCGGGCCCCGACTCAGCCTGCGAGGCGCGCCGCGCCGTGCTCGAGCCGGGCGAGCACCGCCGGGGCCCCGAGCAGAGCCATGACGTCGAAGATGTCGGCGCCGTTCACGACGCCGCACAGCGTGAGGCGCACCGGCTGGAAGAAGGCCGGCAGCTTGAGCCCCTGCTCCTGCGCCCAAGCCTTCGAGGCCTCGCGCACGACCGCTGCATCGAGGCCGCCGATCACGCGCGGCGCGAGCCAATCGCGGTACTCGCGCACGGTCTGCACGGCGTTCGCGTGCTTGCGCACGGCCACGACGGCGTCGTCCGCCCACCGGACGGCCTCGTCGCGCTGGAAGAGATACGCGATGCGCGGCGCGAGCTCGCTGTAGATCTGGATGCGCGCCTGCTCGGTCTTCACCACCTCGAGGAACCACGAGCGCCGCCGCGCGAGCTCGTCGGCGCTACACAGGCCTTCTGCGACGACGAACGGCGCGCAGTGGTCCGCGAGCGTCTCGAGCGACTCCTTGCGCAGGTACTCGCCCGCCATCCAGCGGAACTTCTCCGGATCGAAGATCGCGCCCGCCTTCTGCACGTCCTTGATGTCGAAGTGCTGCACGAGCTGGTCGACGTTGAAGAGCACGCTCGTACCGTCGAGCGCCCAGCCCTGCAGGCACAGGAAGTTGACCACCGCCTCGCACGGGAAGCCCTTGTCGCGGTAATCCTGCAGCGCAGTGTCGCCAGTGCGCTTGGAGAGCTTCTTGCCGTCCGTGCCGAGCATCAGCGGCAGGTGCCCGAACTCTGGCATCGGCTGACCCAGCGCCTGGTAGAGCAGCACCTGCTTGGGCGTGTTGACGAGGTGCTCCTCGCCGCGGAACACGTGCGTGATGCCCATGTCCACGTCGTCGCACACCACGCAGAAGTTGTAGGTCGGGCTGCCGTCCGAACGGACCATGACCCAGTCGTCGACCTCCTCGTGCGAGAAGTGCACGTCGCCGCGGATGTGGTCGACGCAGACCGTCTCGCCGGGCGGCACGCGGAAGCGGACCACGGCCTTCTCGCCGGCCGCGACGCGGCGCGCGGACTGCGCGGGATCGAGCAGCGCGCACAAGCGGTCGTAGACCTGACGCTGCTTGCGGGACTCCTGCTCGGCGCGCAGCGCATCGAGGCGCTCGGTCGTGCAGAAGCAGTGGTAGGCGTGCCCCGAGGCGAGCAGACGCGCGGCTACTTCGCGGTACTGCGGATACTTCTCGGACTGGCGGTAGGGCCCGCAGGGACCGCCGAGGTCCGGACCCTCGTCCCAGTGGATCCCGAGCCAGTGCAGGCCCTCGAGGATCGCGTGCTCAAACTCCTTGGTGGAGCGCTCGGGGTCGGTGTCCTCGAGGCGCAGCAGGAACTGCCCACCGTGGCGGCGCGCGTAGGCCCAGTTGAAGAGCGCGGTGCGGGCGCCGCCGATGTGCAGCTTGCCGGTGGGGCTGGGAGCGAAACGGACACGGACGGGCTTGGACACGGCGGGACCTCGGGCAGGAGACAGCGGGGCGAGGAGGATAGGCGCGGGTCGCGCGGGGATCCAACGCGCGCCGCAGTGCGCACTTTTGGGCGCGAAATCCCTCGCCTCCCCCACTAGATTCGGTCCATGTCCAGCGCCACCAAGGCCTCCGCCTACAAGCCCGCCCGCTCCGTCACCGCCCGCGTCCCCAAGGTGTTGCTCCACGAGCACTTGGACGGCGGACTGCGGCCGCGCACGGTGCTCGAGCTCGCGCGCGCCATCGGCTACGAGGGCCTGCCGCACCGGGACGAGCGCCTGCTCGCCGACTGGTTCCACGCCGGCGCGGCGCGCGGCTCGCTGCCCCTGTATCTGGAGGGCTTCGCCCACACGATCGCGGTGATGCAGTCGGCCGAGGCGCTCGAACGCGTGGCCTACGAGTACTGCGAGGACATGGCCGCGGACAACGTGGTGTATTCGGAAGTTCGCTTCGCGCCGCACTTCCACACCGCGGGCGGCCTCGGGCTCGACGGCGTGATGCGCGCCGTGCTCAGGGGACTCGAGCGCGGCCAGCACGACTTCCAAGTCGGCGTGGGGCTGATCGTGTGCGCCATGCGCAACCAGTCGCCCGAGCTGTCGTTCAAGCTGGCCGAGCTCGTCATCAGCTTCCGCGATCAGGGCTGCGTGGGTTTCGACCTCGCGGGCGAGGAAGCGGGCCACCCGGCCAAGGAGCACCTGCGCGCCTTCGAACACGTCAAGCGCGCCAACTTCTCGATCACGATCCACGCCGGCGAGAGCTTCGGCCCGGAGAGCATCTGGCAGGCGCTGCAATACTGCGGCGCACACCGCATCGGCCATGGCACGCGCCTGATCGAGGACATCGTCATCTACGAAGGCAAGGTCATCAAGGTCGGCGCGCTGGCGCAGTACGTGCTCGACCACCGCATCCCGATCGAGGTGTGCCTGTCGTCGAACGTGCACACCGGTGCGACGCCGTCGATGGCAGAACATCCCTTCCGCTTCTACATGGACCGCGGCTTCCGCGTGACGCTCAACACAGACAACCGGCTGATGAGCCGCACCACGATGACGGACGAGTACCAGATCGCCGTCGACCAGTTCGGCTGCACGCTCGCCGACCTCGAGAAGATCACGATCAACGGCATGAAGAGCGCCTTCGCGCACTATGACGAGCGCGTCAAGGTGATCTTCGCGCGCATCAAGCCCGCCTACGCGGCGCTGCGCACCGATCTCGGCCTCGCGCTCTAGACCGGAAGCGACTTCTCGGGCGGGAAAGTCCTTCCGGAAGCCGTCAGGGGTAGCTTGCTTCGACCACGGTCTTGATGCCACCGCGCACCCAGAAGTCGCCCTCGACCGTCATGCGGCGAGGCTGGGTGGCGGCCACGAGGTCCGCGAGGATCCGGTTGGTCACGGCCTCGTGGAACGCGCCCTCGCCGCGGTAGCTCCACAGGTAGAGCTTGAGGCTCTTGAGCTCCACGCACAGCCGGTCCGGCACGTAGCGGATG
>SXGS01057757.1_pt1 | contig 10205 bp, 5 predicted proteins | sample 3174681 | NCBI WGS metagenome assembly SXGS01 (sample SAMN11356861, study PRJNA531348) | freshwater metagenome | isolation source: freshwater sample F1-80 | place: China: Fuxian Lake, Yuxi | collected 2017-12-25
AGCTTGATTCAGAGGCCTCCTTTCATCTCCAACCTTTTGGCTAAAGACAATATCGGGTATTAGCACTCCTTTCGAAGCGTTATTCCCATTTCAGGGGCAAGTTGTCTATGCATTACTCACCCGTCCGCCACTTTACTTGGTCTCTTGCGAAACCTTTCTCGTGCGACTTGCATGCCTAATCCACGCCGCCAACGTTCGTTCTGAGCCAGGATCAAACCCTTCGCTTGAATTTTTTCTGGCTCAAGCCAATGGATCTGGGACCCAAGAACCAAATGTAAGAACACTTAATTCTCCGATGGGCCTTACAGTCTCCAAAGGCTCAAGAATGTGGCAAGGTTCAAATACTCTCCCCAAGCTCCGAATCCACCAAAGGTGAACGCCGAAGACATGGAGAGTTTTTCGTATCCAAAACTCGTAGGAATCCAAATTATCAAAGAACTATCAAGGAGCTTTTTGGTCCAACCTGAACAGGAAAGACCGCTCATCGTATTTTATTTTTGAGGCCCTAATTTTCCGAATCTTACAGCGCTCAAAGCGTCGCATCCAGAAATTCAGAACCTATAGGCTCAAGCTCGCCGCCTCCCTACATTGCCCTTAGAAAGCCACTTCAGGCTGGCAAGTCACGGAATAGCAAGCGACACGATCACATCGAGATCCGCCTTACTTCGGCGCAGTCAAATTAATTCGGCACCGAGCCTTGGCAGTCTCCAAGTATCGCCGAGCCAAATTGTCGACCAATTAAGAACCTTGCTCACTTCTACTCCGCTGGGAGTACGTGGCCGGCACTTTTAAGTCTGTAACCACTCTTGAGTTGTTTTACTCTTGAGTGTCTGGCTCGTTGCTTGGCAGAACACAGAGCTTAACGAATTCGGTCCAGGTGTCAATGAGTATTTCTCAGATTTCTTTCGGCGGCCTTCATGGCTCTGCGTGCGCGCTGGAAGAGAGCAAAAAAGGCACCTCCAAAGACCGGCAAGAGGGCCAGTGAAAGATTTTGACTGAGGGTGAATCCTGTGAACGTGCTCAGGTTATCCCCTCGCAGACGTTCCAGCGCAAATCTTCCCACGGCATAGAGGGAAAAAAGAATGGGCATTCCGGCACCCCTTGGGGCATCGGAGCGCCTCAGATACCAGAACAACAACCCTCCGAGCAGAAAATCGTGAGCTGCCTGGTAGAGTTGCGTTGGGTGTACGGCAAGGGGAAGGGACGAGGTCCCGTGCAAGAGTCCAAGGCTTCTTTGTTCCTGGGATGCAGGCGAGCCTGGCGGGAACACAACTCCCAGGGTGAAATCAGGCTCGCAGAGCATGCCATAGCAACAGCCATTCAGGAAGCAGCCGAGACGACCAAAGGCCATGGCTATCGGCGCTCCCATGGCCGCGACGTCCATGAGGTCCAATGTTGGGAGTTTCTTTCTCCAGCAGTACAGCAACCCACCGAGGAGTCCAGTTATGGCTCCACCGTAAAACACCAATCCCCCTTTCCAAATCTTGAAGAACTCCAGAAAGGATTCGTGAGAGTACTGCTCCTGGTAATTCTTTACATAGTAAAGGATCCGCCCACCGAGGAGCCCGCTGAGAAGCATTGCCAATCCCAGATCGTACATGACGTCCGGTAGCCCACGTCGCCTTGTTTCCCGTGTCATGAGCCAAGCTGAAAGGAGAAATCCCAGCACGATCATCAAGCCATAGCCATGAAGCGGCAGCGAACTTCCCCAGGGAAGCGGTATCTCGAAGAGTACGGGTCTCATTTTGCGAATTCTCGGGGCGCCCTATCTGTTTGTCGAACGAATACTTTGTGGCAAACGCAAGGCACCTTAGATATCCTCTTGCCGCAATGTTGCGAAAGCGTGTGCTTGTCTTGGGGTCTACTGGATCCATTGGCAAGAGTACCCTTGAAGTCGCCGACAATTTGCGAGACGAGATCCTGGTCGTCGGCCTGGCAGCTCACAGTCAGTGGGAGAAACTCCTTTCGCAAACGCTTCAGTACGCCCCTGTTGGGGTCGCGCTGAGCGACCCTGCCGCGGCGCAGAGACTCGAAGCAGAAATCAGCCGCCAAAAGCTGCCAAGGCCTCCCAAAGTTTACCGGGGTCCCCAGGGGCTTGTGGACCTTGTGCGGGCCACCGAGGGCGAAGTGGTAGTAGCCGCTATTTCAGGGGCAGCCGGCCTACCCGCCAGCATAGCAGCCCTCGAGACCGGGAAAGATCTCGCACTGGCCAACAAGGAATCGCTCGTGCTGGCAGGTTCCCTCCTCACCCGGCTGGCTCGTGACAAGGGGCGCCAAGTCCTCCCGGTAGACAGCGAGCACTCGGCAATTTTCCAATCCCTGTTGGCTGGCCGGCCCGAGGAGGTCGAATCCGTCATCCTCACGGCCTCCGGTGGCCCCTTTCGGCAGAAGAGCCTGGAGGAGATGCGCCAAGTTACAAAGGCCGAGGCGCTTCAGCACCCAACCTGGGTCATGGGAGCGAAGATTACCATCGACTCAGCAACCCTCATGAACAAGGCGCTGGAGGTCATCGAAGCCCGTTGGCTTTTCGATCTTGCACCCGAACAAATTCGAGTGGTCGTCCACCCGCAGTCGATCATCCATTCGCTGGTGCAGTTTCATGACGGCTCGATCATCTGCCAACTCGGCCCTCCCGACATGAAAATCCCGATTCAGTATGCGCTGACTTTCCCGCGACGCAGGGCGCTCCCGGTAAAGCGTCTGAGACTCGAGGAGGTTGGACACCTCAACTTCGAGGCCCCGGATACTGAGCGTTTTCCCGCAATACGGCTCGCCTACGAGGTCTTGCGCCTGGGTGGAACGGCGGCTGCGGTATTCAACTCCGCCAACGAGGTGGCCGTCACGGCGTTTCTTCGCGACGAGATCAAGTTCGTGGAGATCCTCGAATGCGTTGAGCAAACTATCCGCGACCACGAAATCATCGCTGATCCTTCGCTCGACACCCTCATGGCCGCTGACGCTTGGGGTCGCAAACAAGCCACGGCGCACCTGACTCGCTACCCATCAACACGCCATCGAGTCGTCAAGGACCAAAGCGTCCTGAAAGAATAAGCACCAATGATTCTTGTAAGCATTTTTTACGCCATCGTTGGGATTAGCATCCTGATCTTTGTTCACGAGCTGGGTCACTTCCTGGCTGCAAAAAAAGTTGGTGTCCGTGTGGAGCGATTCGCGATCGGTTTCGACCCATCGATCAGGGGTCGGAGCTTGCGATTATTTTCCTTCCGCCGTGGTGAGACGGAATACGTGCTCGGTGCGATCCCTCTCGGCGGATATGTGAAGCTGGCAGGCGGTGAGATGCTTCACGACACCTCTCACAAGCCCGCCCCGGATGAGCTTCCAGGGAAATCTGTCGGTGCACGGGCGTTGGTCTTCGTGGCAGGCTCCGTGATGAACGTAATGTTCGCGTTCATTTTCTTCATGGTCGCCTTCTCGATTGGGGTGCCTTTCCCCGAGCCCAGGATTGGATCTGTGGTGCCAGGAAGCCCGGCATGGAAGGCCGGACTGCGCCCCGACGACCAAGTTCTCTCCATCGATGGAGAGAACATCATGGAGTTTGGCGAGATCCGGCTGGCGGCAGCGCTGGGAAGCTCTACCCGGAGCATGAATTTGACGGTCTCCCGGGTCTCCCCCGAAAAGTCCACCAGTAACCTGAACATGGCTCTGACTCCAAGATGGGATTCAGAGCAGGGGTTTAACGTGATTGGAGTTCGCGAAGCCCGTTCGGGAATCCTGGCGAGTGATCCTGGGACAGAGAGCCTGGCCGGACGATCCGGGCTCAAGAAAGGCGATCGGATCCTCGGTCTCAAGCTGGGAGATTTCAAAGTGGCACCCGCACACCTTGGCGTCGCCCTGGACGCTCTGAGCTCTTTTCAGTCGATCCGCCCCGGCGTCGCATTCCAGCTTCTCGTCGCAAGAGATGGCAAGGAGCTGGCGCTGGACGTGCACCCTCGGCGGAACGAGGCGGAGAAGCCACAATCGCTCCTCGGGATCGATTCCAGATCCTCTGCGGGGGTCCTCATCCGTGACATTCACCCAGCCTCGGCAGCACTCAAGACCTTTCAGCCTCGAGATAGAGTCGTGGCAGTTCAAGGTGAGCCTGTACCGGTCGTTCATTGGCTGGACATTGCCCGGCTGGCCGGGAATACCAACACCGTGTCCCTCACCATCGAAAACGACAACGGGGAGTCCAGAGCTGCCAGCGTCCCCACAAGTGACCTGGTCGATTGGCTGCTTGGAGGTGAGATCTTGTGGGATGAACACAGGGCCCGCCTCGGAAAACTCGACTCTGACAGCCCACTGGCACAAGCTGGTCTTGTGGCTGGCGATCTGCTAACACACTTCGACAGGAGCCCCATTTACGCCCCGGAGGAGAGAGCAGAAGTCCTCGACGTGAGCCTGTCACCCACGATCTCTGTCCGAATCCTCCGCGACGGAACACCAAGAACTTTGAGCGTGCAGCGCAGCGATCTCCTCGAAGCACGCGGTGTCACCTGGGAGTCAACCCTGTCGATCAAGGCCGTCGTGGAGGGCGGCCCGGCAGCGGTCGCCGGGATCACGCCCGGATCGCGGATCTTGCACATCGGTGGGCGACGAGTCTACAGCTGGCTTGAGATGCGGGAGGAGATCGAGCGACTAGGCGCTGGAGCGCAAACAGATGTCGGGTGGGTCACCGGCGCCGGCGAGCTCAAGGAAGCCAGCACAAAGCTCGAGTTGCCGGTCCATGAGGCACTCGAGACGTCCATTGAGTTTGAACCACTCGATCGCCTCGTAAAGGTTCCGCTACTCGAGACGTTCAGCGCTGGCGCCAAACGCACACTGCTGTCGGCAAAGCAGATCTTCCTGACGCTCAGGAGCTTGGTCAGCCGCGAGGTGTCTCCCAAGAATCTCTCGGGGCCCCTGGGCATCACCCACTTCCTCACCCTGGTAGCGCAGAAAGACAGCTGGGGTCGGCTGATCTACATCATGGCCCTGATCAGCATCAACCTGGGTCTCTTCAACCTTCTGCCGTTCCCGATCCTCGACGGCGGACACTTGCTCTTTCTTGGCATTGAGAAAGTCAAGGGCAGCCCGGTCAGCGTGAAAGCACAGGAATGGGCCATGAACCTGGCCTTCCTTGCCATCATGTTTCTCTTCGTTTTTGTAACATTCAACGACGTCCGACGCATCTTCCCCTGACACCCGCCGCTCCAACCCGGCGAACGATGGCGAAGAAATGGGTGAATGCCTCCAGCGGACCCGGGACTATGGGGCCCGCGCGCCTTCGCCCTGCGCTTCCGGCCAGGGGAGCAGCCCATGGCGCTTCAGGCGGTAAGTCAAGATGCGCGGTGTGGTCGAAAGCGCCTTCGCGGCTCGGGCTTGGTTGCCTCCGGAGTTCTTCATGGCCTCGATGAGGATCTCGCGCTCGTAACCCGTGAGCATCGACTCCAGGGTCCCCGCCTTTGTGGTACCGGAAGAGCTGCCCGTCTGCAAGGTTGGGGGCAGATGGTGCGCGCGAATCACTCCGTCGTCCGACAGGAGGACAGCCCTCGCGATGCAGTTCTCAAGCTCACGGACGTTGCCGGGCCAGTGGTAGGCGGTCATGAGCTCGATGGCGGGGGTGCTGATGCGCACGACGCGCTTGGCGTGCTTGAAAGCGTGCACCTCGAGGAAGTGGTCTGCCAGCAGCGTGATGTCGGCCCGGCGCTCCCGGAGCGCCGGGAGATAGATCGGAAAGACGTTCAGACGGTAGTACAAGTCGCTGCGGAAACGTCCTGCCTCGATCGCTTGCTCGATGTTGGCATTCGTGGCTGCGATGATGCGCACATTGATTCTTCGCGGCCTCTCATCTCCGAGGCGCTCAATCTCCCCTTCCTGGAGGACCCGCAAGAGCTTCACCTGAATTGCGGGGATCAACTCCCCGACCTCATCGAGGAAGATCGTGCCTCCCTGCGCCAGCTCAAAACGGCCACGGCGGTCGCTCTCGGCTCCGGTGTAAGCACCTCGAACGTGCCCAAAGAGCTCGCTCGCCACGAGGTGCTCGGGTAGCGCGCCGCAATTCACGGCAACAAACGGACCCGAGGCCCGCGGGCTGAGCATGTGGATCGCCCTCGCCACTAGCTCCTTTCCCGTTCCGCTCTCCCCTCGTACCATTACTGTCGTCTCGAACGGCGCGACCTGGCGAATTTGGTCGAACGTCTCGCGGATCTGGCGTGTGTTTCCAACCATGCTCGCCGGACGGAACTCGCCGGCCTGCAGCTCTTCAAGTCGCGCTTTCTCCCGGCGTAGACTGTCGACCTCCTCGCGGTGGTCCCGCCAGTTGAGCACGGCCTCACCGACGATCGTCGCGATCACGGTAAGGAGCCTCAAGTCATTCTCGAGGCTCGACCTCGATCCGGCGGGCCGATCCGCGCTGAGGGTACCTATGACCTCCTTGCGACTCGCGATGGGGACGCACACAAAGGCGATGCGGGACCAGTCGAGGTCCCGCCTCGAGCGCGTCCGGTCAAGGAAAAGCGGCTCGTCTCCGATGCACGGCACGAGCGCGGGCTCGCCCCGTCGGATGACCTGGCCGATGACGCCCTCAGTGGGTTTGTATCGTCCCCGCTGCCTCTCGCCCGTCGAGAGGCCTTGCGACGCCTCGACCCGGATCTCTTTCCGCGCAGGGTCGTAGATCGTGATCATGCAGCGATCCATCCCGAAATAGCTTGAAAGATGCCCGAGCACTGCATTCAGGATGGGCTCGAGCTCCCGGCTGGCCGACAGCAGCTCCTGAGTGATCTGGTAAAGGATGTCAATTTCACGGGACGGGCGCAAATCTTCAGGCCGGACTGCGATGCCCGGGGGTGGAGAACTCGAGTTGTTCACTGCCTGGCACATAGCAATTCGTATGCCCCGAACCCCATGGCCTGAATCCGCAGATGCCCAACGCTGGTAGCTACCGCCAATGAAACCTGCATCGACGACACAGGGCACATGCTGGCAGCTTCATGGCCATTCTTTGTGCTGCGCACCGACTGCCTCCAGGAATTTACACCGCACACGGGCAGGAGACCTTTTGCGGCCTGCGAAAGGTTGCGGCTGCTCGCGCCAGAGGCGCCCGGCGCCCCTCAGGCGCCGGGCAGGGGGTTTGCGGGGAGCTGGCGGAGCCACAAACGGCCCGCAGGGAGCCGGCGCCAGCGAGAGCTGGCGGCTCCCGAGAGAGCCTGGCCCGGAGGCTCACGCGCAGCCTGCGACCGGAGGGTCCGCCTCCCCCACCAGCAGAAACGAGCAGCAGACCTGAGATGGTCTTCCTCTGCCCATTCGGACTGTCTCACGGGTGGGCGCGCGAGGTATAGGTACTTATAGGCACTCAGATCAATAGACGTCCCTCTGATACCTTTTCGCCTTTGCGAGCTCCTGAACGAAGTGCATGGCCTCGGCGGGGGAACGGCGGCCTTCCGTCTCGACGATCTTGCGAAGGGCGAGGTCCACATCGCTCGCCATGCTTCGTGCGTCACCGCAGACGTAAACGCACGCGCCCTCCTCGATCCAGCGCCAGAACTCGGACGCGTGCTCCCGCATCCGATGCTGCACGTAGACCTTTTCCTTTTGGTCGCGTGAAAAGGCCACGTCGAGGCGGGTGAGAAAGCCCTCGGCCAGATAGGTCTGCAGCTCCTCCTCGTAGAGGAAGTCCATGGCCCGCCGCTGGTCTCCGAAGAAGAGCCACGCCTTGCCGCGTTCACCCCTCGCCTTGCGCTCCTGAAGGAAGGCGCGGAAGGGCGCAATCCCGGTGCCCGGCCCGATCATCAGAATCGGCGTGTTTCCGGAAGGTGGAAGCTTGAAGCCGTGGGACGGCCGCACGAAGACCCGCACACGCTCTCCATGCCGCACGCGCTCCGCGAGGTGAGTCGAAGTAACCCCCTTGCGTATTCTTCCCCGCGCTTCATACCGAACGACTCCGACCGTGAGGTGGACCTCATTGGGATGCGCCTTGAGGGAAGAGGCTATCGAATAGAGCCTCGGCCGGAGAGCCGGGAGGGCCGCCGCGACCTCACGCGGCCGGGGCCGCGCCGACGGGACCAGCCTCAGGAAGTCGATCAACCCGACAGGGGACGAGCTCACGCCATCACCATCGAGCAGCGCGCGGAGGCAAGCCGCGTCGTCACCCCCCTTCACGCTGCCCAGGAGGAGGTCGGAAAGCGCGTCACCGACATTTTCGATCTCGAAATGCCGGGAGAGCGCCTCACGAAACGGAACCGTGTCGCCAGAGGGGGTCCTGACGCCCTCGTCGCCCCTGGCCCCGAGGGCCTTGTCAATCTCATCGACCAGTTCGGGACAGTTCTCCGGGTACACTCCGAGAGAGTCCCCCGGCTCGTACGTGATGCCGCTCCCCTCGAGGTCAAGAACGACTAGCCGCGTGTCCTTTGCGCCCCCACCCTTGTTGAGGGGAACACACCGGACGAGCCTTGCGGGGAACGGGTTCTCCCGGCCGTGAGGCGTGGTGCGGGATGCTTCCCGTGAGTCTCGGGGCCGCGTCTCGGCGTTCAGCTCGGTCCGTGCCGAAGTTGCGGCGGCTCCCGGCGAGACCGCGGCCCTCGCGAGGATCTCCCTGAGCTTTACCGCCGTGAGCTTACCTCCCGGCGCGCACAGCGTGAGACTCTTCTCCTGGCCCCCGGCGACGGCTTCTGCGTAAGTCTTGCACAAGTACCCACAGGCGCCGCAGTCAAGCTGCGCCATCGCTGCCATGAGAACGCGCGGGAGCGGCTGCCCATCGGCAAGGCGCAGGCGTTCGTCCAGGGAGAGCGAAGGGTCGTGCCAGGGCAGTTCCTCCTCCTCCGCCTGCGGTTTCGCCGCCACGACAGGAGGAGCGGTCAGATCGCCCCGGACATCGGTTCCAAAGAGTCCGGCAAAGAAGCCGTTCAACCAGGCACGCTGCACTGCATTGAATGGCGCGGTCTCGGGGATGTGGGGAGGAAGAAGGGTGGGGTTCATTTCGTATCGGTCAGAGTTGTGGGTTGTGTGGTCCGCGACTGGAGCTGGAAGACAGCAAGAAGGGCCTCCGTCGAATGGCGCTCTGTGAATTCGCGAAAGCTCTCCTGCCCTACCCGGTGGTCAAGATAGCCTCGCAAGACCCCCTCGAGCAGGTTCAACAGGTCACTCGCCGGGATGTTTCGGAAAATTTCCCTCCCGCAACCACGCTCCGAACCGTAGCCGCCGCCCACAAAGACTCGGTAGCCCTCAACCACGTCTTCGCCCTGTGCTACCTTGACACCGAGGAGCCCGATGTCGCCGATGGCGTGCTGGGCGCAGGAGTGCGGGCACCCAGTAAAGTGGATGTTGATGGGTTGGTCCAGGCTGAGACGCGCGTCGAGGTAATTTCCCAGCGCAAGTGCGTGGCCCTTCGTGTCGGTCGCCGAATACTTGCAGCCCCGGTTCCCCGTGCAAGCAACGAGTCCGCCGCATACATTCGTGGCGCTCCAGTTCAGCCCCATCGCCAGAAGATCCACCTGCAGCTCCGGGACCCTGGAGCCGGGAACATCCGAGATGAGGAGGTTCTGCCACACGGTGAGGCGGATGGTTCCGCTTCCGTGCCGGTCGGCTGCGTCGGCCAACCGGCGCATCTGCTCCGAGCGCATCCGGCCCATGGGCAAGACGATACCGGCGTAGAAGAAACCTGGCTGCCGCTGCGGGTGGAACCCGACATGCCCGTGCTTCCGGACCGGCCCTCGAGGCTCGCAGGCCCCCGGTGGCAGCCGGGTAAACGATCGTCCGAAATGCTGCTCCGCTTCGGAGAGGAATTTTTCGAGGCCCCACCGCTCAAGGAGATACTTGAGACGCGCCTTCTTCCTGTCGGTGCGATCGCCGTGGTCAATGAAGACGCGCACCATGGCGGCGGCCGCGGACAGGCAATCCCTCGGCTCGAGGATAACCCCGGCGTCACGAGCGAAATCTCCGTGCCCCGTGATGCCGCCGAGGAGTACGCGAAAGTAAACCCCCTCTGCGGCCTGCTGGTCGCGAGCCACGCGCACCGCCGCAAAGCCGATGTCGTTCGTGTCCTCGAGCGAGCTGATCGTCCCGCCGCCGTCGAAGGCAATGTTGAATTTCCGCGGCAGGCCGTAAAGCTCCCTGTGATTCAAGATGTGGTGATGAAGGTCTCGTGCAAGCGGACGCGTGTCGATGATTTCCTGGGCGTCAATTCCGGCCGTCGGTGTCCCCGTGATGTTACGGATGTTGTCGGCGCCGGC
>SXGS01205247.1_pt1 | contig 10204 bp, 8 predicted proteins | sample 3174681 | NCBI WGS metagenome assembly SXGS01 (sample SAMN11356861, study PRJNA531348) | freshwater metagenome | isolation source: freshwater sample F1-80 | place: China: Fuxian Lake, Yuxi | collected 2017-12-25
AGGCCTTCTCCACGAAGTTCGTCGCGTCGGAATCGACGGCGGTTTCTGTCGTGGTCGTGCCATCAAGCGCGGCGGTGTCGGCCGGGACAGCTTCGGCTGCGGGGTTTTCCGGAGCACAGGCAGCAAAGCCAAGCGCCAGAGCGGACGCCGCGAGCATCATCGGACGTTTTGCTCGGGTCAAAGGTTCTCTCCTCAAAACAGGGATGCAACGCCGGGCGGCGCAGCACTCCAGTCAGAACGTGAGGGGTCATTGCCAGTTCCGATGGAACCCGCCGCGGAACATGACGATGCATACAGCTTTGTCGTTCCCGCGTGCGCTGACTTACCGCACAGCCTCGATCGCAACACCCTCGCGACGCGGATCGGCGCCGCCTTCGAGACGGTCCGGACGCACCACAATCAGGTTGAGGCCTGAATTCTCTCCGGCCACTTCGCGGATCCTGAAGCCGGCGTCGGAGAGGAATTTCGACCATTGCTTGCCGGTCTCGTCCGCAGTCTCGATGCTCACGACAGGGCCGCGTGCGACGACGTTGGGAAGCGCGCTCGCCTGCTGCGCGGTCGCGCCCCAGTCGAGCACGGCGACCAGCGTCTTCGAGACATAGCCGACGATGGAGTTACCGCCCGGCGAGCCGGTGATCATGAAGGGATCGCCCGCCTCGTCGAACACGATCGTGGGCGACATTGAGGAGCGCGGGCGCTTTCCAGGACCCGGTGCGTTCGCGACGGGCTTGCCGCCGAGGGTCGGCGGGCGGGTGAAGTCGGTCAGCTGGTTGTTGAGCAGGAAGCCGTTGGTCCAGCGCTGCGAGCCGAATCCGCTTTCCACCGTGGCTGTGAAGGAGACGGCGTTGCCCTCATAGTCGATGAATGACAGGTGCGTCGTACCTGGTTGCGCCGTGTTGGCGTCGCGCCCCCACATGTCGACGATCGGCTTGCCATGCAGCACTGCGCCGGGATCGCCCGGCTTTGGCGCGTCGCCCGGCTTGAAGCCGCTGGCGGCGCGCGCGCTGATATAGGCGGGATTGAGCAGGTCGGCGACCGGCACAGACACCGCGTCCGGGTCGGCGACGTAGTGATCGCGGTCGGCATAGCCCAGCTGCTGCGCCAGCACGAAGTCGCGCAGGTTCGCGGCGGGCGTCTCGTCGGGGCTAGCTGCAGCGATCCTGTCGTAGAGCGACATGATCAGGTTCATCGCCACGCCACCCGAGGACGAGGGCGGGGCCGAGCAGATGCGATAGGTGCGGAACGGACCACAGACGGCCGGCTTCGCCAGCACCTTGTAGTCGGCGATGTCCTTCAGCGAGAGCGCGCCCTGGATGTCGCCCGAGTGGACGGCGTCGACGATGTCCTGCGCGATCTTGCCGCTGTAGAAGACGGCAGGCCCATCCTTCGCGACCGAGCGGAGGGTTGCTGCGTAGTCGGGATTGGTGCGGCGGTCGCCCACGGCCAGCGCCTTGCCATTCGGAAAGAAGTACGCGCCCGTCGCCGGGTTCTTCGCGAGCGGCCCGTTCGCATAGTAGGACGATCCCAGCGCGGCCGCGAGGCGCGGCGACACGATGAAGCCTTCGTCCGCCAGCTTGATCGCTGAATCGAAGTTCGCCGCCCAAGGCTGCTTGCCATACCTGTCGTGCGCCGCCTTGTAGAGCGCGATCGCGCCCGGCACGCCGATCGACTTTCCGGATGTGATGGCTGGCCCGAAGCCGAGGTTCTGTCCGTTGACGGTGAAGTAGTCCGCTGTCGCAGCAGCCGGCGCCGTCTCGCGACCGTCGAACACGGTGGTCGTATTGGACTTGCGATCATAGACGACCATGTAGCCACCGCCGCCAATGCCCGAACTCTGCGGCTCGACCAGGCCCAGCACGGCGTGCGCTGCGATCGCTGCATCGACGGCGCTGCCCCCAGCCTTGATCGCGGCGAGGCCCGCTTCCACAGCACGCTTGTCGGCCGCCGAGATCATGGCGCGGCCTTCCAGCTTCCACGCCGTCGACGGCCCGGCAGCTGGCGGGCTGGTGCAGCCCTCCATACTGATGACCGGCGCCGCGATCAGAAGGGCGAAGGCGGCAATGCCGGCAAGCCTGGTGTGGCGCATGCGCGGGCGCTCCTTGTTGCGCAGGGGGAACAGTGGGGTCATACAGCCCCCTTATACCGTCCTGCAATGACGGCAACTGAAGCCTGCCTTGAGGCCTGTGAAATGACGGGAACTGCCAGTTGAGTGCGCGTCCTGGTCCCGAGAACCTCATAACCGATGTGGGCGGGCTTCTGGTCGGCTCCGCCCACGACGCGGCCGTGGGCACGGGCGTCACCGTGATCCGGCCGGAAAAGCGCGCAGTCTCGGCCGTGGTCGTCGCTGGCGGCGGGCCGGGTACGCGCGAGACCGACGCGCTGGCGCCCGACACCCTGGTCGATGCGGTGGACGCCATCGTGTTCTCGGGCGGCTCTGTCTACGGTCTTGCGGCGGCTGACGGCGTGACCACGGCGCTGGGCGCGGCAGGGCAGGGCTTCGCGCTGTTCCCGAGCAGCTCAGTTCCGACGTCGCCCATCGTCCCTGCTGCAATCCTCTACGACCTCGCCAATGGCGGCGACAAGGCGTGGGTCGAAAACCCGCCCTATCGCGCGCTCGGCATGCAGGCGCTTAAGAACGCGGAGCCCGCCTTCGACCTTGGCCGAAAAGGCGCAGGCTTTGGCGCTCGCGCCGGCGGCGGACCGGGCGGGCTGGGCTCGGCCAGCATCGCCACGCATGACGGCATCGTGGTGGGCGCGCTGGCCGCGGTGAATTCGCATGGCTCGGTGAAGATGCCAGGCTCCAACGCGTTCTGGGCATGGCCCTACGAACAGTCCGGCGAGTTCGGCGGCGCGCGCCCCGCAGATGGCTACACGCTCGACCCGGATGACTGGGGTGGCGCCAAGAGCAATCCCGGCATCCACCCGCTGCCTGCAATGGCGGGGCGAACGAACACCACGCTGTGCTGTGTCGCGACGAATGTCGCGCTTGCGCCGGCTGAGGCGCAGCGGATCGCCAAGATGGCGATGGCCGGCCTTGCCCGCGCCGTACGCCCGGTCTTCGCACCCTTCGATGGCGACGTGGTGTTCTGCCTGTCGACCGCGAAAGTTGAGCGCAATGAGCACCGCGCCTTCATGCTTGCGCGCATTGGCGAACTCGCTGCAAGCACGCTCGCGCGCGCCATCGCCCGTGCGGTGTTTGAAGCCGGAGGCTAGGCCGCCGCCGCTGTCTGCCGCGGCTCGTCGTCATTTGCGCTCGTCGCGCGGATGGTTGCGGGGAAGGACAGCCTGAACGAAGCCCCTGTGTTTTCCGATTGCACCACCATCGCCTCGCCGCCGTGCGCATGCATGATGCGTCGCACGATTGACAGTCCCAGGCCCGCGCCCTTGCCATCGCCGAACTTGCCGCGCGAATGGCGCTCGAACACCAACTCGGCTTTGTTCGGAGGCACGCCCGGACCCTCGTCCTCGACCGTGATTGTCGGCGGATTGTGGCTGACATGCACCGTGACGGCTTTGCCGCGGGGCGTGAATTTCAGCGCGTTCTCGATCAGGTTCTTCAGCGCATGGCTGATCGCGTCCGAGTCGCCGCGCACCGGCGCTTCGCGTCCGTCGGTGGAATAGCCGAGGTCCACGCCAGCTCGAAGCGCCAGCGGCGTCATGTTGGACACTACGTCATGGGCCAATGCGCCAAGCTCGGCGCGCGCGTCCGCCCCGAGAACCAGGCGTTCAGCGTTAGCGCTGGCCAGCAGCTGCGTCGCGAGCCGGATGAGGCCATCAACTTCTTCGAGCAGGCTTCGCTTGTCGATGTTCTCGCCGTCGAGTTCCAGGCGAGCCTTGACGATCGCCAGCGGGGTACGCAGAGCGTGGGCCGCGTCCTGGAGGAAGCGCTTCTCAGCCTCTATCGAGGCGCGCAGCTTCTCCAGCGAAAAGTTGACCGCGTTCACCAGATCCACAACTTCCAGCGGAGCGTCCTTGGGATCAAGCGGATGGATGTCCGCCATCGACTGTACTCGCCTGGCCTGCTCGGCGAGCGACTCCAGAGGGCGCAGCGTCCCACGGAGTGAGGTAGAGACGAAGACCAGGATAAGCACGATGAACGGCGCCAAGGGCAACAAGATGTGCATGAAGGCTTCGTCCACAATCAGCCAGAACAGCAGGCCGGCGGGGTCCAGATGCGCAACCGTCACGACGTGTCTGACGACGCCATCCTTCGTGAATGTTTTTCCTGCTTCCCATCCACCCAGCGAGCTTGGTGAATCCCACTCGTCTGGCGGCAAACCCGGAGGAAAGATTGAGCGATCGACGGGTATAGAGGAAGCGACGAAGTCACCCTTCTCATCAATCACGTGCCATTCGTAGGCGTCTGGGAAACGGGCGAAAATGTCATGTGCGCCATTGATCGACGCACGAAGGTCTTCGCCCGAAGCTTCGAAAGGCATTTCGTTGCCGACATGCTTTGCGAGGTCGAAGACCGTGCGTTGCTGCAATTCTGGAATGTCGCGACCGTAGTGCACGATGATGGTGCAGGTCACAAACAGCGTCATGATCGCGGAAATCAAGACAATGCGCGATGTAAGTCGCCGCGACAGCGACCAGCCGGCTTGTCTTGGCTTATTCAACCACGAGAACATAGCCGACCCCCCTCACGGTCCGTACCTCCACGCCCGCTTTCGCGGCGGTCAGGAAGGCGCGCAGACGATAGATGCTTGCTTCGAGCGCATTGGTCGACACTTCAGTGTTGGGTTCGTACACCGAGTCCTCAAGATGCTTGCGCGTGCACACCTTGCCTTGCCTGCGCATCAGGGCTGCAAGCAGCAGGCTGTCGCGGCGGGGCAGGGGCGTCGGATGGCCCTCGGCGCTCACCATGCCCGAACGCTGGTCGAACAGGAGCTTGCCGATCCGGAAGGAGTCCGCCATCGCGCGGTCAGTCCGGCGCAGGATGGCCTTGCAACGCGACACCATCTCGTTGAGCTCGAACGGCTTCACGAGATAGTCGTCAGCGCCGTCATCGAGCCCGGATATCCTGTCGTTGAGTCCGCCGCGCGCCGTCAGCACGATCACCGGCGTGCGAACCGAAGCCGTGCGAAGCTTGCGAAGGAAATCGAGACCATCGCCATCCGGCAGGCTGAGGTCGAGCAGCATCAGGTCATAGTCCGCGCCATCGACGCGGGTCTGGGCTTCGCGAAGATTGGTCGCAAGCTCGCAATTGAATTGCGCCCGCGACATCGCTTCCACGATCGCGGTCCCCAGCTTCAGCGTGTCCTCAATGACAAGCACTTTCACGGCTTGCTACCACTCCCCGACTGGAGCATCCGCCGCAATGGCGAACGCAACCGCATTACAGGCCGCCCTGCAACTCGCGTACCGCTCCGGCCCTCCCGGACGGTGCTAACCATATAGGGGAATGATTAACCCAACCCCCTGTCGGATTCATCCATCCCTCTGGTTGAATTCAGTCATGAGAAGCTCTCGCCAACATATGCTTGCCGCGGCGCCGGGTCAGCCTTCTCACCATGACTGATTGAAAGGTGGCGCGACGGTGCGGGTGACTATGCGTCGGGCAGGTTGTTGTCTGGCGATAGGATGTCCTTCCTAAAGTGCAACGTAAAGATCTGCACGGCAACGCCTCTAGTGCGCAGGAGTTGGCTGTTGCTACCGAAGTTTCTCGAAACCGTGCCACGCCGCCGGATATGTTAACCGACAACTCTCTCTCCAGACGCGCCTACCCAGCGGCGCGAGCGAAGATATCGCCGAGAATGGGGTCGAGACCGGCGCCGGGACTGGCCCGGCATGTCCGGGTCCGCGAGGCTTGGCGGGCCAAGCTTGAGCAAGCCAATGTCCCAGAGGTACGTGTTCGATCTCCGCAAGGAGGCATACACTGTTGATCGGCTCCGAGACAGATCGAGACGCGCCAGGCCGCAGGCAACGCTCGCGGGACGCAGCGTCAGGCCCACCGGCGATTGCAGCAGGCATTCTTCATCCTACCCGCGGGAAGGTCACATTGGATGGTGTGGACATCCGTGATCTGCACCGGGACGACGTACGCAAGGCAATCGCTCTGGCGTCTCCGCGTCTCGATCCCCTTCCAGGCAGGCTGCGCGAAAGCATTTCCTATGGCGTTGAGCCGGGCCGCGCCGACTTGCTTGATGGCATCCTCGGCATGCACGGTCAGTCCGGAGTATTCTCCGACCTGCCGGCCGGCCTCGACTACGTCGTTGAGGAAAACGATGAGCGACTAGGCTCCGGTCACAAGCTTCTGATTGGTGTCCTCCGGGCGCGGCTGGCCGGCGCCCGAATTGTACTCATCGACCAGGACGACGTGTCGCTGGATTCTACAGAAACCGAAGCGATCCGAACCCTTCTGGCGGACTGGGACGCCGCAGTGCTCTGGGCTTCGGTGAGCAATCCGATGTTGAAGCGGCAGCAAGATCCACTGGCCGGACCCACCAGTCCCTCAGGCTCAGGCCGCATATAGCGGACGAAGCGCGGGGCACGCCGCGCGGGTCGCCTTGGCTTCCGTCGGCTCAAGCTATCGCGAATCCCCCAACCGCCGCCGCGCAGGGGCTTTACTCCGCACGGGGGAGAGTCTCGGCTGATCCGCCCGATTAGAAGACGGGTGCGCTGACACGGGCAAAACGCACTTGTTGGCCGGCACTGCCAGTATGGCCACAGTGTTACCGATGACAGGGTAGCCCCGCTAGCTTCCTTAGTAACGTGCCTGCCGGGCCAAGGAGTGGCGCCTATCGTTAGTCCCCCAAGGGAAGAGGCACACAAGCACGCTGGGATTGCATGCGAAGGCGGCCTGGCAGCAGGGAGGGGGCGTCAAAAGCGCGAGGCTCAGCGGTCGAGCCGAACGGTGCTGATGGAATGCAGCGGGGGTGGACACGCTGCCGAATGGTCACCAGATTGCCACGGATCTGCTAGGCGGATCGCCAACGAGATGATTCAAGACCAGTTCAGGCCAGCGGGCTACTTAGGCGCTTGCATAGCCCAAACGTCCAGACGCTCCCGGAAATCGCAGGCACGTGATGCATTCCCAGTGGTGGCAAAGGCATGACTGCGCAAGCTTGGGGTCTTTCGCGGTCAGGGTTCCTGATGACGCAATTTGCCGACTTTAAGTCAATCTTGAGTATGTGTTTGTATCCTGAGTCTTCATGAGTGGAGCCAAGCTGTATGTACGGAATGATACATCGTGCCGCGCGTCAGATGGTAACCGAGCAGTTGGGCGCGACCGTTTGGGGTCAGATCGAAACGGCGGCTGGCGTGAGCGAAGATCATTTCATCAGCGGCGCTTCCTACGAAGACAGGATCACACTCTCGATTATTGATGCGACCGCCGTCGTGACGGGCACAGGCGCCGCCGACGTGTTGCGCGATTTCGGACAGTACTGGATCAGATTTGCGGGTGAGAGCGCGTTTGCTTCAGTCATGGAAATGGCCGGAGATGATCTTCCAGCATTCATCTCGAACCTTAATCGCATGCATGGTGCGATACAGTCGTCCATGCCCAGCGCTATCTTGCCCGAATTCGTGCTGGTCCATCACGATGCGACTGGTCTTTCGGTTCGGTACATCTCTGATCGGTCTGGCCTTGAGCCATTTGTTGCCGGGCTGCTTGAGGGACTCCTCAACCGTTTCGGCATTGATGGCGAGGTGAGCTGGTCAGCTGACGGAGCTATACCAGTGTTCAAAATTGCCTACCATTAGCCCCCCGCCGCTTGAGTATGAGATGACCCTCCTGCTCAACGGGCTAGAGCTGGACCGGGTGTTCCCTGCTCATGCAGTTCTTGACGCGAACGGCCGGATCCGCCGTGTCGGACCCGCTTTGCGCCGCCGGCTTGAGACGGACGTTGTCGGGTCCGAGTTCCTGACGGTTGTCGAGATGGAGCGCCCGAGGTCTGTCAACTCGTTCGAGGCTCTTCGGGTGACGCAAGGACGGCTCATCATGACGATGCCAGCAGCTGGCAATCTTCGGCTGAAAGGTATTGTGGTCAACTCGGGCGATCAGACTTTCCTCCTCCTTAGCCCGGCAATAGATCATCACAGAGTGGGGGAGCCCTCAGGTCTTCGTTTCGACGACTTCTCGGAGTTGGACAGCTCGCTTGACGCCATTCTCGTCGCCGAGCTGCAGCGCAACAGCCTGGTCGAAGCGGAGGCGCTGATATCGCAGCTGCGTGAAGCGCGGGCGGCGGCTGAATCCGCCGATCGGGCAAAGACTAAGTTTCTTGCTGATGTAAGCCACGAGATTCGCAATCCGCTCAACGGAATTCTTGGCATGTCCGAGATCATGGCTGGGACGGCTTCCGTTCCCCAGTCGATCAAGGCCAACATCGATGTGATCCGATCAGCTGGCAGCACCCTCGAGGCGCTGCTGAGTGACCTGCTTGATCTCGCAAGCGCAAACGCCGGCAAGTTGCGGATCAGCTACGCGCCATTCGACGTCGCGTCCGAGATCTGCGCTGCTGTCGGCCTAGGCCAACAGCAGGCCCGCTCCAAAGGGCTCGACTTCACGTTGGAATACGCGCCGGACAGCCTCGCCTGGGCCATGGGCGACGCCACCCGTTTCAGACAGATTGTGTCGAACCTTGCGGGCAACGCCGTCAAGTTCACTCAATCGGGCAGGGTCACGGTTGGCGCTGCTCAGGCTGAGGATCGTGTTGTCATTGACGTTTCTGACACTGGACCCGGAATCTCGGGCGAAGTCGTCGGCGAGATCTTTTCCCGCTTTCGCCAGGCCGATGACCAGGTCGCCGAAAGGTTCGGCGGTTCAGGTCTCGGACTGGCTATCTGCCGTGAACTTGCGACAGCCATGGGTGGAGATATCTCGGTTGAGTCTGCCGTCGGCAACGGAGCTCGGTTCAGGCTGCAGCTGCCCTTTGAACGTGTGAGCGCGCCAGCTGCGCATCACCTGGCTCCTCCTGTAACCGACTCGCCAGGTGACATTCATCGCGCCGTGCCGATTCTCATCGTCGATGATCAGGACCACAACCGGGAAGTGGCGCGACAGATGTTGTCGGAGCTTTTCGAAAGCGTCGTGCTGGCGGTGAGTGGCGAAGACGCAGTTGATGCGTGGCAGCAAGCAGACTTCGGACTGATCCTGATGGATCTGCGTATGCCCGGCATTGGAGGGCTTGAAGCGACGCGGCGCATACGCGAACGTGAAAGCCAGCAGGGACGCCGCCGGACCCCAGTCATAATCCTGTCCGCGGACGCGTCGGAGGCGGATCGGCGTCGGTCGCTTGATGCAGGCGCTGATGATCATTGCGCCAAACCCATGCGACCAGACGAGCTGATGGAGAAAGCGCTTCGCCATTTGATGAAGGCCGACCCGTCGTGATCTGGCCAAGGCATGACGGCAGTGCGTCTTTATCGCCCGTCAGTCTGACATCGCCCGCGGAGAGATGGCCCAGCGTAAGTTCGCTCGCGGTCAATTAAGCGACGAGACCTGCCGAGGTCGCGCGGAGAAAGCCGGCAATGCCATAACTCCGCGCCGGCTGCTGCCGGTTGGCCAGGCCGTTCGTCGAGGTTTTGTTCGTGGCGGATCACCCTACGGTCCGGCCAGAGCAAAAATGACTGGCTGCCATCACTTGGGCCTCCCTGAAGGAGGCCTCGTTTGGCGTCGGCCATCGTAATGCTGCAAGGTCGCAAGGCGATGACGTTACGGGGACGAGCTGCTGATGGGTCATACGCGCAAAAAGGCCTCTCCCGGTACATCTGACCAGGTGCACACGGCTGAAGCTTTCGGCGCCTTGCTGCGCTTGCTTCGGGATCTCCAGTCAATCTATGGGGACGATTATGAGGCAGTCGCAATTGCCTTGCTGGTTCACAAGGTGACCTTCTCCGCTTCCAGTTCCGATCCTCTTCATCCGCGTTCATCTGGGGAGGTTGTGAGAGAAGAACGAGCTTCGGTCAGTCGTCTGAAGATAGCCGAACAGCTTCGCATTCCCCGCGAAACAGTGCGGCGCAAGGTCAACGAACTGATCGCGCTCGGCGTACTCGAGGAAGTGGGCCGTGCGCAGCTCGTAACTGCCGCGCGGCACAGGCCGGTCGTTCAGGGATTTGCCTTGTCGATGACCCGGCACTTCCCCGCCGCCTAGAGCAAACGCAGCTCCAGCTGAATCTGGGGGATTCCCGATTTGGGCGGCTTGTGATTCCGTTTGTGTCGGCCGGACAGGAGGCCGGCAGACATGACACGAGCCCTGTC
>SXGS01023140.1_pt1 | contig 10202 bp, 17 predicted proteins | sample 3174681 | NCBI WGS metagenome assembly SXGS01 (sample SAMN11356861, study PRJNA531348) | freshwater metagenome | isolation source: freshwater sample F1-80 | place: China: Fuxian Lake, Yuxi | collected 2017-12-25
CACCTTCTCCCCGTAACCGGGGAGAAGGAAGAGCCGCCGCTGGCCCCACCCGGTCTTCTCCCCGCGTGCGGGGAGAAGGTGCCGGCAGGCGGATGAGGGGCATCTTCCCCCGATGTATTGAAGGACCTCCCATGACCATCATCGAACTCACTCCACCCACGGTGGAGCCGCTGACGCTTGTCGAGATCAGGGCGCATCTGAGGCTCGATACGGAGGAGGAGGATGCGCTGCTTTCAGCGCTTGCCATCGTCGCCCGTGAGCATCTGGAGCGGGAGACGGGTCTGGTTCTGGCGGAAAGGAATTTCCGGCTCTGCCTCGACGACTGGCCGGCGGATGGGATTGTGACCATTCCGCGTGGGCCCGTCAGGGTGGTGACCGCGGTGACCGTCTATGATGGCGAGGGTGAGCCGCAGGCTGTGGATCTCGATGGCCATTTGCTCGACGGTCAGGCGCGGCCGGCGCGGCTCTGGCTGCGGGACGTGCCGCAGCCAGGGCGGGCGATGAACGGGATCGAGGTGGAGTTTTCGGCTGGTTTTGGCGAGAGCGGCGCAGATCTACCGGAGACGCTGAAGCGGGCAATGCTTTTGCATGTGGCGGCAATGTTCGCCTGCAGGGGCGTGGTGGCGGTCGATGCCCAGCCGGCTGTGGTGCCGCCGGGTTATGACCGGCTGATCGCGCCCTTTTGCCGACGGGGGCTCTGATCATGGCGATGATGGATATCGACGCCGGACGGCTGACGGCGCGGCTGGTGCTGGAGCGGCCTGATATGGTCGACGACGATCAGGGCGGTGCGGTGACGGGCTTCATTGAACTGGCCCGCGTCTGGGCGCTGGTCGAGCCGCGCAGCTTTGCCGAAGAGGAAAAGGGGCCGGGGCTTGTAGCGACCGTCACGCATCATGTGACGGTGCGCTCGCGTGGCGATCTCGTGGCCGGGCAGCGATTTCGGAAAGGCGCCCGTGTGTTCGAGATCCTGGCGGTGCGCGACCCCGATGAGACCGGAAGGTTTCAGGTGGCGCTTTGCCGCGAGGTGACGGGATGAGCCGCGGCGCCGGACAAGGGCGAGGGGTCGGACAAGGGCGCGGATCCGGGCGGCGGGGCGTGGCGCTGGAGGAGACGGGCACGCAGCTCGCCGAGATCTTGCGGCGGGCGCTGGTGGTCCGTGTGGCGAAGCGCAGCGATCAGGCCTCGATGGCCGCTAGTGCGATGGACATGGATGGGCCAGCGACTGCGGGACTGGGCGCTGACGGACGCGATCACCGGGTAACCGGTGAGGCGCAGACGGGCCGCTAGCCATGGGAGAGCTTCGCGGACACCGGCTGTGCGCGAGGGGCACGAGAGAGCCGGTGGATGTCGCACGGCACAGCTTCGGGAGAATGTGAGATGACGAATGCAGTCAATGCCTTGCTGGCAGCGCTTCAACAGGCGGTCAAGGCGGACACGGCGCTGACGGCCGCGCTCGGACCCCAGGGACTGTCCGACCGGACGATCCGGCCGCAACGCTTTCCGGCGCTTGTCGTCGGTGCGGTCGAGGCACGCGACTTTTCAACCGGCGAGGCGGAAGGGGCGGAGATCCTGTTGACGCTCGAGGCCTGGAGTGCGGTCTCGCGGCGTGAGGCCGAAGGGCTGGTGGCGGAGGTGAGGCGACTGGCTGACAGCTTGCCGGAGATGCTGGGCGAGTTTCGACTGGTCAACTTTCGCCACCGTCGGACGGTCAGCCGGCGCGAGGTGAAGGCGGGGCTGTTCTTGGCCGAGGCGGGGTTTCGGGCGGTGGTTGAGTGATGTGTCCAATTGCTGCGACCTCATCCTGAGGTGCCCGCGCGTCGCGCGGGCCTCCAAGGATTCAGTAGCGGTTTCTCTGTGGCCTCGATCCTTCGAGGCCGGGCCTTGCCCGGTGCCTCAGGATGAGGGGCGGACGAGGTGCGAGGCAGTGTTCGGACGCCCCCGCTTCGCAATCACCGCCAGCGCCAGGATTGCTGCGAAACCCGTGGCGGCGAAGAGGGTGGCAAGCACGAGGCCGGCATCGATGCCGGCGCGGTCGATGACGGCTGTCATCAGAACGGGCGCCGCCGCATTGGCGAGGTTTTGCGGCAGTGCGAGGCGCGCCGACTGGCGGGCGAAGCGGCTGGCGGAGAAGAAGGCGAGCGGCAGGGTGGCACGGGCAAGTGTCGTGACGCCGGAGCCAAAGCCGTAGAGCGCGGTGAACATCAGCAGGCTCGACGGCGTGCCGGATGAGAAGATCAAGAGCAGGGTGGAGCCCGTGAGCATGGCCATGCCGGCAAGCCCGGTGGTGACAGGCGAGGAGCGCTTGCCGAGCACCAGATCGAAGGCGCGGGCAGCGATGCCGAAGACGGCGCGCAGCGATCCGAGCTGCAGCGCCAGCGCCGGCGTGGCGCCGGAGAGTTCGAGGATATGCAGGAGCTGCGGCGAAAGGCCGAAGGTCATCAGGCTGGCAAGCGAGGTCGAGAGCGCAATCAGCAGGAAGGCGAGCGTCGCCATGCGGCGGCTGATCTCCAGGGGTTCCCGGGCGTCAGCGGCGAGGTCCTCGGCCGAGCGGGTGATCGCGATGCGGCCAAGCGACAGATGGATCGGAAGCGCCAGCACGAGCTGCGCGGCAGCGGCGGCGAAAAGCGCGCCGCGCCAGCCGAAGGCCTCACCGGCGAGCGTCAGAAGCGGCCAGCAGACAGCTGAAGAAAGTCCGGTAAAGATCATCAGGATGCCGATGGCGCGGCGGGAATTGTGGCCCTCGCGCTCGACGACGGCGGCAAAGGCCGGGACCGTCAGGGCAAACGATCCGCCGGCGCCGAGGATCAGCCAGGCGATCGCATAGGTGACGATGCCCGAGGAGAGCGCCAGCATGGCAAGGCCTGTTGCCATCAGGACCGAGCCCATGGCGAGCACCTTCGAGGCGCCATGACGGGCGATCATCCGGCCGGTCCAGGGGCCGAGAAAGGCCATGACGAGCATCATCACGGTGAGCCCGGCAAAGGCGGTCTCGTTGGCAAGCCCGAGATCGGACGCCATGGCCCGGCCGAAGACGGCCGGCATTTCATAGGTCGTGCCCCAGCCGAGGATCTGCGAGACCGCAAGTGCGGCGACGAGGAGGGTGCGGGGCATGTTCATGGGAGACTCGGGGGATAGTTCGGGGCGGGGGTTTTCTTCTAGGCCGGTTGTAGGGCGGGCGATAGGGTGAAATCTTGGGATGTGTGCGTGTTGGGGGATGCTCCACCCTCCCCTTGAGGGGGGGGTCGGACCGCAGGTCCGGGGTGGGGTGATCCAGTTTTCCGGCTGTGCCCTTTCTGATGGTGGTCACCCCCACCCGCCGCTTTGCGGCGACCTCCCCCCTCAAGGGGGAGGTGGGAGCGCCGCTTGTGGCCTCGGCCCTTCGAGGCCCGGCATTGCCGGGCACCTCAGGGTGAGGGGACGTTTGTGTGTGCCGCCGCCACCTTCCCCTTGAGGGGTGATGCGGCATCTCTGGGCAAGACGTGGGCTCGCTAAGCCGCGCCCATGTAACGGTGCCTCTCTCTTGGAAAATCTGAAGTTTAGGCGGCTTGCGCGGACCTCAAGCCTTCTCATCGCCTTCGCGCGGCGTCGCGCTCAGGCCTTCGTTCGCTGAAATCGATTCACGGGATCGATTTCTGGCCTTCGGCCACCGCTCCGAAGTCTCCCGCGCAAGGGGGGAGATGCGGCGCCGTCGGCGCCTCGCCCGAAAACAATCACAGACATCATCAAAGGAGAGACGCCATGGGCGCGCAGAAGGGCAAGGATCTGTTGCTGAAGGTCGAGGACGGGGCGGGGTTCGTGACGGTGGCGGGCTTGAGGGCGAGGCGTCTTGCCTTCAATGCGCAAACGGTTGACGTGACCGATAGTGAAAGCGCCGGGCGCTGGCGGGAGCTCCTGGAGGGGGCGGGGGTCAGGCGCGCGGGGTTGACGGGCTCCGGCCTGTTCAAGGATGCGGCTTCGGACGCGCTGGTCAGGGCGCCTTCTTTGCAGGCTCCATCCTGACCTATCAGGTGGTGATCCCGGATTTTGGCACGGTGACGGCGCCGTTTCAGGTGACGGCGCTGGATTATGCCGGCAATCACGACGGCGAGGTGACCTTCGAGATCGCGCTGGAATCGGCCGGTGCCGTTTCCTTCGCGGCGCTGTGAGGCGGCCATGCGGGGCTATGAACGCGAGATGCGCGAGCCGGTGACGGTCAACCGCGCCAACCGCCATCGCGGCGAGGTCGAAGGCTGGATCGACGGCGAGCGGCGCATTCTGTGTCTGACGCTCGGCGCGCTTGCCGAGCTGGAGACCGCTTTCGGAGCTGACAGTCTCACGGATCTCGCGACACGCTTTGCCGGCGGACGGCTGAAGAGTGCCGATCTGACCCGTATCCTCGCCTGCGGATTGCGTGGCGGGGGCACTCGGGTTGCCGATACCGATGTCGCCGAGATGGCGGTCGAGGGCGGCGTGGCGGGTGCAGCGAAACTGGTGGGCGAGTTGCTGGCGGTGACCTTTGGGGCTGAACCAGACGCGCAGGATCCGAGATCAGGCGAGGGCGGCACCTCCCCTTGAGGGCCGCAGGCGGGCGAGAGGCGCGGCCGTTTCCCTGGGGATCGGTGATGACGCTCGGTCTCTCCCGCCTGCGGCTTTCTCCTGATGTGTTCTGGGGCCTGAGCCTGCCGGAGCTGGCGGCAATGGCGGGGGCCTTCGGTGAGCCCGCCGGCCTGTCGCGGGGCGAGGTGGAGACCCTGATGCAGAGATTTCCGGATTGAGCGTCGGCGTGACCGCCTCTCCCCTGGGGGAGAAGGTCGGGTGACGCTGGCGCCGAAGCCACCCTCCCCTCAAGGGGGAGGTGGGTGGCGAGCTGCCATGGCCTCATACTGAGGAACCCTGCGCGCGCCGGGGCCTCTAAGGATCCATTCAGCAACTGGATCGATGGCCTCGCCCTTCGACGCCCTCGCAAGGCGAGGGCGCTTCAGGGTGAGGGGAAAGTGCTGCCAGGTATCGTGGATGTCTCTTGCCTGTCCATCTGACCCTTTCACGAAAGGACGTTTCCATGACCGATGACGACACACTGGCGGTCGCAGTCGACCTCGATGCGGCGGCAGCGCTTTCCGTGCTCGACGATCTCGAAAGCCGGTCGGCGAGTTTCGGCCGGGCGCTGACCTCGGCGCTGAAGGGCGCGACGACAGGCGGCAAGGGGCTGGAGGAAGTGTTGCGCGGGGTCGGATTGCGATTGACCGATATTGCGCTGTCTTCAGGCCTGAAGCCGCTCGAGACAATGCTCGGCAATGCAGCGGGCAGTCTGATCGGCAGCCTCTCCGCCGGGTTTGGATCGGCGCTTTCCGGCGGGGTCACGGCTTTCGCCCAAGGCGGTGTGCCGGGAAGGGTCACCCCTTTTGCCGACGGCGGCGTCGTGGCAACGCCCACCTACTTTCCGATGGCCGGTGGCACAGGGCTGATGGGCGAGGCGGGCGCCGAGGCGATCCTGCCGCTGAAACGCGGTGCGGACGGCGCGCTTGGCGTGGCGGCCGAGGGCAGCGGGGCGACCACGGTCATTCATTTCCAGGTGACGACAAGCGATGCTGCAAGTTTTGCCAGAAGTGAGGGGTAGATCACGGCCATGCTGGCGCGCTCCGTCGGGCGCGGACGGCGGGGGATGTGAGAGGGGAGCGAGAAGCGAGAAGCGAGTAGGGAATACGGAATAGGGAATAGGGAGTAGGGAGTAGGGAGTAGGGAGTAGGGAGTAGGGAATGGCTTACCCCTTATCCGGCACTGCGGGCCACCTTCTCCCCGCGGGCGGGGAGAAGGAAAGGGCGGCCGGCGCCGACAGCTGCAATCAAGCAAACTCGGTCTGCAGACCGGCCTGTGCTCAGGCAATGACCTCCAGATCCGTGGCGCGAAACTCGTCGGCGGTGGCAAGGATCGGGACGCCGTGGAATTTGGCGCAGGCATAATGCAGGCAATCGCCGAGGTTCAGACCGTGGCGGCCCTGGCGGAAGCGATGGGCGGCCTCCGAGGAGAGCCGCACCGTCTCTGCGGCTGGCGGCAGATCGCGGATGTCGATGCCGCGGGCTTCGAGAAATTCCGTCACCAGGGCTTCGACCGCAGTCACTGGAAGGTCTAGCTTGTCCGGGCGGGCGAGACCGAGAACCGTTTCGAGGACCGCGACCGGGGAAGTGAACGGCCGCGTGGCGGAGGCCAGCGCATCGGACACGCGCTGTGCTTCCGGCTCGTCCGAGAGAAGGGCGATGATCGCGCAGGCGTCAACGAACATCAGTTGTTGTCCCACAGGTCATTGAAGACCTGGCGGGGAAGGGGACTCCGGGCCCGTTCCGCCAGCACGACCTGGTGTTTTGTCCTGAGGCGCGCGGCCGTATCCAGCGCTGTTTCGGCGTGATTGCGCCGTTCGATTGCCTCCTTCATGGCGATGACGATCGCATCGGTGATGCCGACGCCAGCCATCTCGGCAAACTGCCGCGTCAGCGCATCGGCTTCCGGATTGTTGACATTGATGGCCATGGCAGCTCCATGTAGATGTTTTTCGCTTTCAATGTAGATGATCGGGGCCGGTTTTCCAAGGGGCGCCAGGCGCGCCTTGGGCAGCCGGTCGGCGCCAAGCCTGGCATGCAATGACCGGTTGTACGACAACGGAAGTTGGGTCTACGATCAGTCGTTTCGCAGGGAGATACGCATGGATTCGAAGTGGAGAGTTCGGCAGAGTCAGCAGGTCCTTAAGGATCGCTGGATCGATCTGCGAGCCGAGACGTGTGAGACGCCTCAAAGACAAGAGATCGATCCGTACTACGTGCTCTCCTATCCCGACTGGGTGAACATTGTTGCCATCACCGAAGACCAGCATCTGGTCCTAACGCGGCAATATCGACATGCTGCCGGACGGACTTTCCTTGAGTTGCCAGGTGGGGCGGTAGAGGACCTAGACAAGGATCTGGAGGTGGCCGCGCGGCGCGAACTGCTGGAGGAAACCGGCTACACCGCCCCGCATTTCAATCTGGTCGCCACCCGCTTTCCCAATCCTGCCTTACAGACAAACAGACTTCATACCTTCCTCGCCCTGGGTGCCGTGCGCATCACTTCACCAAACCTGGATACTGGCGAAGAGGGCATGACAGTGGAACTGAAGAGCCTGGTCGGCGATCTCGAGTGGATCGTGACCGGACTACTGGAGCAAGCGTTGCATGTCTCTTCGTTGCACACGGCGCTGATGACTGCCGGTTATCTGACAATTGTACCAAACGGCAGTTCTCGCTGATCGCGCCGATCCCTTCCTTGGAAAAATCCGTCAGCACATCATGAGGCGCCCCAAGCGGGTGTGCCTCGATCTATGTCCTGGAGCCCCATCATGGCCTTTCATGAACAGCGTTTCCCGCTGCGTCTGTCGCTGTCCACGAGCGGCGGGCCGGGGCGGCAGACGGATATCGTTTCGCTCTCCAATGGCCGCGAGGCGCGCAATCGGCGCTGGCGGTTTTCGAGGCGCCGCTATGATGTCGGCACCGCGGTGCGCTCGGTCGCGGATCTCTATGCCGTGCTGGAATTCTTCGAGGCCCGCGGCGGGCAGCTGCATGGGTTTCGCTTTCGCGATCCGGTGGATTGCTCCTCGGCGCGGCCCGGCGAGGCTGTCACGCCGCTCGACCAGTGGATCGGGGCGGGCGACGGCGAGACGGCGGGGTTCCAGCTCTTGAAGGCCTATGGCGATGGCGCGGCGGTCGAGCGGCGGCCGGTGGTGAAGCCGGTGGCGGGATCGGTGCGGGTTGCGCTTGACGGGGTGGAGCAGACGGGTGGTTTTTCCGTTGATGCAGCCACCGGGATCATCACCTTTGGACCCGGTCATGTGCCGGACGAGGGCACGGAGATCCGGGCGGGTTTCGACTATGACGTACCCGTGCGGTTCGACACCGACCGGATCGAGATCGATCTCGAAGCCTTTCGCGCCGGGCGCATTCCCTCCATTCCGCTGATCGAGGTGATCCCATGAAAAGGCTTCCTGAAGCGCTTGCCGCCCATGTCGCGACCGGCGAGACGACGCTGTGCCGCGCCTGGCGCGTCACCTGCCGGGACGGTTTTCGGCTCGGGTTCACCGAACATGACCAGCGGCTCGACTTTGCAGGCACGGTGTTCGAGCCGGGCACCGGCTTTGCAGCGACCGAGGCCAGTAGTGCCAGCGGTCTTGCCGCACCGGGGGCTGAGGTGCGCGGCGGATTTTCGAGCGAGGCGATCACCGAAGCCGATCTCGCAGCCGGGCGCTTTGACGGGGCGCGGGTCGAGTGTTTTCTGATCAACTGGCAGGCGCCGGAGGAGCAGCACGCGCTTGTTACGGTGCAGGAAATCGGCGAGGTGAGCCGTGCAGGACCGGGTTTTTCGGCGGAGCTTCGCAGCTTTGCCCATCGCCTGCAGCAGGCGGAGGGCAGGATCTATAACAGGCGCTGCGATGCGGATCTAGGCGATGACAGATGCCGGGTGAACATGGACGTTGCGAACCGAAGTGTCTCCGGCGTGATCGCAGACGTGCTCGCGGCCGACCGGCTGACGGTCTCAGGCCTGCCGGGCGTGGGCGAGGGGCATTTCCGGCTCGGGCATGTTAGGTTCGACGACGGGCCTCTCGCCGGCAAGCGGCTGGCGATCGAGGAGAGCAGTGCTGTGGTGGATGGTCTGATGACGCTGAGGCTGTGGCTGCCGCTGGAGGCGCGGCCGGCCGAAGGGGATGCCGTGACGCTGACGATCGGCTGTGACAAGAGTTTTGCCACTTGTCGAGCCGTCTTCGGCAATCAATTGAATTTCCGTGGCTTTCCGCACATGCCGGGCAGCGACTTCGCCTATTCCTATGTCAGCGGCGACAGCACCCATGATGGCGGGGTGTTGTATTGGTGAGGGCTTAAAAACCCTCTCCTTGAGGGGAGGGTCGGACCGAAGGTCCATCCGCGCTGCCCCTCATCCGCCTGCCGGCACCTTCTCCTTGGCTGCGGGGAGAAGGCAGGGTGAGGGGCGAATGCAGAGATGGCGGACAGCGCTGATGTCTCGCGCCTCAATCCTCTGGATCTGTCTCAAGTGGAATGTCCGGTGGACGCAGGCGTCCGTGACGGATCGTCACGATGACGATGCGGTCGGCTTCGATAACGTAATCGAGCAGATAGTCGCCGATGACAAAGGTTCTTGCATCTGGAACGGGCAGGCTTCTGGCAACCGGGCCGGCTTCAGGATGCGCGCCAAGCACGAGCCTCGCGTCCGAGATCCGTGCGAGGAAGGTTTTCGCCGCCGCCGGGCTTCTCTGCTGGAGATACCGGATTTCCGTTCGAAGCCAGCTTGCTGCCGATTTCGAAAGGACGACGCGCATCAGGCGAGCTTATCGGATGCGATGCGTTCAAGGTCTTTGAGGACCTGGTCGATGTCCTCAACTTGGCCGGCAGCCACCTCTTCGAGGCCCTGTCGATAGGCGAGGATTTCCGCCCCCTCCTGCTGGAGGTAGGTTCTGAGCGCGCGCACGATGACCCAGCTCCGCGAGCGTTCGGTCGCCTGCGCGATCGTCTCGATGTCGGCGAGCACATCCTCGGGGATCCGGAGCGTAATCGGATCAGAAAGAGGTGGCTTGGTCATCGTGATCCTCCGGTACGAGCGTAACACAGTGTAATACGAGTTTGGCGATGGTTGAAGGGGCATCTCGCGAGGAGGCGGCCCTCATCCTGAGGAGTCCCTGCAGAGCAGGGGCCTCGAAGGATCCTGCAGCAGATCTGGCCTCGACCCTTCGAGGCCCTCGCGGGGCGAGGGCGCCTCAGGGTGAGGGGATATGGTATCGCCGGCTCTTCGCCTCGATGGAACGATGCCCCTTACACGATGGCCGCGCGGTTGGTTCGAAACGCACCGCCACGCAATTCCCTACCCAAACCGGAGCCTTCCCATGTCCGTCAATACATCCGTCCTGGCGATGGCCGGGACCTGGATCGGCACGCCCTATCGGCATCAGGGGTCGGTGAAGGGGGTGGGCTGCGACTGCCTTGGGCTCGTGCGCGGGATCTGGCGGGAGCTTTATGGCGCCGAGCCCGAGGCTGTGCCGGCCTATGCGCCCGACTGGGCGGAGCGGGCGGGAGAGGAGCGGTTGCTGGCGGCGGCCGGGCGGCATTTTCTGGCCGTGGCCTCGCTTGCGGAGAGCCGGCCGGGCGATCTCGTGCTGTTTCGCTTTCGGCCGCATCTGGCGGCGAAAC
>SXGS01125881.1_pt1 | contig 10202 bp, 15 predicted proteins | sample 3174681 | NCBI WGS metagenome assembly SXGS01 (sample SAMN11356861, study PRJNA531348) | freshwater metagenome | isolation source: freshwater sample F1-80 | place: China: Fuxian Lake, Yuxi | collected 2017-12-25
ATTGCATGTTGAGTAATTCGGCGGCTTTTGGGCCTCCCGTGGTGTGGTGCAGGACGCTCACGATCTCTTTAATCATCTTCATTCCCCTTTCTGGTTGCGCTGCTGGTATGACCACACTACCACAATCGTTTTCACATGCACCACAATTATTCCTATCGCAGTCAGGCAGCGCGATAGCCTCACGCTACCGGCGGCCGCACCGGTGCTATCCCCCGAACCTCAGTCCCAAACGACCCCTTAAACAAATCGTACCCCTGCGCCCTCACCCACTGCGCAAAGCACCGCGCTGTAAGCTCGTCATGGCCGTATGGCGCGCCCCATAGCCCACTATTGCGCCGCTCGAAGTCCCGTTGCATGAGCCCGAGCCGCGCCGATCCATCAAAGCTCCGGGGCAGTGCCAGAAACCACTTCCGCAGTGCCATCGCTATCTCAGGGTCGATAAGCGGCTCGGCGTAGCCAACGGCGTCGATGCCTGCCTCTGCAAGCGCCTTGCGCACCTGTTCTGACCCTGGCCGCGAGTACCACGCGCCCCCAACGTGTTGCATCGCGTCAACCAGCAGCACCTGCCGCGCCCCAAGCTGCGCCCGCCGCCGGTCAAGCTGCCGCTCGATAGCGTCCTCGCCACCGGTTGCCGCTGATCGTCCGCCTCGCGCCTCAACTGACGCCTTTACCCGATCCACCACGCCAGCTAGCGCCTCTTTCCGCTTCCGCTCACGTATCGCAATCACCCTCGCACCATGCCCCTTCCAATCCCGATCACGCACAAAACACGACGATATGATTGATTCCGCAAAGCTTTTTCTGCGACCCATAGCGATATCCTCCAGTTAGTCACGCGATCAGCATACGCCAAAAATGGACGCGAGGCATCTATGGCTATGTTACCCCCATTCCACCCCTACGCGAGCCCGTGCGCATTAAGGGTAATAATTGGAAATGTAGGGGAAACAACGTGGGTAGCATAGCGATGGTTGCCTCGCGTCCACGAGACCCGTCCATGGACACGTCTGGACACGTCCGCGCAGGTTTGCGCCTACACCTAGCCTGCGCTCACCACGATGCCGCGCTGCACCGCACAAATGCGCCAGCGATCGGACGCTCGACCATGCAGGAAAGCTATCGGATCGGTGCCAGGCGATAGGCGCAGGCTGTTTGACATAATCACATACTGGACTGTAATCGACATGGGCGCATGGTTATACCCGGGTCGCGCCATCGCAGCTGCGCCTCATGCTGCCGCGCAACAAAGGAGGAACAGGCTTTCATTGCATGCGCGCCCATCCATACTCAGAATCGTCTCGCCTGGGCGCAGGCCAACGTCTCGAAGGGTAGGGGGGGGGGGGTCAAAGCATGCTTTTCTGGCCGAACGGAACAAAACCTCGGCGGTTCCATGCGGCGGGCGGCAGGAGTCCTAGGTACGCCTCTCCAAAAAAAAATTTTTGTGGTATAGGGGGTACCCATGAACCCTGCTGATGGCGGGCGGGTGTGGATTAATGGCTGCTAACGATGGAGAGGTGCGCTGATGGGAGAAGTGAGGAATGACCGGTTGGCGAGGTTGATCGGGTGGCAGAGGTTTGTGCTGACGCCGGAGGGGAAAAGTGAGTTTTTGCAGAGGTTGGGGGAGAGTGGGGATTTGGACGAGGTATGTCGGGAGATGGATTTGCCGAGGGTGAGGGTGTTGGCGTTTGTGGCATCGCAAGCGGAGTTGAGTGAGGCGGCGAAGGCGGTGTTGGAGTTGAAGGCGCACCAGATGGTGGCGGAGGGGTTGGAGATCGTGGATGACCGGGAGGGGGATCCGGACGCATCGAGCAGGAGGGTGAGGGCGGATTACCGGTTGAAGGTTGCGGAGAAGTGGGCGAAGGGGATGTACGGGGCGAAGGGGGTGGATGTGGGTGCGATGGCGGAGGGGATCACGGAGGCGTTGCAGAGGATCAGTGAGAGGCGGAGGCGGGAGAAGTTGGTGGAGCAGGGGGCGGGGGGTGTCGCACCGGGGGATGTGGGTGTTGGCGAGAGGCTGCTCGCGGCACCGAGTGAAGGGAGTGGGTCATGAGCGCGGTCCTGGGCGGGAGAACGAACCGAGACAAGCAGGCCGAGGCGAACGCCTTGCTGGTGGCGCAGTTGGAGGCGTGGTACGACGACCCGGACCGGTTTGACCGGGATGTGTGGCCGGATGACCCGCCGGAGGGGTGGCAGACGAAGGCGAGTGCGCTGGTGGTGGGGCATGACCGGGTGGCGATCCGGAGCGGGCACGGGGTGGGGAAGTCGTGCTGGCTGGCGAGGCGGATCATCTGGTGGGCGATGACGAGGAACCCGTGGAAGGTGGGGTGTACGGCTCCGTCGAGCGGGACGATGTTCGATGCGTTGTGGTCGGAGATGGCGAAGTGGCACGCGAAGATGCCGGACGGGTTGAGGCAGCAGTTGGAGTGGAAGGCGGAGCGGTTCGAGTGGGTGAAAGCGCCTGCGGTGAGCTACGCGGTGGCGAAGACGGCGAGGCGGGAGACGCCGGAGGCGCTGGCGGGGTTGCACTCGGAGAACATGCTGTTCCTGATTGACGAGTCGCCTGGGGTGGACGACATCATATTTGAGACGGCGCGTGGGGCGATGAGTACGCACGGCGCGAAGACGATCATGACGGGGAACCCGACGCGGTTGAGCGGGTATTTCTTCGATGCGTTCCACAAGAACCGGGCGCACTGGGCGACGATGAAGGTGGGGTCGCACGAATCGTCGCGCTGCAACATGGCGGAACTGAGGCAGTGGGAGGAAGAATACGGGATCGACAGCAATTTCTACCGGGTGCGGGCGTTGGGGGAGTTCCCGACGGCGGAGGACGATGTGATTATCCCGCTGCACATGGTGGAGTCGGCGGTGGGGCGGGATGTGCAGCAGATCAAGAGCGAGGAAATCTGGGGGCTGGATGTATCGCGGGCCGGGGTTGACCTGTGCGCGTTGGCGAAGCGCCGGGGGAACATCATGGTGGAGCCGGTCAAGACCTGGAGATCCGATGACGCGATGGTATCGGTGGGGAAGGTCAAGATGGAGTACGACGCGGCGTTGGTGAAGCCCTTGCAGATCTGCGTGGACAGCATCGGGCTTGGGGGGCCGGTGGCTGACCGGCTGGCGGAGTTGGGGTTGCCCGTGCAGTGCGTCAACGTGAGCGAATCGCATTCGAGCAACGACAGGTATCTGAGGCTGCGGGACGAGATGTGGGAGCGGGCGCGGGAGTGGTTCTACAACCGCGACTGCCTGATCCCGAGGGACGAGGCTTTTATGGGGGAGATCAGTCTGGTGAAGTGGAAGCCCTCCTCGAACGGGAAGATGAAGGTGATCACCAAGGCGGAGATGAAGAAGGACATGGGTAAGTCGCCGGACCGCTCGGAGGCGTTCTGTTTTACGTTTATGGCAAATCAGGGTATTGTGCGGCGACCGCAGCCAATCCGGTACCCGAATAGGGGTTATGCGTGACCAACCAGATGCATAAAGGAGACGAGCATGTTCGGTAAGGGCAAAGCGAAGATGTCGAGTGCTGCGCGGTTCGTGATGTCGAAAGGCCGCGAGGCGGGGAACCTGAAGGGCATGGCGCGGACGGAAAAGACGCCGGTACGCGGCGACAAGGATGGCCGCACGCAAAAGCCGAGCGCCCGTTCGCCGGGTAAGTTCGACACCTTCAAGACGCGGGGCAAGTAGGGACGGCGGTGAGTACATCCGCCATCCATATCGCGCAGCTAGCGGCGCTTGAGAAGCTCGCCGCTAGCCTGAAGGCGCAAGTCGAAGCGTTAAGCGCGAAAGTGGATGGCGTGCAGTCCAAGATGGACAAGCTGGACAAGCTGGACAAGATGCCTCAAGCGGTTCCAAAGGTCATCACCCAGACACCTAGAGGGCCTGGACGATCAAGAGAACTGTGACGCCATGAGAGCAAACCAAGCAACGCAAATGCCTGTCATCACCGATGAGACGCTCCCCGCGATCATCGAGCAGGAAATAGCCAAGTCCATCGGCAACATCGGTGGCGATCTTGCGGAAGCCCGGACGCAGGAATTCGACTACTACTACGGACGCCCCTTCGGGAACGAGGTGGAGGGCGAGTCCCAGGTGGTATAGACGGACGTAGCCGACACCGTAGAGTCCGTCCTGCCAGCGATCTTGAGGATTTTTACGTCATCCGACGACGTAGTGCGCTTTGACCCGAATGGCCCCGAGGACGAAGAACAGGCCAAGCAGCAGACCGATGCGGCGAACTACGTGTTCTACCGCCAGAATAACGGCTTCCTTGTGCTGTACGAGTGGTTCAAGGACGCGATGATCCAGAAGAACGGCATCGTCAAATATTGGTGGGAAGACAAGCAGTCCCGCACCAAGGAAAGCTATCAGGGCTTGACCGATGGCGAGTACGCGATGTTGATGAAGGGCGAGGGCTACGTAGAGATCGAGGAAATCTCGCACGAAGCCTACGACGACCCGGCGGCGCTGCAGGCGCGGGAAGTGATGATGCAGCGCGTGGCGCAGGCACCGGATGAATTCAGGCCGCAGCTTGAGGCGGCGCTCGCCGCACAACCGATCCCGAAACTGCACAATGTCGAGGTTCGCATCGTGCGAGATGTGTCGAAAATCTGCATCGAGACGATACCGCCAGAGGAATTCGGCATCTCGGCAGATCACAACCACGTAACGATTCAGGATGCGCCGTTCTGCTATCACCGCTCGCGCAAGACCATCTCCTACCTGCGAGAGATGGGGTGCCCCGAGGAAATCATCGAGAACCTCGCGCCCGCGAACGAGCCGGACATCACGCCGGAAGCACTTGCGCGTGACCGCTACATCGACATGACATGGCGCGAGGGTGAAGGCCCGGACCAGTTGGACAAGATCGTTTGGGTGACAGAGTGCTTCATCAGGGCGGATTTCGACGGCGACGGCATCTCGGAACTGCGCCACATCATCATGCCGGGGCGCACAATCTGGATCAACGAGGAATGCGATCACATCAATTTCGCGGCGATCACGCCGATCATCATGCCGCATCGGTTCGTTGGTCGTTCTCTCGCGGAACTGGTCATGGATATCCAGTTCACGAAATCGACCATCTGGCGGCAGATGTTGAATAACCTCTACCTGACGAACAACCCGCGTAAGGCGGTGCTGTCCTCCGCTGGCGGCATCATCCAGGCGAACCTTGACGACCTCCTGACCTCGCGTCCCGGCGGCATCATGCGGGAGTACGTTCCGGGGGCGATCAGGAACGAGGACATCCCGTTTGTCGCGCAAGCCTCCTTCCCGATGCTGGAATACATGGACGGCATCAAGGAAAACCGCACGGGAGCGACGCGCTACAACCAGGGCACGGACGCCGATTCGCTGAACAAGACCGCTCGCGGTATTCAGTTGATCCAGACGGCGGGACAGCAGCGCCTTGACCTGATTGCCCGCATCTTCGCCGAAACCGGCGTGAAAGACCTGATGCGCGGCATCGTCTACATGCTGTCGAAGTACAGCAGCAAGGCGATGACGCTGAAGCTTCGGAACAAGTGGGTGGACATCGATCCGCGAGAGTGGAAGACGATGTTCAACATGACCGTCAACGTCGGGCTTGGGACGGGGAACAAGGACATCCAACTGGCGCACTTGGGTGCGATGGGCCAGAAGCAGATGGAATTGATCCAGACCGGGCGCGGGTACATGGTGTCGGACGAGAACATCTACAACGTGTACACGAAGATGGCGGAAGCCATGGGGTTCAAGCACCCGGATATTTTCGTGAGCGACCCGAAAAGCGTGCCGCCTGAGAAAAAGCAGGTACCGCCGCCGCCTGAAGTCATCAAGATCCAGGCCGAGCAGCAAGAATCGCAGATGAAGATGCAGGCCGCGCAGCAAAAGCAGCAGTGGGACGCGCAGATGCAGAAGATGCTCGCGGAAATGAACGCCCAGACGCAGATCGCCGTCACGCAGATGAACAACGCGGCGAAGAAGGAACTGGAGCAGATGAAGATTGCCGCCGACGCGCAGATGGCGGCGTTTGAGAAGGGCAATGAGCTTCGCACGGGCAACGCGCAAGTGGAGTTGAACCGCGAGGAAGCCCTTGCGAGGCTGAACGTCGAGCGTGAAATCGCGCGGGAACGCGCACGCCTTGCCAGAGAGGAAGCGGAACACAAGGCTTCCCTTGCGGCTTGGGAAGCGCAGGAAAAAGCGCGGCTGGAGCGCGAAATCGCCGTGACGCAAGCCGAAACGGAACGCATGAAACTGGCGTCGGCGGCGAAGGCGGCGAGGGACAAGACATCGGCATCGCAGCAATCGCAATCTGCACAGCAAGCGCAAGCGGCGCAGATTGACTTCCTTGCAGGACTCAAGCCGCTTGTGGAAGCAATGACCGCCAAGAAAACCATCAGCATGACGCTGCCGGACGGACGCACGGCCAGCGCGGAAGTCACACCACAGTAAAGGAAACTACATGGCTATCTACTCGCTCGCACAACGAACCACGGTAACGACGATTGCTGCGGCATCGCACGCCTTCCTCGCGCCCTCAACCAACAAGCCAGCGCTGATGGAGTGGGGCTACTTCAACGGCGCGGCCACGGCCTGCGTGGTCGGTTTGGGTCGGAGCGCCAACGTGCCCACCCTCACGGGCGGCGTGACGTTTCTGCCGGAGATGGAAGCCTCGACTCCTGCGGGACTCACGCAAGGCGCGGTTGCTTTCGGCACGGCCCCCACGGTGCCGACGCAGTTCTTCCGGCGCTTCTCGCTCGCGGCATTGGTCGGAGCGGCAAACGTGTTCACGTTTCCGCAGGGCATCTGGCTTCCTCCGGCAGGGCAGGCGATGGTGGCGTGGAACATCACGGCCAACAGCGCTGTCGTGGACCTGCACGCCGTGGTGTCTGAATGATCGAGTGCGAACGCGAGCAAGTATCCGAATCTCACCTTCAGGAGAGACTGACGGCGCGTGCTACGGACGGCTGGCGACTGATCGAGGCGCTGGTGCATCCGTTCTCCACTGAGGAAGCCGCGCCGCTGTTCATCATTTTTTGGGAACGGGTTACGTGACACCAAACATCTTCGATTCCATTCGGCAGCAGTCGGACTACAGGCGCTGGCAGGGGCGGGGCACGCTTCTGGATGCGCTGTTCCTGCGCTTGCGCAACGCGTGGGTCAGGTGGACGAGATGAGCGGCCCCAAGACACTCGATGATCTGCACGGCGATACGGTGGTCGCAACGCTCACCATCCAGATGACACGCGCCGGGATGATGTCCCTTGCCGGTTCGATCACGGATGAGAAATATGTTCAGTTCATGCTGGAGACTGCCCTGCAATACATGAAGGGCTATCACGCGCAGCAGAAGCTGGGCAAGCGCAGCCCTATCCTTGTCCCGGCGCACGATACGGCGCTGGTCGGAACGCCGGAGGAAAAGAAACTGCTCGCTGCACGGCACGATCTGGCGAACGCGATGGACGGTCGCTGATGGGCGTGCAAATCACCTATGGCACGGCGGGCGCAACCGGCGGCGGATGGTCGGCGCAGCCGGGAACACTCCAGCCCGCCTACGGAGAGCAGAGACACGATCCGAAGTGGCAATGGCAGCAGAGGACGCTGAGAACGCGAAAAGACCCGATGGCGTGGAGGTCGAAGTGGTCCTTCGGCTGCAAGATCGGCTACGGGATGCCGAGCGGAAACGATGGGGCCGCGCCCATCGGGATGAACGAAACGCTTGCCGATCCGTTCATGCCGTTAGAGATTCAGGACGGATGTCAGACGCTGAAGTTCATCAAAGGGCTGTGCGTGGACACCAGCGATGCTGCGCTATCCGGAGTCACAGTGCAGGCATTCCGCACATCGGACGACGCTTTCGCAGGCTACGAGGTGCAGTCTAGAACGGATGGCAGCTACGATCTGCCGACCAACTTCCCCGGCGTGAATCACTACGTCGTGGCGTACTTGCCGGGTAGCCCTGATCGAACGGGCGCGACCGTGAACACGCTGGTCCCGGCGAACATCGACGGCACCTGATGCCCTACTTCAACGTTCCCAACTTCTCCAAGGTGGTGCTGCGGACGACGCACGCCACGCCTAGAACCGTGGTGCTGCGCGCCGCGCCGGGTCCGTATCACTCTCATCATCGGTTCCCGAATGTGGCGGACGTTCGTGTAGGGACGGTCTACGGTCCTGGGCAGTTCGAGCAGCAGGACTACTTGACGGGCACGATGGTGGCCGGTGGTGGAAGCGCCGCGTACCGGCCCATCGGTTCGCCCGTGGTGCGAAGGTTCGGCGTGTGAATCAGGTATTCCTCTCCGATTCGACGTGGGTTCACTTCGGCACTTCCAGCGCGACCACGGGGGCGGCGACGAACGCGGACAGCACGCCCACGGTAGTCGTCGCGGAGGACGGCACGGATATGGGCTACGCGCCAACGGTAACGAACGTCGCCACGGGGCTGTACAAGGTGGAGATTGCCGCCACTGCCGGAAACGGGTTTGAGGCTGGGCGCAGGTACTCGGCCTACGCGGTTGCCACCGTTGGCGGCATCACGGGTAGGGACGGAATAGGGGAATTCGAAGTTCTGGCGGTAGACCTGAACACAGGGGTTGCGAGCGTGACCGGCGCAGTAGGAAGCGTAACCGCTGCGGTGACTGTGGGAACGATCAACGCTGGCGTCATCACGGCGGCATCAATCGCCACAGGAGCCATTGACGCCGACGCGATAGCGGGGGATGCGGTGACGGAGATTCAAGCTGGCCTTGCGACCAGCGCGGAAATCACTGCGCTCAACGACATCAGCGTTGCGGACATTTTGGCAGGCGCAATCCTGGCCCCAATTGCCGCGAACGTGGAAAAAATCAACAGTGTTGACGTAATAGGAACAGGCGTGTCCGGCGACCTGTGGAGAGCGTAGGGTGGCGGCTTTTGCCAGCACCGCATTTTCTACAAGCGCCTTTAGCGTCAATGCGTTCGACTTCGGCTCGACCCCGCCGACCCCCACTCCCAGAACATCCGGCGTAGGAAAAGGCAAAAAGCGCAAGGTAGTCGTCAGGTTCGCTGACATTGAAAGCCGGGAGACAACGGCGGAGTTCCTGAAGGCGCAATTGCGGATGCGCCATCCTGATTCGGCGTTTGTACCGGATCAGGTAACGCCTGCGGCGACGAAATCCGCCAAGGCGCAGAAGGCAAAAGACACCGCACTTGCCGCAGAAGCAATGCGGGCGATGCAGATCGAGGCGCAGAACGAAGAACGGCGCATCATTGACGACACAGAAATCATCCTTAAACTAATCGCCTTGAGTTCACTGTAAGGAACCAGATGACCCCTGAAGAAGCCCTGAACCGCGCCAATGCCGCAACTAGGCTGTGCAGTGATCCTCTGTTGCAGGAAACGCTTGACTTGATGGAGCGCGAGGTAATGGAGGCATGGATGGCCGCGCCGGTCAGGGACTTGGAGGCGCGGGAAAGCTGCTGGCGGCTTGCGGTGACAACGCGCAAGTTCCGCGATCTTTTGAAGGGTACTATGGAGGCGGGAAAGCTCGCCCGCGACCAGATCGACAGAAAACGCTCCGCGCTTGAGCGCGTGGCGAACATGGTAAGGAGATAGAAATGGCAGAAGGCCAAGCGACACCCGCAGCCGCCCCCGCACCGGCCCCCGCGCCCGTATCCAGGGACATGCGCGGCGTTCCCGATCCGGTGCAGAAGATCGAGGCAATCCTCAACGCAGAGAGGGCGGGCGACACCGCGCCTCCGAAAGCACAAGCGGAGCCGCCGCAGATTGGCGACCCCGCACCGCAAGAAGGCGAGCAGCCAGCAGAAGACGCAGCCGACAACAGGCAACTTGAAGGGCAGGAACCGCAGGAAGAACCACAGGGAGAGGAAGGCGACGGCCCGACGATCCCGCTCGACCAACTGGAAGCCACTGAGCTTGAGGTGACGATCAAGGGCGAAGATGGCAAGGATGTAACCGAAAAGCTACCCGTCAAGGAGCTTAAACTCGGCTACATGCGCCAGAAGGACTATCAGCGCAAGACCGCAGAAGTAGCACGCCAACGAGAAGCAGTCCCGCAAGAGATTGCCAAGCAAGTTGGACAGCAACGAGAGCAGTACGTCCAGAGTCTTCAGCAACTCCAGGCCGCGTTTGTGGACTATGTGGCCCCGGAACTGAAATCTGTTGACTGGAATACCCTCGCCAATACCGACGCCTTTGAGTACGTGAGGCTTCGGAACAA
>SXGS01048326.1_pt1 | contig 10200 bp, 13 predicted proteins | sample 3174681 | NCBI WGS metagenome assembly SXGS01 (sample SAMN11356861, study PRJNA531348) | freshwater metagenome | isolation source: freshwater sample F1-80 | place: China: Fuxian Lake, Yuxi | collected 2017-12-25
CCGCGTCGACGCCGATGTCGTGCGCGAGACGACCGGGTTCCCCATCGGCGGCGTGCCACCCTTCGGTCACACCACCCACCTGCGTGTGTTCATCGACCCCGACCTGCTGCAGTACGAGGAAGTGTGGGCGGCCGCCGGCACTTGGCACGACGTCTTCGGCATCGAGCCCCACAAGCTCGTGGAAGCCAGCGAAGGCCTGGTGACCGACCTGAAGCGCGGCTGACGGTCAGTTGACCGATGCCCACTCGCGTCGGAGCAGGCCGTAGATCAGCGAGTCGGCGCGAGTGCCGTCGTCGTTGACCCACGCCTCGACCAGGCGACCTTCGAGGCGGTACCCGCACCGGGTGAGCACGGTCTGCATCGCGGTGTTGTCGTGACGGGTGGTGGCCTCGATGCGCACGAGCAGGGCATGTCGTGTGAACAGGTGGTCGGTCAGCCACCGCACGGCGAGGACGCCGATGCCACGACCGCGATACGGCGCGGCAAGCCGGATGTCGAGCAACGGGCTGCCGCTCGGGATGTCATCGAGGTCGAAGGCACGGATCAGCCCGACTGGAACTCCGTCGACACGCACCCAGAACGCGGCGACGTCGTGGCCGCCGAGGGAGAGCCCGGCGGCCTGCTCGCGATCGAGGCGTGGCGTGCCGTGGAAAGGCCATTCGTCGGCGACGAGGAAGTCGACCGCGGCGTCGGCGTCGTCAGGCCACACGAGAGGGGTGAACTCGGGCTGCACCGGATCGTCCTCGCATCAGCGGCCGGCGGCGCGGCGCGTCAATCGATGGGACGCAGTGCGAGTTGCGCTCCGCCGGACAGGTCGTCGCGGGTGAGCGTGCGCGTCGGCACGCCGGGCATGGAGTAGTGGTCGAGCGCCAGGCGCACGGAGGACGGGCTGGCCTCCTGGATGCAGACCACCTGCCATTCCTCGGAAGGGTCGGGGCGGAACATCCACCGTTCCGCAAGGCTGGCGAGACCCTCGTCGAGCACCTGCTGCGCGGCGTCGTCGAATGTCGCGTGCTCACCGAGCAGTCCGCCGAACACGGCGAGCGCGTGCCAGACGTCGCCGGTCGCGGCGACGTGCCCGCAGAGCTCGCCGTCGGACGGTCGCCGTACTTCCTGCATCGGCGCAGCATTGCCGATCAGCACGTCGGCATCGTTCGATTTTCGTGGCGACCCCGGCCCCGCTCCGCGTTCGGGCAGGTCATGTACGGTGTGCCTCAGCATGGCTGACGCTGACACGAACGACCTGGAACTGCTCGCCGCGTACGAACCGATCGTGCGGTTCAACCTCGGCGAGTTCTTCTTCCCCGCGGCCGTGGAGGACTACGTCGCCTGCTGCGACCTCATGCAGAACGTGGCCGGCAAGGCGCACGTGGTGGTGCCGCGAGGTGAACTCACGCTCGACCGCCTCGCCGAGGTCGGCGCCGCCAATCCGGGGCCTGGTACCTATCTCCGGTTCGTCGACGAACCGTTCAACCGCCGACACACTGCGATGTGGCGGCACCGTGGCGACCGCCCTCGTTTCCGTCATGCCAGCCGGCTCGCGCGGGTGGGTGTGCTCAGTCGGGTGGTCGATGCGCTGAATCGGGTGAGCCTGCTGTTCCGCGGCAAGGTGGCCAAGGGCACCGAGGCGGCGGCCGAGACGATGTACCGCGAACGAATGCGCACCGACCACCACCCGTACTACGGGCGTGTCGTGCGCGCCGGTGGGTACACCGCGCTGCAGTACTGGATCTTCTACCCGTTCAACGACTGGCGCAGCCGCATCTACGGCGTGAACGACCACGAGGCCGACTGGGAACAGGTGGTGGTGTACCTCGCCGACCAGCCCGACGGTCCGCCGACGCCTGCATGGGTGGTGTTCTCCGCGCACGATGAGACCGGCGACGACCTGCGCCGGCGCTGGGACGACCCCGACCTCACCCGCGTCGGTGACCATCCGGTGGTGTTCGCCGGCCTGGGGTCACACAGCGGCGCGTATCTGCAGGGGGAGTACCTCACCAGCTTCGACCCGCCGGCGTTCAAGCGGTTCATCAAGCTCAGCCGCCGCATCAGCCGGGCGGTGCTGCCATGGACCCGGGGGATCGACCAGGCCGGCGTGGGCATCCCGTACATCGACTACGCACGCGGCGACGGGCTGGCCATCGGCCCGGGACAGGACCGCGAATGGACGGGGGTGCTCATCGGCGACGACACGCCGTGGGTCTTCGACTACCAGGGTCTGTGGGGCAACGACACGTTCGACCCACTCGGTGGTGAGCGCGGGCCGGCCGGCCCGCGGTACGAGCGGTCGGGTGCCGTGCGGCAGCCGTGGGGTGACGTGGTCGGCTGGTCGGGACTCGCGAAGGTGGCGCCCAATCACGAGGTGGCCGAACAACTCATCCGACAGCGGTTGGACGAACTGGCCAGGGAAGCCGAGACGGCCGCGGCCGAACTCGAGGTGCGTCGCACGCAGCTGCGGGCCGACGTGGCGAGTGGCGTGGCGGTGACTCGTGCCCAGGAGGCGGAACTGAACGCGCTGGCCGCGACGCGCACCGAGCTCGCCGACGAACGCCGACGACTCGAGCAGCGACTGGTGAGCCCGCCGCCGGCGCCGGGCCCGCACGACCACCTGCGGCACCGGAGCCTGCCGACCGAACAGGCCACGCGCAGTCGGCTGCGTCTGCTGTCGGGCTGGTCCGCCGCCAGCACGCCGCTCCTGCTGTTCGCGATCGGTATGGCGTTCCTGCCGCAGAAGACCACGGCCACGATTCCGACGATCCTGGTCTGGGGCCTCGTCTTCTTCGGCATCGAGGCCGCCGCACGACGCCACTTCGTGGGCTATCTCATCGCAGTGGTGGCGATCGCCATCCTGTTGCTGCTCGCACTCACGTTCGCGATCTTCGTCGTGAAGTACGGCTGGCGGTACGCCGTGACCGGCACGTTCCTCACGCTCGCACTCGTCCTGTTGGTCGCGAACATCCAGGAGCTCGGACGTGACTGACGCCGCCAGGGTCGAGTTCGACACCACGCTCAGTTCGTTCGGCAACAACACCGGCATCGAGGTGCCGAAGGCGCTGATCGAGCAGCTCGGCGCCGGACAGCGGCCGCCGGTGCTGGTGCACGTGAACGGCTTCGAGTTCCGCACCACGGTCGGCGTGATGTCGGGCAAGCACCTCGTTGGCGTCACCGCTGCCACGCGCAAGGCCACCGGTCTGGCGGGTGGCGATCCGGTGCACGTGGTGCTCACGGTCGCCGCCGAACCCCGTCAGGTGGTGGTGCCCGACGACTTCGCTGCGGCGATGGCGGCGAACCCGCCGGCGGCGACGTTCTTCGCCGGGTTGTCGAACAGCCTCCAGCGCTTCCACATCGACAACGTGCACGGGGCGAAGTCGGCCGACACCCGTCAGCGCCGCATCGAGAAGTCGGTCGCGCTGTTTCTGGCCGGCAAGCAGCGGTAGCGCGCGGCGCTCGTCGATCACCGCGTGGGGTGCACCACCACCTTGCCGCGGATGCGGCCGGCCTGCATGTCGCGGATGGCACCGTCGACCCCGTCGAGGGTGACCACGCGGTCGATCACCGGACGGAGCGTGCCAGCCTCCAGCATGCCGGCCAGCACGGTGAGGTCGTTGCGGTCGAAGCGCGACACGAACATCGACAACCGCTGCCGGAGGAACGGCGACCACAGCACGGCGCGCAGCTGGCGTCCGATGCCGATCCAGTCGCCGGTGCCCTCGGCCCCCACCATCAGCAGGCGCCCTCGGGGGGTGAGGGCGCGTCGCAGGTGTCGCAGCGGTCGGCCGCCGGCGATGTCGAGGATCACGTCGTGCTGGCCGGCGTCGGTGATGTCGCCACCGTCGTCGTAGGCGATGACCTGCTGCGCACCGAGCTCGCGCACCATCTCGGCCTTCGCAGCGCTGCACACGGCGGTCACCTCGGCTCCCATCGATCGTGCGATCTGCACGGCGAACGTGCCGACACCGCCGCTGGCGCCGATGACCAGCACGCGCTCGCCCGGCTGCAGGCGCACCTTGTCGCGCAGACCCTGCAATGCGGTCAGCGCCGACACCGGGGTGGCGGCGGCATCGTCGAACGACACGGAGGCAGGCTTCAGGGCCACGCTGCGCCCCTTCGCTTTCGCATACTCGGCGAACGACGAACCGCAGCCGCCGAACACCTCGTCGCCCACCCGCAGTGCCTCGACGCCGGCGCCCACGGCGACGATCACGCCCGCGACGTCGGTGCCGATGGTGCTCGCCTTCGGGCGTCGCAGACCGAACCCCGCCAGCCGCATCATGTACGGCTTGCCGGCCATGATGTGCCAGGCGCCGCGGTCGATGGACGCAGCGTGCACGCGGATGAGCACCTCCTCGGGACCGATGGTGGGCACCGGCACTGCGCCCACGGACAGCACGCCGTCGTCGCCGTACGCGGTGCGGCCCGCCGCCCACATCGTGCTCGGCAGGGTGGTGGTGTCGGTGTCGGGGGAGGTCATCCCGCCAGTGTCGCGTGACAGTGCAGGTTTCGCAACCAACAGTAGCGAAATTGTCGAATCAGTCCGAATCGAAAGGTGCGAATGGCACAGTTCGTCGCTACTGTGTGGAGCGATATGGCTCGCCCTCGGAGTGACGCCGCCCGTACGGCCATGGTCGACGAGGCCCGAGCGATCATCGTCGGCGACGGCGTGCAGGCATGCACGGTCGACGAGGTGGCACGGCGCACCGGCATCGCGAAGACCACCATCTACCGACACTTCGGTGGGTCGGACGCGCTGGTGCTCGCCGCGCTCGACGGCATGGTGAAGGCGATGGAGCCGCCCGACACGGGCACCCTGGCCGGCGATCTGCACGTCATCCAGCGGCGGTACCTGCGCATCGCCGACAACCAACGGCTGCGCGAGTTGTACGCGTGGATGCTGCACCGATCGATGCAGGACCCTGCGTTCGCGGTGACCTTCCGCGACGTACGCGTGCAGCCGAAAGGGCCCACCGTCATCGCGTTGCAGCGGGCCATCGCTCGCGGTGAGGTGTCGCCGACCATCGACCTCGACCTCGCACTGCACGTCATCCAGGGACCGATGATGTCGAAGCGCATCCTCGAGAACGAACGCATCGACGATGTCGAGTTCGACGCCCTCATCGACGCCACCGTGGCGGCAGTGAAGGCGCTGCGCTGAGATCAGTTGATCTGGGTCATCCCGCCGTCGACCACGAACACCTCGCCCGTGACGTACTTGTTGCGCACCAACGCCAGCACGGCCTCGGCGCAGTCGTCGGGCGTGGCCGATCGGTGCAGCGGGGCCATCGCCGCCACACCTGCGTGCAGGGTGTCCCAGTCGGAGGTCCACGGCGTGGCCACCAGGCCGGGTGCCACGGCGTTCACCCGCACCGGACCGTGGCTCTTCGCGAGCAGTCGCGTCATCTGGTTCAGCGCCGCCTTGGTCATCGAGTAGGCGATCGACGATCCGACGGGTCGAACGCCGGCCACCGAGGTGATGTTGACGACGTGGCCATCACCCGACTGGCGCAGCAGCGGCATCGCGGCCTTGGTGAGGAACCAGGTGCCGAACACGTTCACCTCGAACGTCTTCATGAAGATCTCGTCGGTGAGTGCATCGAGATCGCCGTGCGGCACCACGGTGGTCCAGCCGGCGTTGTTGACCAGCAGGTCGAGCTTGCCGAACCGCTCGATCGTGGCATCGAGGAGGGCCTGCCCCTGGTCCTTGTCGCTGATGTCGGCCTGCACGTACAGCGACTCGCCGGGCAACGCGGCAGCGACCGCCTGCCCCGCCTCGACGCTGTTCGCGGAGTTCACCACCACCGATGCGCCGAGCGCCGAGAGGCGCTGCGCCGTGCGTTCGCCGATGCCGCTCGACGACCCGGTGACGATGGCCACCATTCCCGACAGTTCCGACATGGCAACTCCTCCTCGATCCGAACGCACATCCTGCCCCGACAGCACCCGGACAGAGCGAACCCAGTTGACATCCCCACGTCGGTTCGGCACGCTCCTCGGACGCGTCGAGCGAAGGAGACCGTGGATGGCCGAAGGGAACGGCACCAAGGACGACCCGTGGCGGCTCACCACCGCGCCCGGTTCCTCCACCTACACGATGTATCGCGACGACGCGACCGAGCCGCCGTTGCTGGTGTGTCAGGTGGGATCCACGAAGCTCACCTATCTCGCTCGAGCCGTCGACGATCTGCACACCTGGCTGGTCGCCCAGGGCGACTGGGTGCCGCTCGGCGCAGCCGACGAGAACAAGGCGGCGGCCGACGGCACGGTCGAGGCGTTCGGTCGCGCGACCGACAACCCTGTCGGTGGGTGGTACGGGCAGCGCAAGGGCTACCGCGGTCGGTTCGGCATGTACCTTCCGCCGCTGCTGGAGGCTTTGGGCAGAGCCGAACTCACCCACGAGGCGCGCAACAACTCGGTGCGCGGTCTCGCCTGATCCATGGGTGAGGTGCACCTTCGCGCAGCAGTACCCCACGACATCCCGCTCCTGCACGAATGGGATCACGACCCTGATGTCGACGCGTCGAGCGGTGACGACGACGATTTCGACTGGGAGTACGAGGTGCCCCGCGACGTGCCGTGGCGGGAGCTGCTCGTCGCGGAGGAGGACGGTCGGCCCGTGGGATTTCTCCAGCTCATCGACGCACGCGACGAGGAGACGCACTACTGGGGCGACATCGAGGCTGGCATCTGGGCGATCGACATCTGGATCGGTGCCGCCGCGGATCGCGGGCGCGGTCTCGGCGCCGCGATGATGCGTCTCGCGCTCGAACGCTGCTTCGCTCGCCCTGGTGTGCACACCGTGCTCATCGACCCGCTGCTGCGCAACGAACGAGCGATCCGGTTCTACGAACGCATCGGGTTCGAGCACGTCGGCATCCGCTGGTTCGGCGACGACGAGTGCGCCGTCATGCGCATCGGCCGACCAGTACCGTGACCGGCATGGCCACGACGAGACCCTCCGCCGCCACGTCCGCTGGTGCCGCCGCCGTGGAGGCGCGGTTGGCAGCGATGCCCGAACCGCACCAGACGACGCTGCGCGCCCTGCGCGCAACGCTGCAGCGAGTGCTGCCGCATGCGGAGGAGGGCATCAAGTACAACATGTGCTCGTTCATCGTGAACGGCGAAGGTGTCGCGGCGTACGACGCGTTCAAGGAGCACTGCTCGTACTTCCCGTTCAGCGGCAATGTGCTCGAGGCGGCCGGTCCGTTGAAGGGCGGCACGATGACCACGAAGGGCACGTTCCGGTTCCCTGTCGATGCCCCGCTGCCCGTCGCGACGGTGCGCACCCTGGTGAAGGTGCGCCTCGAGCAGATGTCGAAGCCGGCGAAGTCGGGCAAGCGGTTCGACTACTTCGACGACGGCACCGTGAAGGCCGCGGGATCGATGAAGGACGGCCACCTCCACGGCAAGTGGAAGTGGTATCGCAAGGACGGCACCCTGATGCGCACCGGCCAGTTCCGCCTGGGTGAGCAGGTCGGCGTCTGGGAGACCTGGGACCGCGACGGCCGCCTGGCGACCTCCACGACCTACTGACGGCGCGCCGCGAGGTCGAGCACGATCCGGTCGAGTGCGGTGCGCAGCAGCGCCACGTCGCACCAGGCATCGTGCACGCTCGGGCCGGCGTCGTCGTCGGAACGATCACCCGTGCTGGGGCACGCCAGGTACCGGTGGTCCGCCTGCACGGCCTGCGCAGCGGCGTACCAGTACGGAAACGGATGGTCGGTGGGGATCAACTCGAGGACCACGGCGCCGGGCCGACAGTGCACCAGATCGGCGAGACCAGCGCCGTGCGGACCCACGATCAGTTCGGCGTCGGCGAACCAGCTGCGCACCTCGCGGTGCGGTGCCGATTCGGGATCGATCGCCTCGATCCCGAACGGTGCCAGTACGTCCGCGATCTGCGCTTCGTTGCGCATCAACCGTGTGGTGGTGCGCGGTACGTACAGGCGGCGCCGGCCGGTGCGCGGCGGTCGTGCCGGGAGGCGGACGCGCAGGAACTCGGCGGCCCACGGCATCAACGCCTTCGATGTGCCGGGAAAGCTCACGGCGAGCAACTCTCCGCATCGATACCGCACGTCGGGCTCGGCGATCATGCATCGTTCGCGTGGCAGTCCGAGTTCGTCGCACCAGCCGCTGGTGACCGCCCGTTCGTGCACCAGCACCGTGTCGACGTCGGTGGTCGCTCCGCCGGCGCGTTCGAACAGGTCGAGCCGGGGCAGCGCGTCGTACAGCAGGTGCGCGTGGTTCTCGCCGCCCCAGTCGGTGAGCAGGCTGAGCACCCTGCCCGGCAGGGTGACCGTCGGATGGGTGTGCAACCGTGCGGCGGCGTCGGCCTGCGACACGCGATCGAAGTGCCACGAGACGTCCTCGACCAGGAGGTCATCGGCGGTCCACACCCAGCCGGCTCGGCCGTGTACCGTGCCACCCGGCACCGTGAGCACACCGAGATCGGGATGCGCCGGTGCGAGCCAGCGGAGCAGGTCGACCGGCTCACCCGCCGCGCAGACCGGCGTCGGCCAGTGCAGCGCGCGGCCGGGCTCCACCGCCTGCCAGTGCGCGCCGTGCACGCCATGGAGTGACGCAGCCCGCACGGAGTCGGGGACGCCCTTCACTCAGTCGGAGTTCCGCCACGAGGCCGGGTCGAGCCCGAGCTGCGTGAACCGCTTCACGATCCACACCGGCACCTCCATCGGCTCGCCGTTGATGATGCTGCGCACCTGGTCGCCGTCCTCGGCCCAGATGTGGCAGGTGTTCATGTTCATCGCCAGCGCACGCTGCCGGGCTTCGGGCGTGGAGAACTCCTCGCCTCGAGTGCCCGACTCGCGGGCGGCGGCGACGCGGAACGACCACATCGACTGGATGGCCACGGGCGCCATCGCCTGCAGGAGTGCGGTGGTGTGCGTGCAGCCGCGTGGGCCGCCGAACAGCTCGCGCACCTTGTGCGTGAACCCGCGCGCGATCGACAGGCCCACCAGGTGCTGGTAGTGGTCCTCGATGCGTGGGCAGGCCTCGTGGGGGTGTGTCTCGAGGGCGGCGTTCGCGCCGATGATCTCCAGCGACGGCACTGCGACGGTGAGGTCGACGATCATGTGGTGCACGGTCAACGGCTCGGGGTCGTTGGGCACGTACAGACCCGGCGGCTTCTGATCGCGGACGGCACCGCGCAGCAGCAGCGTGTCGGCGTCCTTGCGATACGCCCGCACCACGTAGGCGCGCTCGTGGATGATCTGCGCATCGGGGTCGACCCCGTCGGGGTGCGGCGCGATGTCGTCGAAGAAGGGTTGCATACGCCGTCGAGCGTACGCGGGTGGGTGTGCTCAGCCTTGGTCGAGCGCCTGGAGCAGCGTGTTCCATGCCAGGGTGGCGCACTTGATGCGCACCGGGAACTTCACCACGCCCTGCAGTGCTTCGAGATCGCCGAGCTTCACCGCGGGGTCGGGCTCGATGGGGTTGCCGTCCTCGTCGGGGATGCTCATCATGCCCTTGAACCGGCGCACCAGGGCCCGCACCTCGTCGACCGGGCGACCCTTCACGGCCTGGCTCATCATCGAGGCCGAGCTCTGCGAGATGCTGCAGCCCTGACCGCCCACCTTCACGTCGGTGATGACGCCATCGGTGACCTCGAGGTACACGTCGATCTCGTCACCGCACAGCGGGTTGTGGCCCACGGCGTGCGATGCAGGCGGCGGCAGCTCGCCACGGTTGCGGGGGTTGCGGTGGTGGTCGAGGATGATCTCGCGGTACAGGTCTTCCAAGCCGGGCATGTGAGGCTCCTCTCAGAACCCGAAGATATCCGTTGCGCCGTCGAGCGCATCCGCCAACACGTCGACGTCGTCGGTGTCGTTGTACAGGTAGAAGCTCGCACGCGCCGTGGCGTTGACGCCCAGCAGGCGCATCAACGGCTTCGCGCAGTGGTGCCCGGCGCGCACGCACACGTTGCGCTGGTCGAGCACCTGGCTGAGGTCGTGGGGGTGGATGTCGCGGAACGCGAAGCTGAACGTGGCGCCGCGCACTTCGACATTGCGTGAGCCGTGCAACTGGATGTCGTCGCCGAATCGCTCGGTGAGCGTGCTGATGGCGTACGACGCGATGTCGATCTCGTGCTGGCGGATGTTGGCCATGCCCAGACCGGTGAGGAAGTCGACGGCGGCACCCAGGCCGACGGCCTCGGTGATGGGCGGCGTGCCCGCCTCGAACTTCGCGGGC